>ODAK010005404.1_pt1 | contig 12993 bp, 10 predicted proteins | sample 1539591 | NCBI WGS metagenome assembly ODAK01 (sample SAMEA3539303, study PRJEB22396) | soil metagenome | biome: tundra; feature: field; material: soil | place: USA | collected 2010-05 | depth 0.15 m | reverse complement strand
AATTACCCTGTGCTGTTGTCTTCGTTCGAGCTGCCCGTCCGGCTTTCAGGCCGGCCGAGAAAGGAAACTCTTCGATGCGCTGGAACCTTCCACCCGGACAAATGCCGGAGGCGTGGTTCAATGTCGTGCCACACCTGCCCGAGCCGTTGCAACCAGATCTTCATCCGGGCACCCGCGAGCCGGTTGGCCCGGACGATCTCGCCCCTTTGTTCCCGATGGCCCTCATCGGCCAGGAGGTGACTCCCGAGCCTTGGGTCGACATCCCTGGCGAGGTCATCGACGTGCTCAGGCTCTGGCGCCCGACGCCCCTTGTGCGTGCCGACCGCCTCGAGAAGGCTCTCGGTACCCCGGCCCGGATCTACTACAAGGACGAGTCCGTGTCGCCGGCGGGGTCCCACAAGCCGAACACAGCCGTACCGCAGGCCTTCTACAACAAACAGTCCGGAATCGCGAGGCTCGCCACCGAGACCGGCGCCGGTCAATGGGGAAGCGCCCTTTCCTACGCGTGCTCGCTGTTCGGGCTCGAGTGCAAGGTGTACATGGTCCGCGCGTCGTACAACCAGAAGCCCTACCGCCGCGTGATGATGGAAACCTGGGGCGGATCGGTCGTCCCTTCGCCCGTCGACGACCCCGACAGCCCGGGCTCGCTCGGCTCCGCGATTTCGGATGCCGTGCGCGACGCCGTCTCGCGAGAGGACACGCACTACTCGCTCGGATCGGTGCTGAATCACGTCCTGTTGCACCAGACCGTCATCGGGCTCGAGGCGATGGACCAACTCACTCTCGCAGGCGAGGGACTCCCCGACCTCGTGGTCGGCTGTTGCGGGGGTGGGTCGAACCTCGGTGGTATCTCTCTTCCCTTCGTACCCGAAGAAGGCGTAGAGCTGCTCGCCGTCGAGCCTTCGTCGTGCCCGACGCTCACCGCGGGGACCTTCGAGTACGACTTCGCCGACGTCGCCGAGATGACGCCGCTCTTGCCGATGTACACCCTCGGCCACACCTTCATGCCGCCCTCGATCCACGCCGGCGGCCTGCGTTATCACGGTGACGCCCCGATCATCTGCAATCTCGTGAAGAACAACAGGATGCGCGCCGTCGCCTATCCGCAGGGCAAGGTCTTCGAGGCCGCGGTGCAGTTCGCCCGGACACAGGGGCCGATCCCGGCGCCGGAGACGGCCCACGCCATTCGGGCGGTCATCGACGAGGCTCTCGCCGCCAAGGAGACCGGTGAGGAAAAGGTGATCCTGTTCTCCTACTCCGGCCACGGGTTGTTGGATCTCGGCGCCTACGACGACTATCTGCACGGTCGACTCGACCAAGGTTGATCCGCCTCGTGACTCGATGACAAACCAAGCCGAGGCGGAGCTCTGGCAGATCGTGCGGGGCGCCGACGAACCTCCTGCGCCCACGCGCCAACTGCGCGCCGGCCCGGTGACAGCTGTGCTGGACGGCATCGAAGTTCGTAATCTGCGCCTTGGCGATCTCGAGCTTGCCCGGCGCATATACGTCGCGGTGAGGAACCCCCTTTGGAGCACCGTTACGGGCGTCGTGCAAGATCTCGTCATCGATGAAGGCGGGGCGGGCTTCAAGGTCGGCTTCGACGTAGACCATGACGAGGGCGAGCTCGTGTTCAGCTGGCGAGGACTCATCACCGGGGACAGCCACGGAGTAGTCACCTACTCGATGGCTGGCCGGGCTGGGCGCGACCTCGTATACAACCGCATCGGGATCTGCCTACTCCTGCCACCCGAGATGGCAGGCCGGCCGCTACGAGCCAACGATGAAGGGACACTCTGGCGGGGTCAGCTTCCCGACGACATAGGTCCGCAAACAAGCGAGAACGGAGTGCTCTTGGCCCTGCACCCGGCTACGGACCGCCTCGAGGTCGACCTCCGCCGCGGAGGGACCTTCGTGCTCAACTTCTCCGGTGACCTGTTCGAGACCGAGGATCAGCGCAACTGGACGGATGCTTCCTTCAAGGTCTACAGCACACCTTTGACACTCGGGATACCGCGCCGTTCTAAGGCGGGAGCTTCCATCGACCAACGAGTGACCCTGTCGCTGGAAGGCGCCCCGCGAGTCTCGGTAGATGCTGGGCCGCCTCGTCTCGAGATCGGAGAGCCGACCGGGACCCACGTGCCGAAGATCGGCCTCGGCCTCGCGTCACACCCGCCTTCGCACTCCCCCGCGCAGCTCGAGCTCCTGGCGGCTCTCGGGCCCGCGCACCTGCGCCTCGACTGCCACCTCGACTCGCCGACCTGGGCGAGTGAACTGGCAGAAGCCCTGCGGGTCTGTGGCGCGCTCGGATCGGAGCTGGAGCTGGCCCTCTTCAGCCTCCCCCAATCGGCTGGGCTGGAGGAGCTCGCCACTGTCGTCGCCGGCGCGCCGGTCGCCAGGGTGCTCGTCTTCGCCGAAGGCGCGGTCACGAACGGCCCCCAGGAAACATCCCCCGGCGAACTCCTCGCCCGTGTACGAGTGGCGCTCGGGGACTACCCGATCGTCGGCGGGACCGACCTCAACTTCTGTGAGCTCAACCGCACACGGCCAGACCTCGACGCCATCGACGGCGTCGCCTGGCCGATGAACCCCCAGGTTCACGCCTTTGACGACGCCTCGGTTCTCGAGACCCCACAAGCCCAGGCTATGCAGGTCGCGACGGCGCATCGCTTTGCGCCTGGAAAGCGCCTTTACGTGGGACCCATCACCTTGCTCCCGCGCTACAACCCGAACCTTGCCACCGACACAAGCCCGAGCCCGTCTGACCCCCGTCAGGCGACACTCCTCGGGGCAGCCTTTACCCTCGCGAGCTTGAAGTATCTCTCCGAGTCTGGCACCGACGCCGTGACTTACTACGAGACGGTCGGCCGGCGCGGAACGATCGCCGCCGAGAAGGGACCTCACGGCGTCGCAGGCGTCTTTCCTCTGTTCCATCCCCTAGCCGACGCGGCCGAGCTCGCAGGATCCGAGGTGCTGAGGCTTTCCTCCAGTCAACCCTTGACGGTGACGGGCATGGCAGCGCGCCGTGGCAACCTCACGACGCTGTTCATCGCCAACATGACGCCAGCGAGCACGGTCGTCGAGCTAGCCGGGGGCCGGCGTCACGGAACGATCCGGCGTCTCAACGCCTACTCAGCAGCGACGGCGAGCCTCGAACCTGAAGCGTTTCGAACCTCCCTCGGGATATTCGAAGGCGAAGGACTCAGTCTCGAGCCCTACGAGACCGTTCGCGTCGACCTGCGCGACTGACCGCGAAAACTGAAGACGCCCGACGGCTGGTACGGCTAGGTGTCGCCTCTTGTTGCGGCCAGTGCTCATCGTGTCGGATCGGGATCGAGCTGGTGCAAGAAGAGCGCGCACCGCTCCTCTTCGTCCGACTCGCCGATTGCCTCGGCGGCTCGGCGCAGCGCTTCGAGCGATCGGAGAAAGCCACGGTTGGTATCGTGGCGCCAACGCACGTAGCCCGAGCCGCGCCAACCTGAGGCCCGGAGGGCATCGAGCCCGCGGTGGTATCCGACACGGGCAAATGCGTACGAGGTGATTTCATCATCGGCCAGTTCGGCTAGGTCGGCCCACGCCTCGAGGTGGCGTGGGTAGCGCGCAGCAACGGCCTTCACCGCCTGGACGCGCGCTGGACCCGAGAGGGCGTCCGCGTCGGCGAGCGCTCGCGTCCATTCCTCTGGTGGAGCGGGAAGCACCGTTTCGGGTAGGCCCGAACTGAAGTTGACTGTCGACGCGTCTGTCATGGGCCCAGTATTGACGCGTCCCCGGTCTGTCAGGCGGCGCGACTAGGTTTCAACCCATGCCAGGGCACTTGTTGGGCAAGTTCGCGATCTCGACTCGGCTCGCACGAGGCGGCGCCGTGGCACTTGGGTGCGCGGTGTTGTTAACCGCCTGCGCGGCTGGCGCGACCGATCCCGGCACGTCTTCTAAGTCGACATCGTCGACAAAGGCCACCACTACCACCACGATTCCGACACTGCCGCAGCCGACAGCCGCCAAGCCGCTCACGATTCTCGACATCGGTGACTCGCTCGGTGAGGATCTGGGGCTCGGCCTCGGCTACACCCTCGACTCGAACCCTCTGGTTCATGTCATACAGGCGGCCCGCGGCGACACGGGCCTGGCGAGGCCCGACTACTACAACTGGCCGGCGCACCTCCAAGCTCTCTTGAACGAGTACCACCCTGAGGTCGTGATGATCCTCGTCGGTGGCAACGACTCGCAAAGCTTCGACTACAACAACGGGGTCGTCGATTTCGGCAGCCCTCAGTGGCACACGATCTACTCGGCGCGCGTCGCTTTGCTGATGAGCGAGGTCCTAAAAACAAAGGCCAAGCTGTTGTGGGTTGGACTGCCGATAATGCAGGACCCGAGTTTTGCGGCCAACATGGAGATGCTGAATGCGATCTACCAGGCACAAACTGCCCGGCATCTTGGAGTTCACTTCTTCTCGACCTGGACGCTCTTCTCCAACGCCCAAGGCCAGTACAGCGCTTATCTCACCAATCAATCGGGCCAAGTGGTGCTCGCTCGCGACGGCGACGGCATTCACATCGCCCCACCAGGAGGTTGCGACATTGTCGCCATAGCGGCGACGAGACAGATCGAGAAGATCTGGCACGTACACCTCAAGGTGTGAGGCCGACCGGTTTGGCGCCGCACTCATCGGCACTTCGGTAGAGCTTCTCAGGCGTCCTTGCTCGTGCCCATCGGCCGATTGGCGCGCCTGGACGACACCTCGAGATGGCCGGCAAGCCGTTCGACCGCCAGAGCGATCTGACCGTCAGCCTCCCTCGTGACGGTCAGATCGACCGAGGCCCCGCCGATCTGAAAGTTCTCGAGCCCGATCCTTCCTAGCCAGCTCGGCAAGAACGGGTCGAGTGTCATCTTCGCCCCCGGAGCATCCACCTTGAGCCCGAGCAGGGTCGTCACTAGATGCACGACCGCTCCCGAAGCCCAGGCCTGGGGAACGTTTGCGCCGAGGTAGGGCACGGGAAAGCCGCCCTCGTCGCGGGCCAGCCCCGCAAAGAGCTCGGGTAGTCGATAGTCGGCGAAACGCTGTGCAGCCTGGAAAATGCCCTCGGCCACGCGAACGGCCTCGGCATCGAGCCCGTAGTTGCGGAATCCAGCGGCGGCGATGGCGTTGTCGTGCGGCCACACCGAGCCGAAGTGGTAAGAGAAAGGGTTGAAAGCCGTGTGCGACGAGGCGACGGTGCGTATCCCCCAGCCGCTGAACATGTCCGCCTCGAGCATTCGCCGGGCGACTCGTTGCGCCCGCCCGGGGTCGATCGCTCCCGCCCAGAGAAGATGCGCAGGATTCGACGACACGGTCTCGATCGGCCGCTTGTTCCCGTCGAGGCCGAGATAGTACGTGCCCTCGGACTCCCACCAGAACCGCTCTTCGATCATCTCGGCCAGACGATCGGCCCCTGAGCGCAGTCGCTGAGCGGCGGCGGTGTCACCGAACACACGCTCGAGCACCTCGGCCCAGGCACGCTTGGCTGCAACCACATAACCCTGATGCTCGCAGAGCGCTATGGGAAGCGGAGCAAGCACCCCCCTCGCATCTAGCACCGCGTCCTCGGCGTCTTTCCAGCCCTGGTTGTAATAGCCGTGACTGGACCGCGTGGCGTATTCCTGTAGCCCGTCGCCGTCGATGTCCCCGTATCTGTCGACCCATTCGAGGGCGCGCTCGACGTTCGGTCGCAGCGATTCGAGAGCGGCACGGTCCGCGTTCCATTGCCAAGCCTCGGCGGCGGTGATCACGTACAGGCTGGTGGCGTCATGGGACCCGTAATAAGGGGTGTGCGGGATCAGCCGGAGCTGGGCGAGCTCACCGTGGCGGATCTCGTGCTCGATCTTGCCCGGCTTCATGTCGCGCTCGTCGTCGGTCTCGGTGGCCTGCAAGGTCGCCAAGGCCCGCAACGTCGCGATGGCAAACCGCGGCGAGAGCATCAGGGTCTGCAGGGACACAATGAGCGAGTCGCGCCCGAAGAGCGTCACGAACCAGGGCACTCCAGCTGCTGGCACCCAACCGTCTCGGTCGTCGACCGGCGCAGGGTTGGCGCCCGGTTGGTAGGCGGGAGCCATCCGCAACGAGGAGAGGTCGTCGACCGAGCGGCGGATCATGAGATCAAGCACCGCGTCAGAGGCGCGGATGCGCGTGACGTGGCTGACCCAGTCGCGATGGGCCGCCAGCTGTGCCTCGGTCCCGTCGACGAGGGCGTGGCACAAAGAGGTCGGCCGACGCCGGTCCGGCAACCTCGGGAGCCACTTGAGGCAGGTATGCCAGGTGGCGCCTGATTCGAGCTGCAGACGGAAGATCAAAGATCCGTTGGCGAACTCCGGGCGCGAGTCGCAATTCTCGACTGCCACCTCGAGCGCCCTTACGAACGATTCGTTCCGATAGGTGGTGACTAACAGCCCGTCGGTTTCATCCCAGGTGCTCTGCATGATCCCCCGCCGCCGCACGACGTGCTCACGTAGGTCGAACAAGTCGGCAAAGTCGCATTCGATGTGCACTTCGAGATCGAGCTCCACCGGCGAGTGGGCGTAATTCGTGACGTCGTAGTCCTCATGCACGCCTCCGCCGACCGTGCGGTCGATGCGGAGATGGAGAGCGGTTGCCTCGATCTCGCCTCGGGCCGTGACAAGGGTCGGGTTCGTGAACTCAAAGCGCGCAGAGAACGGGGCAGCGGTGGCGCCTTTCAGCAGGACCGGCGCAGAGCCGCCGAGAAGCACCCGATAGCCCGACACGAGCCTCGTGTCCTTGACGATGTAGCCACGCTCGGTCCCGGCAGGGATCGTGGCCTCGCGGTCACAGACAAGCACCTCGTCATCGATGTGCAGTGTCAGACCGTCGGGCGTGATTCCGAACTCCATGGGCTTCCGATCTTTCCGGCGCCGTCAGTTATGTCACTCCGGCCGGGGACTCAAGACAATACGATGCTCTTGACCCGTTCCGGAATAAAGGCTCAGGCCGCCGTCTCCTCGCTCATGTCCCCATAGCCGTGGATCTCGCCGGAGAGCACACGCTCGAACAGGGCGACGTGGCCGGCAACCATGGGCTGCAAGGAGAAACGGCCCTCGGCAGCCTTACGGCAGGCCGAACGGTCCAGTTCCTCGACACGCAGCAAGGCGGCCGCAAGGCCTTCCTCCCCGGTGCGGAGGAAACCCGTGACTGCCTCGTCGACGATCTCCGGCGCGGCGCCTCGCGGCGTTGCCACGACCGGGGTGCCCGAGGAAAGGGCCTCGATCATCACCATGCCGAACGGCTCGTGCCACTGCATGGGGTTCAACAGGCACATGGCCTCGCTGAGCAGCTGGCGTTTCGCGGCGCCGCCGACCTCGCCGATGTACTCGATGTTGCCGCCGAGAAGAGGGCGCACGTACTCGTTGAAGTAGTCGTACTCGGGCTGCTCATGGAGCTTGGCGGCGATCTTGAGCGGGACTCCCGCCTTGCGGGCTATGCGCACCGCATTGTGCACGCCCTTGTCCGGGCTCATCCGCCCGAGGAAGAGCGCATAGCCGCCGTTGCCTGATCCCATAGTGAACTTGTCCACGTCTATCCCGTGGTGGATCACCGCGGAGATCGCGATGTCCGAGGCCATCGACGCCTGATGATCCGAGATGGCGATAATCGGGACGCGATCGCCGATCGCCCGGTAGTAGTCGTGAAGCTCTCCGTCGAAGGGACCGTGATTGGTGGTCACGACGGGCAGCTTGGAGAAACGCTCGGAGTAGATCGGACCGACCAGGGTGTGGTCGTGCACGATGTCATAGCCGCTCGCGGCTTCGTAAGCATGGATGACATGACGCAGCTCGGTCACCGCACCGCCGATCCCGACGCCGCACGCCTCTTCGAACACCGAGGCTTTCGGCACGGGGCAGGTGCTGTCGCCGGTCGTGAACAGCAATACGTCGTGACCGGCGGCCAAAAGGCCTCGGGCCAGCCCGTCAAGGACCACTTCGGTGCCGCCGTAGCCCACGGGAGGTACAGCCACCCACGGTGGTGCCACGATTGCGATTCTCATCTCACTCCTCGTTAGTCGTCACGACCCAATAAGCACCGACGTCGGGCGCCGTTGGGGCGCGAAACACCAGAGCCTAAAGACCGGATGCCGCGGTGAAGCGCTAATTGCGCCACCGGATTCAGCTCAAGCTTACCATCTGAACCGATACTCGAGACGTCGACCGGGTGCCCGATGTTCCAAGAGAGTGCTGGATATTCGGGCCTGGAGACGGGTGCTCCCCCGCGCTCGCCCTTGTCAGGGGGCGATGGCCAGGCCGTCCGGCTCCCCGCCGCCGTCCCAATCCTCTACCAAGGCGCCCTCGGAGTCCCGTCGGAAAACGGGGATGACCCCGAGGGTGTGCACCAATTCTACGGTGTCAGCGAGCACCTTACGCCAGGTCGCCGCTTCTGTGAGCAAGGTGCCGATCACGACCGGCTTTGCTCCCACTCTGTGGAGAAGGTTGAGCGCTGCCCGCATGGAAGCGCCGGTCGAGATGACGTCGTCTACAAGCGCGACCCTCTTGCCCTTGACGAAATCGACCTTGGCGGCGTCAAAGAGCAGTCGCTGCTGGGCCCCGGTCGTGATCGACTTGACCGGCTCTGTGATGGCGTCTCTTAGATGCAGCTTCGGCGTCTTTTGCAAGATCACGTAGTCGTTGAGCCCGAGGGCCTTGGTCACTTCGATAGCGAGCGGAATCCCCATCGTTGCAACAGCGACGACCAGGTCGACCTTGTACGGCTCCAGCTCTTTCGCGAGTTCTGCCGCCGCCTGCTCGACGAAACGCACGCCGTGGTCCCACTCGACGAGGAGAGCGATGGCGAGCTCCTCGGTGATCGGGATGATCGGCAGGTCGATCGATTGGGAGCCGACGGCCACGTGGTATTTGCCTGCCGGGATGACCATGCCCGCGATGCTCGTCGGTCTCGCGCCGGAGCGCAACTGCGCCTAAAAAAGACCCGGCCGAAGTCTCGGGCGGCAGGCTATCAAGCCTGGCGGGTGGGCCTGTCAGGCCGGAGGACCGAAGAGCCGGTCACCGGCGTCTCCGAGCCCGGGCACGATGAAACCCTGCTCGTTCAGTTCCTCGTCGATCGCCACGCAGGCGACCCTCACCGAAGGGTGGAAACTGCAGAAATGGTCGAGCCCTGGACGGGACGCGATCAAACAAAGAGCGTGTACCTCGGTGGCTCCCCTTTGCTTGACCAGATCGCAGACCTTCACGAGCGACCCCCCTGTTGCGAGCATCGGGTCGCAGATGATGACGCGCCGACCGGACAGATCGCGGGGAAGCCTCTCGAGATAGACGGCCGGTACGAGGGTCTCTTCGTCGCGCCGCAACCCGACGTGGGCCACCTCTGTCAAAGGGAGCATCTCCTGGATCGCCGGGATCATCCCGAGGCCCGCCCTAAGGATCGGCACCAAGAGCACCATCTCGCTCACCCGCTGGCAGGCGACATCTCGCGCCATCGGTGTGTCGATCCGCTCCTCGACTGTGCGCAGGTCCCGTAATGCCTCGTAGGCGACCATGCCTGAGAGCTCGCTCATGAGCGTGCGGAACGTGGCGTTGTCCGTCTCGAGCGCCCTGAGCGCCGCCAAGCGGTGAGCAACGATCGGGTGATCGACGACGAGCACGCGCTGGCCTCCTGCCGAGGGATGCCGGACCGGCTCGGTCACGAGCCGAAGTCCCCTTCCCGAATGTGACATCACTGGCAGGCTACCCGAGCGCCCCGCTCGGCGCCTCTCGGAAGACTTGGTCGAGGGGGCCGACGCGTCACAGCTCACGACTGCTCAGGACGCCAGGTCCTTGACTGCCACTTCGACGGCGCGGTGGAACGTCGGGTAGGCGTAGATCATCGTCGAGAGCTGTGCGATCGGGACTGATGCGTGCACAGCGAGGGTGAGCATGGAGAGCACCTCTCCCCCGCACGGACCGGCCGACGTCGCTCCAACGAGCACGCCCCGATCGGCGTCCTCGACGAGTTTGATGAAGCCGGTGTTGTCGACCTTTTGGATCCATCCCCTGGCCGAGGAGGCAAGATCGGCATATCCGGTCTTGACCCTCAAGCCGGCAGCCAGCGCCGAGGCCTCGTTGAGCCCGACCGAGCCGATCTCGGGGTCGGTGAAGGTCACCCTCGGAAGCGCCCTGTAGTCGGCCGGGGCCACAGGCTTTCCGACGATGTCGGCCGCGACGATCTCGGCCTGGTACATGGAGATGTGCGTGAAGGCGCCGACACCTGTGACGTCGCCTATCGCCCAAAGCCCCGGTGCCGCCCGGCACATGTCGTCTACGGGAATCGAGCGCGCCTTTTCGTCAAGGCCGACCGATCCGACCTTCAGCGCCGCGAGATCGGCCCTGCGCCCGGTCGCGACGAGGAGGCGCTCGCCGTGTACCGACTCGCCGTCAGCAAGCTCAAGACCGGCGGCGCGTCCAAACAAGCGCGCCGAGCGCACTTCGGCTCCGCACACGATGCGCAACCCATCGGCCTCGAGCGCCTCGGTAAGCAGGCGACCGGACTCGGGCTCTTCGAGGGGGAGCAGACGCGGACCGACCTCAACGATGGTCACTGAGCTCCCGAAGCGGCCAAAGACCTGCCCGAGCTCCACCCCGATGGCCCCTCCGCCGAGGACAACGAGAGACGAAGGAACCTCGGTCGCCTCGATCGCCTGCCGGTTGGTCCAGTAGTCCACCTCGGCCAAACCCGGTATCGGCGGGGCCCATGGCTCGGTACCGGTGTTGACCACGACCGCCTTGCTCGCTTCGAACTCGTGCTCGCCGACGCTCACCCTCCGCTCGCCGCTCAAGTGCCCCCAGCCGCGCACAAAGCGACCCCCTTTGGACTCGAAGCGCTCGACGGCCACGCGGTCGTCCCAGTTGTCGGTGGCCTCGACACGGATGCGCTTTGCGACCGGCGCCCAGTCCGGGGTGACACTCACGCTCCCAGCGATACCCGGCACGCGCCGCGCATCGGTTAACAGGCCCGCGGCACGGAGCATCATCTTCGAGGGGACACAGCCCCAATAAGGGCATTCACCACCAACGAGGCGACCGTCGATGCCCACGACGTCGAGGCCCTCCTCGGCGAGAAGACCGGCGACGTGCTCACCACCAGGACCCATCCCAAGCACGATCACGTCCGCCCGCTCGACCATGCCCCAGGGTAACCGGTGCCGTTTAGCGGAGGGCAGGTCGCTTAAACTGCCAGGCCACGATGAGGATCACGGCCACCGGTCACGCAGGCTTGTTCTTGGAGACAGCTAGGGGAAGCGTTCTCTGCGACCCGTGGCGGTCTCCGGCCTACTTCGCGTCGTGGTTCGTGTTCCCCGACAACAGCGAGGTCGACTTCAAGGCTTTCAAGCCGGATTTCTTATACATCTCCCATCTGCACCGGGACCACTTCGACCCACAGCTGCTCGCCCGGGACGTATCGACCTCGACGACGGTCCTGCTTCCGCAATTCCCGACCGACGAGCTCCGCTCGGCCCTGAGCGATCTCGGTTTCCACTCCTTTGTCGAGACGCGAAACGGCGAGCCAATCGATCTCGATGGCCTGCTCGTGATGATCACGGCCATGATCTCGCCCAGTGACGGGCCCATCGGCGACTCTGCGCTTTCGCTCGACGACGGCGAGACGAGGATTCTGAACCAGAACGACGCCCGCCCTCCGGAGCCTTCGGAGCTCAAGGAGTTCGGGGCCTACGACGGGCACTTCCTTCAATTCTCAGGGGCGATCTGGTGGCCCGTCGCCTACGACCTGCCGGAGGCGAACAGGACCGAGTTCGCCAAACGAAAACGGCTGAACGGCATGGAGCGGGCCCGACACTTCGTCGAGGCGGTCGGGGCCCGCTATGTGTTTCCAACCGCGGGGCCGCCGTGCTTCCTCGACGACGACCTGTTCGAGCACAACGACTTCACGAACAGCCCGGACAACATCTTCCCGGATCAAAGCGTCTTCCTCTCGTTCATGGCCGACTCCGGGCTCGACAACGGCCGTCTCCTCATCCCCGGGAGCACGGCGGTGCTGACGCCGGGGGGCTGTGAGGTGAATCATCTGGTCAGCCAAGCCGAGGTGCAGTCGATCTTCGAGGACAAACGTTCTTATCTCGAGGCCTACGCCGCCCGGCAATCACCGGTCATCGACCGTGTGCGCCTGTCGTGGCCCCGCTACGACGGCGAGCTGCTCCCTGCCCTTAAACAGGCTTGGGAGCCGCTTTTGGCTTTGGCGGACCACATCTGTGACGGCGTGGGCGCCCCGGTCATGTTGGACCTCGGAGAGGAAAAGGTGCTGGTCGACTTCACGACCCGAAAAGTGCGGGCGTTCTCGGGAGAAGAATGCCGCTACCGTTTCACCATCGACCGGCGGCTCGTCGAGGCGCTCGTGGCTCGGCACGAGATCGACTGGGTTAACAGCTTGTTTCTCTCGATGAGGTTCCGCGCCAAGCGGCGAGGGCAGTACAACGAGTACGTATTCGCGTTCTTCAAGTGCCTCTCAGCCGAACGCATGTCATATGCCGAGGGCTGGTACGCCGAAAAGTCGAGCGGCGACGAGCTCGTGAGGATCGGTGACTACATGGTGCAGCGGCGGTGCCCGCACTTAAAAGCCGATCTCTCGCGCTTTGGCTCGGTGTGCGATGGCGTGCTCGAGTGCTCGATGCACGGGTGGCGCTTCGATCTCGCCAGTCGTCGGTGCCTGACGGCCGAGGGACACGACATCGTCGCCGAGCCGGTGGAGCTGTCAGGCTGAGGCGAGATTCTCGCGAGCGGGCTCCTCACGGAACTTGCGCTTCCTCGCCACCGCGGCACCCGAGTCCGGGTGCTGGTCGAGCCAAATTGCGAGCTCCTCGGACGGAACTGGCCTGCACAGGTAGTAGCCCTGGGCGACGTCACAGCCCAATTCCGCCAGGCGCTCGATGACCGCACGCTTCTCTACACCTTCGGCCACCACGCTCAGCCCGAGGCTGTGGGCGAGCTCGATCATCGAACGGA
>ODAK010005402.1_pt1 | contig 12999 bp, 11 predicted proteins | sample 1539591 | NCBI WGS metagenome assembly ODAK01 (sample SAMEA3539303, study PRJEB22396) | soil metagenome | biome: tundra; feature: field; material: soil | place: USA | collected 2010-05 | depth 0.15 m | reverse complement strand
CGCCGAGCACCGGCTGCCGCTGGAAAGCGATCCGCGGTCGTTCGATGATCACGAGAACATCGGGCTCGACGTGCTTGAGAAAATGCGCGTCAAGGCCAAAGCGGCCGGACTGTGGGCGCCGCAGATGCCGAAAGAGCGCGGCGGCCGGGGATTCAACGTCGTCGGCATGGCCGCGTGCTACGAGGAAATGAACTACTCGATCTTCGGCCCGGTTGTCTTCAACTGCGCAGCGCCCGACGACGGCAACATGACGGTGTTGAACAAAGTCGCGACCGAGGAGCAGAAAAAACGCTGGCTGCAGCCGATCATCGATGGCAAGGCGCGCTCGGCCATCGTGATGACCGAACCCGCGCCCGGCGCCGGTTCCGACCCGGCGATGATGCTGACCACTGCAACCAGGAATGGCGACAAATGGGTGATCCACGGCCGCAAATGGTTCATCACCGGCGCCGGCGTCGCGCAGCACTTCATACTGATCGCCAAGACGTCCGACGACAAGCGCAAGGGGCTCACCGCATTCATGTTCGACCGCGGCCAGCCGGGCTGGCGCATCGTGCGCCGCATCCCGATCATGGGGCCGGAAGAGCACGGCGGCCACTGCGAGCTGGAATTCGACGGGCTCGAAGTCCCCGACGCAGACCGGCTGATGAACGTGGGCGACGGCTTGAAAGTCACGCAGATCCGGCTCGGCACCGCGAGGCTTACGCACTGCATGCGCTGGCTCGGCCTGGCACGGCGTTCGATGGACATTGCGGCGGAATACGTCTCGCGCCGCGAAGCCCACGGCATCAAGCTCGCCGCGCGCGAAAGCGTGCAGTGGCTGCTGGGCGACGCCGCGATGCAGATCGAAATCGGGCGTCTGCTGGTGATGCGCGCCGCGGCGAAACTCGACCAGGGCGATTTCGCGCGCAAGGCAATCTCGATGGCGAAAGTCGCGGTTGCCGACGTGCTGCACCGTGCGGTCGATACCGCGATCCAGCTCAACGGCGCGCGTGGCTACTCGAAAGATACCGCGCTCGAATGGATCTACCGCTACGCGCGCCAGGCGCGGCTGGTGGACGGCGCGTCAGAAGTGCACAAGATGGTGCTCGCGCGGTTTTATATGGCCGAACGTAACGACTTCTGGGCGTGGAGCTAGACGGACAGGACAACGCGAAGTCCATCATCAACCTCGGCAAGCAATCGAGGGGATAGTCTTCCGATTCGCCCTGTCAGCAACGACTTGTCCACTGTGATGACCTGAGAAACGTTCACGACAGATGGTTTTGCGAGACCCGTTCCCTTGACCGGAAGGCGAACGTTTCCAGGAGCATCAGCCAGCCGTAGGTTGGAAGTAATGACAGCCGCAATCACGGTGTTGATACGGCTGTCGTTAAAGCTGTTTGCCGAAACGATCAGCAGCGGCCGTCGAAAACCGGGACCCGACCCGGAGGGCTCAGGTAATGAAGCCCACCAGATCTCGCCACGGCGCACTACCGCTTGCCCCGAGCCAGCGTGCGATGTTGAAGCGCGGCAATCCCGGAATCAAGCGATGAGTTTTCCCGAGCGGGACCGTAGATTTCGTTAAGCCGGGATGTTATCGAGTCATCCTGGTGCTTATCGACCAGTGCCGCGAGCGCCTTGGAGTAGAGCTCGCTACGCGAGACCCCTAGCCGCGCAGCGAGGTGCTCTGCTGAGCGAAAAACAGGATCGGGGATAGAAATGGCGGTTTTCATGTAATAAGTATAACACTGGTTATACCAACGTCAATCTCTCAAGCACGCTGTACAGCAACACGCGAAAGGAACTGCACAAGCACCGCACCGGTCACCGCGGCCAGGAAGCTCAAACTGATACCCAACGCAGGCAACAAGAGCGCCAGGACAAGACAGAAGGCGACGAACGCATACAAACCGAACATCAGACCGCGCAACAGAACTACCGTGCACTCGTAACCAGAGTACCGATGCGAAAATACCGCGAGTACGCTCGTGACGACTGGAAACACCGCAAGAAGACCGCTCAAACGCGGCCCGAGATTTGACGAGAAATGAGTGACCAATACCACCAGGACGGCGCCCGCCAGCATGCGGCAGGACAGCTCCCCATAGGTGGAAACGACGATCGCCGCTGAAGAGGTGGTTCTCGGAAAAAGGCGCGGGGCCAGGACAAGAGATCCAACGGTCACAAACGCAGCGAGATAAGTGGATGGCGAACTCAGGTACAGCAGGGCCACGACCGCAAAGTACGCAAACAGACCGCACACCAGGCTGAGCGGCCACGAAAAGCGAACGGCAACCCAGGCATAAATGATCGCAAACGAGACGGCGCCCACTACACCCGAGAGCGTGCCGATGGCGGCGGTGGAGGCGAAGGACGGCCCCTGCTCGATTGCGATGAAAAGCAGGACTGGGCCTGAGACTACCGGAAGCCCGGCGAGCCAGCCTGAAACCGCCGGCCCCCAGCGGTGACCGGCGAAGGTTATTCCGGCGATAAGGAGCGGGACGAGGGTTAGCTTAAGCGCAAACAATGGGTAATAGACTGGTTTGGATGACGCACTTCAGAGTCTGGTTCGAGCCTTTGCCCCTTACGCTGCCTTGACCTTTTTCAGAAGCTCTACCCGTTTCTTCGCCCAGCGCGCGGAGACCTCTTCATGCAAGATGCTCGGGCGCGGATCATCGAGCGCCGCCAGCACCTGGCTTCGGAACCACTTGTCGTAGGCGGCGGCTGCGTGCGCCCGCTTCAGGGCTGCGGCCCGATCCGGTCGCGCCCGCCGCGCGTGTTTAGGGTCGTAACTCACTTCGCTAACCCGACATCAAATCGAAAAACTCGTTGACCGGCATCGCGGCGAGTCGCTTGCGATCGAGGCAGACGTCCTTGATCGCGCGCCGCTGCTTCTCGGCGAACACGCGCGCGACGTTCTTCTCGAACTTCTCGATCAGCAACGGTATGCCCTGCTTGCGCCGGCGGCGATGGCCCAGCGGATAATCGACCTGCGACAGCGGGGTCTTGGCGCCGTCCTTGAAGTAAACCTGGATCGAGTTGGCGTTGGAGCGTTTGGCTGGGTCGTGGTATTCGCGTTCGAATACCTCGGACTCCGAGAGTTTCATTTTCGCGCGCAGCGCGTCGATGCGCGGATCGGCGGCGACAGGGTCTTCGTAGTCCTCGGCGGTGAGCTTGCCGAAGATCATGCCGGCCGCCATCATGTACTGCATGCAATGGTCGCGGTCGGCCGGATTGGCGAGCGGCCCGGTCTTGTCGAGGATGACCATCGACGAGTTGTGGCACTTCACGTCGACCCGTTTGATGTCGTCGAGCCGGTCCTTGACCAGCGGGTGCAGTTTGATCGCGGCCTCGACCCCGCTTTGCCCGTGGAACGCGGTGGGGTACGCGATCTTGAACAGCACGTTTTCGATGACGTAGCTGCCGTACGGACGCTGGAATTTGAACGGCTTGCCCTTGAACAGCACGTCGTAGAAACCCCAGGTCTTCGCGCTCAACGCCGACGGATATCCCATTTCTCCCTTGAGCGCCATCAGCGCGAGCCGCACGCCGCGGCTGGCCGCATCGCCCGCTGCCCACGATTTGCGCGAACCGGTGTTGGGCTTGCGGCGGAAGGTGACGAGCGCGTGGCCGTCCACCCACGCGTTCGACACGGCGTTCATGATCTCCTCGCGCGTGCCGCCCAGCATCTTGGTAACGACTGCCGTGACGGCGATCTTGACCAGAATGGTGTGATCGAGTCCTATGCTCGTGTAGCCGTTCATGATCGCAAGCTGCCCCATGATCTCGTAAGCCTTGATTGCCGCTTCGAGCACCATGCGCACGGTGAGCGGTTTTTTGCCCTGCGCGATGCGCGTGCGGCTCAGCCAGTCCGCGGTCGCGATTATCCCGCTGAACGTATCTGACGGATGGATCACCGTCTCGCCGTAGAACGCGTCGTTGTAATCGACCCAGCGGATGAGCGCGCCGATATTGAACGCGGCGTGCACCGGGTCGAGCACGAACGCGGTGCCCGGCACGCGCGCGCCGTGTGGCACGATGGTTCCCGGCACGATCGGGCCGAGCAGCTTGGTGCACGCGGGATACGACAGCGCCTCGAAGCCGCAGCCGAGGCTGTCGATCAGGCAGTAGTGCGCGGTCTCGAATGCAAGCGCGCTTTTGACCTGATAGCGGTCGGCGTAATCGGCAATGTCGGCAATAACTTTGTCGGGCGCGGGGCGGACGTTGGTGGGTTTGGTTGCCATTTTTCTTCCCTTTTGATCGGCCAATGAAATAATAGTGCAAAATCGATTGCAACCGCACGTAAACGCAGTTTGAATTGTTTTGTTTTCCTTGGCGTCCTTCGCGTCCTTGGCGGCAAGGCTTTAAATCAGTCAGCCTTCAAGCCGGATTCCCTGACCACCTTAGCCCACTTCGCGATTTCGCGCTTGATGAAAGCCGCGAACTCGTCCGGCGTATTGCCGCCCGGCTCCGAACCTTCGATGGCAAGCCGCTCTCCGATCTCGGGCGAGCGCAAGGCCCTGGCGATTTCGGCGTGCAGCTTGGCTACGATCGCCCTGGAAGTACCCGCCGGCGCAACCACTCCCTGCCATGACGTCGCTTCGTAGCCCGGCACGCCGGCTTCGGCCACCGTCGGCAAATCCGGCAATGCTGCCGAGCGCCGAGCGCCAGTAGTGGCAAGCACCTTCACTCGGCCGCCTTTCAGGTGCGGCGACACGACCGGCGGCTGGCTGAACGTGAGCTGAATGTGGCCGCCCATCAAATCGGTCAGCGCGAGCGCCGCGCCCTTGTACGGCACGTGCACCATATCCACGCCCGCCATCGAATTGAACATCTCGACCGCGAGATGCGCTCCGCCGCCGCTGCCCGACGTGCCGAAATTGAGCTGCCCCGGCTTCGCCCTGGCCAGCACGATGAATTCCCTGAGCGTGTTCGCCGGCAGCGACGCCTGCACCGTCACCAGGTAAGGCGTGACCGCCGCCAGCGTGACGGGCGCAAAATCCCGCACCGGATCGTATGGCAGATTCGAATACATGCTGACACTGGTCGCCATGGCGCTGATCGAGCACATCAACAGCGTGTAGCCGTCGGGCGGCGCTTTGGCGGTGATCTCTGCCGCTATTCTTCCGCCGCCGCTCGCGCGGTTGTCGACGACCACCTGCTGCCCCAGGCTCTCGGAGAGTTTCAGACTCAATGCCCGCGCAATGATATCGGTCGCGCCGCCGGGCGCGAACCCGACGACGAAGCGGATAGGCTTGTTCGGATAATTCTGCGCGGCGGCTGCCTGCGCCAGCGCGATGCACAGCAGCGCCCACCCCCGCGACATCACGCTCGGTCCTCCGAGCCGGCCCCGCGCATTGGGATCATTGAACCGCGATATGTCCCGCCTCGATCACCTTCGCGTACTTGGCGATCTCGCGCTTGAACATGGCCGTCAGTTCTTCCGGAGTGCTGCCGACCGGCTGACCGCCTTCTCGCGCCATGAACTCCTGCACATCGGATGCCTTGAGGGCCTTCAGGATTTCGGAGTTCAGCTTGCCGATGATGGGCTTCGGTGTTCCCGCCGGCATGAACATCGCGTACCAGTTGTCCACATCGAAGTCCGGGTAGATCGAAGTCATGGTCGGCAGATTGGGGTACGCCTTGGCCGGTTTGGCGGTTGTCACCGCAAGCGCCCTGACCTTGCCTGACGTGACGTGCGGCGCAGCAGCAAGCGCAGTCGCAAACTCAAAATCGACCTCGCCGCTGATCAGCGCGGAAATCGCGGGGCCGCCCCCCTTGTACGACACGTTCACCATGCTGGCGCCGGTGGCCTGCTTTAACATCTCGACCGCCAGAAAGCTGGTGGTGCCGGCACCGTTATTGCCGGCATTGAGTTTCCCGGTTTTTTTCGCCAGCGCGATGAGATCCTTCACCGACTTGGCCGGCACGCTCGGATGCGTCACCAGCACCAGTGGTACCGAGGATATCCAGCACACCGGCGCGAGATCCTTGAGAGCGTTAAAGGTGATCGACTTCTTGTAGAGCGTGACGTTGACGGAGAGCGACGCCGTGGTGAACAAAACGGTGTAGCCGTCGGGCGGCGATTTCACTGTCAGCTCGGCGCCTATCAGGCCCGCCGCACCCGCCCGGTTGTCGACGACGAAGGTCTGCCCCATGCTTTCATAAAACTTCTTGCCGAGCAGCCGCCCCTGAATGTCGGTGCCGCCGCCGGGCCCGAAGGGCACGATGACACGCACCGTCTTATCGGGCCAGTTTTGCGCGTGGACAGCGCCGGACACGCCAAGCGTAACTGCTGATATCAACAGGCATGCAAAACGCAAATTTGATTTCAAGTTCATGATTTGCCTCCTCGGTAAACAGGCTCCGGCTGGCTGAAAAACGCATGCAGAATGTGATACACCGTCAGGTAATTGATCTGCTGGAAGCTCGCGTGTGATATGCCGGCCATCACGCTGAACTGCTTGTCGGGATTCGGCAGCCGCTTGAAGAATTCGACCAAGTCGTCGAATCCCGCGATGCCGTCGAACTCGCCGCGCATGATGAGGGTCGGCACGGAAATTTTTTCCGGATCAACCACCGGCAGCTTCGAGCACATGTCGACATAGGTACCGGTCGGCACCGACTCATCGAGCGCGAGCACCGCGTCGGCAAACGCCTCGACCACCTTCGCCTCGGCGCAGCCCGGATGATCGCGCTCGAAAATGCTGCGGATGAACGCGCGGTCGATCGGCCGCCGGTTTATCCCGAGGAACTGCGGCAGCTTTCTGCGCCGCTCTTCGAGCGTCGGGCTGCCCTCGCCGGTCCACACGAACGCGTCGAGCGCAAGCCGCGCGACGCGTTGCGGATGGCGCTGCGCGAACAGCGCTGCGCGCAGCGCGCCGGAAGAAATGCCGTAAACCAGAAACTGCTTCACCCCGCGCGTTTTCATGATGTAGTCGGTGGCTGCCGCGACGTCGTCGGCGCCGTTCGCGATGTCACAGTTGATGTCGCGCTTCTTGTCGGAGCGGCCGTAGCCTTCCATGTCGAAGCACCAGGTATCGAAGCCGCGCTCGGCGAAGAAATCCATCGCCGATGAATACAGCCGGCCGGACACCTGCAGGTCGAAAGTTGGCTGTGACGCCATCGACGAGCCGTGCACAAACAATACCGTGCCCAGCCTGCTCCGCGCTACGGCGCGCTTTTCCCACAGAAAGAGGTTGACGCCGCCTTTTTCGGTCCAGTGCTCCTGGCCGGATATGACTGCCTGCGTGCTGTGTTGATTCATTGCGTTTCCTCGAAAACAGGGATTGAATGCGGCGGGCGAAACGAGGGCAGTCTAGTGCACGCACTGCGATAGCGTCAATCCGACGAAAGACGATGGTTTGCGACGGTTGCAGCTCGCGGCTTATACTGACGATCAAGAAAGCGGGTTTTGCGCGGTCGCACCCATTGAGCCGGCACAATGCGCGGCCTCGCTCCTCACTTCTCACTCAACCCCTCGCGCCTCACGGCTTCCGATGTTTCTTCTCGAGCACGATGCGAAAACATTGCTCGCGCTGCACGGCGCGCCAGTGCCGCGCGGCGTGCTGCTCGACCGTGTCGGGATCGATGCCGCCGGGCTCCCGCCGCCACCGTGGATAGTCAAGGCGCAAATCGCAACCGGCGGACGCGGCAAGGCGGGCTTGATCCGCACCGCAACCACCGGCAGCGAGCTTGAATCGCATCTGCGCGAAATTCTCGGCGCGACCCATAAGGGCATGACGGTACGCGCTTGCCGCATCGAAACGCAGGTCACCGGCGTCGAGGAAGCCTATCTGAGCTACACGCTTGACCCGGTCGCGGCCGGCGTGCGCGTGATCATGTCGGCACGCGGCGGCGTCGACATCGAGTCGCTCGCGGCAATACCCGGCGCGATCCGCAGCGCGACCGTGGCACCGCAACTGCCGGCGCTCGTCGCACAGGCCGCGCAGCTCACTACGGGGTTCGCGCCACACGTCGCCAGCGCGCTCGACGCCGCGGCGCGCGAGTTGGCAAGAGTGTTCATGGAAGCGGAGCTGAGCCTGCTCGAGATCAATCCGCTGTTCGTGCGTCGCGACGGCGGCTGGATCGCGGGCGACGCCAAGATCGTCACCGACGACAACGCGCTATTTCGTCAGCCGCAGTTGCGAGCGCTGTTGGCGAGCCGCGCCGTCGCGTACCCCGAAGCACAGCGCAAGCAAGAGCACGGCTGCGACTACGTGGTGGTCGATCCCGACGGCGAAATCGGCTTGCTCACTACCGGCGCCGGGCTCTCGATGATGCTGATCGACGAGTTGCGCGCGGCCGGCCTGAAGCCCTACAACTTCCTCGACGTGCGCACCGGCGGCCTGCGCGGCGATGCGATGCGGCTCGTCAGCGTCCTCAACTGGATTGCCGAAGGCAGGCGCGTGCGCGTGCTGCTCGTCAACATCTTTGCCGGCATCACCGATCTCGGCGAATTCGCGCGACTCCTGACCGAAGCATTTGCGCGCACGCCGCAGCTCAAGGTGCCGGTGGTCGCGCGCCTGGTCGGCACCGGGCTCGATACCGCGCGCAAGTTTCTCGCCGGCCGCGACATTCCGGTGGTCACCGATCTCGGCGCCGCGCTCGATCAGGTGCGCCGCCATCTCGCGCCATGATCAATCCGCGCATCGATAATATGACCCGGGTCATAGTGCAAGGCATCACCGGCCGCGCCGGGCGCATGCATGTACGATTGATGCGCGACTACGGCACCCACATTGTTGCCGGTGTATCGCCCAAAACCGGTGCCAGGGATGTCGATGGCGTGCCTGTGTTTGCATCATGCCGTGACGCGGTTGCGCAAACTCGGGCGACCACAAGCGTATTGTTGGTTGGCGCCGAGCAATTGCTGGGCGCTATCGAGGACGCGGTAACCGCCGGCATCAAGCTGATCGTGACGCCGACCGAAGGCATGCCGGTGCACGATGCGCTGCGCGCACGGCGCCTGACGCAGGCAGCGGGCGTAACGTGGATCGGCGCTTCAACCCCAGGCATGGCGATAGCGGGCCAGGCCAAGCTCGGCTTTCTGCCGGAAGCGTCTCTCAAGCCCGGGCCGCTCGGCCTGATGTCGAAAAGCGGGACACTGTCGTACGAAGCCGGCTACCGGCTCGCGCAGCGCGGCATCGGCACTTCAGTGTGGGTCGGCGTCGGCGGCGATCCGGTCAAGGGCACGCGCTGCGCCGAGTTGGTTCCGTTCTACGCCGCCGATGCGCAGACCGCGGCGCTGCTGGTCATCGGCGAAATCGGCGGCAGCGAAGAAGAGGAATTCGCCGCCGCGCTTAGCGAGTACCGCTTCAGCAAACCGGTATTCGCGTTGATCGCCGGGCGCAGCTCGCCCGAGGGAGTGACGATGGGGCACGCCGGCGCGCTGGTGCACGGCAGCCACGGCGGCTACGCCGCGAAGAAAGCGGCGCTTGAGCAGGCCGGTGTCGTGGTCTATGCGTCACTCGACGCCATGGTGGCCGGGATCATGCGTGTGCTCGGCAAACACTGAATCAGGACCGCGGCGCCGGCGCGAAAATCGTTATAATCTTATTGCGCGTCAAAGAGGTGACCATCATGCCCAGCCAGTACAACCTGAAAGTCAACGGCAAAGCATACACGGTGGAAGTGGAACCGAACACACCGCTCTTCGCAGTGCCGGCGGCAATTTCCAACGCGGTGTTCGACGCGGCTGGCATACGTCTGCGTTCGGTTCCATTCACGCCGGAAAAGGTCAAGGCTGCGCTCCAGGCAAAAGCCGGCGCCTAGCAGGCGCGGGCCGAGGGCGCAAAACGCAATGACACGCAGGGCCGGCTGTCATCGGCAGCCGGCTCGTTTTTTTGAGATTGAAGATTCGACGGAGACAATCAATTGGATTTCCGGCTGAGTGAGGAACAGCGCGAATTCGTCAACGTCGTGCGCAAGGTATGCCAGAAAGAATTCGCGCCACGCGCCATCAAGTATCTCGACGGCACCTGGCCCGCGGAGAACATGCAGCGGCTCGCCGAAATCGGCGTGCTCGGCATGGCGGTTCCTGTCGCATACGGCGGCTCGGGACTCGGCATCCTCGACACTGTGCTGGTGCTCGAGGAAATTGGCAAGGTGTGCTACGTCACCGCGATGGCAGTCCTCGGCGAGGTCGGCGTGCAATGCCGCATCATCAGCACCTACGCGCCGGAGTCGATCAAAAAGAAAATCCTGCCGCGCGTGGCGACGGGGGATGCAATCCTTGCGATCTGCATGACCGAGCCCAACGCCGGCACCGACGTGCCGAATTACACCACCAACACCGCCGTCAAAGGCGAGCGCGTCGTCGTCAACGGCCGCAAAACCCTGATCAGCCGCGCCGATCTCGCCGAAATGTTCGTCGTGTTCACGCGCGTCGACAGTGTACCGGGCGCAGCCGGCATCGGCTGTGTGCTGGTGCCGGGAGGCGTCAAAGGTTTCGTTGCCGAGGCCAAATACCATACCATGGGCGGCGAGTACTTATGCGAAGTTCAGTTCAACGACGTCGAACTGCCGCTCGAAAACCTGTTGATCCGCGACCACGGGCTTAAGCGGCTGATGAGCGCATTCAACACCCAGCGCTGCCTCAATCCCGCGATCTGCCTCGGGTTGGCCGAAGGCGCGCTCGAGGCATCGCTCCAGTACCTGCGCGAGCGCCCGGCTTTCGGTCATCCGATCGGCGATTTTCAGGGCCTGCGGTGGAAGGCCGCCGACATGTACATCCAGATCGAAGCCGCGCGCGGGCTGCTCTATCGCGCCGCGGTGAGCGGCGAGCAGTTCCCAGACCCGACGCTCGCCGCGATGGCGAAAATCTACTGCAATGAAATGAGCATCCGCGTCACTTCGGAGGCGATCCAGATCCACGGCGGCTACGGCTTTACCGACGAATACGCGGTGTCGCGCTTTTTCCGCGGCACGCGTTACGGCAGCCTCGGCGGCGGCACCACCGAAACGCTGCGCAATCTGGTCGGGAAAAAGCTGGTCGAGGAAATGGACTTGGCGACCGGCGTGCTCGGGATGGGTATGTACTAATAGGTAGGCTGCCGACGCAGGTACTGGTTCCTGTCAATCGACTTCACGCCGAGTTTTTTCACCTCGGTGCCTTTCAGCACATCGAGCATCACTTCAGCGCCGGCATCGCCGCTCGCCCACAGCTTGCGGTAGAAATCGGCGTGCCCCTGCACCTGCTCGCCGCGCACGCCGACGATGATGTCGCCGTTCACCAGCCCCGCTTCCTCGGCCGGGCTCTCCGGCGACACCCGCGTGACCATCATCTTGCCTTGCAGATCCTGAGTACTGATACCCAGCCACGGACGCGGCTTGGCGGTCGATTTGCCCTGCGCGATCAGGTCACCGAGGATAGGTTTCAACAAATCGATCGGCACGAACATGTTGCCCGGCACTTGGGCACGCGCGCCCAGCGCGTCGCCGACCACCAACGAGCCAACGCCGATCAGCTTGCCTTCCTTGTTGATCAGCGCTGCGCCCTGCCAGTTGACCGTCGCCGGCGCGGTGAAAATCGCCTCGTCGAGCAGGTATTCCCAATAGCCGGCGAACGGGCGGCGCGACACCACGAATGCTGGCGCGACGCCGTCGAAACCGACGATCAGCACCGGCTCGCTGTCGCCGAGCTTGGCCGAGTCGCCGAACGAGATCGGCCGGACCGGCGGCGGCTTGATCGCGCGCAGCAAGCCGAAACCGGTGGAGAAATCGTAGGCAAGCACGCTCGCCGGCAGCGGCCGGCCGTCGGCGGCGGCAATCTCGACCGACTCGGCCTCCTGAATCAGGTAGCCGATGGTGAGTATCAGCCCGCTCGAATCGATCACGATGCCGGTGCCTTCGCGCTCCGGGCCGAGTGTGGAGCGGCTGCGCGCATCCGGCACCGTCCTGACGTGGATCTTGACCACCGAGAACGCATCGATCGTCCGCGGCTCGCGGTTGTCGCCGCGCGGCGCATCGGCCGCCGTCGCGGGCAGCACCGCCAGCGCAAGCCAAGCGGCGCCCGCCAGCATGAGGGCAGCGCCGCGCCGCTGCGCATGAACCGTACGGGGGTGAACCCGATGTAGATCCAGGCCGAACCGACCGTATAGCATTGCCAATATCTGTATCATCATAAGAGCTCCATTGTGCCGGGGCCGTCGTGCAAGCGTCCGCCGTCAAAGCGGATAATATTCCTCAAGCGAGCCCTTCGGCAATCGCCTTTTTAAATCGCCTTTTTAATGAGAGAATTGCGGGCCCGCCAACCCGATTACGACCCAACGAGAAGAACATGAGCCCGGCTGATGTCAAGAAGCGCTTTATCGAGCTTGCGGCCGATACGCTCGGCAGCACGCCCGAAGAACTCACTGCGTATAATCGCAGCGAGATCGCGAAATGAGGAGTGAACAATGGAACTGGGATTGAAAGGCAAAGTCGCTATCATCACCGGCGCTACCGAAGGCATCGGCAAGGCAACCGCGCTCAAGCTGGCGCAGGAAGGCTCCCGGGTCGCGATCTGCTCGCGCCGCGCCGAGGTCGTGGCCAAAACCGTCGAAGAGTTGAAGCGCGCCAGCGGTGACGTGTTCGGCATGGCAGCCGACATGAGCAAGGCTGCGGACATCGAACGATTCATCGAAGCGGCAGTAAGACACTTCGGGCGGCTCGACATCCTCGTCAACAACGCCGGCACCTCGAGACGCGGCGCGTTCCTCGGTCTCGACGACGCGACGTGGAGCGCGGATCTCGAGCTTAAGGTGTTCGGCGCGATCCGTTGCACGCGGCTCGCGGTGCCGCACATGCGCAAACAGGGCGGCGGCCGCATCATCAACCTCACGAACATCGGCGCCAAACAACCGGGCGCCGAGTCGATGCCGACCTCGATATCGCGCGCCGCGGGGCTCGCGCTGACCAAGGCGTTGTCGAAGGAATTCGCGCCCGACAACATCCTGGTCAACACCGTATGCATCGGCAAGATCAAATCCGGCCAGCACGAGCGCAACCGCGCCCGCGCCAGCCTCGGCGCCGACG
>ODAK010005401.1_pt1 | contig 13000 bp, 13 predicted proteins | sample 1539591 | NCBI WGS metagenome assembly ODAK01 (sample SAMEA3539303, study PRJEB22396) | soil metagenome | biome: tundra; feature: field; material: soil | place: USA | collected 2010-05 | depth 0.15 m | reverse complement strand
CCACCGAGATCTACACTCTTTCCCTACACGACGCTCTTCCGATCTCGTGCACCACCATGAATATCGGCTCGCGGTGTTCGCCTCTTGAACTCTTCCCAGGAATGGTGAACAGCGGGTGCTTGACCGCAGGTTCGGCCCGACGGTACCTCGACGCCGCAGACCGGTGGCTTCCCGAGCGCCTGAGGCTCAGGCCAACGCCAGCCAGGCTCGTCTCGGTCGCCTTCCTGGCAAGACCGTCAGAGGTTCGCGAAACTGCCAACGTGCAGCTTGCCGCCTTGTCCAACACCTTGGACGCCGTTCGCTTGTCCTTGCATGTTCTGGCCGCGACGATCTGGGTAGGTGGTCAGCTTGTCGTCGCCGGCATACTCCCGAAGGTGCGGTCCCTCGGCGGTGATGCGTCCAAGCGAGTCGCACGAGCCTTCGGGCGCATTCAATGGCCGGCCTATGCCGTCCTCCTGATAACCGGGATCTGGAACGTCCTTGCCACGAAGGACGGACAACCGTCTGCTTGGAACGCGGTGCTCGATGTCAAGATCGCCATCGTCGTCTTGGCTGGAATGGCCGCGTACCTCCACCAACGCTCCAAGTCGACCTTGTGGTTGGCGGCTTGGGGCGCCGTGACCACACTCGCTTCCACTGGCGCGCTGGTGCTGGGCGTACTGCTAGCCGGCTGAGCCTTTCGTGCGCGTCGCCTGCTTGGGAGCATCTCCCCGATGCGCACGGCCTTTCGATCTTGGTCGCAGGGATCGATTTGGAGGACGCCCCAGGGCACTGTTGATCGCCTAGGTCAAGTCGGTAGTGTTGCTACCGCGAGGCACCCGCCGTCAGAGGTGTACCCATTGAGCGGTTGGGGTGCTGGCGAAGGAGGCCACATGTCCAAGTACTTCGTCCAGGTCGGCTATACCGCAGAGGCGTGGGCTGCGATGAGCCGTGGGCCGCAGAGGGTGGTTGAACGGGTGCAGGCATCGGCAGAGGCCCTGGGCGGGTCAATCGAGAGCCTGTACTTCTGCTTTGGCGACTATGACCTCATGGGCGTCGTCGACTTTCCAGACAGCCGGGGAGTCGCGGCGTGGTCTATGGCCGTCAGCAGTGGGGGCGACGTGCGCGCCTTCAAGACCACAACGCTGCTGTCCATCGAGGAGGGCCTGCACGCCCTCGGTCGGGCCACGCAGGCCACACGCACCGCGCAGTTGCCCGACGCGCCGGCCTGACCAACCTTCCCCGCCCGCAACGAACGACCTTACGCTCGTTGCGGTCGGCGTGATGCCAACGGCCGACACCCGGCGCCATGTTCGTCGCGGCGGTGCTCGAAGGGACCATCACGGTGTCGGCCACGCGCTACGTCTCCCCCACGCAGGACGAGACGATCACGTCGTAGCCCCGGCCAAGGCTGAGGGTGGTGGTCAACCCCGAGCTAGGTCGGATGGCGCTTCGGTGCGGAGCATGGAGCAACCAGCGCCGAGTCCCCGATCAGGTCGGTGACGCGGGACTGGGGCTGGCCGACGGGGAGACTCGCTTCACGAACAAGTCAACAGACCGTGACGCTCCCGGCGATCTCTCGAGGCTGGCGATGAGGGCACGGACATCGCGAAGAGTCAAGGGCTCCACTGGATACAGCGAACGGGGGTCAATACGCCTGGATTGTCTACGACCGGAGGAGACTTTCCGTTGCGTTTTCACGCCTGGATTCTACGATCGGGCCGGCCGCGTAGCGCGGATACATCACGGCAGGGACCATGGCAGATCCAACCGGATCCGCGTTGACCGGTTTCGTTTCGCTCGGATCTTGGGCTCTCTTGCCTGCATACGCCGGCCACCAGCTCGTCGACGGGCTGCCACACGGAGAAGCCTTCCTGCAAGAGTTCGCCTGCATGTCGGTTGGAGGCCGCCTGGCGTTCATGTCGCTTCCTTACCATCATCCTCGAGCCTCGGCGAACGCGCGAGACACGGCCGCCCGGAGGATAGAACGGCTCCCCCCGCGGCCCCAATCGCGATGGTCCACACCTTTGACCCAAACACTGCCAAGCCAACCGGTTGGATGGCTTCACCCACAGGCAGTCGCAGCGGCTTCGTCGTCCACACATCGCTCGTTATTGCGGATGACGCAAGGTCTTGAGACCTGCACTCCCCGTTTGCCAGGCAGTTCTCGGGCACGAGCAGGTAGGCGCGCCCGCTGGCGATGACGATTGACGGAGAGCGCGATTCAGGAAACCTGACCGGTACAAGCCGCCAAGTCCTTCCCCCGTTCCCCGTCCAGTAGAGCGTGGCTCTCTCGTCATAGGACCCTCGGAAGTAAGCATAGCCGTCCTCCCGGCTAGCGAAGTCAATGGCGTCAACCGAGGACGGAGGGGAACCAACCCGTACCCAGGATTGCCCGCCGTCGGTGCTTCGCATGAGCACAGGACAGGTCCCGGTGGAACATCGGTAGGTCCCGAGCATCCACAGGTAACCGGCGGCACCGGTCACGGCAGTCGGGGTCACCCGCACCTGTGGCTGCACCGTGGCACGGATGGCAGCGGTAGTCCTCGTCGTTGTAGGCCGGGAAGATGCCGTGCCCGTACACCGCGCGAGCATGAGCGAGATGGCCATCATCACCACAGCGCCGAGCTTGGGAACGGCGGTCATGGCGCACATCGAGGGTCGAGCGGAAAGATGGCGACCCCGGACCCGCCGTCGTTGCCCACCCTGGCAAACGTGACGAGGTAGCCGTCCCCGAGGGCAAGCAGGATGGACGGAAGTGACGAGCCACCCGGAATGGGAAAGTCGCTGGGTAGTTGCAGGCGGGCCACGGTCGACACTCTGGGACCCCCGACGCAGTCAAGCAGCAAAGACCCATGGCGACCTTCTGTACCGCCGATGTGCTCGAAGGCGAAAATCCCATCCTCGACGCTCCCGTCGACAGCGCCGTTGAAGCCCGCCAGCGCGCAGGTGACAGCCGTCGTGCAGAAAAGGGGAGCCAGTGACGCGGTGGAGAACGGAGCGAAATGCGTCATCATGCCCCCGCCTTGAATGACCCAGAGGATGTCTCCGGCAACGCCGAGCACGCGGGTGAGTTCGAACGGTGGCGTAGGAACGACGAAGAAGGAACCGGTCGCGGGGTCGAAGCGTTCGGTCACTTGGGAATGAGCGACGTTCTGGTTGATGACTGAGACATAGAGGAAGTCCGAGCCTGAGCCGGATGTGATCCCCACGACCTGCGAGTCGGGTGCCATCTCGGGCAGGACAACCGTGCTGAAGCGCCCGGTGTGGGGGTTGAGACGCGCAAGTCGCGCAGAGTTTAGGCTGAAGAACCAGAGCGCTCCGTCGGCCGCTAACAGATAAGCACCGCTGAAGGGCCGCGGAATCTGCGTCCTCATCGTCACAGCGAGCGTCTCTTGGCTGAGTCGGATGATCTGGTACGGACAGAGACCCGTCCCGGCCACTACCCAGACCGAGCCGAACGCCGCGACCAGAGGCGAGCTGTAGCCGAGGAACCACTGTGACCGAGCGAGGACACCGGTCTTCGGATTGACCCGCTCTACCCGAAAGCCAGCTTCAGGCGGTCCCACTGGCATGTAAGTGACGTACAGGTCACCGCCCGCGAGCGTCACGGCCTGCGGATTGTCCAGAGGCATTACCCGAATGGGATGGAATCGCTGGTGAGTTCCGACATCGACCTCCACAAGTCCGCTCGCTGGCACATGCGTCACCGGGATGCTTACCGGCTGCAACGGGCACGGCCCTAGGTACGGGACCGTCGGGACCGTCGTGTCCGGGGTTGTCATCTGGTGCGCGATCCGAACGACACTTGCCGTAGGTGTCGTGGGACGGGATGATGGCGCACTGGTGCAGCCAGCCAGCATCACAGTGAGAGCCACTGTCGCGACTACCACGAGCTTGCGCACCGTGCGCATCGTCATGTTGGCAAGCCTTTGGATGACCACACGTGGCCCCCGTCGGTCGTGTGCCAGACCTGACCATCGACCACGGCCCAGCCGTCAACGGTGTTGACGAAATCGAGTGTGTTCGGTGACTGGTAGTTGCCGAAGTTGACTGAGGCGGAAACCCTGGACCAACGGGCACCGCCGTTGGTGGTGCGGTAGAGGGTCTTTCCGCTGGCTGCGAACCAGGTGGTCGAAGATACGACATCCATCGGTCCGGGCTTGGCTGATGGCAACCGGTGCTCAACCCACGTTGCCCCGCCGCTCGTCGTCGAATACACAGCCGTGACGGCCCCATGCGCAGTCCCGTACCAGACCGCAAGAGCGCCGTTCGACCTCGAGGAAAAGACGGGAGGCCAGGCTTCGCCACCGTCAGTTTGAGAGGGATTGGGCAGGCCCACATCGGTCCAGCGCCTGCCACCATCTGTCGACGAGCGAGGCAGGGTGGACCGCCGCTCGCTCCGGTCAGCCAAAGAATCGGACTCGCCTCGGTGCCCGACAGGCTGAGGCCCGACTTGTCGCAATAAAGCGATGGGCCTCCTGGCGTCCCGGCTGCATATGGCGTTGCGCTGTGTGAGATAACCGACCAGTGCCTTCCGCTGCTCGTCGTCTCGTAGACGGTCACCGCTTCGATTCCCATTAGCTGACCGTGGCCGACTACCGCCCAGCCTTGCCGGTCGTCCCCGAACCTAAGCCAGGTTTGGTCGTCGCTGGCGGGGAACGAACCCGCTCTTGCCCACCTAACGCCCCCGTCGGTGGTGTGGAAGACGAAGGCTGGCAATGACTTGTCCGGTCCGAGGTCGAAGACGCTCACCCAGAAGTCTGGCGGGCTAAGGAACGCCCCTCCTGCCAGGCCCCTCGCGAGGACGAAGCCCGTCTGTCGCAACATCGGGGGCGAAACATCACGCCAGTGCGCACCCCCGTCGGTAGTCATGAGCAGCCGCGCCGAGTTGTCCTCACTGGCCCATCCGACACTCGGGTTTAGAAAGTAAACGTCGTCAACATCTTGCGGCTGCCTGGTGCTCGTGGCGGTGGTCCTCTGTTTCCCGGTGGAGCTAGCCGGTGATGAGGAAGACGGCGTTGACGATAAGGCCATACTCGGGCTGGCGGCGAGCATCAGCGTCATGGTCACTGCCGCGACCGCGCCGATTCTGCGCACCATCGGCATCATGGCACCGCCCGTCAGCTCCGCAGTGTCGCGGAACGGCACACTGAACGACGACTTGGCGCCGGACTGCGCCAGCGTATAGTCACAGTGTGAGTAGTACCAATCCGAAGGTGGAAATCGACCCCACTAGCCCTGTGCCCTTGCACGAACAGGTCGCTGCTGCCATCCGCAGAGCCATCGCGGACGGTCGGTCACATAGCCGGTGCAAGCTCGTCGATGAGCCGCCACAGCATCTCCACGTGACGCTCCGCCGTCCAGGTCCCTCCGATGCAGCACCGGATCACGTAGCGGCCGGCGAGCTTCGTGTGGCTGAGAAAGACACGGCCGGTGGCATTCAGATCCGAGAGCAACTGCTCGGACACGTCGTCGCCCCGGACGTGCCTGAAACACGTCAGGTTCAACGCAGGCGGAGCGCAGAGCTCGAAACGAGGATCGGCGGCCACGAGTCCCGTGAGCCAGCGCGACAGCCGCACATGCTCGCGGACGTGGCGCCGCAACCCCTCGCCTCCATAAGAGCGAAGCACGAACCACAGCTTCAGCGCCCTGAAGCGACGGCCCAGCGGTACCTGCCAGTCCCGGTAGTCGATCACCGCGCCGGACTCGCTGGCGGCGTTGCGGAGATACTCCGGCGTGATCGAGAGGGCATCGATGAGGCTGGACCGATCGGCGACGTAAAAGCAGTCGCAGTCGAAGTTGGTGAGAAGCCACTTGTGCGGGTTGAACGCATAGCTGTCGGCGAGCTCGAGCCCGTCGTGATGGCTTCGCAGCTCCGGGCAGACTGCCGCCGAGCCCGCCATCGCCGCGTCGACGTGGAGCCACACCTGCTCGGCGCGGCACAGCTCGCCGATCGCCCGGATCGGGTCGAAACCCATCGAGGAGGTCGTCCCGGATGTGGCGACCACGCAGCAGGGCACGAGCCCGGACTCGCGGTCGCTGCGGACGGCTGACTCGAGCGCGTCCAGATCCATCGCGAAGGTCTCGTCGGTCGCAATGAGACGCGTGTGCGCGGGAGAAAAGCCGGCGACCCTGGCTCCCTTCTGCACCGACGAATGGGCCTCCACCGAGGTGTACACGCACAGCTCTGCGAGGGCCGCACCACCGCGGATCGCCCTGTCTCGCGAAGCAAGCAACGCGCACAGCGTCGCCGATGAGGCACTGTCCTGGATCACGCCGCCACCCTCCGACTCCGAGCGGAACCGGACCGGCAGGCCGAGCAGTTCGACGAGCCAGTCGAGCACGACGGTCTCGATCTCGGTGCACGCCGGGCTCGTTGCCCACACCATCCCGTTGACGGCGAGCCCGGCCGTGACGAGCTCGCCGAGGATCGCCGGCGGCGACGCACTAGCTGGGAAAAAGCCGAAGAAACCAGGCGATTGCCAGTGGGTGGTCCCAGGCAGCACGATCCTGTCGAGGTCGGCGAGAAGTGCCTCGAACGGCTCGGGCTCCTCCGGGGCAGACCGTGGCAGCATCGCCGCGATCTCTCCGGGAACTGTCTTCGCGAGCACCGGGTAGCTCTCCAGGTTCGACAGGTAGTCCGCGACCCAATCGATGGTCCGGCGGCCGTGGTGCTTCAAGTCCTCGGGAGTCACGAGGAACGATTCCGAGCCGCTCATTTGCTCGATCCTATGACGGGTGACAGCCTCACTCGCTGAGCCGGCACCTTGGCCTACGCCTCGCTGAGAACTCGGGACGTTCGCCTCGTACACTTGAGGCACGGCGATCGAACGATGATCGATGGGAACCCGGATGTTGAGGAGGCACCACGATGGATGTGAAGGCCGGAGATCACCTTGTGGTCCGGGGCCGCACGGTTGCCCAACCTGACCGGACCGCCGAGGTCCTGAAGGTGCTCGGAACAGACGGAGGTCCTCCTTACCAGGTCCGTTGGACCGAAGATGGGCATGAAGGACTCTTCTTCCCGGGGTCGGACGCGTTGGTCGAGCATCTGGCCAAGGGCGCGAAGAGACGCCCCAAGTAGCCTGCGCGGGCGCGTCAGGCCGGGCCGAGCACCGGGTCCAACACGGCTAGTTCGCGGACGCCCACCAGGCCGAGGTCGGTGATCGCGTAGTCCGGTATGGACGTGATCTCGAGGAACATCAAGTAACCGAACGCTGATGGCAGCTCGCAGCCGAGCCTGCGGGCGGCGGCGTCCAGCCGAGCCTCGGCCACCGCCATCGTCTCGACGTCGATGTCGGCGACGATGCCTCCGACCGGCAGCGCCAGCGTCTCGAGCACTGCTCCGCAGTCCACGACCGCAAGACCGCCTCCGATCCTGATCACCTCGTTGATCGCAAGGGCCATGTCGGACGGGTTCGTCCCAACGCAGACGATGTTGTTGTCGTCTGGAGCGGCGCTGGTCGCGAGCGCGCCGGCGCGGAGACCGAAGCCGCAGACCACCGCGACTGGCACCGTCCCGGTCTTTCCGTACCGCTCGATCACGGTCACATACAGCGCATCCTGGGCCACGTCCGGCTGCACCACGCCGTCGATCACCGGTAGGACGACGTCGCGGCGGCGGCGGACGAAGGGGACCTCCCGGTCCATGTCCATGGCAAGCACCCGCACCGGGGAAGCGAGGGTCGTGGCCAGCTGGATCTCGTCGGCGTTGAGCGGCGCCCGCTTCATCGTGTTGAGCAGTGCCGGGCCGCGCGACGGCGCCCGGGGCCGGAGCGACGTGCGCTGCCCTTCGGCTACTCGGATCCCCTTTGAGATCACTCGTTCGACGACGAAGCTCGCCGGGTCGTCGACGACGAGCACATCGGCGGCCCGCCCTGGGCAGATGGACCCGACCAGGTGATCGATCCGGTACATCTGCGCCGTGTTGATGGTCGCCATCTGGATCGCGGTGATCGGCGGGACCCCGGCCTTCATGGCCATCCGAACGAGAGCGTCGAGGTGCCCGCCACCGAGGATGCTGGTCGCGGTCACGTCGTCGGTGCAAAAACCGACCCTGCCGGGATTGGCACCGAGGCGGGTCACCACCTGGATGTTCTCCTCCATGAAATGGGCAACGGCCGACTCGCGGACCATCACGTACATGCCTGCGCGCATCTTCGTCAGGACCTCTTCGGCGTTGTAGCTCTCGTGGTCCAGGCGCACCCCTGCGGCGGCCAGCACGCCGATCGTGGCCTCGCTGGCCATCGGCGCACAGCCGAAGACCGGCAGCCGGTTCCGGGCGGCCATCTCGATCACCTCGAGCACTTCGGGGTCACGGTTGGTGATGAACTCCGTGACCGTCTCCCAGACCCCGTAGCAGTCGTCCCACTTCTGGGCGATCTCATGGGTGTCCGGGCCGAGCCGGAAGCCGACGTTCGACTCCGGAATCGTGTACGGCACCTTGTAGGGGGCTGCCCAGAACACTTTCATCGGGCTCGCTTCGGCTTCCGAGAGAGCGTCCCGCACTCCGTCCAACCCCGCCACCGCGAAGGTCTGGTCGAGCCCGGACACAACGCTCGTCGTGCCGTAGCGGACCACGGCGTCGGCGAACATCGTGATCGACAGCTTGCTGCACTCGATGTGCAGGTGGCCATCGATGAGACCCGGGACCAGGTACCGACCGCTCACGTCGATGACGGTCGTGTCCGGTCCTGTGTGCGGCCCGACATCGCCCACCGCTGCGATGAGATCGCCGGCCACCGCCACGTCGGCCGGGTAGATCTCGCCCGTCGCCACATTGACCAGCTGCCCGCCGGTCAGCACGAGGTCGGCCTTGCGAACACCCTCGGCGGCGTCAATCTTCTCTCGTAGTTGCACGGGACCTCCTGGTCGGTGTTCTCAACGTCGCGACCCCGAGTTGAACAACGCCCGAGGGCACGATACTCGCCTACTGAAACTGAATTGGCCAGGCAATCCGGAAAGCCACGACGAGGGAATTCACGCCAACGGCGACCGATCGTCTTGGGGCACGCCGACAACGGAGTGATTCACGACACGTCCGGCCAACGACGACCACGTGTCGGTCTCCACGGCGATCCGCAGCCGGTCGGTGCGCAGCCACGATCGGTAACAGTCGATGGGCTTCGCGGCCGCGTCCCTGGTGACGGACTCGACGTACACGAGGGGGAACCGGCGCGGCACGACCAGATGGCGGGCAAGCGAGGGCGACGCGGCCACCGCCTCAAGCATTCGGCTGCTGCTAGCGACTTCCACGCCGTACTGTTTGCGCAATGTCCAGTAGAGCGACGCCGTGGACGACTTCCGGATCTCCGGCAGGACGGCGGCAAACTCAACAGGGAGATGGTTCACCGCGTAGAGCGCCAGCTCCCCGTCGACTCGGCGGAGCCTCTCCAAGGTCACTCCCTCGGCGCCACGGCCAAGCTGCAGCACATCGGCGGCCCAGTCGGGCAAGCGCTCGACACAAGCCCGGAGCACGGTGGACTCGACTATCACGCCGCGGCGAGTCAGTTCGTCCTCGAACAGCCCCCCTGCCCACTGGAGAAGCCAGGAGCCGGACGAGGTCCGGTTGACGAAAGCCCCTCGACCCTTTTCCTTACGGATCAGCCCCTGTTCCTCGAGGGCATGCAACGCCTGGCGCACGGTCGCGCGCGAGACGGCGTAGTACTTGCTCAAGAACGGTTCGGAATGCAGCCGATCACCATGAGGCCACTGACCGGTCTCAATCTGGTGCTCCAGGAACTTGCGCAACTGAAGATGGAACGGAACTGAAGAGGACCTGTCGATAACACCAGTGAGGTCAGTCATCCGCTGCTCCTGTCCCGATGGGACAACCCTATGTGACCGGAGGGTCACGCGCGCATGACTGCCACGAAGAGCTTTCCGCCATGGTCGCGCACGAACAAGGCGGCTTCGACGGACATGTCGACCGAGGGCGGAGCTGTTGTCATGTCGCTGCCGCCAACACGGCGTGCAACTCGTCGGCGTGCAATTCAATCGGATTGCCCTTGGTGCTGCTTGCCTTCAGTGCCCTTTCGACAATCTCGTCGGCTTGGTCTGGTCCCAGGCCATAGCGGGCCAGCTTCGGTATCCCCAGGAGTCTCACGGTCTCTCCGATCCAGGCGCTGCCCTGCTCGATCGTGGCGTCGGCACGGCCAGTGAGCAGCCGGGCCGCCTGCTCGTACCTGGCCAGCGCCTGGCTGTCTGGCTGGCGGGTGCGCAGGGCCCTCACGTTGGCCTCGATGGTCGCCACGAGCAGCGCGGCACATGCAGCCCCGTGCGGGACATCGACCGTGCCGCCGATCACACCGGCCAGGCCGTGCACCACGCCCAGCTTGGCGTTCGCGAGTGCCAGCCCTCCGAGCAGGCTGCAAAGTGCCATGTCGGTCCGGGCCACCAGGTCGTTGCCATCGGCGTAGCTCCGGCGCAGGCCGGCGGCCGCCCGGCGCAAGCCTTCGCTTGCCAACGCGTCGGTCATCGGGGTGGCACGGATGGAGACGAGGGGCTCGAGACACTGGGTCAGCGCATCCATCCCACTCGACGCAGTGACTCCGGGCGGGCAGCTCACCGTGAGCAGTGGGTCCACGAGCGCCACCGTGGGATGCATCACAGGGCTGCGCAGGCTCGCCTTCAGTCCGTGCTCCGGCGAGGCGAGAACCGCGTTCGGTGTCACCTCCGCTCCCGTGCCAGCTGTCGTGGGCAAAGCGACGCACGGTACCGACGGCTTGTCGATGAGACGGCCGTCCCCTATGACCTCCAGATAGTCGAGCGGGTCTCCCCCATTGCCGAGCAGCATCGCCACGGCCTTGCCGAGGTCGATGACACTGCCGCCACCCACGGCGACGACCAGATCCGCGCCCTCGTGGCGCGCGGCCGCAACTGCAGCTCGGGCGAGATCCACCGTGGGCTCACCATGGACCGGGAAAGTAGCGAAAGGCATCTTGAGGTCCCCTAGGAGCCCGGTGTGCCGGTCAGGCTCCGCGCCGGTGCACACCAGCGCGCGCGACCCCAGCCGCTCGGCGAACGATGCGAGCTCCACCGCCCGCCCGGCCCCGAAAACGATCCGAGCGGCGGTCGCAAACTCGAACTCAGCGGGTGGCACCGGAGGCCGAACCTTGCCTTTCGCCGGGATGGGTCGGTCCGAGCGCAGTGTCAGCCGCTCGCCTGGCCATAGTAGGCGTGGCTTCCGTGCTTTCGCAGGAAGTGGCGATCGAGCAGCTGCGGAGAGATCTGGCCGAGATCCGGGCTCAGCTCGAGTGAAAGCTGTGCCATCCGGGCCACCTGCTCCACGACCGCGGCGTGAAGAACCGCACGCGAGGCGTCCCGTCCCCACGTGAAGACTCCGTGTGACGCGACGAGCACCGCAGGCACGTCGTCAGGGTCGAGCGCTTCGAACGTCTCGACTATCACTCGTCCCGTTTCCTTCTCGTAAGCGCCGGCTATCTCTTGGCCGGTCAGGTCGCGACTGCACGGGACTGCGCCTTTGAAGTAGTCGGCATGCGTGGTCCCAAAGCACGGGATCGACCGATGAGCTTGTGCCCAGCTCGACGCCCACGTCGAATGCGTGTGAGCGACGCCGCCCACTGTCGCGAACGACCGGTAGATCTCGAGATGCGTCGGAGTGTCGGACGATGGCTTCAGGCCCTCCAGGTGTTCGCCCGACTCGAGCGAGACGACCGCCATGTCGTCCGGAGACAGCTCGCCGTAGGGCACGCCGCTCGGCTTTATCACGACGAGGCCCAGGTCTCGGTCGATCCCACTGGCGTTCCCGAAAGTGTCGAACACGAGGCCGCGCTCGACAAGCTCGAGGTTGGCCCCTCGCACCTGTTGCTTCAGGGCGGCAATCATCAACGGCTCCTCCAATGCATCGCCAGCCAACAGTAAACGACGTGGGCTTCGAGCGCGCCAGGCGAGACAGAGCCATGAGCACTGCGACGGTAGCCCTGCTTGCGGACGATTCGGAGCCAGCCGGACACCGTGTTGCGGCTGTAGGTGACACTGGTCGTCTATGGTCGTCGCAGGTGTCACAAATAGAAAGCAAAGGATCATGACGATACGCCGTCGGGTGGCGCTGCTCGCGGGCGTGCTTGTGGCGTCCTTATCGATCGCGGCCTTCTCAGCCCCTCAAAGGCACAAGCGACCATCACATCAGCACTCACCGTGTTGCGAGCGAGCACTAGTCCGCTGCCTCCAGCGCACTCAGCCGCGCTCGGACGCTTGTCGCCCTCGGCGGATCTTCACATCGACGTCGCGCTGAAGCTGCCGGACCCGTCCGCGGTGAGCTCGTTCATCTCCTCTCTGTCCGATCGGCACTCGCCGAACTTCCACCACTTCCTCCGACCGGGACAGTTTGGTCGGCTCTTCGGGCCGCCTTTGTCTGAGGTGGCCGCAGTCGACGCCGTGCTCCGCTCCGACGGGTTGCGGCCGGGGCAGGTGGCCTCGGATCGGCTCTCGATCCCGGTGACGGCCCCGGCTTCGGTGATCGACCGTGCGTTTCACGTGAGTCTCGTGGACTACCGACTGCCCAGTGGACGTGCCGCGTTCACGACGTTGTCACCACCGAGCGTTTCTGCCGCCGTGTCCTCGGACATCGAGGGAGTCATCGGCCTCAGCGATATCGATGTGGCTCAGAGCTCGGGCGTCCTCTCAAGGGGCATGGGCGAGGTTCACCCGTCACAGAAACTCGCCGCGAACTCGCCGACGGCGGGTCCCCAGCCATGCACGGCAGCCATCAACGCTGCTAACAGCACGGGAGCTACACGGCGGACCAGCTCGCCTCGTACTACGACATGACCCGCTCTATGGCCTCGGCGACTTCGGGCAGGGCGTCAAAGTCGCCCTGATGGAGCTCGAGCCGGACTCGCCGGCCGACATTGCCGCCTACCGGGCTTGCTATGGGACGAACGCCACTGTGAATTACATCCCGGTCGACGGCGGCGTCGTTCCCGGCGCTGGCAACAGCAGCGAGGCGGCCCTCGACATCGAGGACGTCATCGGCCTTGCTCCGGAGGCGACGATC
>ODAK010005400.1_pt1 | contig 13001 bp, 12 predicted proteins | sample 1539591 | NCBI WGS metagenome assembly ODAK01 (sample SAMEA3539303, study PRJEB22396) | soil metagenome | biome: tundra; feature: field; material: soil | place: USA | collected 2010-05 | depth 0.15 m | reverse complement strand
GGCGTCACGCACGAACGCACGGCCTGCCCGTTCACATGGACCGTGCACGCGCCGCAAAGCGCCATGCCGCAGCCGAACTTCGTGCCCGTCATGCCGAGCGAATCACGCAAATACCAGAGAAGGGGCATTTCGGGAACGACGTCCGCGGATTGCGGCTTCCCGTTTAGGTTGAAACGGATAGATGCCATGTTTTGGGTAAACTCCTGAGCTTCCAGTGTGCGGGATTTGGAAGATGAACGCAACTGTGCCCGGCCCGTGCCCTGCCCGTCCCTTACCATGGTCAGGTGCGGTGCCGAACCCTGCTGTTTCTCCTTCTCACGGAGCTGCTGCCAGCCCAGCAGCGCGTGGAATGGAACATCCCGCAGAAGCCCTTCCGGATTTATGGCAACACTTATTACGTGGGCACACACGGCCTCAGTTCGGTACTGATCACTTCGGACACTGGCCATGTGCTCATTGATGGCGCGCTTCCCGAATCCGTGCCGCATATCGTCGAGAACATCCGCACTCTCGGCTTCCGTATCGAGGACATCAAACTGATCGTCAACTCGCACGCCCACTACGACCACGCCGGCGGCATCGCCGAACTCCAGCGCCTCAGTGGCGCGCGGATCGCTGCCAGTCCCTGGACCGCCGCCGTCATGACAAACGGTACTGTCCCCCGCGACGATCCGCAGTTCGGCATCATCGGCCCCATCGCGAAAGTTGCCCAAGTAGAAAGCCTAAGGGACAACGAAACTTTCCATGTGGGTGCAGTCGCTGTCACCGCGCATTTCACGCCCGGACACACTCCCGGCGGCACGAGCTGGACATGGAAATCCTGCGAAAACGACCGCTGCCTCAATTTGGTCTACGCGGACAGCCTCACACCCGTCTCCGCGGATGGCTTTCTTTTCAGCCGCAACCACATCAGCTTTGCACCCAGCTACGCCTTCCTGGAAAGTACCCCGTGCGACATCCTCATCACGCCGCACCCTGGCCCGGCGAACGGCTCAATCGATCCCACCGCCTGCCGCACGCTGGCCGCAACAGGTCGCGACCAACTCCGGAAACGCTTAGCCACCGAACGCACTACCTCTGACAGGAAATGACGTTGGGCATGGTCTGGCTCGCCGAAACCGCCGCGACGACCAGCAATCTACCAGCGCACCATGCCCGTGCGCACACATCCACTCAGTAACGGCCGTAAGACAGCCAGCTTCACGCGACGAACTGGCTCTGATATCGACACGCCGCAGATTGCGAAGCCCCCATATCGCCTTTGCCGGAACCAGGCCGCAGGCTGCCTGGCCTGAAGCTGGAACAACGCAAAGTCCCGCGGCCGGCCATCGTGATCGGGCGCGTCGAACGCTTGGCGGAGCATAGAGGTGCGGGTTTCGGGCAAGCTATTCCACGACCTTCGGCACGATCACCAGAAACAGGGCATCCGTCGCATTCACCGCCGATTTCCCAACTACAGTCTTTTGCCCATCGCGCACGTCGAGGTCAGTCGAAACCAACGCCACCGATTGCCTCCGCGTAATTTCCAGCCGCAGCCCGTCGAGATGCACCATATGCGGCGCTTCGGGCGATACCCTCGCATTCAGGTATTTGAAGTTGTACTGCGAGTAGTCGGGCAGCTGACCGCCCACTTCCGCCCCGCGGCCACTGCGGCCCCGCAGAGTCACCGCTTCGATCAGCTTGTAGCTTTTATAAGCGAACACACCTCGCAACTGCTGAAGCGTCTCCGCCAGATCCGCCGGAACCTCATCCTTGCCGCTGGCCTGTGCCTGCGCCAGCCCGGAAACCAGATACACAGTCAGTTCCACATTCGGCACTCCGGCCGGCGCGACCAGCAGAGGAGAAATCTTCCTGTCCTGCGCCGGCGAAAGCCCGGCCACCGCAATCAACGTTGAAACGATACACACCCACTTCTTCATCGCTGTTCCTCTTTCTTTGAATCCACCAGCCAGTAAATGACGACGTCCGGGTCCGGCGTCAGCATCTTGATCTTCAGCGGCTCACTGAATCGAACCGGTGCCGTCGGCGCCTGGTGTTTAACGCCCGTCAGTATTGCCATCAACAACGCCGCGGCAACAGCGATCCACGGATACACCGGCGTCCGCCTCGGCGCCTTTACCGCCAACGCGGGCAACTCCTCGCCGCGCAACGCGCTCAGTGCTTCGGCATTCGCAGATATTTCTTCGGCAAGCGCCCGGCACTCTGTGCACTCACACCTCATCGTCGGCTCCTTACGAACTTCGCGAGCTTCACCCGCGCGCTGTGAATCTGCCCGCGCACCGTGACCTCCTCCACGTCCAGAATCGCCGCCACCTCAGCCGTCGAAAGCCCTTCAATATCGCGCAGCACCACGCAGGCCCTCTCGCGTTCCGCCAGAATCGCCAGACCTTCGACAATCAGCCGCTTCCGTTCTTTCAGCGACAGCGCGCGTTCCGGATCGGGCGCCGGATCGGCTCTCTGCGGCCCCAGTTCCACCGCGCATTTCCGCCGCCTGTGATGGTCGTTGCAGACGTTGACTGTGACGCGGTAAAGCCACGCTTTCGGATCGCCTTCCAGCTTCGTCTGATTCCGGAACAGGCGCAGAAACACTTCCTGCGCCGCATCCTGCGCGTCTTCGAGACGGCCCAGCAGCCGGTAGGCGGTGCGCAGCACCATCTTCTGATGCGCGGCCACCAGGCCATCGAAAGCGTGGCCGTTGCGCGCGCTCAGCCCGATCGAAAGTGGTAACCTTCCGGCGATCAATTCAAAAGACTATACGAGCCGGCGGCCGAATTCGTTGGGAAAAAAGTTGCAGCATACTCAGTTACCCGACGGTCGCTGCCCACCGTCGATCACCAAAACGTCCACCGGGCCTTTCGCCGATTCAAGCTTCAATCCAAGCTGCTCCTGAATGGCGGTGAAGATCGACGTACCCGATGCGTCGGGCCGCGCAGCCGCATCGTCCGGCATGAAGCCGATGCCGCTCTCGGAAGGGGACCACTCTAATCGAAACTCGTAAATCCCCTTCAGCCCTGCCTTGTCGATTACAGGCACGTTCAACTGCGCGGCGAGATATCCGGCAAGGCTTGAAACGTCCCACTTATGTCCCGCGATCAATCCCGCATTCAGTTGCAGGCCGGCTGGTTTACCGTCTTCAGGGGGGCTGCTGAATTTGGGGCCATTCTTCCCCGCAACCAGCCAGAGACAGGCAACTCCCGGCTCTCAGCATGAAGCTTCAGTTGAAAACGTTCCGTAACCAGAGTCCTGAGCAAGTCCATCTTCTGAGTCATCGTTGTTGGACTGGTAGTCGTCATCTCCAAATCCCACTTATCCGAACTCAGCCAGCTGGGCGAATTCAAAACCTGATAATCATGCACTTGCCAGAGGTTCTCGATAAGCACCTTCAAAGACACATTCATGTAACGAACCCGGCCGGGGTCGAACTTGTTCGATATGCCTGAATTGCCTGAACGATTCGGCTTGATCGTCGCGGCGTCGATCGACGGTGTTTGTTGCGCGACTGCCGGTGTCGCGGCGAGTATCGTCAACAGAAGAAAGCGATGCAGCTGGCCTATCCTCTCGGGCGATCATATCTCACCGGGAAAGCGGCCTCACTTCCCCGGCATATGCCGCGCACTATTTTCCCCTTCCAGACACACCTCATCAATCAACTCCGTATCCACCACCAGCCTCTGCACGAGCTTGAAACTCCAGGGCCGCGTGTAGGCCTTCGGGTCTTTCACCGTCGCCTCGATCTCGAGGGTGCCGAATGACGGCCGCCGCAACCTCTCGACAACCGTCCCCGTCGCGGTCAGTGGCGTCCCTGCCATATCCATCCACAGGTCATCGCGGAACCCATTCGACCGTACAACCAGCACATCGCCCTCCCACTTCCCGGTCGAATACCCGCTCCACGCAGGCTGCGGGTCCACTGGCAGCGCCCGCCCGTCCAGAAAGATCTGCCGGTAACTGGCATTGAACTCATTGGCCAGCAGCAACAGCTTCTTCGTCTGTACAAACTTCGTGATATGCGGCAGCGTATACATGCGCGGAAAATTCGAAGGGAGACACTTCACATGCGGATCCAGTTCCATCGCGCGCCGCTTCATTTCCTCCCGCGCCCACGGCTGAAACGGAATTCCGCCGGGCACTATCTTGCTCAGATCCGCCGTGGGCTGCCCGATCGGATTCTTCTCCAGACACTCGCCCGCATCGTCGGTCAGCATCTTTGGACAGGGCAGCGCATCCGCCATGGTCCACATGCCCGACAGATCCGGCTTGCCGTCACTTCCCCGCGGCGCCGGCGCATCGAGCCTCGGACGGCCGGTCTTGTCCCGCGGCAGCCCCTCCGTAGGCAGCTGGATCCACTGGGCGGAAACCAGGCCGCACGCCACAAACAACATCGCTACGAATCTCATAAGAAGCTGCGGTTAGTATAAATTGGAAGCCACCAATGCGCCTGCTATTACCCGCCACTCTGCCCGTTCTTCTTGCGACCAGCCTCTGCGCCCAGCCCCCGCAGGGCCCCGGCCGCGGACTCCCCATGGCTGGTCCCGCGGCGCGCATGGCCGCCCAGCCTATCTTCAATAACAACTGCGCGGGCTGTCATAAGCCCGCCATGTCGAGCGCCGAAAACGTCCTGCGGGAAAACAACGCGCCGAGCCCCGACACGCTCGCGCAGATGTCGCCCGAATCCATCTACGCCGCGCTCACTACCGGCGCGATGGTCCAGCAGGCCGCCAAACTTTCCAACGACGAGAAACTCCTGCTCGCAGGCTTCTTTGGCGGACGCCCCGTCGGCACGGCGGACGCGGGCGACATCAAGAACATGACGAACCACTGCGCCTCCAACACGCAGCTTCACAACCCCGCGGCCGGCGTGGCATGGAACGGCTGGGGCAATGATCTCTACAACACTCGCTTTCAGAACGCTAAGTCCGCCGGGATGACGCCCGACGATGTTTCGAGGCTCAAGCTCAAGTGGTCCTTCGGCCTTCCCGCCGGCGCTGAGACTTATGGACAGCCCACTCTTGCCGACGGCCGCATCTTCATTGGCGACGACAACAGTTATGTCTATTCGCTCGATGCCAACTCGGGCTGCGTCTATTGGTCTTTCCACGCAGAAGCCCAGGTACGCACTGCCACAGTTATCGGCGCCGTCACCGGCCACGGCAGTACGAAATACGCGGCTTACTTCGGCGATCGCAAAGCCAACATCTACGCGGTCGACGCCCACTCCGGCGAGCTTCTCTGGAAGACGAATGTCGATCAGCGCCTGCTCTCGCACATCACCGGCTCACCTGTTTTCTATGAAGGCCGTATTTACGCCGGCGTCGCCGGTTCCGAAGAAGTGGCCTCGGGTGACCCACACTATCCCTGCTGCACTTATCGCGGCAGTCTCTCCGCGATCGACGCCGGGACAGGCAAGGTGATCTGGAAGACTTACACGATCGCCGACGCGCCGAAGCCCACGAAGATAAACTCCCTCGGCACGCAACTCTGGGCCCCCGCAGGCGCGTCCATCTGGACCACTCCCACCATCGACGCGAAAGCCCACGCCATCTACGCCTCAACCGGCAACGCGTTCACCGAACCCGCCGCTTAAAACATCCGACGCCATCGTCGCTTTCGACATGCGCTTCGGCAAGATTCTTTGGTCCTATCAGGGTGTGGAGAACGACGCGTCCCCGCAGGGCTGCAATGGCCGCCAGAAAGGCGAGCAGTGCCCTGAGCACGTCGGTCCAGATTGGGACTTCGCCAACTCGCCGGTGCTGAAGTCTCTTGCGACCGGCAAGCGCGTCCTCATTGCAGCGCACAAAGGCGGAGGCGTTGTAGCCGTCGACCCCGATAAGCAGGGCGCGCTCCTCTGGAAGGCCGACCTCGCTGAAGGTACGCCTACCGCCGCCGGACAAATCATGTGGGGCGGCGCTGCCGACGACCAGCACATCTACTACCCGCTCCAGACCGGTGGCGTGGCCGCGCTTGATCTCGCGGACGGTAAGAAAGCCTGGTTCACCAAACTCGATCCGGCGCCCGCCGAAGGCAATCGCCGGCCCCGCCGCGGGCAGGTGGCTGCGCTGACAGTCATCCCCGGCGTCGTCTTCTCCGGGGGCTGGGATGGTGTCCTGCACGCTCTCTCTACCACCGACGGCAAAGAGCTCTGGCAATACAATACCGCCCACGATTACCAGACCATCAACGGTATCGAAGCCAAAGGCGGCTCGTTGGGCGACCCCGGCCCGATCGTCGCCAGCGGCATGCTGTTCGTGGGTTCGGGCTACATCGGCACAGGCAATGGCATGCCGGGCAATGTGCTGCTGGCATTCAGTGCGAAATAAGGAGACGGCGCATGAAACAACTTATCCTCTTACTCACGGCCGCGATCACGATCGCTGGCATGAGCCGGTCCGCGAAAGCTGAAGTCCTGGAGAAGACTAAGAAGATAGGGGGAATCACTGTTCACTATAAGGTCGTGCTCCCGAAGAATTACGATCCGATTAAAGCCTACCCTGCTGTTCTCGGCTTCGGCGGCGGTCCTCAGACGATGAATGTGGTTGATAGTGTCATCGCCCGCAACTTCCGCGATGAAGCGGAGAAGCGCGGTTACATTGTCGTCGTCCCCGCCGCGCCCAATGACCAGTTGTTCTTTGAAGGTGGCGAGCGCATCTTCCCCGACTTCCTGAAACAGCTCCTGGCCGATTACAAAATCGAAGGCAACAAATTCCATGTAGCCGGGCCCTCGAACGGCGGTATCTCATCCTTCCACGTGGCTTCTTTGAACCCGCAGTATTTTCTTTCGATCACGGCTTTCCCTGGCTATCTGTGGGAAGAAACTCCCGCGCACGTGCAGGCGATCTCGAAGATGTGCATCAACATGTTCGTCGGCGAACTCGACCCGATGGGTTGGCAGGACCTGATGGCCAAGCAGACGTCGGACTTTCAGGCGAAGGGAATCAGCGCGCACTATACAGTCGAAAAAGGCCAGCCCCACAGGCTCGAAACGCTCGCCGGCCCGAATGCCGACCGCCTCTTCGATCTCTTCGAACAGGCTCGCCAAGGCTGCCCCAGGTAAATCGTCAGGTAGCGTAGGCTTTCAGCCTGCGGCCTTTACTTAACAAGCCGCAGCGTTCGTTACCGCGCAAGCCCATGGCGCGTCGTTACCCCAAATTTGAACTTCTTTGCGTCCCCGCGCTTTGCGTGAGAATTTCGTGAGTTTTCGGCAGAGCTGCGTTAATGGTGTCGTCTGTCGGTCGTGACAAGGCGTTTCGGCCTGCACGAAGCGGGAAGGGGCGTTATAGCGGGGCCATCTGACACTTCGGGCACTCAACGTGAGTTTCCGGAATCGACGTCGCTGCGAGCCTGGTCGACTCGGTCTTGAGAGTCGTCGGCGGAACTGATTTCGACGGTTTGCGCACAAGAGAGCTGGAGTGATCACACATGCTAACTTAAACCATATCCTTGGCGGGAATAAACCACAACCTTGTCAAACCAGCACCGCCAGGCCGCTGATTTCCGGTGACCCGCGGTTGTGCCACGTCGAGGTTATAAACCATAACTATGCCGGAGTTCAAGCCTGCGACGCGGCTTCCATTCAAGACGTCAATAGACGATTTTATTGTTTTGCCCGGTTTGTATGTATGTCGGCATGCATCTATACAAATGGCTCGAACGGAAAGGCGGAACAGGTCAGATCGTGGTTTCAAACAGCGGTTCGGGATCTCTGGCCAGTGGCTACAAGGTCGATCTCACTGCGGGAGAGCCCACGCATTCGAAAGCATCGCCGCTCTGCGAATCCGGCAAGGGCATTCCAGAACGGCCGCGCTCTTCAGGCGATAACTGAAGCCGCCCGGAGGTGCACATTGGCATTCACGAAGGAGTGGCGCAAGTTTGCTTAGTCCCTCCTGGACCAGTCCTAATTCGGAAATACCGTACGAACAAATCCCTGGAAGCTCGAATCGGAACGGAGCGCACTGAAACGCGGGTCGAGCCTGATCCAGACCATCCAATGCGAACGCTCCTCAATGGCTTTCCGAATCCAGACGAGTGTCTGCTCACGGTCTCCAAGGCCACTGTGAATGAGAGCCTTCCCGTACGACGTCACAAATCTTGTTTTCTCCATATCTTCGAGTCGCTTCAGATCCTGTTGTGCCAAATCCTGCTGCGCGCAAGCAGCGGAAACGTATCCGTGACCTGCAATGAGAGGCTGCCAATCTCGAAGTGGGCCGGGTGACAAAGTTCCCAGTTGCGAGAGGGCATTCGCGCAGTCACCCTCGGCGCTCAGAACGCGGCCCATCCAGAAGTGAGCCAGGGGGAAGTTCGGATCGAGCGCAAATACTTTGCGGAGGGCTCCTTCGGCCTCCTTGTTATGTTTGCTGTAGTGTAGCTCGAAACCCACGTCGGTCAAAATGGGGAGGGAAGCCGGATCCAATTGCCGCGCCCGCTCCAGTGCCCGGCTCGCTGCGGGAAAATCTTCCATCGCGGTACGAAGCACACCCAGCCAATCATACGCTGGCGCGTAGTTAGGATTGAGGGCAATGGCGTGCTCCAGGTTTCGCGCAGCAGTGCCGAAATCCCAGTCGAAATACATGTTCATGTAACCTTCTGAGGCGAACACCTCCGGAGCTTGTGGATCCAATTCGCGCGCCCTTTGCAACGCCGCCCTCACCTTGGGAAATCCCTCGGCTGGCGCGAGATAACAGCCGTACACCAGAGCAGCGTACGAATCGGCGAGGCCGGCATACGCGGGCGCGTAGCCCGGCGCTCGTGAAATGGTTTGTTGAAAATACTCTGCGGCTTGCCTGAGGCTGACTTCTGTTCGCTGATTCCAGTAGAAGCGTCCTCGAAGATACAGGTCATATGCCTGGGAATCAATTGCCTGTCGGCGCTCCAGTGTCTTCGGCGCCGATCCCGCTATTTGTGTTCCCACGGCTCGCGCGACCGCTGCGGCAACATCTTCCTGGAGAGACAAGGCTGCGTTGCTAGGTCCGTTAAAAGAATCCGCCCAAACCTGGACAGCGTCGCGGCTCCGTGTCAGGCGTGCCGTAATACGCATGCGAGAAGCATCGCGACGGATACTACCGGTGAGTACGTATACGGCTCCGAGGTCTGCACCCACTTGGCCCGGCGTGGGGTGCTTATCCCGATAGCGCCAGACCGAGGGACCGGCGATTACTCCGAATCCCGAAGAGCCCGCGCGACCGAGTTGCGTGATGATGTCCTCTGTGATTCCCTGGCTGACATATGGCTGGAACGGATCGGCGTTCAGATCCTCAAATGGCAAAACAGCTACCGTAGCGACATCAGCTTGTTTGAAGAGGCTCGAACGGAACGTTGACCCGAGCCAAACCATGGTGACCGCGGCTGCCGCAATTGCTGCCCACCGCCACGCCCTTGAGACGACATGGGGGACTTTGCGCGGAGTCCCGGCCAATTCCTGTTGAAACGCCTGGAGCGCGTCGGCAAACTCCGTAGCTGAACCGTAGCGTTGCTCCTTATCCTTGGCCAGCGCACGGCAGATGATGCGATCGAATTCCGTGGGCAGATTGCTTCGGATGGTACTGGGAACCGGGGGATTCGCGGTCGCAATCTCATGCATGATTGAGAGCGCGCTGGGACCCTGGAATGGCAACCGTCCCGTAGCGGCCTGGTAGAGCACACACCCGAGGGAAAAAATGTCAGATCGCGCATCCACGGAGTCGCCGCGCGTCTGTTCGGGAGACATATATGAGACAGTCCCCACGATGACGCCCGGAACAGTGTACGGCCCGCGAGTTTCATCTTCTGCGCCGTCGATCGTTCGCTCGGTCAACTTAGCCACGCCGAAGTCCAAAATCTTGACTTGCGATTGTGGCGTCACCATGATGTTTGCCGGTTTGATATCGCGGTGAATGATCCCGGCCGCGTGGGCGGCCGCGAGAGCGCGGGCTGCCTGCACGCTGTAAAGCAAGATCTCGCTGATGGGCAAACCTGCTGGAGTGATCAAGTCGTTCAGGGTCTTGCCAGGAACGTACTCCAGCACCAAAAAGTCGGTCCCGTTGTCACTTGAGATGTCGAATAGAGTAACGATGTTGGGATGATTCAGCGCCGAGGCTGCACGCGCCTCCTGGAGGAACCGGCTCTTGCGACTTGGGTCCGCAATCGACTCGGGCCGCAGGACCTTAATAGCGACCGTCCGGTGCAGTCGAGTGTCGTGGGCGAGGAAAACCTCTCCCATTCCGCCGCTTCCGATAGGAGCTTCGATCTGGTACGGTCCCAGCTGCGATCCAGGCGCCGGTTTTGGGCGGGCCGTTTGTTCGATGGGATTCCGGACTGCATCCCACACCGGTTGATCCAGGAGGTTTGCCGCACTCGTCTTTTCACGAAGTAATGACGCGACTCGCTGGCGAAGGTCGTCATCGCCGTCGCACGCTTTGGCGAGATACTCGCTCTGCTCGCTGGAGTCAAGCTCCAGGGCGGAGTGGTAGAGCTGCTCAATTTTCCTCCACCGCTCCGGCGACATGATGACATCATGACAGAATCGGCAGTCGAGCTTTAAACCGGCTCTCAGTTTTTTGCCTCGATCGGACTTACGGCAACGAGATTGGGAAAGCGGAAGATGGGCCGAGCACTCTGCCCATCTCCGGCCAGATGGAATTAGATTCTCCGGCTCACAACTATCAGTGTCCGGCACTGCCAACAGGAATCTGGACGGGCATACTCGGCTGCCAGGCAGATGTAAGCTGTAGAGTTGCCATACCCGGCTGAACGGTGGGCGGCAACTGGAGATTCACCTGGTACACGTTGGTCGTACCTGGATAACCTCCGGCATAGAGCACTTGAGCGGCGTTGCCGCTAACGGTGGCTTGAATAGGTGAATTCGCTATCGCCAGGGGCGAGGCCGGAAAGACTTGACCGGGATCGACGCCGGGATTGGTCGGTCCGAGCCCAGCCGCGATCACCGTCAGGATTTCGCCGGGAACCGCGGGTTTTGTGGAAGACAGGGGGGAGAAGTCGGCCGAGTGCAGAACGAGGGGGCCAGCGTTGCTGCTCAGGATAGCGGGCGAAGCGAGCGGAATCAAAGTCAAAAGAAAGCTGCGTGTCCCGCCGCCAAGCGTTCGGCGCACAAAAGGGTCTTCGGCGACCGACGCGGCGCGCCCGGTAACCGTGATTGCGGAGAACCCCGCCTGCCCCCGAACCCCCAGAAAGGCGCCCGTGCCCCCCGTGATAGCCATGGAACTCGCGGCCGTCTGTGACAAGCCGAGCGGTGATCCCGGCGGCGGTGGGCCAAATCCCATGCCAGTCGCCATGATAGTGCCGATCGGCGTTCCATCCGCCTGCTGGATTTCCCAAACCCAGTCGACGAAGAAATTACGGGTTGTATCTGCTATTGCCTGTCCGGGCTGAGGAGTCGGCGTGTAGTTCGTCGTCGTGGCGCGAATGGACCACGTGCCCCTGGCTGGTTTTCCATTGACCCGAACAATGTCGGCCAGACCGATGAAACTTGAAAACGTCTTCGTGGAAACCGGTGGCAGGGCCACCTGAGAACCCGCCAATTTGCTGTAGTCTGGGTTATCGGCGTAATAGTATGCGTAGTTCTCAATGTCGATCTGAATCACGGTCGGCACTTGGCCGAAGGCGCGACATACCGCACCGGCAAAAACGGCAATCCGGGCAATTGCGAAAGCTCTGTGAAGCATCGTTCATCTCCTGTTAATGTATGTTTTCAGCGACCGAAGGTGCTGTTCACTTGGCTAATGCGCGATCGAGAGATGAAAACTACAATCGCGGGAAGATTTTCTTTGGTAGGCGCTACGAGCGGGCCGGCGCGCTGTTTCCGTCTGGCCCGTCCGCATCATTGGCTCGGAGTTGTTGTGTCAACCAGGCCCTGGCCAGCTTCCAGTCGCGCAGGACGCTGGAAGGAGAGATCTTGAGAACCTCCGCGATTTCCTCGACGCTCAGTCCGCCGAAAAAACGCATTTCGACGACCTGGACCTTGCGGGGATCCAGGCTCGCCAGCTCGTTCAGGGCATCGTCCAGCCGCACAAATTCCGTGCTGCGGTCAGGTACTGCCACGATCCCTTCGTTGAAGGAAACAAAGCAAAGGCCGGCACCGCGCTTTGCATACGCCCGACTCCGTGCGTTATCTACCAGCACACGGCGCATCAATTGCGAAGCAATCGCAAAAAAGTGAAGGCGATCTCGCCATGGCACCTGCGTTACGTCAATGAGGCGCAAATATGCCTCATTCACGAGGGCCGTAGTTTGCAAGGTATGGCCGACCCGTTCTCGACGCATCTGGCGATGCGCGATCTGCTGAAGTTCCCCGTACACCAGAGGCATCAACGCTTCGAGCGCTTCGGAGTCACCACAAGTCCAGGCTTGCAACAGCCTGGTTATCTGGGCACTATTTGGATCCACTTTTCGTAAACCCACAATTGCACGGATTGTAACACCCCAGCTCCCGGCTGATCTCCAAGGAAAAGCTCAAGGCGCGCTCGCCGCCGGAGGCAGTCTCGCCGAATCGGGAACGCCCCGGCTATCCGCCATCAAGGTGATCTGTGTCGTTGAGCGTCTGAACGATCCTTAAGCAGTTACCTGCGGTGGATTTCACGCACGCCTGCCGGAAACTCACATTGGATTAGGAACGATAGGCCGGCTTCTAGGACATCACGCCGGATTCGTACTGTGAAACGCTCCTTCGCTTCGGTAAGTTATCTTGTCTCGCGGCGATCTAGCCCCGAATTCGCTCAATAGGCCCGGCATCATTTCACCCGAAAAATATTTATATTCTTCCCTGAAATCAACAAAACTCCATCTTCCGAAGCCAATCCCCCCCCCACCCCGTGCGATAACAAAATCGCAAATTATGCGATCCGATCTTCAAATCCAGGCCTCTCGCGCCAACGGCAGCAAATCCCGTGGGCCCGTCACCGAGGAGGGCAAACTTACCTCCTCCCGCAATGCCCTGAAGCACGGCATTCTCAGCGATACCGTCCTCTTGCCCGGCGAAAACCCGGCCTCCTTCGAAGCCGACGCTCAGGATC
>ODAK010005399.1_pt1 | contig 13001 bp, 16 predicted proteins | sample 1539591 | NCBI WGS metagenome assembly ODAK01 (sample SAMEA3539303, study PRJEB22396) | soil metagenome | biome: tundra; feature: field; material: soil | place: USA | collected 2010-05 | depth 0.15 m | reverse complement strand
AGATCACCATCCAGTTCGCCACCGTCAAAGACAACGCCCAGGTCAACGGCATCGAAATTCTGTCGTGAGAAAAGAGGAGAATCGGCTCATCCATTTTGGCTGGTGTTAGCAATCGGGTTCCCCGGCGAGCGCCGCGCTGGCTGCTCGCCGGGGCAACTCGCGCCGCTCGGCGAGGTGCTGGCCGGCATGAGCAGCGCTTCGTAGATGCGGAGGTAGTCCTCAACCATGCGGTCGACGCCGAACCGCGAGACGGCGCGGGCATGAACGACCGAGCGGTCCAGCCGCACTGCCGCGCGGACTGCGTCGACCGACGACTCGATATCGTGGGCCAGGTACCCGGTCACGCCCTCGTCGACCACCTCGGGCATCGAGCCGCGGCGGTAGGCGACGACCGGGGTGCCGCACGCCATGGCCTCCACGACGGACAGGCCGAACGGCTCGTCGAAGTAGATCGGGTGCAGCAGCGCAGCCGCATCGCCGAGGACATCAGCGCGGCGCTGCGGGCCGACCGAGCCGAGGAAGATGACCTGATCCCCGTCGACATGCGGCTCCACGGCGTCGGCGAAATACCGCTCGTCCTGCACGATGCCGCAGATTACCAGCCGTCGTCCCGAACGACGGGCGATCTCGATAGCGTCAGCTGTTCCCTTGTCAGGATGGATGCGCCCGAGCGAGACAAGGTAATCCCCCCGAGTAGCGCGATACGGGAGCATCCTGAGGTCGATGCCGTGATGGATGGTCGCGGCATAGTCGAGCCCGGCGTAGCGGTCGGAATCTGAGATCGCGACGAACGCCGACCGCGACCGCGTGTAGGCAGGAAGGATGCCCGCGCCGGAGAAGCCGTGGATGGTCGTCACCATCGGCGCCCGCGCGTGCTCGTCAAATGCGAGCGGCAGCCAGTCAAGGTGGTTGTGCACAAGCTCGAACTCGCCGGATCGCGCCAGTGCATGCGAGACGTGCAGCGCCTCCCAGACCCGGCCGTCCAGCTCGGCATCCTCTGCGTAGCCGTGCGGGCAGACGCCGTCAAGAGCTGCCGCCGTCACCGAGTCGAGCGTTGCGAAAAGTGTGACATCGACTCCTCGCGCGACAAGCCCCTCCGTGAGCAGGCTGGCGATCGACTCCCACGGCCCATAGTGCTTGGGCGGCGTGCGCCAGGCGATCGGCGCGAGCATGGCGAGCTTCATCGCTCAGCGTGACCGGATTTTGGCGGACCTATCACGTGGATCACACTGTCAGTCGCAGCGAAGCTACCCATCGGCACCCCCCGGCAAACTGCATCACACCAGGTGAGAGCGAAGCGCAGCGGTACCGATGTCGCAAGAAGTGGGCCGGGTGGGGGTCAACCCTGACCGGCGGATCATAAGTCCGGGTCGCCACGCCCACCCTCGCAGCACCGCTGACCTGTGCGTACGTCCTCGCATACGGTGACCATCGGCGCGGGTCCGCGGGGAAACCGAGATCAGGATCCTGTTCATCTTCGACCCGCAGCGCCGCGCCATCTTGCTAGTGGCAGGCGACAAGGGCGGCAACTGGACCCGCTGGCTGTGCCGTGCCAGCTGGCGGCCGCGGAACTATTGGAGTAGTCGACGCTACGTTCCACCGGGACAGCTCAACCCGCCCCTGCTCATCGAGCTGGCCGAAGAACACGACCCGCTCGGTGGGGCTGCTGGCGTCCCCGAGCCCGTACCCAAGGAGCTCGGGCTGGTGATCCCGGCCAGGTTCTGCTGGCTGGAGAGGCTGAGCTGGAGCGGACCGCCGTCGGCCATGAGTTTCCTGATGGCGGGGGCGCAGCGCGGTGATCGACCCGTAGGCGTCCTGCCGCTGCGTCCCGTCCTCCAGCTGGTTCGGGGCCTGGATCCGGGCGCTGGTGATAATGCCCCGGTCGCCGCCCATGACCATCTTGCCCAGGCCGAACTTGTCCCGCACCACCGTCACGATCTCGGTAAAGGCCGCCCCTCCAGCCATGAGCTGGACAGGTCGAACAGCGTCATCGGCGACGGGTTCGGCTCCGGCGCCAGGTACCGGGCAGCCAGCTTCGCCTCGATCACGTCCTGCCAGCCAGCCACCCAGTCCATCGCCGCGTAGATGCCGTCGGTGGAGGCGCTGGCGATACCCTGTGGGGCTCGATAATCGGATCCAGCCTGGACGGCCTGGCGTGCGCCCAGCAGACCGTGGAGCGGAGCGAAGCCTCCACATATGTGGGTCAATATGTGACCCACATATGTGGAGTGCTCATGGCCCCCGCCGTCGATATCGGCCATGCTCGGAAGAGAAGCAACTAGACAGCGAGGCATTGGCCCCAGACAAATGAAACAGAGGCCGGTGCACGTGAAGACCCCGGCTGATCTTAATAGCTTGACTGGAGTCTGGCTGCCGCTGCTGCCGGTCAGCTTTGGTTCGAAGCTGATCAAAACCAAAAGGGAGAGGAGGGCAATCCCAGGTGAAGGGGCCTCTGAACAAACGGGCTAGGTCCAAGCCCACGGCCGGATGGGTTTGCATGGCAGTACGAATCTTGCTGATTTTAATGGTCAGGTGGGTTCAACGGGTCGCCGCAACACTGCTTGCAGATGAACCCTCTCCGTGGTCACCATATCCGGTGGGCCGCCGTGGCCGGGTGCCGTGCGCTGGCCGGGGGCAGGCCCTTGGCCTGGCTCGTGATTCCTGCCGCCCAGCCCGCTCCGGCCGATCCCTCCAACCCGCAGGGTGTCGATCCAAGCTGGCGGGCCGGGGACGGCGGGTCGTTCATCGCCGACTCGTACTACTCGGGCGCTAGATCCGGTCAGTCGACGGAGAAAAGATAATAGGGAGAACAAATGGGCGACATAATCACCTCCGAGCTCCGCAGCGGAGCGCAGGCACTCGGGGGGAATTTTTGCAGTAGCAGGGCTCTCAGATCTGTCTTCGACCGATCGGGAATGTGCATGGCCTGCCTGGACAGAGGCATGCGATTGATAGAAGCGAATGCGGATTTCACGCGCCAGTTCGGACGGTCGCACACAGAACTCGACGGCAGCCGCTTTTGCGACCTGCTGCACAAGGACGTGCAGGGCAAGGTCAGCCAGCAGTTGACCCACCTGCTAGCAGATCAGTGCCTTCGGTTCACCGAGCCGAAAATTACCTTTCATCAAAGAGGCTCCGATGTTTTCAGCGGTGAATTGACCGCGATCGCAGTCAACGGAGACGGAGGCAGCATCGATAACCTCATGGTTCTCGTTCGGCCCGAAAAAGGTACAGAGAAATGTCACCCAGTCTCCGGGCGCAAGCTGCTGCTAACCGACATGGATGCCCGCATCCTCGAAGGAGTGGCCACTGGGGTGTCGACAGTGAAACTCGCCTCGATACTCTACCTCAGCCGCGGCGGCATTGAGTATCACGTGAATATCCTGATGCGGAGACTAAAGGTAAACAACCGGCCTGCGCTGGTCTCGAAGGCATACTCGGTGGGCTTGTTGTACCAGGGGTGGCCCCCGCGCGTACATCCTGACCACATGAAGAAGTAAGGAAACTCGAACGGCGCGGGCATCGATGCCTCGTTTGGCCATGGCCCGCCTCATCGAGCAGCTATGTGCAGCAAGATCAGCGCTAAGATCTGTAGTCATGCAACGACGGGCGTGACAGTTCGGAAACGCCGGACACCATCTTCACGGCGCTCACGCAGCTCTTCTGGGTACTTCCAAGGCCCAGTAGTTAGGCGAAGGCGGCTGTGTCAACAGGTCCGTGTCTTGCCAGGGTCGGTTAGGCTCGATCAGGAGTCCTAGCCGAACTGCAGCCTCGAAGGCGACAGTCATGACCGCCCTGAATAACCTGCATTACCGGCCCCAGGATGAACCTGACTGCGTCAGACACGACCGGGTCGAACGGTGACACCTACTTCCCGCCGAAGGTGGCGCGTCCGATTCCGCAGGCCGACTGCGACACCTACCGGTACCTCGCGACAACCTATTCCATTCTGTCCTGTCCCCCGGGGGGTCTAACAGGTGCGCTTGTATTTCCTGGACTGGCACTGGACAAGGGTCGGGCAGCGGGTCTTCAACGTGGAGATCAACGGGACGCCGGTGCTGCAGAGCTTCGACATCGTCCAGGCCGCGGCGAATGCCGGAGGTGACGGCGAGTACATCGGCGTGGAGAATGACTTCACCGAGACCGCCGACCCGACCGGGACAATCACGATCCGGTTCATTCGCGGCTCGGCCGACCAGCCGATGGTCAACGCGATCGCCATCGCGCCTTCAGCTTGATCCGCTACCGATGCCGTGGCGCACGCCAGGGTCCGCTCGGGTGCGCGCTCCGCAACCGGGGCAGCGACAAACAGTGTCCCGGCAGATCCAGCCTATCGGGGCACTGTTATTGCTGATAACGTGCGCCAGCCCGGCCACTGTGACGTCCTGCAGGGGCGCGCTAGCCTCGATGATTCAGGGGTCGGGCGTGTCTGGTTACTGATTGTGCCGGTGCCTGGTTTCGACCGTGGTGCCTGGTTGCTGCCGGGGTGTTCGCAGGCATCGCGTCCCGGTGCGCCCGGGGCGTGCGCCGGCTCCGACCGCGCCGGGACGTCCTCCTTCCCTGTGACAGTGGCGGATCGTGCTGGTCAGGCGGGCGCGGGCATCGCGGACAGCCGCTGCCAGCAGGTCAGGAACGCCTCCTTCCAGGGCCAGTCGGGGCTGATCTTCAGGATCCGCTGGCGGGCGTGGCGGACGATGCGGGCGGGTATGTTCCACAGCCGGTAGCGGAGCGTGCCCGGCTCGGCGTCCTTCAGCCCGTCCTGGTCGTAGAGGCCCAGGAGCCGCGACCAGGCGGCCAGGTCGGCGGCGATGTTCGCCGCGATGACCCAGCCGCGGTTGACCTGCCACGTCTTCGAGGGCAGGTTGCGCAGGCCCATCGCCTTCCCGTTCCGGACGCCGTCCTCCACGACGGCGTGCTGGCGGTGCACGACGTCGATGTACTGGGGGTGGTGGCTTCCCGGAACCCCGGGGATCCCGGTTCCGGGGATGTTCGTGCAGGTGATGGAGTACCGCCAGCCAGTGGCCTTCTCGTAGGCGGTCAGGTTCCCCGCCTGCCGCCGGGACGGCCTCGTGCGGCGGACGATCCACCGCAGGCCGCCCGGCCACTTCCCGGCCCGGCTCATCAGGCGGGTGACCTCCGCGACGTGCTTGTCCTCCTCGGGGTTCCCGTCCTGGCCGATGCCGGGCTTCCACGCGGACCCCGGCAGCATCTTGATGGCATCCTCGTCAGCCGGGGTGATCATCCACCCGCAGGTGAACAGCACCTTCCGCCGCGGCGAGGCCAGTTCCAGCAGGTGACCGATTACGTGTTCGTAACGTGCTGCATAACCGCTACCGCAAACTCGGCAAGTCCTGATATCCAGGAGATAGATCGGCATTATGGCTGCAACATGCACCCGAGAAGCCGTTACTTCAAGGCGCTAGTCAGCAACGACTTCATCCCTTACAAGGTAATAGACCTCACCGCGCAAGCCATTCCGCCGTGCCATGGCGCACTGAGCTGCTCGAACAGGCGGTAACGACGGAGATCACGGCGAATCGACCCGAAGGCGTCGAGCATGAGACCGGCGCCGGTCAGGCGCGGCTCGCGCCGCAGGCTTTCCTCGAATCGCGCGGTCCGTTCCGCCAGTTCGGGGCTCTGCCAGCCTGAAGTCGTCGAAACGATCGTCTATCCCGAATATCCACAGCCACCAGCGCGTCAGGAGCGTACGCTCGGTGACGCCCAGCGTTGGCATGCCGACGGCGTCGGTCAGGCTGCATGCGGCGGTGACCGACTTCCAGCGGACGATGGGAAATCCCGAAGCCAGTCCTGGCTGGCCGCTGTCACGTCCCTGGCGGGATCTAGGGTCAGCCGACGCTCAGCCGCGGAAAACATCGTAAGGAAAGTGCTCATGAGGGCAGGCGCCTAATCCCGCCCGCGTCCGGCGGCCACCGGCCGCAGCCGCGAGTTTGCCATGAGAGCTCCGTGGCCGCATCGACTGCCCGTGCGTTCATCTGTATCACGCTTCCCTCATATTCCGAGATCGAGTCTGATCGCCGGGAAGGCCGATGGCCATGATCACTCACCGCTCGGACCACATACTTGCCCACATACTCACCCACACAGTTGGGCATTGCTCCGAACCTCACGGCCCTCGTCCCTGGCTGACCGGTGTGTTAGCGTGAACAACAGCGCGGATGTTCTCCGTGTGATGCTGTCTTCCGGCCGGCTTGAGGCGGCGACCGATGGATACGCCGAAGGAAAGATCATTTGGCGCGCTGCTCAGGCAATTTCGGCTAGCAGCCGGTCTTCCCCAGGAGGAGCTGGCCGAGCGGGCGGGCACGAGCGCGCGGGGGATCAGTGATCTCGAGCGGGGGGTTCATCGTGTTCCCCATCGCCACACGCTGATCCAGTTGGTGGAGGCCCTCGGGCTCGATCGCGAGCAACGGGCGGCGCTGGAGGCGGCATCGCGGCGGACCGTGCGGGCGGCTGCCTCCCCGCCCCGGCGAGAGGTATCGCTTCACAATCTGCCGGAAGAGGCCACCTCCTTCATCGGCCGGGCCGCTGAGATCGCGGCGCTCGAGGATCTGCTGCGGAAACCGGAGGTGCGCCTGGTCACGCTCACCGGTCCGGGCGGCAGCGGCAAGACGCGGCTGGCGCTGCGTGCCGCGGCGAACCTCCTCGGCGAGTTCCCCGACGGGGTGTTCTTCGTTTCGCTCGGCGCACTCGATGACCCGCAGGTCGTCCCCTCTGCCATTGCCGCCGCCCTGAGCCTGAGGGAGCGGGAGGGGCATGGTCCGGCCGACGCCATGGAGGAGCATCTCAGAGGGCGGAACCTGCTGCTGGTGCTGGACAATTTCGAGCACTTGCCGGGCGCCTCCAGGCTGCTGCCGGGGCTGCTCGAGCGTTGCCCGAAGCTCCGTCTGCTGGTGACCAGCCGGGAGGTCCTGCGTCTGTCCTGGGAATACGTCTTCGAGGTGCAACCGCTGACGGTGCCGGATCCGGCCCATAAGGGTGATCGTCAGGTGCTGTCGCACTATGACGGGGTTGCCCTGTTCATCGAGCGGGCCAGGGCTGCCGATTCGGCCTTCGCCGTGACCGATGAGAACGCACCGGCGGTCGCCGAGATCTGCTACCGCCTCGATGGCTTGCCCCTGGCCATTGAGCTGGCCGCCGCCCGCGTGCGGGTCTTCCCGCCGCAGGCGCTTCTCCGGCGGCCATCGAGCCAGCTGAAGCTCCTGACCGGCGGGGCGCGGGACCGGCCCACCCGGCAGCAGACGCTGCGGGCAGCCATCGACTGGAGCTACAGCCTGCTGAACGATAAAGAGCAGCGGCTCTTCGCGCGACTGGCAGCCTTCGCCGGAGGCTGCACCATGGAAGCGGTGGAGGCCGTCTGCAACGTCACCGGAGACCTGGAAGCCGATACGCTGGACGACGCGGCCTCGGCGGCGGAAGACGCGGCCTGGGTGGTGAACGACATGGCCTCGCTGGTCGACAAGAGCCTGCTACGACGCTGCGAGCCGACAGCCTACCCGGAGCCACGCCTGCGGATGCTGGAGACGATCCGGGAATACGCCCTGGAGCGATTGGAGGAGAGCGGCGAAGAGACGATGGTCCGACGGCAGCATGCCGCCTACTTCCTGTCCCTCGCCGAGCAAGCCGCCGCCGAGCTCAGCGGACCTCGCCGGACGGAGTGGCTGAACCGCCTCGAGGACGAGCACGACAACCTGCGAGCTGCCCTGCGGTGGACCAAAGAGCATCAGGAGCAGACCGGCCTGCGCCTGGCCGTGGCTCTAAGCCAGTTCTGGGAGCTGCGAGGCTATCTCAGCGAGGGGGCGCGATGGCTGGCTGAGCTCCTGGCGGTCGTGCAGAACGGGGTGCCGGAGCTTCGCGCGGCAGCGCTGAAGGTCGCCGGAAGCCGGGCCTTCGCTTTCGACTTCTGCAGCGCCGCGGAGTTGACCGAGCAGAGCCTGGCCCTGTACCGGGAACTCGCAGACGAACGTGGCGCGGCGGAGGCACTGCATCAGCGCGGAATCATCGCGTTCTACCAGGCTGACTACAGGCGGGCAGCGGATTGCCTGGCAGAAAGCCTGAACTTGGCCCGCGGCCTCGACGATAACGACCTGGTAAATCGCTCGCTCTGGTCGCTGGCGTGGCGGGATACCGTGCAGGGCGACATCTCAGAGACCAAGAAACTGGCGGAGGAGAGCCTGGAGCTGTCCCGGCAGCTGCGGGATCCCAGCGGGGCAGGCGCCGCGCTGGAAGCCCTCCTGTACGTGGCCCAACTGGAGGGCGATCTGGGCAGGGTGCAGTTCCTGCTACAGGAAACGCTGACGCTGCTGCGCCACGGCGGCGTCCATTCGGATGCGGACCTGCGGGAGCGCCTTCAGCGCATGGCGTTCGAGATGACCACGCTCGCACTGTATGAGCAGGCGATGACTCTGATCGAAGAGGGGATCGCGCTCAGCCTGCGGGAGGGAGACCGCCGCGATGCCGCCCACCTCGGCGTCAGGCTGGCGCTGTTCGCGCGCGAGCAAGGCCGGTTTGACTGGGCGGAATCCGTTCTGCAGGAGAGCCTGGCGGTGTTCCGTGAGCTCAAGGACGTGCCCGGTACCGCCTGGGCCCTGATCGGGCTGGGAGACGTGGCACGTGACCTAGGAGACAGCAAGCAGACGGCCGCCCTTTCCGAGGAAGGCCTGATGCTGGCTCGCGAATGCGCAGACACCCTGCTGGCCGGCTACGCGCTGCACAACCTGGGAGTGGCCGCATGGCAGCAAGGCGACCGCGCCCAGGCCGGATCGCTGTTCACTATCGCGCTGACATCGCTCGAGCCGGCCGCCGAAGGCCGAGCCGAGGTGCTGGCCAGTGTCGGGCTGATGGCGCTGGACGAGCGAGAGTTCGCACGCGCCAGCCGGGCTTTCGCCGACAGCCTCCGCACCGGGCGGACCCGGGACATCCCGTGGCTGGTGTCAACGGACCTGGAGGGCCTAGCCGGGGTGGCGGCCGGCCAAGGCGAGGCAGAGCTGGCGGTGCGGCTCTTCGGAGCAGCCGACGCAATGCGGGCGTCGAGCGGCACTCCCGTCCGGTCGATGCTCCGGGAACGGCACGACCGAGACGTGGCAGCCACCAGGGCGGCGCTGAGCCACGAACGGTTCTCTCATGCCTACGAGCAGGGCCGGGCCATGCCAGTAGAACAGGTGATCACCGAAGCCCTACGCGGTCTCGCTTTTCCTGAGCGGACGCCGAGTCGGTCGGCAGTACCCACCTACCCAAGCAGCCTCAGGCCCAGAACTCCTCGACGGCGTCGAGGTCCTCCTCGTACATCTCGATATCGCTGACGAGGCCGTCGCGGATCGTGCAGTGGATCGCGCCGCGCATGTCCAGGTGCCGACTGTGCGTGCCGAGAATCGCATCCACGGCTCTGACCAGCACAGTTGCTCTCCCAGCGGTCGGTCCGTAATGATCACCGATCATGTGCCTGCGGTTCGTCTTCCTCCTGATCACGCGGGTCACCGCGTGGCTGCGGCTGTCCCGGCGTGAGGATGCGTGGAAGATCGCCGAGATCCTGATCCTGCGCCACCAGCTCCTGGTCCTGCAGCGCCAGCCGGCGGCCCGCCCGAAGCTGGCGTGGGCGGACCGCGCGCTGCTGGTCACCCCGGACACGATCCTGCGCTCGCACCGCGACATCGTCCGCCGCCGCTGGGCCAACAGGTCCATGCGCGGCCGGACCGGCTGGCCGACGACACGGCGGAACATCAAGGCCCTGGTCCTCCGGCTCGCACGCGAGAACACCGACACGGCCGAGCAGGACCAGCCAGGCGCAGAGCCGGGCGAAGATCAGGTAAAGCAGGCGAAGGGACACGGCTGATCATCATGCTCCAGGCCATGCCTCACCCGTCGCCGCAGGTCACAAGACTAGGCCGACTTTTGGAACCCGACAGGTTCATCACGCGGTGGATCTCGCTGCGGCCCTTCCTGGTTCGATGGCGTCTACGGCGGTCTGGTGGGCTCGGTCGAGGATCTGGCCCGGTTCCCGGCAGCTGCACCTGCGGGACGGGGAACTGGACGGGGCCCGGATCCTGAGCCGGGCGGCGACGGCCTCGATGTGGCAGGTCACCGCCCGCGGACGCCGCTACGACCTGGGCCTTGGCTGGTTCCGGCCAGCCAGCCAGCGGGATGCAGATCCGCCATTCGTGGAGCACCTGAGCGGCGGCGCCGGGTTCTTCAACGTGATCCGGATCTATCCGTCCCGCGGCGTGGGCGTCGCGGTCATGGGAAACGCCACCAGCTACCACATCGACGCTGTGGCGCGCCTCGCCCCGGACGATAGACTCCGCGACCCAGGCACACGACCCCGACGCAGTTAGCCCCGGCCGGCCCGTGCCGTGTCACCCAACCGTCATGCCCAAGGCGAACGGGGGACGCCGCTCGCAGTCGCCCACGCAGCGGTCAAATGAGGTCGTTCAGTGAGCGGCGTGGCCGGCGCATGCATCAGATCTCGGGGCGGCGGTGCGCCCGGTAAGCGTATCGGTCACTCGTCGCGGTACAAGGCCAGCCAGAGACATGCGTTCGTCTATTTCGCCATCCCGCGAAACCGGGGGAACCACAGCTCCGGCTATGGTAGCGGTGGCAGACAGGAGCAGGAATGTCATCGACGTCAGAGTCGGCGCACCTGAGCAACCACCACCGCAACACGCTGCGCCAGCTCTTCCAGCATCCCGTGAGCCATAACATCGACTGGCGTGCCGTGGTGTCGCTGCTGGAGGCGGTTGGCTCGATCGTGGAGCAGCACGCCGGCAAGTTTGAAGTGACTCTCGGGTCTGAGACCGAATTCTTCGATCCTCCCGCCGGTAAGGACATCGACGTCCAGACGGTTGTTGACCTGCGCGGGATGCTGAGCAGAGTCGGCTACGGAGCCGACGCTGAGGAGGGCGGAGCCAAGGGCCAGGGGGCCTGACCGTGCCCGGCCGCACGCTGGGCGGGAGACAGGCAGTCGCGACCGGTTGTCCTGCAACGGGAAACATAGGCAATCGGCAGCCCCGGCAGAGCGGAACACCAGGTAACAGGCGGGTCCTCTGTCTCCCGCTGTGCGGCCCGGTCCCGTTCGAGATTCCTGAGTGCGACACCCTCGCGGTGCCGGTCGCCGGTCTCCCGGGTAGATGGTCGCCGCGTGACCTGGCCTGACGATGAGCCGCAGGCCAGCGGCTCGCGAAACACATGATGTCAGGCCGGAACGTGAATGCCGGGTCAGGGTGGCCGAGGTACTCCAGCAGAGCCCGGACGCCCACCCGGCGCAGCAGCACCGACGCGTCGTGGTGGCGTAGCCGGTGCATCCCGCCGTCCCTGCGGAACTGCCCGAGACCACTGCAGGGGTTGACCGGATCCTCCGCCTTCGGGCAGCGTGCAATTGAGCGCCGTTGCGCCGCTGGTTGACCCGCGAGTGGACGGAGGTACCACGGTGGCCCGTAAGGACGGCAAGAAGACGGTGCCGGCGAAGACAAAGGAGGAGCAGCCTGCCCGGCTGCCGCGAAAAGTCTATGAGAAAGAGCTGCTCCGGCTGCAGGCGGAGCTGGTGAAGCTGCAGGAGTGGGTCCGCGCCGAGCGGCCCCGCATCGTGGTGATCTTCGAAGGACGGGACGCGGCGGGCAAGAGCAGTACCATCAAGCGGGTCACCGAGTACCTCAACCCCCGCGTCGCCCGGATCGCCGCCTTGCCCGCGCCGACTGAGCGAGAGCAGGCGCAATGGTACTTCCGCCCCGCGAAGGCCCCGCGCCCCTGACCCGCCGTCGCAGCACCACTCGATCCGGCTGACCAAGTTATTAGCCGGATAACCGCAGAGCCGGACGAAGATCAGATAGAGCAGGCGGAGGGCCACGGCTGATCATCATGCCCCGCGGCCATGCCTCGCCTATCGCCCCACGTCACAGGAATAGGCCGACCTTTGGCACCCGACAGGCCTCGTCGTCGGCCTGAGGTGCCCCGAGGCTTCCGGACAGTCCGTCCATTAGGATGGAAGTCTGGAAAGGTAAAGATTTTGCCTCGACCGAAAAAGAGCTTCTCGCCCGAATACAAGGACGAAGCCGTGAAAATGGTGATCGAGTCATCGCGCCCGATCGCCAGAGTAGCCAAGGAGCTCGGAATCAACGAAGGCACACTCGGTAACTGGGTGGGCGCCTACCGCCGTGAGCATGCCGGCGAGGAGCCGCCGCTTACCGTGAATGAGCGAGCGCGGCTGCGCGAGCTCGAGCGGGAAACCCGGGAACAGAAGATGGAGCTTGAGTTCCTGAAAAAAGCCGCAGCATATTTTGCCAGCGACCATCGGTGACCGGGAAATTCGAGTTCATCGACGCGGAGTATGCGCTTTACCTGGAATCGGACGAGCAGTACGTTCCGCCGGTCGTGAAAATGTGCAGGTGGATGGAAGTGTCCCGGTCGGGGTTCTACGAATGGCGGAATGCGCCGGAATCGGCGACATCGAAAAGGCGCGGATGCTCGCGCTGATCGTGAAGAAGTCATTCGGCGATTCGAATGAGACGTACGGGTACCGCCGGGTCCACGCGGACCTGGTGGCCTGGGGCGTGCAAGCCGGGCTGGAGCTGGTACGGTCGCTGATGCGTGAGCTGGGCCTGGAGCCGTGCCAGCCGAAGCCGTGGCGGTTCAGCCTCACCGAGGGCGACGGCCAGGAGCACGATATCCCGGATCTCGTGAACCGCGATTTCACCGCTGACGCGCCGGGCGAGAAAATGGCCGACGATATCACCTGCATTTTCACATGGCAGGGCTGGATTTACCTGGCGACGGTTATCGACTGCTACACGAAGGCCGTGATCGGCTGGGCGATCGACGATAACTACAAGACGCCGCTCATCCAGCAGGCTATCGAGATGGCCGCACGTAACCATCCTCTTGCTGCGAAGGCTATATTCCATTCTGATTATGCCGAGGTTGATGTTAAGCCGGAGAACCTGCGAATGGCCTGCTGAGGCCGTGCCTGCTGACAGGTTCCCGGCTTAACGTTTCGG
>ODAK010005398.1_pt1 | contig 13002 bp, 15 predicted proteins | sample 1539591 | NCBI WGS metagenome assembly ODAK01 (sample SAMEA3539303, study PRJEB22396) | soil metagenome | biome: tundra; feature: field; material: soil | place: USA | collected 2010-05 | depth 0.15 m | reverse complement strand
GGAGGCCGGCTGACTCCCCACATCTTGTGCCTGCGCAGTTAACGCGCCAGCCCCTAAGACCTACGGGGGCTTTCGCCTCGAAGGTGGCCCGAACGAGTGGCAATGGATCGCCCCGGAGCGGCCGAAGAGCGCCAACTTCATCATCCGGGCCCGTCAGATAGCCGCGGCCAGGGCGACGGCGAAGCGGAACAACCCCCGTCAGACCTGAGGCTTTGAGGCTTCGGCCCACAAACTTGCCGCAGCCGACGTGAACTAGGCCATCATCAAGAGATGACATCTGCGGCCGAGCTCTCCTCCTTGTCGTCAACGCTCAAAGAGCTCAACGACCGGGTCTCGAGCATGGCGGAGTCGGCGCAAGCCAGCGGGAGCGAGGACATGGCGCGTGAGCTGTTTGCCGTAGAGCGCTCGCTGGCGGGTGCTCTACGACGGTTGGGTCGATTCACTCAGACGGCGTAGAGGACCAGCTCGTGGCCGAGCAGTGCCGCCGCATTCCGAAGGACCGCCTGCCGTTGGGCGACCACGGCGCAGTTGCGACGATCGGCCAGCTCGATCACGGCGATGACGGCGAGGTCGGTGGTGTCACATCGAGCGGCGAGCTCTCCTGAACGGCGGGCGGCGTCGTTACTGAATGGCTCAACCTCTGTCCCGTCCAGCAATTCCGCGATGCGATCGCCGCGGGCCTCGGTTCGGTAACCCTCGGCCACTGCGACCGCGGGAATGACCGGGACGATCCCATTCGACAGCGCCGCCCTGTGCAGCGCCCACATCATGCGATCCCCTCGCGCTGCCGCATGCAAGGCCCCGACGCCGTACACGAGTCCTTCTCGTCGGGCCGGGCTCAGAATCGGCTCCGCCCGTTCATCGACGTCGGACCCGGGAAGCTACACCGGAGACGCCGGAACGAAGACGGGCCAGAAGTGCCTCGCCCGCCGCCAGTTCTTCGGCGCTGAGTGATCCCGTTTCGCCCTCCCAGGCGGCGACTCCCCGGAGGCCCTGGCGCACCTGAAGCTGCTTCTCCGCCGCGTTCGACAACCAGGCACTGAAAGAAACGCCATCCTGCTTGGCCGCCTCTTCGACCGCAGTCGCCACCTCGTCGGCCAATGACACCGAACGCTTGGTCACCATGCAAAAAATGGTAACACCCTTAGTACTACCAATCTGGCCATGTTCCGGCGGGTGGCCGGCAGAGCATAATTAACCGATGCCGGCCCCGAAGGGCCGGCATCGGACGGGACGTGCGGGAGGCGGATCCCAGCAACGGCCCTGATCGGAACCTGGTGGCGGGAACCGGTTCCAAGGCCCTAAGTGTAATCCCAGGATGGCGCGATTGGTGCGTCGGCCCGCGGTCTACACGGTCGACGAAGGGCAGACGTCAGCCAAGATGCAACGGATGCATGCCGGGCGGCGTGCGATGCACACGGCCCGACCGTGCAGGATCAAGCGGAGGCTGAACGCTCCGCCCTCGGCGGGCGGGACAAGACCATTCAACTCGTGCTCGACCTTTACCGGATCCTCGAGTTTCGTGAGGCCCAGTCGCTTGCTGAGTCGGAGGACATGGGTGTCGACGGGGAGGCCCGGGAGACCGAAGGCGACACTTCGCACCACGTTTCCCGTCTTTCGCCCGACTCCGGGCACAGTGACAAGGTCGTCCAACTCGGTGGGAACCTCGCCACCAAAGCGTTCCTCGAGTGCGGTGGCCATCCCGATGAGGCTGCGTGCCTTGGCGCGAAAGAACCCGGTCGAATGGATGATCTCCTCGAGCTCGTCGGGGTTGGCCCGCGCGAGCGACGCAGGATCCGGGTAGGCCGCGAACAAGGCAGGCGTCACCATGTTGACCCGGACATCGGTGCTCTGGGCCGACAAGATCGTCGCCACAAGCAACTGGAACGGTGAGTCGTGGTTGAGGGCGCACAGATCCTTGGCTGTGCCGGGGTACTCCTCGGCTAAGCGCTGCATCACGACGCGCGCCATTCCCTTGGGCGATCTGGGACGTCCCACCTCGTCACGGTACCGGGTTAACGTGCGCGCATGAACGTGCTGGTCCTCAGCCAACTCGACGACACCCAACTTTCGGATCTTTCGTCGCTCCTGACTCGTTGCGAAGAATTCGATGGGCATCCGGCGCTGGCCGAGCCCCAACGTGCCGCCGCCGCACGTCGGGATCTCGGAGCGGAGGGTGCCCGCGCCGTGCTCGCCTACGAAGGACATTCGCTCGTCGGATGTGCTTTCATCACGCCGGCCACGGATGGGGCGACCGCGCTCCACGTGGCGATTGATCCGCTCCATCGGGCCCGGTCGATCAAGACCTTGCTCATTCGGATCGTCCTCGAGGACGTGGACCACACCGTGCGCCTCTGGCTCATGCAGGCCACAGACGGCGACGATGCCGACGCTGCTCGGTTCGGATTCACCCCCGAACGCGACCTCCTGCAGATGCGGGTGCCGCTCCCGCTCCCCCCAGAGGTCGTGGCCAGTGCCCGTCCCGTGGTCACGCGGCCATTCGAACCGGGTCGGGACGACGAGGCCTGGCTCGACATCAACAACCGTGCCTTTGCCGGCCACCCCGAACAGAGTGCATGGACTCTTGAGGATCTCCACGAACGGACCACTGCCGAGTGGTTCGATCCCGAGGCATTCTTGATGGTGGACGACGAGGACGGAACGGGACTGCTCGGATCGTGCTGGAACAAGGTGCACCACGAGAGCAAGCCGGTGATGGGCGAGATCTATGTCATTTCGGTCGACCCAGCGCGCCACGGCGCGGGGTGGGGGCGCGCCTTGACCGTGGCCGGACTGCAGTGGATCGCCGCCCAGGGCATCACCGTCGGCATGCTCTACACCACTGCCTCCAACACTCCCGCCGTGGCGCTCTACACCTCACTCGGGTTCACCGTCGACCACGTGGACCGGTCGTATGTGATCCACGATCGGATCAGCTGACCCCCGTGCCGATCGCCCGTCCGATGCCGTAGGTCACCGCGGCGGCAACCGCCGTGATCATCAGTTGGCGCAGGGCGGATCGGACGACCGACCGGTGGGTGAATGTCGCCAGCACGATCCCGATCGTCAGGGACGCCAACACGGTGAGAATGACCGACGCGACGATCGCCCCGTTGCCCCGAGACAAGAGCCACGGCAAGAGCGGAATGAACGCGCCCAGCGCGAACGAAACGAACGACGATACGGCCGCTTGCACCGGCGAGCCCAGATGCGTCGAGCTGATGCCCAGTTCCTCACGCGCATGCGTCTCCAGCGCGAGCTCGGGATCCTGCATGACCTCGTCGACCATGTCGCGAGCCACGGCCGGGGCGATGCCTCGCTGCTCGTACATGCCCCGGAGTTCCAAGGCTTCGCCTTCGGGGCTCAGGGTGAGGGCCTCGCGTTCCACATCGAGCTCGCGCTCCATCAGCTCACGCTGAGCGGCCATGGAGAGATACTCCCCTGCCCCCATCGAAAAGGCGCCGGCGACGAGACCCGCCACGCCCACCAGGCGAACGATCTGCCCTCCTGGGCTGGCGCCCGCGATGCCGAGCACGAGCGAGACGTTGGTGACGAGGCCGTCGCTCAGCCCGAACACGGCCGCCCTCACTCCACCGCCTCGGATATCACGATGCTGATGGAACTCGGGCTGATCGGGCATTTGGACCAGCGTAGTGATCCGGCCGCATGGTCCGGCCCACCTCACCCGGATGGGTAGGGTGCCAGGGAACACGATCAACAAGGAGCGGACCACCATGCCCACCATCGTCGACGGCCTCGAGGCGTTTCACGACCTCGTCGGAAAGCACGTCGGCTACTCCGACTGGCAGACCGTGACCCAGGAACGGGTCAATCTCTTTGCCGACGCCACCGACGATCACCAATGGATCCACACCGACCCCGAGCGGGCCAAGGAGGGTCCGTTCGGCGGGGCGATCGCGCATGGCTACCTGACGCTCTCCCTCGCGCCTGTTCTCCTCAACAAGGTGCTGCGCGTCGACAAGATGAAATTCGGCGTCAACTACGGAGCCAACAAGGTTCGCTTCCCCTCGCCCGTGCCGGTCGGCTCCGAGTTGCGTATGGGCGTCACGATCGCCAACGTCGAGGACGTCGAGGGCGGCGTGCAGATCACGTACGACATGGTGTTCGAGATCCGTGATGCTCCGAAGCCGGCCTGCGTGGCACAGGTCGTCTACCGCTACTTCCGCTGAGAGGCTGTGATCACCGAGCCGCGGCCGCTCCCGGAGGGCGAGGAGAAGACCGCCCGCGTCCGCTCCATGTTCGACGCCATCGCGCCCCGCTACGACCTCGTCAACCGACTGATGACGTTCGGGCTGGACCAGAGCTGGCGGCGCGACACCATCGCCGCACTGGCACTCCCTCCGGGGTCGCTCCTGCTCGATGTCGCCTGCGGCACCGGCGACCTCTCACGCCTGGCCCAACGCCGCCACTACCGGGTCATCGGCGCCGATCTCAGCGCCGGCATGCTCACGGCCAACCACAGCGGTGCGCCCCTGCTCCAGGCGGACTGCAGCCAACTCCCCTTCCCCGACGGCGCCTTCGACGGGCTCGTGTGCGGGTACGCCTTGCGCAACTTCACCGACCTGGCCGGTGCATTGGCCGAGACCGCACGCGTGCTGCGCCCGGGAGGGCGCCTGGCCCTCCTCGAGGTCGATGCCCCACGCTCGACATTCCTGCGCACCGGCTACGACATCTGGTTCAAGAAGGTCGTACCGCGCCTCGGTGCCGCCCTGTCCGACCGCGACGCCTACGACTACCTGCCCCGGTCGGTCGCCTACCTGCCGCCCTCGCCGATCCTTCGTCGCATGGTGGCCGACGCCGGTTACTCCGGTGTCGGCATCCGCCCCCTCGCGGGAGGGCTCAGTCAGCTCCTCTACGCCACGAGGTCCGGCATCCCCGCCCCATGACCGCCGGAGAGCTCCATGCCCGCACCGTCCCGCTCGAGTACGGCCCCGATGCCCTGCAATTCGATGGCAGCCCGACCGTCCTCTTCGACCGCCCGGGGCTGACGCTCGTCGGGTGGGGCACCGCCGTCCTGCTGGGGGCGAACGAGGCGGCCGAGGTGCTCGCCGCCATTCCGTGTGACGACCAGGTGCAGCGAACTGGCTCGGGTGTGGTGGCGCTCGGTGCGCTGCCCTTTCTCGAGACCTTCTCGGGCCACCTGATCGTGCCCCGCTTCACCATGGGGATCGGCCTCGATCCCGACGGCACGACCCGGCGCTGGGCCACGGCCGTGGGGCCGAGCGACCTTCCCTTGCCCGAGACCGACGAGCTCTTCGACTCGGTGATCTGGCAGTACGGCACGGTGACCGGACCATCGGAGGACGTCGGCGTCACCACAATGACCACGCACCTGTCCCGGGACGGGTACCGGGACCTGGTGGCGCACGTTGTCGACGAGATGCGGTCCGGGAACCGGCAGCTGGAAAAGGTCGTCCTGGCGCGCAGCGTGACGGCCGAGCTGAGCGGGGCGCTGCCCGTCTCGGCCGTGTTGCGCCGTCTCCGTGCGCACGAGCCCACCTGCACCATCTTCTTGTTCCCGGTGCCCGACGGGACCTTCTTCGGTGCCTCTCCCGAGCTCTTGATCGCCCGCAACGGGCGACGGGTCTGGTGCCACCCGTTGGCCGGCACGATTCCACGCGGGGAGACCGCCCGCAGCGACGCCGATGCCCAGGGTCGCCTGGCCACATCACCCAAGGACCGGTCCGAGCACCGCTTCGTGGTCGATGACATCGCCGCCACGCTACGCCCGCTGTGCGAAGACCTCATCGTGCCCGACGAGCCCTCGCTCGTGGCCTTCCGGGCCGTGGCGCACCTCGGCTCGCGTATAGAGGGGCACTTGAAGGGGCCGACGACGATCCTCGAATTGCTCGAGCTGATGCACCCCACCCCTGCTGTCGGCGGCACACCGCGCCAGATCGCGCTGGCCACCATCGCCGGGGGCGAGCCTGTGGGGCGCGGCTACTGGGCCGGGCCGGTGGGATGGGTCGACGGGCATGGAAACGGCGAGTGGATGATCGGCATCCGCAGTGCGCTCCTCCACACGGACGGGCGCACGATCACCCTGCATGCCGGTGCGGGCGTGGTGGCCGACTCCGATCCGGAAGCCGAAGCGGCCGAGACCGACGTCAAGCTTTCGTCGGTGCTCGAGTCTCTGGTGCCCGGAGGTTCTGCGCACGTGCGGTGATCGGAGCCAACGGGATGCGCACGAGCACGGTGGCGCCCCTGCTGGCGGTCGACCGCATCGGCGGCGACACGGCCTCGGCCGAGCCGCCGAGCGCGACCGCGATGGCCCGCACGATGGCCAGACCCAACCCGGTGCCGGGGCCGGACCGGCCGGGATCGCCCCGGTAGAAACGATCGAACATGCGCGCCGCGGTGGCCGGGTCCAGGCCGGGACCGTTGTCGGTGACCCGGAGCACTCCCATGCCCCCTTCGGCCCTGGTCGAGACCCAGATGGTCGAACCTGGCGGCGTGTGGATCAACGCGTTGCGCACCAGGTTGTGGGCGACCTGGGCCAGGCGCTCGGCGTCGCCCATCACCATGACCTCCGCCCCCGGCGCCATGGACAGCGTGTGGTCGTGGCCGGACGCGTTGTTATCGTCGACCACGTCGGCGCAGATCCGGCGGAGCTCGACCGGTTCCGCCCGTAACGGCCGGCCACGGTCGAGCTCGGCCAGCAGGAGGAGGTCCTCGACCAGACCCCCCATACGGATGGCTTCCTCTTCCACCCGCTGCAGCGCCTTGCGGTTGCCTACCTCGTCGGAGAATCCTCCCCGGCGGAGGAGCTCGGCGTACCCGCGGATGGAGGTGAGGGGCGTCCGCAGCTCGTGCGAGGCGTCAGCCACGAACTGGCGGAGCCTTTCTTCCGAGGCCGACTTCTCGGCGAAGGCCCCTTCGATCTGGGTCAGCATCTCGTTGAGCGCTGTGCCCAGGCGACCGACCTCAGTGGTGGGCGTTTCCTGGGGCACCCGTCGACCGAGATCGCCCGAGGCGATGGCATCGGCCGTCTCGGCCATCTCGCGCAAGGGACGGAGGTCGCGCCGTACCAGCCAGAGCACCAGGAAGCTCATGATCAGCAGCACGGCGATGCTGGCCACGATCTCGACCCGGCGCAGCGAGGCGAGCGTGTCGTTGGTGGGGTTGAGGGAGAGCGCCACGAACATGGTGCCCTGCGGGATGTTCACCGCCACGGCTCGGTACTGACCGTGGGGATCCCGCCTGCTCCCGACGATCACCGCATCGGGATCGGGGCGGAACGTGCCGGCATAGCGGCCGAAGGTGTGCGCAGTCACCGAGGGCGCCTGGTCGATCGGTATGGAGCCCGACACGAGTGGCGCCGGATTGGGTCGGGAGGGCGAACCCGAGGGACGCCGCACGATCACCTTGCCCTGCTTGTCGATGATGAGGACGTAGACGTCGGGTGAGACGTGCCGCGACAGGTCGGCGACCGAGAGCGGTTTCTTGAAGCTGGTGGCGTCGGCCACGTAGTTGAAGGCCAGCCCCTCGGACGAGGTCAACGTCTCGTCGGCCCGGCCGTAGAGGAACGAGCGCACCGAGACGTACGTGACGATGTCGGCCACCAGGAGCCCGGCCACCAGCAGGATCGACATGACGGCGACCAGCCGCCGCTGCAGCGTCACGTCTCTCTAGGCAGCCGGAGGGTGTACCCCACTCGTCGGATGGTGTGGATGAGCGCAGGCTCGACCACGTCGATCTTCTTGCGCAGGTAGCTGATGTACGTCTCGACGATGTTGGGATCGCCGTTGAAGCCGTAGCCCCACACGTTGTCGATGAGCTCCGACTTGGAGATGACGCGCCGCGGGTTCTCGAGGAGGTGCCGCAACAGGTTGAACTCCGTGGCAGTGAGGTCGATGGGGTGATCCTGGCGCCAGACCTCATGCGTATCTATGTGCATGGTCAGGTCGGCAAAACGGAGAATGGACGCATCGGCCGCTTCCACTTCCCGGGCCCGACGCAGGATGGCGGCCACCCGGGCCATCAACTCCTCGACGCTGAACGGCTTGGTGACGTAGTCGTCCCCGAGCGCCAGGCCCTCGACCTTGTCCTGCACGGTGTCGCGGGCCGTCAAGAAGACGATCGGCACCTGATCGCCCTGGAGCCGCAGACGCCGGCCCACTTCGTTGCCGTCGAGGTCGGGCAGCATCACGTCGAGCATCACGAGGTGGGGGCGGTAGGTGCGCGCCATGTCGAGCGCATCGGCGCCGGTCATGGCCGATGCCACGTCGTAGCCCTCGAAGCGCAGCGCCACCGACAACAGCTCGGCGATGTTGGGCTCGTCATCGACGACGAGTATGCGTGGCAGGGGCAGTTCGGTGGTGGCCATGGCTCTCTCTATGTGGACCCGAGCGGATCGCTGGACCCGCTCGTGGTGGTCGTCGTGGTCGTGGTCGACGGAACGGGTTCGAGCGGCCTGCGGTACGAAGGTGACGTGGGGCGACGGATGCCCCGGGTCGCGCGGCCGAGGCCCCACCAGGTGACGAGGGCGAGCGCTTCGAAGACGATCCGAGATGACATCTTGGACTCGCCCGCCACACGGTCGACGAAGGTGATCGGTACCTCCTTGATCTTCGCCCCTTGCTGCTTGGCCCGGTACGTCATCTCGATCTGGAAGCCGTACCCCTCCGCCCGGATCGCCTCGAGATCGAGCATGCGCAGGATGGCGGCCGAATAGGCCCGGAAACCGGCGGTCGAGTCGGACACATTGAGCCCGAGCACGAGGGAGGCATAGCGGTTGCCGCCCTGGGAGAGCAGGTGGCGGTGGCGGGCCCAATTGGGAACGTGGCCGCCCTTCACGTAACGCGATCCGATGGCGACGTCGTAGCCCTGGGTCAGTGGCTCCACCAGCGTCGGCAGCGCGGCCGGATCGTGCGAGAAGTCAGCGTCCATCTCGATCAGCACGTCGTAGCCGTTGTCCATGCCCCAGACGAACCCGGCCCGGTAGGCACTACCCAGACCCGACTTGCCCGGCCGGGCCATCAGATGGACGTCGGGCAGCTCGGCCGCCACGCTCTTGACGAGATCGCCCGTCCCGTCGGGGCTCCCGTCGTCGACGACGAGCACACCGGCGCCCGGCAGCGATTCGGCGATACGGCGCAAGATCCGCTCGATGTTCTCGGCCTCGTTGTACGTCGGAATGATGACCAGGGGCCGCACCCAGGTCATTCTAGGCTACGGGCCTACTGCGGGGAGGCCGCCGGGCCCCCGCCGAAGCTCCCGCACGACCACCTGCAGCGCCCCACCGAGGGGGATCCCGATCAGGGCTCCGACGAACGTGCCCAGGTCAGAGCCGACCCGGCCGCCGAGGGTGGCCCCGACCAACACGGCCAGCAGGACCCAGAACGGGTTGAGCCGGACGGTCCTGCTCATGATGATCGGGTTCAGGACGTGGTTCTCGACCTGCTGGTAAGCCAGGAAGATGACCAGCATCACGATGCCGGCGGGCACGGAGTGGATGGCGGCGATGACCACGACCGGCACCCCCGCCAGGAGACCACCCACCAACGGCAGCAGGTCGACCAGCGCCACGAAGGCACCCAGGAGGAGGGAGAAGGGCACCCCGAGGATGGCCAGGGTGACCCCCACGATCACGCCGGCGATCACCGACGTCAAGAAGTTGCCCAGCATGTAGCCGGTGACCGAACGGATGGACTCGTTGATCACCCGATCCAGGCGCAGGGCCGTCGACGGGCGAAAGAGGTTGAGGCAGCCGTGCCACAGCCGCTGCGACTCGAGCATGCTGAAGAACGTCAACACGGCGATCGCTCCGATGGTGATGAGCGTGGAGAGGGCGGCGGCGCCCACGGAGAAGGCCGTGGCGGGCTTGAGCACCTTGGTGATCTGCTTCGTGATCTGGGCTGACCCCTCGGACAGGTACTTCTGCAGGTGAAGCCGGAAGACGAGGCGTCCGAGCGGTCCGCGTCCCTTTTTGGCGTTTTTGATGAGCGTGGGGACCTCGTGCCCGAAGTGGACGGCACTGGTGACGAGGGGGGAGGCGAACAGGTAGACCAGACCGGCGAGAACCAGGAGACCCCCGACAAAGACCAAGGTGGCCGCGACGCCGTGGGAGAGCCCACGCCGTTTGAGAAAGCGCAGCGGCGGCGTGAAGAGCAGCGTGAGGAAGAACGCGATCACGACGTAGAGAACTATCTTGCGCAATACCCACAGCCCCACGATCAGCGCCGCGTTCAGATCGATGAAGGCGATGGCGACGGCGGTGGCCACCACGATGGTGGTCAGCGGCACACCACGACGACCGGCATTTTCACCTAGCCGCGATCGCCAGGTATCCGGAGGTTCTTCCGCCATCCAGCCAGCATTACAGCTTCGGGCAAATGAAGACGTGAAAGCATGAAGGCGATGGACGCCGACGGACCGGGGGAGCACATCAAACGAAGATGGATCCCACGCAACGTGAAGATCACGTTGATGTTCCTGGTGCTCTTTTTCGTGGGCGAGTACATCCTGCTCCCCGAGCTGGCCAGCGCCCGCAAGGAGTTCCGTCAACTCGGCCATCTCAATTTCCTCTGGCTGATCCTCGGCGCCGCCCTCGAACTGGCCTCCCTGGCCGCGTACGCCCAGCTCACACACACCGTCTTGTCGCCTGACGCGCCGAACCTGTTTCGGATCTTCCGGATCAACATGTGGGCCCTCGCCATCAGCCATGTCCTCCCGGGGGGAACGGTCCCGGGGACCGCCGTCAGCTACCGCCTGCTGACCGAGTCCAACGTGCCCGGGAGCACGGCCGCCTTCGGCCTGGCCACGCAAGGCATCGGGTCCGCGGTGGTGCTCAACGCCATTTTCTGGCTGGCCCTCCTCGTGTCCATTCCCCTACGGGGATACAACCCGCTCTACGGGTTCGCCGCCATCCTCGGCGTCCTGCTGCTCTCGATATTCGCCGGGCTGATCGTGCTCCTCACCCGGGGCGAGAAGCAGGCTGATCAGTTCCTGCACCGCTTGGCGTCACGCCTGCCGTTCGTGAAGCCGGACACGGTGACGTCGCTGGTGAAAAAGGTGGCCGATCGCATGAAGGTGCTCTCCAAGAGCCCACTGCTGCTGTACCGGGCCAGCAGCTGGGCGGCCGCCAACTGGCTCCTCGACGCCACGTCGTTGTGGATCTTCCTCTTCGCGTTCGGGGCCCATGTCTCCCCCATCGACCTCTTGGTCGCCTACGGCTTGGCCAATATCCTGGCGGTCATCCCCATCACCCCGGGTGGCCTGGGCGTGGTCGAACTGACCGTCGTCTCGGTGCTCACCGGCTTCGGTGTGGCAGGCGGGGCGGCGACCGCGGGCGTCCTGTGCTGGCGCCTGGTCAACTTCTGGCTCCCCATCCCTTTCGGGGGCGTGGCCTACCTCTCCTTGCGCTTCGGGCGGTCGCACCTCGATGCGAGGGCAACCGACCTCCCGCCTGGATTGATCAACTAGAGATCACCAGGAGCAGAGGCAGAACGGGTGACCGGCGGGATCTGCGTAGACCCGGAACTTCTCCTGCGTATCGAGGGGACGGGCGCCGAGGGCGATCGCCCGTTCGTGCGCGGCGTCGATGTCGTCCACCGCCAGGTCGAGGTGTAGCTGCTGCTGCACGGCGGGGTGGGGCCAGGTGGGTGCCACGAAGCCGGGAGCCCGCTGGAAGGTGATGGCCGTGCCGCCACCCGGTGGGTCGATAGCCACGTAGTCGCCGTCGTCGCCGTCGCCGTCGCCGTCGGGCTCGGGCATCGACCACTCGAGCAACTCGGCATAGAAGCGAGCCAGCGCGATCGGATCCGGACAGTCCATGGTCACGGTGTCGAAGCGGGGGACGGCGGCGCCGGGCATCGGGAGGTGAAATTACACCGCGGCGGCCGGCGGCGGTTCGGTGTCGGCTTCTTCCCTGTCCTCTCGGCGCCGGTGATGGTCACCGTCGCGCCCGTCCTCGACGTACGGGACCGGGTGGTTCCCTCCCAATTCGACGAAACGCTCGTTGAGCGCGTGCGCGATCACATCGTGGTCGTGACGACTCGGCTCGAGCGCGCCATAGAGATACGCCTCGAGCTGAAGCCCTGTGCTCATTCCGCCCAGTTCGAAATACCGCAACCACAACTCACCGTGCGAGAGGGCGGCGTCTTGGCGGAAGTGATCGAGTTGGTCGATCGGGGAGTCAGCCATGGGCGCCGTCTGGACCGAGCGCATCGGGACGGCGGGTGGAGTCGACAATGTGTTCCGCCCGCTCCTGGAGCGGTCGCCCGTTCTCGAGGGAGAGGCGACGGAGCGCCGTATACGCGTCGTGCTCGGCCAGCCCGTCGCGCTCCATGAGCACACCCTGCGCCTGCGCGATCACCTCGCGCGCCCGCAGGGCACCCAGGAACCGAACGGAAAGGTGGTCATCGATCACATCCGTTTCAGCCTCGTTCAAAATGGCCGACGTCTCGAAGGCGAAGATCGCCGCCAATTCCTGGGCCACCTGCGTAAAGGCACCCGATGTTCGTGAATAGATGTTGAGCGCCCCCACCGGCCGATTCTGCACAAGGAGGGGTGACGACAGTATGGCCTGGATCCCGAGGGCTCGGGCACGGGGCGTGAAGGAGGGCCACCGTGTCTCTTCCCCCAAGGACTCGGCGTGAAACCAGTGTCCGTGGATGGAGGCGTCCACACACGGACCCTCGCCGGTGTCGTACTGCGTGGCGTCCATGGCGGAGATGGTCTGGTCGGTCGCCGCCACCGTCTCGAGCTTGCCGCGGCGGCGCAATGACACGCTGACCCCGTCCGCTCCTCCGACCACGGCCCGGGCCAGGGTCGCCGCCAAGCGCAGCGCACCGTCGATCACCTCATCGTCGGAGTGAATGGCCGTGAACTGCCGGACGCTCTTGGTCATCGGATACGAGTCGGGTCCGCCCGCCGGCGACACCCGATCCACGGGTTGTTCGGGACCCAGACTTCCGTACTCGGACTCATGGTCCCCCAGCATCACGAGCCGGGCGAAGCCTCTGATATCGAGCATCTGGC
>ODAK010005397.1_pt1 | contig 13004 bp, 13 predicted proteins | sample 1539591 | NCBI WGS metagenome assembly ODAK01 (sample SAMEA3539303, study PRJEB22396) | soil metagenome | biome: tundra; feature: field; material: soil | place: USA | collected 2010-05 | depth 0.15 m | reverse complement strand
ATAAAGGTCGACCTCACAGCCGAGTCGGGCCGCGGTCAATGCAGCCTCCGGTCCGGCCAAGCCACCGCCGATGACGCGAATTCTCACTTTGCCGCCTCTGACTTGTCGCTCACTGCAGCGGCCAGACGCTGCAGCGCATCGCCGCTCACGCGCACATTGCGCCACGCGTCGAGGAATTCCGCGCCCATGGCGGCATAAAAATCGATGGCCGGCGTATTCCAGTCCAGCACTTCCCATTGCAGACGGGGGCAGCCTCTCTCGACTGCAATCGCTGCAACACGCTGCAGCAATGCCTTGCCAATTCCCAACCCGCGAAACTCCGGATGCACGAAAAGATCTTCGAGATAGAGCCCGGGACGCCCCACCCAGGTCGAATAGTTAAAGAAATAAAAAGCAAAGCCGGCCGGGGCTTCGTCGTGCTCGGCGATGAGACAGAAATAGAATGGCGTGGGCCCAAAACCATCGCGCAGCAAATCCTCTTCAGTGGCGGTTACGGCGTCCGGCTCGCGCTCATACGCGGCCAGAGCGCGAATAAATATCAGAATCTGGAGAACATCCGCAGCCGTCGCGGGTCGAATCGTGGTGGCCATGTTGTTATTGTAGTGTGTGATACAGGCCACAATCGGCGATGAGTCAGGGGCCATATGATTACCCGCAGCGTTAGGAATGCCGTGCATTCTAGAAGTTCAGCGATTCATAGACTGCGACCTGCCACCTTGTGCTCAAGCGTGCATTGGATTTAACTTGGGTCGTGCCAAAGATAGGCCCGCTTGCCGTTCTGTGATGCGGGAATCGGTGAACGAGGACTGCACAACAGTTGCTACGAATGTTTGCGAGCCGACGCGTGGATGGCTGCGAGCGTAAAATGCATCTGAAGATTCCGACCGTCGATCGGCGAAGAGAACGATAACTATTTTGATTGAGCCCGCGAGCGGAGTCATTCGCGCAGCTCCCAAGGAGAAGAACATGAAACGCAATATTTCACTCTGGCTAGGCCTGCTCGCATTCGCCCTGCTGCCTGCCCTCGCGCAGACACCGGCGGCTGCGCCCGCTGGACCCATGGGCAAGATTCACGGCCACGTCACCAACCCGACGGGCGCAACGCAGGCCACGGGCAATGTCAGTCTCTCCACCGATGGCGGCCACACTTCGAAGTACACGTTCCCGGTCAATGCGCAGGGCAACTATACCGGCGACGTGGCCCCCGGCACCTACATGGTGATCTTCCGCCAAGCCGACACGCCCCTCGACAAGATGGTCGACTCCTTTGAAAACGTGAAGATGGTTGTGGGCCAGGATGTGTTGCAGGACATCGATATGTCCCGCAAGGAGTTCATCGACAAACTGCCGCCAGAGCAGCAAAAAGCCTTGGTCGAGCTCCGGAAACACAATTCTGAAGCCATGAAGGCCAACGAAGTCATCAAGGGCCTCAATGCCGACCTCCGCGTTGTCGTGCAAGACGTGAAAGATGCAGACGGCGCTCATGCCGCAGCTGCGCAGCAACTCGGCGCCTCCGCTGCCAAGGGCGACATCGACAAAAAAGATGCCGAGATCCGGGCCGCGAAGTATGGCGAAGTCGAGACCCTGATGACCAAGGACACGGCAGCCAAGCCGACTGAATCCGTTCTCTGGTCTTACCTTGGACAGGCGCAGATGGGCCTGAAGAAGTACGACGACGCCTTGGTCTCCTACAAAAAAGCTCTCGACGCGGACGCCGCGTCGAAGAAGCCGAATCCGTCCGTTCAGGGCATGGCCAATGCCGGTATGGGCGAAATCTACGCCCGCACCAGCAAGGTGCCGGAAGCGAATGCCGCCTATGACGCGGCCGCCAAGGCTGATCCGACCAAGGCTGGTTTCTATCTCCGCAATGAGGCCGTGATCTTCTCGCAGGTTGGAAACGCCGATGCCCAGGTGGCAGTTGCCGACGAGGCCATCAAGGCCGCTCCGAACGACCCGCTGCTCTATTACCTCAAGGGTCAAGGTTTGGTGTCGAAGGCAACCGTTGATCCCAAGACGCAGAGAATCGTTCTGCCTCCGGGATGCGGCGAAGCCTACCAGAAGTACCTGGACCTGGCCCCAACCGGCCCGTATGCGAACGATGTAAAGGGTATCCTGGAGCAGGCTGGATCGAAGGTCAACTCCACCTACAAGGCCGGCAAGAAAAGCTAATTGAAGTGGAATGTCGTTGAGGGCGCTCCCGGTTACGGGGTGCGCCCCTCGCGTTTTACACATCTTTTGAGCTTTAGCCCTGATCGGCCTTTTTGCTGCTCGGCACGTGCGCAGTTCCGCAATCTACAATCCATCTCATGAATTCGGCACTGCCAAATTACGAGCAGGCTGCAGCGGTGGTCGCCGCGTACGCCGCCAGACTGGGCAGCGGTAACAGGCCGACCAGCGAAATCGTGGAGTTGGACCGGGCGTCCGGCCGGGTGCTGGCCAGTCCACTCCGCGCCGATGAAGACCAGCCTCCGTTCGCCCGCTCCACACGCGATGGCTATGCTTGCCGGGCAGACGAAGCCTCCCAGCACACTCCCCTGCGTATTGCCGGCGCCACCCATGCCGGGGAAGCCCCATCGGGCCCATTGCCGCTCGGCGCCGCCTGGGAAATCATGACCGGTGCACCCGTCCCTGCCGGCGCGGATGCCGTGATGATGATTGAGCACGTCGAGAAGTCCGGCTCACCCGTGGACCATGTCCGGCTGCTTCCGCCGCGAAAGATCAAGGCCGGCGACAACATCGTCGCGCAGGCCGCACAGGCACGCCGTGGCGAGGAACTGCTGCCAGCCGGATTCACACTCGGGGCGGCACAGATTGCCCTTGCCGCCACCTGCGGGCAAGCGTCCGTTGATGTGTTTGGACGGCCGCGCGTAGCCATTCTGACCACGGGAGACGAGCTTGTTGCGATCGATGCCGTGCCGGGTCCCGGCCAGATTCGAAACTCGAATGCACCCATGCTGGCTGCTTTGGTAGCAGCCGCCGGGGGAGAGCCCTGGATTCTGCCCACGGCGGCCGACACTGCCCCCGCGCTCGACGCAGCGCTGGCCCAGGCGGTTAAGGCTGACCTGCTGCTCATCTCAGGCGGCGTTTCGGCAGGCAAATTCGATCTGGTCGAGCCGGCGCTTGCCCGCCTCGGTGCGCACTTCCAATTCACTGGCGTTCGTATCCAGCCAGGCAAGCCGCTTGTCTTCGGGGAACTCCCGTTAACCGCCGCCGAGTCTCACCGCGGGGGCGTCTTGCCGTTCTTTGGGCTGCCCGGCAATCCCATTTCCTCTGCTGTGACGTTTCTGCTTTTCGCAACTCCGGTGCTGGCCGCTTTAGGGGGCAAGCGGGATTCCGGGCCGCGCTTTGCCCTTGCGCACTTGAGCAGAGACACAGAGAGGCAAGGAAAGCCCGGCCTCACGCGGTTTCTGCCGGCGCTGTGCGATTTCAATCCGGCAATCGGCAAACTACCCGAGGTCGCGACCGTCCCGTGGCATGGGTCAGGTGACTTGGCAGCCTTCGCCCGCTCCAACTGCTTCCTCGTCATTCCAGAGGAAGAAGGCTTTCTCGAGGCGGGCTCGACCGTGCGCATCCTGCTACCGTGAAAGACGCAACTCACAGCATCTTTACTGAGAAACCCTATGGCACAGCCTGAACAGCCCCTACTTTCCCATTACGACGCATCCGGTCAGGCCAGCATGGTCGACGTGAGCGCCAAGCAGCCCTCCCGACGCACCGCCTCCGCCTCCGCTTTTGTCGAATTATCCGTCGCAGTGCTCGCAGCCCTGCCGGCTAATCCCAAGGGCAATCCGTTGCAAGTGGCCCGCTTTGCGGGAATCCAGGCGGCCAAACGCACTTCTGATTTGATCCCCATGTGTCATCCGTTGCCGCTTTCGCACGTAGACGTGCAGGCAGAGATTGTCCCGGGCGGGGTAAGGATCACAGCCACGGCAGCGACCACTGGTCCCACGGGCGTTGAGATGGAGGCGCTGACCGCGGCGGCCGTTGCGGCTCTCACTGTCTACGACATGGCCAAGGCACTCGACAAGGGCATCGTCATTCGCAGCATCCAGTTAGAAGCCAAAACCGGCGGCAAGAGCGGGGACTTCAAGCGAACCGGCGAGTAAGAGCCAGCGCGCCTCAACGTGGAATGGGAGGCTTTTCCCCTGCGGCCGGGGGCGACGCCGGGTGATCGTGGTCATGGTCATGCCCTTCGGGCGGTGCCACGAACGGGCCCGGATCGAGGTGGCCGCGATGGCAGGTGCCGCACGTAACCGGAACTCCTGAGTTGTCGGTCTTGCTGATGTAGTTTTTGTTGATGTCTCCGACCATGCCAAACATCAGGCGCGCCGTGGCCTTTTCCGGTTTCTTGTCGTCGGCGAAATCGAGCCGCGGGCGGCCATTGGGGCCGATGTCGTTGGGGTTGGGCGTGTGGCAAGTGCTGCAATGCGCACCCAACGCCGCTTCCCACCCTTCCATGATTTCGTGTACCTGCTGGCCGCTCAAGTCTTTCGGCAGCACCTTCAAATTCGTAGGCGCGGGAAAACTGCGCGGTGGTGGCGGCGGATTGACCCCCGGCTGTTGAGCGGTCGTACCTGTCGCTGGCGGTGCGGGCGCTTGGGCAATCGTCGAGACGGTAAAAGCCACAGTAAGCACGGCCGACCCTACGGCGAAGATTTTCGCGGAAGAGAGCTTCAAGGGGCACATTCCTCGTATGTTGGGGTAGCTACTCTGTTGATGACGGAATTCTACACGGAAAGGTTACGGCAGCCCCAGCCGCTTCGGCCCTGAGACGCATGCATGCCCTCGCAGCGCAAACCGCAAGGGCATCTCAATCGCGTGCTTGATCCCGATCCGCGGCGTCGTGACCGTTTCAGAAACAAGATAGTCATCGTCGCGCACCTGCAGCGGCGACGAAGTGCCGGTGACGTCGAGCCCGTTGTGCAAAGGCCGCGTCAGCCCCAGTGCCTGGCACAGGCGGCTCGGCCCCGATGCAATCTGCCGAGCTACTTTGGGCGAAATTTCCCCGTCCGCGATCAGGTTGCGGTTAGCGGCCATGCGATCGACACTAAGCACCGGCTCGAGCGCGCGTAGCAGCACACATCCTGCCAGTCCTTCTGCCTCGCAGCTGATGTTCATGCAGAAATACAGGCCGTAAATCGAATACACATAGGCACGCCCCGCCGGCCCGAACAAAACCAGGTTACGGGGGGTGGGGCCGCGGTGTGCGTGCGCTGCCGGGTCGGGAGGGTCGTGGTGCGGGCCGAGGTAGGCCTCTACCTCAACGATGCGCCCGGCGAGCACGTCGCCGCCGTTGCGGTGCACCAGCAGCTTGCCGAGCAGGCGCGGAGCTACACGCTCCGGTGAATCCTCAAAAAACGCACGCGGAAGCAGCCGCCCCGGCAAATCGCGCTTGCCCCACGGTTTGCTTTTTACTTGTGAGCCTTTTTCCATTCCTTGAGTAGGGCGAGCACCTGTTCGGCGTGTCCTTCGGGCGTGACTTTAGGGAAGATATGCAGCAAGGTCTGGTCCGGGCCGATCACAAAAGTGGTGCGCTCGATTCCCCATACCTTCTTGCCATACATGTTCTTTTCTTTCAACACACCAAACTGATTGCAGACTTTCTCGTCTACATCAGCAAGGAGCGTGTACGGAAGATCGTATTTGGCGCGGAATTTAGCCTGCGCTTTGGGCGTATCGCGGGAAATTCCCAGCACTACAGCTCCCGCCGCCTGAATCTTTTCGAAGGTGTCGCGAAACCCGCAAGCCTCGATCGTGCAGCCAGGAGTATCGGCCCTGGGATAAAAGAAGAGTACAACCGGTTTGCCGGAGTAGTCCGACAGGCTTGCCGTTTTATCCTCGTCGGTCTGCAGCGTAAAGTCGGCGACCTTTTTGTTCAGTTCCATGAGTATTCCTCGATTGGTCGGTATTTTGGATGGAGGGGCCACAGTGGCCGTCAGTTTGCATTATTCCCGAGGTGGGTGTCCGGTGTCATTGCTTACGGCAAATGTGTTGTTCACGCGACAAACGACTTTGGCTGTTGCGCTGGGCCTCGTCTCGCTCGCTGCGTCTGCGCAGTATCCGGGCCAAGTGACCAAAAAATCAAAAGACGCTCCGCCGCTGCGATCCATTGCGGTTCTGGAGTGGACCGGCGATGAGGGCAAACCGAAGAACAGCCGGCTCGTTCCGGTAACGGTTTTCGACGGCGAAGCTCTGCGGGACGGCAACGTCTACCTGGCGCGCCCCCAGCCCCTGGCCCTGGCCGGCGAAGTAGAATACGAGCTCGAGAAGAACGGCAAGTCTATCGGCCTCTATGACATCAAGAACGCAGGCCAGGAGCAGGGTTCCTGGGTAGGCTACGGCGCATGGAAGCCGCTGCCATCAGCTAAGCCCAGGCCAGCCGCCCCCGTGCTGGACGAGGGAGGCAATGCGGATGACGACAAGCCCGTGCTCCATCGAAAGCACCCGGAAGGCGCGCACAGCAGTAGCAAAGACAGCGGGTCCGACTCGAGCGCCCCCTCCGCGCCCGCAGACCCAGACCGGCCAACGCTCCACAAGAAGACAGCCAGCGGAGACGCGGACAACAAAACTGCAAGCAGCGGCTCCGGCGACAAGACAACCGATTCCGCTCCCGATCCAGACAAACCGACCCTGCACAAGAAAGATCCAACTGCAAGCGCCGGCGCGGCTCCCGCGAGCGATCCTGATCGGCCCGTCCTGCATGCGAAAGCGAGACCGAATGCCAGCGAAGAGGAATCATCCGCTGGTTCGACCGACCCCGACCGTCCCCGACTCAAGCGCGGCAAGTCAAGCGGCAATGGCCTCGATGTGTTGCCCAGCCTGATGGGTTTGCCGACGGACATGCAGCAGGCCGTTGCAGTTTCTGACGCCAAGAGCAAGCCCGAGCATCCCTGGGACTATGCGTGGGCTAATTCTGCCGACGAAGCGAAAATGAAGGACACGCTCGAGGCCGTGGCGCGCGATGCATTGGGATTGACTCCGCCGCCCGCACCCGCGCACCCGGTCCATCGCCCTGCGACAACGACCAAAGCCAAGCCCAAGCCCTCCCCTCCCGCGCCGCTTGCGCCGCTTACCAACGAGCAGTTTCGTGTATTTGAATTGGCCTATGACTCGGGAGCGACCGCTGTGCTGACCGCACACACCGACGGTCCCGCGGACAAGCAGAAGTTCGTAACTCTCGTGGCACAGCCGGATCTATACGGCAATGTGCGCGTGCTGCTCAAGAGTGTGACCGACGGCTCTCATCTCGATGACACGCCACGCATGCGCCTGGTCGATGCAGTCGATGCGATGGCCGATAATCGCGGCGAACTGCTCTTTGAATTGCGCGGCGCTTCGCAACGGCAATTCGCGCTGTATCGTGTGCTGCGCGGCACGGCCGAAAAACTTTTCGTCAGCGGCGGCGGGTCGTTTACAGCGGAGAATTAGCTGCCGTCGATGGCTTGAGCCGGGCGCTATAGCAGTTTCGGAATTGGTGTAGACCGAAAGCACGCACTCAAGTGGCTTTTTCCTCAAGAAGAAGCCACCTTTCACCGCGCTCAAAAGTCTACGTGTATTCCGAAACTGCTCTAATGATTCGAGCCGCTGCAGACGATTGAAGAAAATGTATAAGGCGCCACCGACTGAGCTAAATTGCACACTGCAGATTCCAGTAACTTTAGTGCCTGCCTGACTAACTCGACCGAGATTCATTTCGAGTCTCCTATACAATTGCAGTAGAGTGGGCTCATTGCCACTCCAAGAGGATCTTTCCCAGCATGGCGTCAGTGTTAACCGCTCCCTCTTCCTCGTCCACAACCGATATTGCAACCATTGCGTCTCCAACCGAGCACGAAAAGGCGCCTGCTGCGGAACATGCCGTTCCCGCAAAATTGCTGGTACGCATGGGCCGCTCCGCTACGGTCGGCAGTGGAGTGAATTGGCTCACGATGGTGGTCATCATCGTGTTTCATGTCGGCGCGTTGGCGGCATTTTTCTTTTTCAGCTGGCAGCGGCTCGCGGTCATGGCAGTGCTCTATGTGCTGGCCATCAATGTTGGCATTGGCATGTGTTATCACCGCCTGCTGACGCATCGCGGCTACCAGACGCCCAAGTGGGTGGAATACCTCATGAGCATTTGCGCGACGCTTTCGCTCGAGGGCGGTCCTATTTTCTGGGTTTCAACCCATCGTGTTCATCACCAGCTCAGCGATCATGAAGGCGATCCGCACACCCCCCGCGAGGGCGGCTGGTGGGCGCATGCCGGCTGGATTCTTTTTGGCGAAGCGCTTCACGCGCAGACAGAAGTTCTCAAGCGCTACTCGCCTGACCTGAGCAAGGATCGCTTCCACGTGTGGCTCAGCAAGTATCATTGGCTCCCCATCACCGCGAGCGGGCTGTTGCTGCTTGCCGGCGGTTGGATCTGGGGCGGATGGGTCAATGGTGTCGCCATGGTGCTCTGGGGCGTGCTGCTGCGCGTCACCCTGGGCCTGCATGCGACGTGGCTGGTAAATTCTGCGACGCACTTGTGGGGCAGCCGGCGCTTTCAGACTCGCGATGATTCGCGCAACAACTGGTGGGTCGCTCTGCTGACCGGCGGCGAGGGCTGGCACAACAATCACCATGCGCATCCTGTCTCGGCGCGGCACGGCCTCAAGTGGTATGAGATCGATCCGAATTTCTGGGGCATCTGGCTGCTCGCAAAGGTTGGCTTGGCGCGCAAGATTCAAGTCGCTAAATTTGACCCCAAAAATCCCAAACCGGCCGGGCTGTAAAGCGGCTTCGATTGCACGACAGATTCAACGAACCGTAGAAAAACAAGCGGCCTTCCTTGATGGATGGGCCGCTTGTTTCGTTGAAAGCCTAAGCTCAAGTGCCGGGAACTAACGACGCAATTTTGCGCGCATCCACAGGGTGCCGAACACCGGCAGAGCAACGACGAGCACCAAGATGCCTGCCGGGAAGCCCACATAGCGGTAACTGTCCGCATAATCCACGGTGTGATGGCCGAACAGATTCCAGGCCAGTAATGAAAAGATTGCAATGGTCGTCATGGCGAAGAACGTGAAGAACGCAGAGGCGAATGACAGCAGCAGGCTGGTCAAAAGTCCGAAGCCCCGCAACGGAAATCCGAAAACACTGCCGCCGGTGGAGTGCTGTGCTTGTGCAGATTGCATCGTCTTCGCGGCCTCTGTCGACTAGAATACAGTTTTATGCCCAGCAGCGCACAAATCGAACTTTGGCACGCAGAGAAGGTGGCCACTCAGGTAAAAGTGGCCCAGGCTTCTAACGGAATTCACTTCGCCGCGTGGGGAGAAACGCGTGTCGCCGAGGCCGACCTCGAACGGCTCGTTGCCGCCGTACCCGCCGCGCTGGCTCCGGCGCTAAACGATCGCGCCTATTATTTTGTGCCCCTGGCAATCGCCGATAGTGGCGAAACCATGATCGCTCCCAGCTACACGGTCGACCTCGGCGACCGCGCGGTCTGCCATCGCAATGCTGTCTTCGGAACCACCGAGGCCGTCTTCCTTTCCACGCGCCTGGTTGAAGATCGCTTTGGACTGGCCTTTGAATTCTTCATCAACGTGGCGCACAACTTTGTCGAGATCGCGGGCGTGCCGGAGAGCTTTTCATCTCTCGCCTGGTCGCAGGCCGATGCACAGGTGCGTGGCGAGACCAGCCAGGACGCATGGGAAGCGCGCCGTCACGCGCAGGATTCACGCAACAGCTCGAAGGGCATCGACGAGCGTGCGCGCACGAGTTTCTTCGAGGCTGCATTTTCCGACGCGCTCGCCGTCTACATGCTTTCGCTCGCTGTCGACTTCGACTACCACGATCTGCGGGAACGCGAGTATCCGCTGCTCGCCGCGCCAGCCCTGGCTGAGCGCCTGCGCCACGTAGCCGGCCTCTTTCCTGCCAACGCCGGTTTTGAATTTCAGATTCTCTATCGCCGCAAGGGCTGATCGCGAACGGGAAATAGGGGCTTAGCCCACGTATAAATTTCCGGCTAGAAACTCATTCCGGAATTTCCCTTCGGGATCGTGCTGCTTAAGCAAGGCTTTGAACTCCGCCAGCTTTGCGTATTGCGCCTGTAAGCGCGCCGGCGCGACGGTGAACAGCTTGCCCCAATGCGGGCGCGCTTCAAATGGCTCAAGCTGCGCCTCGATCAGCGGAAGAACCTTACTGACCTCGAGCCACTCCGGCTTCCACGTGAAATGAATGGCGAGCGAGGCACGCGTGTACGCCATGCTCATCCAAAGATCATCGGCAGCAATTGTGCGCAATTCCGTGATGAATAAGTGCGGCGTGATGCGGTCGCGCAATTTCTCGACGGCAAGAATTGCTTCGTAGCCGCGGTCGAACGGCACGAAATATTCCGTCTGCAATTCCTGACCGCTTGATGGCGTGAAGTTCATGCGAAAGTGCGGCAGCCGTTCATACCACGGGCCGGGAATCCCCTGCTGCTCGGTGCAGCTCTCCGTGGGATGGCCTGCAAGCGGGTGCAGTTTCTGTGCGGCGAGTTTCGCGGCAAAGAATTCCGGCTCCCATTTATTTTGATCGCCGGGCACGATACGCCGCTTGATCCACACTTGTGTCGCCTGATGGTTCTGCCAGTCGGTGAAAAGACTCACGCTGTAGCCGCTTGAAAAGATTTCCTCGAAGTGGTGTTCGAGATGGTCGAGCGAAAGATTCTGATAAACAGATTGCGCCACTTGAAACGTGGGTTGCAGGTTAAGCGTGACGCTGGTGACGACGCCCAGCGCGCCGAGCGCGACGACGGAAGCCAGAAATTGTTCACCATCTTTTTCGCGCGCCAAGTGAATGATCTTCCCATCCGCTGTCACGATCTCAAGCGCATTGACTGCGGTAGCAAGATTTCCATTGTGAACGCCTGAACCATGCGTGGCCGTGGCGATTGCGCCGGCGACCGAAATGTGCGGCAGCGAAGCCAGATTATGCAGCGCGTAGCCATGCGCATCGAGATAAGGCGACAGAGCGCCATACGTGATGCCCGCACCGACCTTCACGGTGTGGGCTTTGTCGTCGATCGCGATCTGGTCGAGCCGCTTCAACGAGATCTGATTTTGCTTGCTGTCGGCGATGGAGTTGAAAGAGTGCCGCGTTCCGAGTGCTCTCAGCTTGGCGGTATCTTTAACCACACGGCAGACTTCTTCGACCGACGCGGGCGTGAACAGACTGTCAGTGCTGTAGGTGAGATTGCCAGCCCAGTTGGTGCGATGCGCGGGCTGCTGTTCCGCCCCTAAGACCCGCGACAGCATGCTTCCCGTCACAAGCACTCCCGACGTTTTCAGAAACTCTCGTTTGTCCATTCCGCCCACCCGCGCCGCCATGTAATGCGCGGTGCTCTCTCATCAGTGCTCGAACAGCATAGGTGTCGGACGAGAAGCGAAGCAATAAGATTCGAACTATTGCATTCTGCAATGCACGTTCCGGAAATGGGACGTATTGATGAAAAAGATTCTTGAATGCTCTTTATGCTTTCGCAGCCATTGACTGTTTAGTAACCTGTAAAGGATGGGTCGTACGTTGGCCCGGCTAGAAGGAGGAGATTCCATATGGCAGAGGCAGTCAAGAAAGCAAGCACCGCCAAGAAAACCACAAAGGCGGCGCCTAAAAAGAATGCAGTACCGTCGAACCTTACTCAAATGAAGGCACCCGAAGTGAAGGCTTCCCCCGAAGAGGTAGCTCGCCTGGCGCATCAGTTCTGGGCTGAGCGTGGTCACCAGCACGGAAACCATGAAGAAGATTGGTTCCGGGCAGAGCAGGAACTGCGCGGGAAAGCGTCGTAGCGCTTCCTTAAGTCATCGTCGCGTAAATTAGGCTGCGAATCCAGGTAGCTCCGTTTGGCTCAATTTCACTTGAGCCCTGAGGAGAGTTGTGCCCGAATTCTCATCCGACACAACCGCTGATCGGCTGTCGCTCAGCTAAGCTTCGGACTTGTACGCGACGCGGCCTTCGCTGATCGTCCAGCGCACTTTGCCTTGCATGGTCCAGCCATCAAAGGGAGTGTTGTGCGCCTTCGAGCGGCCTTGGTGCGCGCGGTAAGTCCATTCCGCTTTGGGGTCGAAGACCACAACATCGGCGAAGCTCCCGATGGTGAGAGTGCCGCGGCCTTTGAGTCCCAGCACTGCAGCCGGTTGCGCGCTCAGCAGGTTGAGAACGCGGCCGAGCGGCATCTTCCATTCCTTGTGCAGCCAGCGCAGGCAGAGGCCGAACGCCGTCTCCAGCCCGGTGATGCCGTTGGGCGCGTGCTCAAACTCGACTTCCTTCTCGTGGGTGGCATGCGGCGCATGGTCGGTGGCAATTGCGTCGACCACTCCGTCAAGAATGGCCTCGATCATGGCGTCGCGATCGGCCGCCGCCCGCAAAGGGGGATTCATCTTTGCATTGGTGTTGTACTGCCCGACGCTTTCTTCCGTAAGCAGAAAGTGATGCGGTGCGACTTCGCAGGTCACGCGCAGTCCGTTTCGGCGCGCCTGCCGTACAGCGGCGATCGCGGCGGCTGTCGACGTGTGCGCCACATGCAGGTGAACGCGCGCATCGCGCAACTCCGTGACCAGCCGGATGTCCCGGTCCACAATGCTGCTCTCAGCTTCGGTCGGCATACCGCGCAGGCCCAGTTTGAAGGCCATCAGCCCTGCATTCATGCTCGCGCCCTTGGTCATGCGCGTGTCTTCAGCATGTTGAATGACGCTCAGGCCCACACGCGCCGCGGCTGCGAGCGTTTCCCGCATCACACCGTCTTTCAAGATCGGATGGCCGTCATCTGTGACAGCTACAGCCCCGGCGGACTTGAGTGCCGCGAAATCATTGAGCGCTTCGCCTTTGGATCCGCGCGTCGCCGCAGCGATCGGGTAAACACGAACGGCCGCGCTGCGCTCCGGCGCAAGCATCCAGCGCGTGATTTCAGGGGAATCATTGACCGGAACCGTGTTGGGCATCGCGGCCACCGCAGTGAATCCGCCTGCTGCCGCCGCCGCAGTTCCCGTGGCGATCGTTTCCTT
>ODAK010005396.1_pt1 | contig 13004 bp, 16 predicted proteins | sample 1539591 | NCBI WGS metagenome assembly ODAK01 (sample SAMEA3539303, study PRJEB22396) | soil metagenome | biome: tundra; feature: field; material: soil | place: USA | collected 2010-05 | depth 0.15 m | reverse complement strand
GCGAGCTTGGCTTTCTCGCGGCGGATCTGACCCTCGGAAACATCCTTCTTCAGCTCGGCGGCCATCTCACGCAGGCTGTTCCACTTCTCAGTCAGGATCACCGTGTCCCATTCGGGGGACAAAGGGTTTTTGCACTTGTAGGGGTTGGCCAGTTGTCCCGGATCGGCGCCGAGCGGAAGCAGGGCGTTCACCAAGCGCCTGTGTATCGAGTGCCAAAGCTCCAACGCCTTCTTGCTGTAGTGCAGCGCCTCTTCAGTCCACACCTCGCAATCGGGCGGAAGCAGCCAGATCAGGTGCGGGTGCGTAAACGTGCAGTCGCTTAGTCTGAGCCCGACAGCGAGATTAGGCAGCATGCTCTTGGGGAGAAGCTTCAGCAGCTCCTCGCGTAGGGCCCATTCGCTTCCGAAACAACGGTCGAGATCGATAATGATGGCACCAAGACGACGCTTGTCGAGCGTTACATAGCGGCGATCGAGCGCGACGATCTTCTTCCGCTCGGTGCGGACTGCCTTTTTGTCGCTTCCGCAGACGACTTTCTTCGGCAGTATCTGCACGAAGCGCTGCAGGCTCGGAGACTGGGACAGCCACGAACGTAGTCCGCGCTCGCAGATGCCCGGTCGCTCGAACTTCTCCATCCGTTTGGCTGTGCGGATCCACTCATAGCGGATAAACGAGCTGGGCTTGCCCTTGCGCTTGGGACGCGCAGCGATCTTGGCCTGCGTATCCTTCGTCCCCGCCTCGAAGTCCTTGAGGAATTGCCGGTTGATCTCGTCTAACGGCAGCGGCTCGTCGTCGAGCCACCGCACGGCGTGCGGGCTTTCGCGCAAGTCGGAGAAATCGTCGTCGGGCAGATCAAGCGTGATTACGTTAGGGACGACGCTCAAACGGGCGAAGCCGTCCAATCGGCGCCGCAGGGCGTCGAGGTCGGCAGTCGGATCAACAGTGATTGTGGGGAACTTGGTTACGACCGCACACGCGGTCACGCAATCCCCGGGCAGCTAGCCATGTATGTGAAACCCCGCTCGATGCGGGGAACATCGCTCCGGCGCCGGCGATTGTCAAATCCGCCGGTGCAAACACGCAACTAAGCGATACGATTCATGGCGCCGTCAACAAATCACCGACTGCGCGGATCTTTGCCGGCGCGAAATTCGAATTCGCCGCCCTTCACAAGACGCCCTTCGCTGTCAAATTCGTTCCGCAGCGTGGCCTTTACGTGCTCCAGCGTCACCATCTCCAGGAGCTGAGAGATCGTGCGGCGATCGGCGCGTGCGAGGAATTCCAGGGCGCTCCGCAGATCGTCGTGCAGGCGCAGCGATGCGCGCGCCGTCCGTTGTCGGCTGGCCGCCCAGTTGTCTGTCTGACCTCGAGGTTTCTTAACCGTCATTTCAAGGACTCGTTGTCGGACAATGTTGAACCTGGTATTCTGTCCGGCGCTGATGTAACCGTGAGTCGTGACCCCATGGCAAGCCCCAAAACCCCTTTAATGACGCGGATTGCCCTGACGGCCGACTGGTACTCCGGCTATGCGTGCCTGATGGATGAGCCCGGCTGGCCGCCAGCGGTGGCCGCTATTCATGAGGAGCTCGCCGTCGACATAGCCCGCAGCCGTAATTGGGACGGGCGGCGGTGCGCGATGGGCCGTCTGGCGGCCGCATTCCTGGGAGCCGACGCCGGCGAGCTTTACCGCGGCGCGGCTCTGCTCGCGACGGATCCGACCCATGGCTCGGACTGCTCCGAAATAGCCAGCCATCTCTCAGCCGAGATGTCGCAGCACTCTCTGACCGAAGCGGCGTCCGCCGTGATCAAAGGGTGGGCGGCGCTGGCAGAGGGCTGTCCGAACAGCGAGGAAGATCCGATCAAGGCTTCACATCAAGCGGCAAAGGCCGCGACCGAATATGAGCAGGCCCGCGCAGACTTCAAACCGGTGCCGACGTCTGACGAGCTTGCGGCGTCGGCCGTCATCGACAATTGGGAATCCCTGCAACTCTGGCTGCGCCCGGAGCGATGGTCGATACGCGGGATTGTCTCATTCCATGACGAAATGCCGTACGGTTCTATTATCGTTGCTGACCAGATCGAAATTGATCTGCACTACCGATGGGTCCGCACGGTCAAAGCGATCTATCGGCTCGGTTATCGAAAGCACGTCCTGGCGCCGATCGTGCGCGCCGCGATCAAGCCCACGCGCCACGACGCCTACAATCTGATTTTCGGCATCACCGGTGCCCATACACTGGAAGCCGTGATCCTGAAGTCTGCGCGTGTTGCCGGCGATGAAAAGGCCGGACGCGGCGAACAAACAAACGCCGCCAAGGCGGTCGCCGATCGGCTTTACGTGACCGGCCGCCTGTCCATCGCGCACGCATGGTTTGCGCTGGCGGCCAATATTTCCGACACCGACAGCTGCATCGTGGCGAATTCGTTTCTCACCAAAGAAGCCAAAGAGGTCACCGACTCCGAGGTCAAAACCGTCGTTGTCGGATGGGAGGCCCTGGCTACTGGATTGACGGCCAGAGAAGATCTGACCGATCCGTTCGCCGCGGCTTGGAATATCGGCGAGCGACATATGCGTAACGCTCTGGAATGCGACGAACCTGCGGAATCGAAAGGGCCATCATCAGGCATCATGGTCCTGAAGGAGGTCGGCGGCACTCAGCATACGACGACGGCGAAGGAGGCGCGGAAAGAATTTAAGGATATCGTAGGTCTGCGGATTCCGCTTGCATTGGCGCCGGATATGGCGCGCGTGCGTCGCGTGCTGCACGATGAGTTTCCGTATGCACAGAAGCAGGTCGACCTGTTGCTGACGGGAATGATCGAAGGCGAACCGATTCGATGGAGGCCGGCGTTGCTGGTTTCGAAGCCGGGAGCCGGGAAGTCCAGGATGGCGAGGCGCCTGGCCGAGGAGCTGGGCGTCGGACTACACCGTTATGACGGCAGCGGATCGAGCGACAACGCATTCGGTGGAACGCCGCGGCGGTGGTCGTCAGGCGAGCACTGCGTGCCGCTCGAAGCCGTGCGGCGCCACAAGATCGCGAATCCTTTGTTGCTGATCGATGAGATCGATAAGTCAGGAAATTCGCGCCATAACGGGCGACTTGAACATGTCTTGATGCCGTTCCTCGAAAAGGAAACTTCGAAGGCTTACCCAGATCCTTATGTCGAAAGTGACCTGAATCTTAGTTTTGTCGGATTTTTTCTGACTTGCAATTCCGTCGATGAAATCCCGGCGCCGCTGCGCGACCGGCTGCGGGTCGTCCGTCTGCCGGACCCTGGACGCGAGCATATGCCGGCGCTGGTGCGCTGCATCGTCGCCGACATCGCAAAGGAGCAGGGCGACGATCCGCACTGGTGGCCGATGCTCGACGACGGCGAGCTGCTGATCGCCGAAAAGCTGTGGGCTGGCGGCAGCGTGCGGCGGCTGTCTGCCATCGTGGAGCGAATCCTTGCCTATCGCGAAACGAACCCGAGGAACTGAGATGTACAAGTGGCCGGTCTACAAGCGCACGATCGTAAAATTCAACGGTGGTCGCGGAGCGTTGCTGTGCAATCGCTGCCTGACCATCGTTGCGACCGGCACGGAACACGAGGACGTCGAGCACTACTGTGCCGAATGTAGGAGTGAGAGAAATGCTGCGGATCACGATTGAACTGGTGCAACAGACATGAGCGAGACGATGACGTTGCGCGATTACTTCTACCGCTGGCGGCATCGGATCAGCGCGGTAGGCGCCGCGATCTCGCTTTACCGGGCAATGACGTGGCACCGGCGTAGTGGAATTTGGGTCTGTTGGTCGTCGCTGGAGTCCGACGAAGAGAGAAAGATATTCATGGACCACCTCGCGGCGGCGATGTTCGACGCGTGGCGCGCGGCAAGAGGTAAGCGGCATTTTATGGATCCGGTGACGACGGAAGTTGTCGAGGCTGGCCTATCCGTGCTCGACAACATTGCCGACGTGCCGCCGGAGAATGAATCGTGAGAATGAGCCATCATGACACGCTGTGGTCCGCATGCCGTCACCTGCCGGCCGACTATCTGCCGTACGGGCAGGCCTTGCGGGACGGGCCGGACTGCAGCGGCGGCTGTAGGTTCTATTACGTGCTGGCGGATAAAGGCGACGAGGCGATCAGCATGGATTGGGGTGTCTGCGCTAACCCGCTGTCGCACCGCTGCGGCCGGCTGACGTTCGAGCACCAGGGCTGCCCGCAGTTCGAGGCCTGACGCGGCGGCGGATGTAGTTCGGCGTCGTCATAGCGTCCTTCGTAAGTGTTTTGTCACCGGGGTAAGCGATTTGTCACCTGTCGGCGCCGGATAAGTGATCTGTCACCTATCTTTTCGGCCAGACGCGGCGGCGCTGATATGCCGCCCACGCCGCCCAGCCGTCGAATAGATCGCCCTGGGCGGCGGTCTCATAATCCTCGCGCTCCTTCGCCCAACAGTACGCGCCGAAGCGGCGCTTGATCGAGCGCGGGTTGGCGAGCGGGCGGCGGCACCCTCACGCGATGATCGGGTACGACGCAAAGGGCTGGAAGGTCATCTGCTATTCGCGCGACAAAAAGAAGCTGGCCCGCGAATTGAACTACTGGCCTGGCTACGCGGGGAAGCAGATCGTCTCCGCAGAAATAACAGAGGCCTGACAGCAATGCCGGCAGGAAAGATCATCGAGTACCGATCCAAGACCGTTGGGCGCGCCGCGTTGGCGGCCGTCGACAACGACAGGCTGAGGGCAACGATAACCAGATTCCTCGGATGGGCTGATCGCGTTCAAGCCAGAGGCCGCGCAGCCGACGACTATCTCAACGACGGCGGCGGCTGGAAGGATCTCGACAAGCTCCGCGCACACGCCAGACGCGTGCTCAAGGCAACAAAGTAGGCCGCTAAGTGCTGGCACTGCTCCATCTGGGGTAATTCATACCCCACAACCGACAGGGAACTGAAACATGCTCCGACACGAAATCACCGACGCGACCGTCGCTCGCGAATCCGCTGCACGATCGGCCCCCGCCGACGAATTCAAATCAGAGGTCCTCGACGCCCTTCGTGGCAGCATCCCGCAGGAACCGTATCTGCATCCGATCAATCTGCTCAAGGATTTCCTGGAATATCTTGAGCGCGACAGCATCATGGTTCGCTGCACCGACGACCCGGACAGCTACAGGGAATTTCTGGCCGACGTGCGGCTGATGCAGGAACAGCTCGCCGCCATCAACGCGGCCGAGCCGGTGCCGGCGCGCTGAGTTGTCCCCGCAATTCAACTAACGGCGGTTGACGGAGTGATGCGCCAGGGCGAGGTCTAGGAGTCACAGGAGAACGACATGAGCAAGAACGCGACCGGAAAAAAGTTGATCAAGCATGGCTTTGACTACGGCGGAATCAAGCAGGGCGTCATCTTCGAGGGCGTGACATACCAATTTCGCACCCCCAAGCTTTGGCCCTGTATCATCGTCGTGCAGCGCTACGAGACGGATGAGCTCTCCATCCACTACACGGGGAGTATCGAGGGAGCAAAAAAATTGTGCCAACGGAATCATGACTGTTTCGTCTCATTCTGGCTGCCGTGTACACCGGAGCCGTATCGCAAAATCACCGCCGCCGATCTGCTGAGTATGTCCGGCGGCGATGCCGCGTAGAGCTCCCGATCCTATCGGGACAACTACCGGCGCCGGTGGCGCCGGCCTTTTCAGACCGGCTCACGGGCCGGTGCGACAAGGCCAACAGGAGCGGGGAATGACTGACCAGAACACATGGATCAATGCGGCCATCAGCACCGCACGCGCCGGGCGCAGCCCGCTCACTCTCGCCGTCAACATCGATATCTGCGAGCTCGTGATGGCCGAGGCCATGCGGCGCCAAGGACCGGGCGACAATACGCCCTACGTGCCGTCGTGGTGCTACAAGTCAGGGCCGAAGATGTGCCCGTGCGGACACCATGAGGGCTATCACGACGACGACGGCAAATGCCATCTCGCTCATCAGTGCAAATGCACCGGGTTGCCAGCAGACTGCCTTACGCCGTTGGGTGAATGCTGACTACTCCGCGGCTTCCTTGAACTCCGTCTTATCGATACGCTGCCACGGCTTCTTCTTGCGCTCGCACGCGCGCTTCCAGGCATCGTCTCCGTAGCGTATCCGGTACACCTGCTCGCCGATGGCTTCGCGGTCGAGCAGGGTAGGGTCGGCGGCGACCGCCTTGGCTTCCTGCGCTTCCAGCCATGACACCCAGGCGCGCATCATGGCGCGCTTCTTCACCAGCTCCGGGTTCGTGTTGTAATGCTGGGCTGTGACGTCGCCGGGATCGTAGCCCTCGAGGTGATCCAAAATCAATTTTGCGTCGGCCGCCAGCCATCCGATATCCTCGGGGCCGTAGGTTGCAAGCGCGGCGCGGAATCCGTGCGTCGAGAACGCGACGCCGGGCGCGGTATACGTGACCGCGCTATTATATCGAGGCAGCGCCTAGGTGATGACGGCTCTGGGGATTTGGCTTAGTCGCTCATGTACCAGGGTATATATACCCTGGTACATGAGCGAAGGAGCGAATAACTAACCGCCATTGAATTTGTCCAAAATATGTATACAAATATTGGACAAAGGAAAATCATGCGTGGGAAAGATTTAGACTTAAAATCAAGGGTTTACGGAAGAATCTCTGCCAGCCACCCTGGGGCAGTTTGGGTGGTAGGGGACTTTGAGGACTTTGGTTCTCGCGACGCGGTTTACAAAATACTCCAGCGCCTGGCGGCGGTAGGCGACCTCCGTCGCATCGACTGGGGACTCTACGACCGGCCCCGTATCAACAGGCTCACAGGCAAGCCCGCCGCCGCCGACTATCGCGCCGTCATCGACGCCATCGCGCGACGCGACCAAGCGCGCATGCTCGTCGACGGGATGACGGCGGCTAATGATTTGGGCTTAAGCGACGCCGTCCCCGGACGCGTCATCATTCATTCCGATGCACGTGTTAAACCTCTTCGCCTCGGCAAGCTGACCATCACCTTCCAGCTAACCTCCGCCAGTAAGCTCTATTGGGCCGGCCGCCCGGCCATGCGCATTGTTCAGGCCCTGCGTTGGTTGAAGCCAAAACTTGACAATCCGGACGATAGCCAACGCATCAGGCGCCATATCGCGGCGCTGTTGTTGGATTCAAAAAAAGGCGCCGCGTTACGCAAGGATCTGAAAAAAGGGCTGTCGGCGTTGCCAATCTGGATGCAAGATTTCCTGCATGATCTGCTACCCATCAAGCGTTCTTCTGCGTCCAAATCAACCGCTCGCAAGCTGGTTAGCAGCCGCCGGAAAGCGCCTGCCGCATGAATCCCGCCTATCAAAACATTATTGCCGCCAGCGCCGATGATCAGCGCGGGCTTTTTCTTGCCGCCGCCAACCGCGTCGGCACGACCGTCCAGAACATCGAGAAGGATTTTTGGGTTTGCTGGACCCTCGATGTTCTGTTCCGTCGTCTAAAAGAGGGCGGACCGCGCCTGTTGTTCAAGGGCGGCACATCGCTATCCAAGGCCTATGGCCTAATCTCCCGCTTCTCCGAAGACATCGATGTGACGGTGTTCCGCGAAGACATCGGAGAAGCAGCTTCCTCCGAGGATCTTGAGGGCCTTACAAGGAAAAAACGCACCGCTCGCCTCGATGCCATTAGGGCTGCATGCCAAACTTATATCGATGGTAAACTTCGTGCCGAGCTCAATGCCATCGCAATAGAGACGATGAAGGCCGCCGGCAAAGATCCGGCGACGCTGCGTGTCGTTCTCGACGGAGAGGACCCGGATAGGCAGAGCTTGTTGATTCATTATCCGAGCGCGATCGAAAAATCGGACTATGTGGTGCCGTCTATTAAAATCGAATCCGGCGCGAAGTCCGCCCTCGATCCTCACGAAAACAAGACAATCACACCCTATCTTAGTCCTGATGTTCCCAATGGCGATTCTTTGGCAGTCACCGGCGTGATGACCATCGATCCCGAACGCACTTTTCTCGACAAGATTCTAATATTGCATGGCATGATTTATTATTTTGAAGCCAAAGGTGCGTTGCGCGGAGGTGGCCGCATGTCGCGTCACTATTACGATGTTCATCGACTCATGGCTGCGCCAGTCGGTGAAAAGGCCTGCGCTGACACCCCACTAATAGAGGACTGCGTGCGGCACGCGAAAATGTTCTTTTATCGCAACAACACCGGCCTCGATGTTGCAAAGCGCGGGTCGTTTCGTCTTCGCCCAACCGCAGCGATTCTTGAGTCGCTTCGCAAAGATTATGGCGCAATGGCAACGATGATCTTCGGCGATGTACCAAGCTTCGATGCCATCCTTGCTAGCGTCGCACGTGCCGAAGAACAGCTAAATGCGGTTTGAATTACAATCATTTCTCTGCAATCACGCTGTCAGATAGATTTCAGAGTGGGCAATGACGGTGGTCGGAGCCGGGATCAGGCGAACTATATTTTCGTTCAAAAAGCTGAAGATTGATTGTCCGGGGAGTGCTTCCGCTATATCCGAAGTGGCATGCTCGGCTGAAACGGCGAGCATGAAAGGGTAATGCGATAGCCAGCTGAGCGGGCCATAGCATCAAGCCCGTCGGCGATCGAGAATTGATAACCGGCGCCTCAGTAAGGCAACTGGAGCCGCCATGAGCAGCTCTCGATCCTACGTCACGTCATTCGAAGGATTTCGACCAGGGAATCGTAAGCGCATTTTGCGCCTCGATCTTCCGTCAGCATCCCGTCAAAGAATGAGGCTATCAACGCATACTCTGCATCGAGCCGCTGATTGCTTATCGCGCCTGGTGGCGCACTCGCGAGTCCACCGTTCGACGCCCACCACATCGCCTGATGGAGCTGCATGTAGACGTGCCGAAGTGTCATTGGCTTCTTTGCGGCGAACGCGGCTGCTCCTTCTGGCGGGACAGCGCAATGGTTCATGAAAATCTTCGTGCCCCTATCCCGTATCAGCTCCAGGCGCGCTTGGCTGGACATTCGGCCGGCACGCATGTCCTTCGTCATTTGCGGTCCGCAGGCCGTCTCCAACTGGCCAAGGAGCGTCTGCAGCTTCATCTTTTCTGCGGCGCCGTCTGCTTCCGTCTTGAGCAGGTCTTCCCGCCAAGCATCGATGTTCTGCCGAATGTCGTCTAGGGCTGCGCTCGACGAGGGTGAGATCAAAGCGGTCATGATCTCGCGGACCTGCTGCGCGAAATCGTCGTTCAAAAGAGCGGTCCGATCGATCGGTTGGAACGTCGCTCTCTCCTTGTGTAGCACTTCTCCGATCGACAGCGAGACGAACGTTCGCTCCGGGGCTTGCGCCAGGATCGCCAACGAACCTCTCATCGTATGTTCCCAGCGAGGATGCTTTACGAACTCAACAAGTGCGGTGTCGGTGATGATGAACGATGTCTGCGGATCGTTCTGGACTGAAGTCTCCAGAACTTGCTTTCGCATGACGTTTTGATCGACCACTAGGTACTGCACCGCAAGGCCTCATTGTTGGAGCAAATGATAGCCTATCTGCACGGCACTATCTCGGACGTTTACCGTAGGGCGAATTCAATTACTCAGTTTCACTTCCCCAGCCCAGCACCTGGCTGGGCGGCCTTTTTGTGGTGTCGCACAGCCCGTCGGCGCGTACGCTTCTTGGTCTGCCCGGGCGAGACAAGCTAAGGCAGTCAAGGACGCCGTCTGAACGATCGACCACTGGAGCCGAAATCCACTATATCTTGTCCAGGCTAGATGGGTCGTAGTCGTAGTAGCGCGTCGGGGCTTCGTCGTCCGGAAACGATATGCAGTCTCGCATCACGCACATCGCGGTCCATTCGGTCTCGATCGTGGTATCGACGAACCAAACCTCGTCTGGCACGTCCGAGCGCCCGATGAGCGCTTTCTCTGCCGCTTCAAGAATTGCCACGTGATTGGACAGCGCCATGTCGCGGTTTTCGAGGACGAGCACCGTGCGCGCTCCCTCATCCTGCCATTTCCGTAGTTTCGGGAGCTTCCGGCCCATAGCGGTTTTGATACGCTCCAGGCGCAAGTCCTCGTAGTTTTTGGGAGCAAACCGGCTCGGCATTAGATGCCCCTCGAATTTCTCCGTGACGAACCAACCGACCTCTCGGGAAAGCACTAGGTCCAAGCCGCAGATCGCGGCGCGCTTCCGATTTTGGCGGCCGCGTATGTTTTGCTTCTTGGACTCCGCCGTCGGAAACTCCGCATGCAGTTCGGCTGCCGACGTCCGTATCCATTCGACGATTTCGGCCTGTGTTTCGGTGATGGCCTTCGGCTTCATGCCTTTGGTGGGATGGATGGCAAAGGCGACGTTGAACAATCCGGGAGCGGGCAACTTTCCGTCGAGCGCGCTCGTGATGGGGCTCACGAACCGGTCGAAGTCGATGTCGCTGTTGATCTGTCCCTCGAACGCTTCGACGACGGTATGCTCGATTGCGTACGTCTGGTCTCCAAGGTCGAAGGCGTATTCGATCGGTGCGTCTGAGCCTTCGTCTTCCGGCGAATGCGTGTTGCTCCGCCGCTTCTGCGCCAGGGCCTCCAATGACCGCACGACCGCGTCGCAAGCCTTGCGCTCGTTATCGATCGGTTTCCGCGCCATTTTGTAAGGTCACCGAAACATATAGTCCGCCGGAACGATGCAGTAGCCGATCACAACAGGCGGCGGATCGAATTTGTAGACGTGGATGCCGAACTGTTCGTGAACTATTTCGGGTTTGTCTAAGGACTCGAAGCGCACGGCCAGTACGCACCCATTTGGTGAAGCGGTCGTCCGAGCATCACACGCATACTTCAAGGGTACGCTGCTGTCCCTCGCGAAGGAAATCGATTTGAGTCCGTCAGGGATCCTGAAGCCGTTAGCGATTATCGACCGAAGATTCGCCTCCGCGGTCCCATGAAAGAAAACATGTTCATCGTTTTCCAGCTCATTGGGAAACAGACGGTAGCCGCGCTCCTCGTCGGCTCCGTGGAATGCGTACTCCTTGATCGAAGCACTTTGACCCATGGATGGGAACATGCATTATGACGGTATTGAGCTGCGTGCCGCTCGTCCGTAATAATGCCAGCAAGTGATCGCGAGGGCAAAGAAACGGGCGGCCCTTCCGAACACTTGATCTCCATACTTGCGCTGATCTAATCGAGGCGCCCGAAATTTGCGGCCGGACACGGCGATCAATATATCGGGACAGGCCACCTTGGCTTCTTGAGGGATTCTTCTCCGCATGCTTGCCCGTGTCCGTCGCACAAGCGCAACTACTGCCGTGGTGTCGGTCGAAATGCCGATCGACGCTTGTTCGAGATCGACCGCCGAGGCCGAAGCCGAACGGCTGCGGGGCAGCGTGATCCCGATTATCGGCGCAGACGCGCGCCGTCGGCCTTACCTCGTCGGCAGCGCGGTAGCTCTGGAGTACCGCGGCCGAAAGGTCCTTGTGACGGCCGAACACGTCTTAAGCGACAACGTAAAGGTGCCACTCTCGTTTTTTGGCTCAAGCGGCTACAGCCATCCCTTCGGCGGGGATTTCGCGATATCCGAAGCGGACGATCTGGCGGCCAAGCTCCTCACCGCGAACGAGATCGATGCCCTCTCGCGTGTGCCATTCATCGCGCAAGCCGTTCTAGGTCGCGCTACCGCTCAGGGTGAGCGCTTCTACGCCAGCGTCGCCGGATATCCCGCGACCGCCGCCAAACGGAAGGACAAAGTGACCCTCGATACACCGATGACGGTCTACTCGAACTTCGCGACGGAGCAGTCCGATGGGAGTGTCTCGATCGCCTTCGATAAGAAGGAAGGCGCCGTAGACCCATCCGGGCACATCAATCCGCGCGACCCGTTCGGCATGAGCGGTGGCGCGATCTTTGGCTTGCCGGTCGACGGATGGCACATCAGGCCGCAGGAATCGGCGAGACTCGTCGGGATTGCGACCCGCTGGAAACGAGTCAAAAAATGCATGTACGGCTCAAGCATCGCTGCGCTGATCCCTCTCTTCGATCAACTCATCGGGGAAGCGGACTAGGGCGCAGCGAGGGGGTAGATGGCCGTTGCAAAAATAGGGGGGTTTAGGACAGTTTTGGGCCGCCATTTGACACAAGGGCCTTTGAAATCATTGAGTTTACGTACAACCTTCCAAGCTGATGCTCACACCCTAGCTGCGAGTCCGCAAAGCGGCGGATCAAGTCAGAATGCCCAGGGCTGTTTGGCCGGGATGCGCCGCACCGCTGACCCTAGTTGTCAGAACGGCTATCAGCATCTTCAATAAGTTGTGGTAGGTTCGAATCCTGCCGCCCCGACCAGCACTTAGCTAGGTTTTACCCCTGCCAAATCGGTGTCTGGGCAACAACCTGGGCAACATAGAGCAGATCGCCCAAGGCCCTCTAAATCGACGGCGCGGGGGCGTCCGCCCAGGCCGGATTCAATTAGAAGCCCGCCTATGCGTTCGCTGCGCTTGGCCGCCCCGGTCTGTCTAAAAACGGTCCTGACTCACGGGCGGCATATCCTGATTTCACCGCGATATGGGCCAGCTAAAAGCTCTTAAGGGGTTTCCCCGAATTGTCGGCCTTATGCTGCGTCCTATTCTTCCGGCATGGGTCGAGATGATCTGCCTAAATTTCACCACCTGCCTGACGATTGCACCTGTCTGGGCGAAGGGCCGACTCCCGTCAGTCGCGTGCCGCGCGTTGGCGCAATGCTGGAATTGATAACGTACCAATGCCCGGCCTGCGGTCATGTCGAAACAATCGAAAAGCAGCCAAATACGCTGAAGTAAACGACTGCCCCGATAACCCTCGGCAATATGAGACGCAACGGCGTCCGGCAGTGGGTCAGTTTGGATTTAAGTCCTAATTTTCGGCCTAGCCGTTGGGCTTGGCTGGCCCCATAATGGTGCAATGGGGTCCGGGTTCATTTTTCGAACTGCGTTAGTATGTATCGTCATCACGCTTATGGTGGCCCCGTTGCTTATTCGTCCTGCGCCAAAGCCCAATGACTAATCACCGCAAACGCCCCCGCGA
>ODAK010005395.1_pt1 | contig 13008 bp, 8 predicted proteins | sample 1539591 | NCBI WGS metagenome assembly ODAK01 (sample SAMEA3539303, study PRJEB22396) | soil metagenome | biome: tundra; feature: field; material: soil | place: USA | collected 2010-05 | depth 0.15 m | reverse complement strand
GGCGGTCGGAAGCGGGCGCAGGAAGTGAATCGCGGGCTGGCGCCGATGGTGGACGTGATGATCGGCAACGAAGAGGACTTTTCAGCGGCGCTGGGATATGGGGTCGAAGGGACGGTCGACGGATTTAAGAAGATGATTGGGAACGCGGTGCGCGAGTTTCCTTTTTCAATCGTTGCGACGACGCTGCGGCATGCGGTGACGGCGAGCCGCAATCACTGGAGCGCGATCTGTTACACCGACGGAGCTTTCTATGAAGCGCCTCAACGGCGCGATCAGGAGATTTATGACCGCGTGGGTGGCGGGGACTCGTTTGCGTCCGGGCTTATTTACGGCTTGCTGGAGGGAAAGCCTGCGCAGTGGGCTGTGGAGTGCGGCGCGGCGCACGGAGCGCTGGCGATGACAACGCCGGGAGACACGTCGATGGCAACACTGGATGAAGTGCTGCGTGCGATGGAAGGCGCGAGCCCGCGAATTCAGAGATGAAGAAAGAAGATGTCGCAAGGCGAATCGTTGAAGTGGGAATTGTGCCGGTGGTGCGGGCTTCGTCGGCGGAAATGGCGCTGGCTGCGGCGCGGGCGATTTGCGCGGGAGGCATCCCGATTATCGAAGTGACGATGACGGTTCCAGGGGCGATTGAGGCGATCCGTGAGTTGAAGAAGACGATGGGCGCAGGTGTGTTGATTGGCGCGGGCACGGTGCTCGATGCGGAGTCGGCAGCGCAGTGCCTCGAGGCGGGCGCGGAATTTCTTGTGAGTCCCGGGTTCGATCGGGAGACTGTTGAATTCGCGAAGCGTGAAGGGAAATTGATCATGGCGGGCGCGCTGACACCGACTGAGGTGATTACGGCGTGGAAGGCGGGGTCGGGCTTCGTCAAGATTTTCCCGTGCGGCAATGTGGGTGGAGCGAGTTACATCAAAGCCCTGAAAGCCGCGCTGCCGCAGATCCCGATGGTGCCGACGGGCGGTGTGAATGCAAACACCGCTGCGGATTTTCTGCGTGCGGGCGCGTCGGCGCTGGGGATTGGCGGAGAGCTTGTGTCGACGGCGGCTTTGAAAGCCGGCAATTTCGCGGCCATTACCGAAGCAGCGCGAAACTACGTGACTATTGTGCAGGCTGCTCGATGCGTGGCACAAGAAGCTGAATGATTCCGAGCGCGATCAAGTAGGCCGCACCTCCCAGAACGAAGAGCGGGCGGTAAGCGCCGTGCGAGAAATCCAGCCAGTAGCCGATAACAGGCGCGACGAGCATGCCGCTGATGCCGCCTACAAAGCCACCCAGACCAATGACGGAGCCGACCGTGCGGCGCGGAAACGTATCTGAAACCAGAGTGTAGAGATTTGCCGACCAGCCCTGGTGTGCAGCGGCGGCGACGCCCACCAGTGCGACGGTCGGCCAGAGACTGCGCACGAAGAGGAGCGACATGATCGGGGTGGCCGCGCAGGCGCAAAGGAGCATGGCGGTTTTGCGCGCGGCGTTCAAATTCCAGCCGCGAGCGATCAGGCCGGCGGAAATCCAGCCACCGAAGATGGAGCCCGCGTCGGCCGCGACATAGATGGCGGCGAGCGGGAGTCCGAGTTGGGTCAGCGGCAGTTGGTAGGTGCTCTGGAGAAATGCGGGTATCCAGAAGAGGAAGAACCACCAGACCGGGTCGGTCATGAATTTGCCGGCAATGTAGGCCCATGCGGGACGTCTGGTGAGAAGCGTGCGCCAGGGTTGTGGCGCGGAAGGCTCGGCGGCGCCACGGCCCGATTCGATGTAGGCCAATTCCAGCGATGACAGGCCTTGGTGTTGAGCGGGCGTACGGTACCAGGTGAGCCAGGCGGCCAGCCAGATGAGATCGAAACTGCCTGTCACGATGAAGGTGGCGCGCCAGCCGAGGCGCAGCGCGATAACGGGAACGATGAGTGGCGCGACAATGGCCCCGATGTTCGAGCCGCTGTTGAATATCCCCGTCGCGAAGGCGCGTTCCTTTTCTGGAAACCATTCAGCTACGGTCTTGATGGCGGCAGGGAAGTTAGCCGCTTCACCGATGCCGAGTCCAAAGCGCGCGGCTACGAACTGGCCCCAGGTACTCGCCAGCGAATGCGCCATTGCTGCGGCGCTCCAGACGATGACTGCCAGAGCGTAGCCAAGGCGTGTGCCCAAACGGTCGATGATGCGGCCGGCGATCGGCATCATCATCGCGTATGCGAATTGAAATGCGGAGACGATCCAGCCGTAGTCCGATTCGGTCCAGTGGAGGTCTTTCGCGAGAACGGGTTTGAGGATGCCGAGAACCTGACGATCGATGTAATTGACGGTGGTGGCGAAGAACAGAAGACCACAGATGATCCAGCGGACGTGACCGGTTTTCTTCAATCGGCGAGCCCGGTCCATTGCTGGAAGTTCGTGCGGAAGAGGCGGGTTACGTCGCGCTGGATGTCGGCTGCCGTGATTTCGCGGCCATCGGAGGCAAGGAGTTCGTAGCTTTTTGTCAGGATGGGCACGAGCGTGCGGCGTGTGTTGCGCCACTTGTAGATCAGCTGCTCAAGAATGCGAGCGTCCGAATTCTGCGGGATGAAACTGAAGCCCAGCATTTCGATGCGCTCGCGAGTGATTTCTTCGACCATCGACGGATTGTTGAGGAACCACCAACAACCGAACGGCATCAGATTGCGGAACTTGCGAGCGTAAACGCAGAGTTCGTGTTGGTTCTCGCGGCTGAGAACACTGACGAGAAAGCGTTGTTCGGGGAAGCGAAGGCAGAGGGATTCGAGGCAACGAAGGTCGGCGCGGCCGAGAGCGTCCCCGGCGAGACCGAGCGCGGGATTCACTTGGCGGCGGACGCCGATCATCAGCGCGAGCGGGATGTTGCGATCGGTGCAGACAGGTATCACAACTTCGGCCAGAAGCCTGGTCCGTGCGTCATCAATCGGGAACTGAAAAGTGTCCGGCAGGGAGATCGCCATGTACAGGGGATCCATGCGCGTGCACCATGCGTCGAGGAAGCTCCGCAGTTTGGTTACGTTGGCGGCGTCAAGTTCAGCGTGCCGATCGGGAAACCCGTTTACGAGGCGATCCAGACGGAGGGCGGCATGGAAACGCGGATCCGGATCGACGCCCCGGTCCCAAAGCGCGGTTTCAATGGGATCGAGCGGATCATTCGTCATGACGACAGAATCGACGCCTGCGAGTCGCAGAACGCGGGTGAGGTGATCGGCCGGGCTCTGATCACGAAAGAAGTCGCGGAGCGGCTGCAGTAATGGAGTCGAAGGATTGAGACCCAGTGCCTTCAGAATGGAGATGACGCCGCGGGTTGCTTCCGAGATCGGAGTGTTTTCGACGAACAGGGTTTGCCAGATGAGGTTGGCTTTTTCCCGCTTGTTCAGGGCGCGGTAGTTTGCCGGGCTGATCGGGGAAAAACGGAAGAGTTCCGCTTCGAGATAGTGATACGTCAGGATTTCATCGATCCCTGAAAGTGCCAGGCTGCCGAATGCGGGGGAAAAGAGGTGCGTGTGGATGTCGAGAATGGGCGTGGTGGCAAGCGCGTGTTCGACGGCTGCGGCGATATTCACAGGTGGGATCTCAAATAATTTTAGTATCTATCGCCGGGTCTAATCCGGTCTAATCCCACCGTCTTTCAGACGGTCAGCTTTCATCAGGTTTCACCTCTGCATGGGAATTCACGTGGCGCACGTTCTCAACGTGCCGTGTCGAGACTTTCTCGACACCGGTTTTCGCGAATGGCCGGGCGTCGGCAGAGTGCCGACGCGGCACGCAAAGTGCGTGCGCCACGCTTTTCCTTCAGGTGGGGCGGTCTTGCACCGAGCATTAAGCCGTAATAGCTTAAGGCGTCCTCTCACTCACGGCAGGTGAATGATGCCGCGCCGGATGGCTTGCGTGGCGGCCTGCGTTCGGTCTTGAACGCCGAGTTTCTTAAGGATTTTGGCTACGTGGTTCGCAACGGTAAACTGCGCAACATTTAATGCATAGGCGATCTGCTTATTCAACAAGCCCCGCACGATGAGCTCCAATACCTGCATCTCACGCGCGGTCAATTCGACGCGCTGTTCTTTCGACTGCAGCAGGGGGAGGAGCGACGGCATGAAGTATTCTTCGCCCGCATGTACGGCCCGGATTGCTTTAAGCACCTGGTCCTGTTCAAGGTCCTTTGTGAGATAGGACTTCACGCCGGCTTCGAGAGCGCGGCGAATGTCGACGTCACCGCCGTAAGTTGTCAGGGCGATGAGTCTGGCGTCGGGGAAATCCCTGCGAATCGCAATCGACGCCTCAATGCCCGACATTGCCGGCATGCGCATGTCCAGCAATGCAACGTCCGGAAGGTGTTTGCGATAAAGATCCATTGCCTCGAGACCACTGGATGCGGTTGCAACTACTGTCATGTCCCGCTGCGCGTTCACGATGGTTGTTACGCCAACGCGCGCGACGGCATGATCATCGGCAACGAGGACTCGTATTTTGGCGTTCACGATAATGGCGCTTTCACGTGGATTTCAGTTCCCCTGCCAGGCCGCGTCTCCAGACGAAACTCTCCTCTCACCCGCGCCGCTCTTTCCTGCATGCCGATCAGACCGAAATGCCCGGCGAGGGAGGAAAGAGTTTCCGGCTTCTGAAAACCCTTTCCATCGTCCACAACCTGCAGGTAAACCATACCGGCAGCCTGGTGCAGAGTGACAAGAATCCTGCTGGCCGAGGCATGCTTGATCGCATTGGTCACCGCCTCCTGCGTGATTCGCAGGATCTGCTGTTGAAGTTCCTCTGACAACTCGTTTCCGAGGCGACTGTCCGGAATCTGTATCTCAACTTCTACGTCGGAACCGAGCGTCCACATCTCTGCCCCTGAACGGAGCGCAGTACCCAGGTCCCCGCTCTCAAGCAGCGGCAATCTCAGATCGCTGATTGCACGACGCGCCTCTGTCATGCTGTGGCGCGCCATCCTGCGTGCCAGATCCAGATATCGTGTTGCGGCTGTCACGTCATTCGGCAGTGCCGTCGCCACGGCTTCCAGTTGGGAAGAAATCCCCACGAAACCCTGCGCCAGCGTATCGTGAATGTCCCTCGAAATACGAGCTCGGTCTTCGAGGACAACCGAAAAGCGGTACCGTATCTGGCGCAGGTGCACCCGATAAGAAACCCAGGCTACCGCTATTATCGCCAGCACAATGCAGAACCGGAAAAGAAGCGTTTCATAGAACTTCGGCAACTTTTGAAACGTGTAGGTAATTTCCCCGGGAGCCCCGGATTCCAGCTCGGCTTTGACCCGGAAAATATATTTGCCTGAAGCAAGACTGTTATAGTCGATCTCACGCTGCTGCCCCGCCTGAACCCACTCGGGATCGACGCCCTCCAGCTTGTAGGAGTAGGTCACACGCTGCGGCGCGCTGAGGTGAATCGCGGCATATCGAATCTGCAGTCTCCCTGTCCTTGCCGGAAGGCGCAGATCATTTACGAGGTCCGCCGGCCTGCCATCCACCGTAAGACTTTCGATATGAACCACCGGAGGCGGCGAAGGTGGCACAGACTTATGCGGATCTATTACCGCCAGTCCATTGCCGGTTGGAAACCATAAGCGGCCATCCGAAGTCTGTGTGCCGCCGCCGGCCACAGGCGATCCCGGGGCAGCCTGCGTACTGCGCAGACCATCGTCCAGGCCGTATTTCACCGGGCGAAGACGCGCAATTTTCCTGTCGATGAACTGTCGGAGCTGCGTTTTTTCGATGCGGCAAATTCCCTGCGTTGTCGCCAGCCACAGCGCGTTACCGTCGTCCACAATGCTCGAGATGTTGTCGCTCAGCAAACCGTCCCGCACTGAAAAATGTGTGAATCGCCCGTCTCGCCAGGCATTCAGGCCTCCGCCATAAGTGGCAATCCACATAGTGCCGTCTCGGTCCTGTACAAAGGCGCGAATATTGTTGCTCGAAAGACCCTGCTCTGTTGTGAAGTGGCGCTTGTCGTCCCCCTGAATGCGCCAGATGCCCTGGTAATAGGTGCCTGCCCACAGGGCGCCGTCCCTCGCTTCGTAAAGTGTAACGACGGAACTGATTCCGCCCGGCTCGCCGGCTATCACCCACCGAAAGGTTTCGTTTTCCAGCCGCGCCAGGCCGTTCGGCAGGCCCAGCCATATTCTGCCGGCGCCGTCCTCGAGCGCATCGAAGACCTGTCTGCGGCGGAAGTCGTCCGGGGACACATAAGTCCTGAATTTCCCGCCGGCCATGCGGACAAGTCCGCCCCGGGTGCTGAATAACATTTCGCCGGCGCGGGTCTGGCGAATGGAGAATACTTCTTCGCTGGGCAGGCCGTCCCGCGTTCTATATTCACGGTAGCCTCCGGGTTGCATCGCCAGCACTCCGCGGTCATGAAAACCTATCCAAAGAACACCCTTGCGGTCTTCAAACGCGGTGTTCGGATGGTCGCCCGGAAATCCTTCACTCATACCGAACACAGAAAACTCGACGTCCCTGAGCCGGCTGAGCCCATCACCCGCGCCTAACCAAAGATCGTGCTCCCGGTCTTCGAAAAGGCATCGAATCAAATGCGCCGGCCCCTCGGCTTCGAAGCGGTCATGGTTGAGCCGGGCGAGGCCGGAACTCGTGCCTGCCCACAGATTCTCCTCGCGATCCAGCGACAGCGTGCGCACGAAATTATCGGGCAGCCCGTTCTTCCTTGTGAACTTACGAATCTTTCCGTCCGGCGAGCGACGGATAATACCCAGGCTTCCGGCGACCCATAGATTGTCCTGAGGGTCGACGATAATTCGGGTAACAACATCGCCGTCCAGGTCCTCGGGTCGCACGGCCAGACTGAACTTTCCGTCCACCAACCCCGCAACTCCACCAAGCCCTCCAATCCAGAGCGTCCCCCGGAAGTCCTGGTACACAGTCGTGACGGTCATTGGAATTTCCTTGCCGGGGTAGGGCGCGAAGGCTTTGCCGTCGAATCGGGTGAGCACACCCCCTCCCGCTATCCAGAGCGTCCCGGTGCGATCGACCGTCAGGTCGGCAATAGAATTTTTGGGTAAGCCATTCCGGACGGTAAACGTTTGCGTTTTCCCCCCGGCAAAATGTACGAGGCCGTCCGACGTGCCAACCCACAGCGAGCCATCCTGGCCGACTGTCAGCGCCTTGACCGTGTTCGACGGCAAGTCTCCTTTGGCGTTGTTGTAGACAACAAAATCGTAGCCATCGAAACGCGCCAAACCTTCATCGGTGCCGATCCAGAGGTATCCGTCAGGCGTCTGTGTAATCGCGGTGATTGTGTCTTCGGGAATCCCCTGCTGCTGATTCCAGACGGTAATCGAGTATTGCGAGAAGGCCTTGCCCGAACTCAGGGCCGCAGCATGCCGGTCAAATGCAAAAGCTAAGAGCAATAAGCTTAAAGTTCGAGTCAACCGAGACGTCATTGCCCAGCATTTTGTGTTCAGAGTCTTAGTCTTTTAGAGACGCTATCACAAACGTACTTTCAAACCAAGGGCATGACCGGTTCTGACACGGCGCCTCGCGACCCCGAGTCGCCGGCAGCGCGACACTCACCCCCAGGCTCATGCCTGGATCGTTCGGTTAACCAAAGTGACTCTATGAAAGGTAAGGGCTCCGACCTTAAAATCAGTTTTCACGAATGGACGACAGTCCCTCCGATGCCTCCCGCCGCCATCAGACTCGCTCTCGATTTCCTGCGGCTCTGCCTTTGGCTTCTCATCATCATGATGGTCTTCGTCCCGCTGGAACGGATTTGCGCTCTGCACTCGCAGAAGATATTCCGCAAAGCGTTCCTGCCGGATCTCTTCCTCTATTTCCTGAATAACCTTCTCCCGAAATTCATCCTCATCATCCCGATGGCGCTCGTCGGCTGGACCGTTCACCGCGTCGTCCCCTCCGGATTCTACGCGGATGTCGCTGCCCTTCCCTTCTCCATCCGCCTCGCCGCCGCACTCTTCATCGGCGAATTCGGCTTCTACTGGGGACACCGGTGGTCTCACGCAGTACCGTTCCTCTGGAACTTTCACTCCGTTCATCACAGCGCCGAAGAGATGGACTGGCTCGTCAACACCCACACACATCCGCTCGACATGGTCTTCACCCGTCTCTGTGGCTTCGTCCCGATCTACGCCATGGGCCTGTCTCAACCCGCCGGCCGCTCGCTGGACTTTGTCTCGATCGCCGTTATCTTCACCAGCACCCTCTGGGGTTTTTTCGTCCACGCCAACCTGCGCTGGCGCCTCGGCCCGCTGGAATGGCTGATCGCGAGTCCGGCTTTCCACCACTGGCATCACGACAACAACGCGCCGCAGGCGAAAAATTTCTCCTCACTGCTCCCGTGCCTCGACATTATCTTCGGGACCCACCACAAGCCAGGAACCGCGTGGCCCGCAAAATACGGCATCGGCACAGTTGCTTCCGATCACGCAGCCGCTGATGCCCCGGTTTTGTCCCAATTCGCGGTCGACTAAACCAGGATTGAAATCCGATCCAGTCTACTTACCGGGCGCCGCGACCCCCGCGCCCGCCGGCCGGATTCCCCGCGCCTGCCTTAGCACCTTTTTCGGTCAGATAAGCCACCACGCTCGGATACTTCAACGCCTTCGCAGCGTCCAGCGCCGTCCGACCGTCCGTGTTCGTCAGGTTGAGATCCGCGCCTGCCTCAACGGTCATCTTCACGGCCTCCAGCGTCGCAGCTTCGCGCTGTGCCGGCTCCAGTTCCACCCACGGCTTTACGCGAATCATGCCCACCGCAGCCATCAGCGTCGTCGCGGTCTCTTTGCGCGGCGCCTGCCCGAACCCCTGCTCGGCCACATAATCCGCATGGAACACGAACTTCGGGTCCGCCCCGTGCTTCACCAGCAACTTCATGATCTCTGGTTCCGTGAAACGTGCCGCCAGCCAGTAAGGCGTCGCCCCCACGATAATCGGCTCGAAGTTCCAGTCGTCCGACGACCGCCGCGTCGGCGTCCACGTCTTCAGCGGCGCATTCGCATCCGCCCCATGCTCCAGCAGGGCCGCGACCATCTTCTCGTCCCGCCGCATAATCGCTTCGTGCAGCGCATTGAAACCCGCTCCGCACGCGCTCGCATCCGCACCCTTGTCGAGCAGATACAAGACCAGATCGGTGAAACCAGAATGCGCCGCCAGCGTCGTCGCGCTCACGCCCCACGCATCGGCATCGTTCACATTCGCGCCCGCCGCCACCAGCAGCTTCGCCGACTCCAGATCTCCCGCCCGCGCTGCAAACATCAGCGCCGTCTCACCGCCATGCGGCACCGCTTTGTTATACGGCAAATATCCATGCGGAGGCACCGCCATCACATCCGTCCACACATCCGACTTCAGCTTTAGATCCGCATGATGCGCCAGCAGCACTTTCACTACTTCCGGGTGCTTCTGCGACACCGCCCACATCAGCGCGGTCTGCGCATGCGTGCCGTGCGCATTCACATTCGCGCCCTTAGCGAGCAACTGTTCGACTACATCCGGATAGCCCGACCTGGCGGCCACCATAAGCGGTGTCTCGCCCGCCAGCAACGCCGCATTCGCATTCGCGCCCGCCTCCAATAACCGGCGGACCATCTTCGCACTGCCGTTCTCACTCGCCGGCCACAACGGCGTCACCCCGAGATCGTTTGCCGCATTCACCTTCGCGCCCGCGCGAAGCAGAAGGTCCGCAGCCTCCAGATCATCCCGGTAACTGGCCCACTGCAAAGCGGTCGAACCATCGGGATCAGCGGTATTAACGTCCGCCTTCTTAGCGATCAGCGCCCGCAGCGCAGCCTTGTCGCCACTCTTCGCCGCATCAACAACGGAAGGCCTCAGGCCGTCCGCCCCCATCAATCCCGAAGCCGCCAAAACGGCCACCGCCGCCGCAATCCGCATCCGCACTTAAACCCCCGACAACGTGTCGATGTTCAATTTGCCGGTGCTGCCGCCGACTTTATCCACCGGATAATCCATCTTGTCCATGATCGTCATCAGCAGATTCGCGCTCGACGGCTTGTCGGTGAACCTCAAATGCCGGCCGCCCTTGATCTTTCCCGCGCCCCCACCCACCAGCATCTGCGGCAGATTATCCGGCGAGTGCCCGTTGCTGTTCGAAATCCCCGCGCCGTAAAGAATCGTGATGTGGTCGAGCAGCGTCCCATCCCCGTCCTTCGTTGCTTTAAGCTTCGCCAGATACTGCCCGAACAGCTTCGTGTGATACGTGTTGATCTTCGACATCCGCTCGATCAACTCCGGAATATTGTTGTGGTGCGACAGCGGATGATGAGCCTCCGGCACGCCAATCTGCGGATAAGGCCGCGGACTCTGCTCCTTGCTCAGCATGAACGAAATCACGCGCGTCAGGTCCGACTGATACGCCAGCACCATCAGATCCATCATCAGCGCCAGATGGTCTTCGAACACCGGTGGCGCGCCCAGCGGCTCCGCCAGTGTCGGCAACTCCACCTCGCTCTGCCGCTCCGCCATCTGGATACGCCGCTCCACATCGCGCACCGCATCCGTATACTCATCCACCTTGCCCTGATCCTGCGGACCCAGTTCCTGCTTGATCCCCGCCAGTTTCTCGGTCACCGAATCCAGAATGCTCTTGTGCTGTTCGATGCGCCTTTCTCTCGCCGCGCGATCCGTGCTCCCGCTGTCCCCGAATAACTTCTCGAACACCGTCCGCGGATTCCACTCCATCGGCAGCGGCTGCGTCGGACTCCGCCACGACAGCGTATCGAGATACGCGCAACTCAGATTGCCCGTGCACGCGCCCGCATTTGCCGGCAGATCCATCGACATTTCGAGCGACGCCAACTGCGTTTCCTGCGCGTAATGCCGGCCCAGCAGCTGATCGATCGAAACGTCTGCAATGATCTCGATCTCGTTATGCCCACCCCGTGGCGTGCCCGTCAGAAACGAGCCTGACGCCCCGGCGTGAATGTAATTCCAGCTGGCCTTAATGCCCGAAAACACCAGCAGCTTGTCCTTGTACTCGGCCAGCGGCTCCAGGATCGGCGACAGCTCCAGCGCTTCGCCTTCACCCTTCGGCGTCCAGTACTCCATCGCCATGCCGTTCGGCACATAGAACGCCTGGAAGCGATTCGACGGCTTCACCGCCGCGCGCATCGGCGGCAGCATCGCATCCAGAAACGGCAGCGCGAGCGTCGTCCCGAGCCCCTTCAGCAAAGTCCGCCGCTGCATCTTCTTCGAAAGGAAAGCCATGATAACTTCGTTCTCCTGCCTACTTCGCCGCCCGTACGTTCTTCGCCTGCACGCTGTCGCCAACCGGTGCCGCATCCCGCATCAAAAACGCCGGACTCCCCACAATCCCCTCGATCAACGCCGACCACCGGTACTGCTTCGCCGACGCATCCCGCACAATCTTCCGCACCGTCGGTTCGTCGTAATACTCCAGCCGGCGCCCCAGCGCATAAGCCATCAACTTCTCCGTCACCGTCCGCGGAAACTGCTCCGGCCGCGCCAGTAACAACGCCCTCAACCCAGCCAGCCCGTCGATCTTCTCTCCGCCCGCCGTCGTCCCGCTCGCATCCACCGGCTTCCCGGCTTCGTCCATCGTCCGCCACCCGCCAACCACGTCGAAGTTCTCCAGCGAGAACCCCAGCGGATCGATCACCGAATGACATCCATTGCACGTCGGACTCGTCCGATGCTGCGCCAGCCTCTCACGCATCGTCGTCGGCACCGTGCCCGGCTTCGTCTCCAGCGTCGCGTTCACTCCCGGCGGCGGCGGCGGAATCGGCGTCCCGAAAATATTGTTCAGCAGCCACTTCCCGCGCAGCACCGGCGACGTCCGGTCCGGATACGACGTCGTCACCAACAGCGCGCCCTGCCCCAGCAACCCACCACGCTGGTTATGATCCGGCAGCGTCACGCGCCGGAACCGCGTCCCGTATACCCCCGGAATTCCGTAATGCCTCGCCAGCCTCTCATTCACGAACGTGTAGTTCGCATCCAGTAGATCGTCCACATTGCGATCTTCCTGTAGGGTGCTCGCCACAAACATTTCCGTTTCTTTCTGGAAGCCCTGCAACAGACTCTCGTCATACAGCGGATACTTCACCGGATCCACCACCACATCTTCGATCTGCCGCAGATTCAGCCACTGCGCCGCGAAATTATGCACCAGCGCATCGGTCGCCCGCGCATCCGCCAGCATCCGCCGCACTTCCTTCTCCAGCACATCCGCCTTGCTCAGTTCGTTACGCTCCGCCAGATTCAGCAGATGATCGTCCGGAATACTGCCCCACAGGAAGAACGAAAGCCGCGACGCCAGTTCGATATCGCTCAGCCGGTAACTCGCCGGCTCCGGTTTACCCTTCTGCACCGCCGGATCCAGATGCACGCGCAGCAGGAAATCCGGATCCACCAGCATCCGCTCCAGCGCGAACTGAATCCCGCTGTCGAAACTCCCGCCGTCTTTGCGCCCCTTATCGAAGAACTCCAGCAGCGTATTCGTGTCCGGCTTCGTCAGCGGACGCCGGTAAGCCAGCCGCCCGATCCGCGTCAGAATCGTCGTCGCGCAGGGCCGCTCTTCGGCTTTATCCTTCGGCGGCTGACAAACAAAAATCGCCTTCCTGCTCGCGCTCTGCGAAGAATCCTTCGGCGCCAGATTCGCGTCATAAGGTCCGCCGATTTCGACCGACCCCACATTCGCATAACCCATATACACCTGGTCGTTCGAAATCACGCGCCCCAGTTGCACCGGTTGCGGCAGACCCTCCGGCTCGAACATCTCGCGCACGAACGACACACCCACCACATGCGAACCGCCCGTCACAGGGATGCGGACTTCCAGCCCCTTATCCCCCGTGAGCTGCATATAGGTTTCCCACTCGGGATCACCCGCGAAACCAGGCTCGCCATCGCCCGCATAACTCGCCGCCGCCGGACGGCCCTGGCCCTCGCCGCCCACCGTGAACCGCTTCAGCAGCTTCCCGTCGAGCCGCACATCCAGCTTCTGGTGCCAGCCCATTCCCTTCAGGTAGTCCTGATATTGCCGCTGCAGCTTCACCTT
>ODAK010005394.1_pt1 | contig 13008 bp, 7 predicted proteins | sample 1539591 | NCBI WGS metagenome assembly ODAK01 (sample SAMEA3539303, study PRJEB22396) | soil metagenome | biome: tundra; feature: field; material: soil | place: USA | collected 2010-05 | depth 0.15 m | reverse complement strand
ACACGTCCTGCTTCACCACGACGGCGCGCGCGGAGCGACGCGCCCTACCTGTCCCAAAGTTGTTAAAAATCGCTATACGTTCACTGCAAATCCAAGGTGCCATCCAGCGTGACGGATTTGTTCCGTTTGATTTTTAACTCCACGGTTTTTCCACCATAGCTCACGACGCGCGGTTCGCCTTTGTCCGAACGGATGGTGGCCGAAGTCAGCTTTCCATTCTGCCAGGCGATGTCCATTTGAAATCCGCCGCGCGCACGCAGGCCGGAAATTTTTCCATTTTTCCAAGCGTCCGGCAGCGCGGGCAGCAATTCAATTTTGCCCGCGTGGGATTGCAGCAGCTTTTCGGCGATGGCGGCGGGCATCGCAAAATTCGCATCAATCTGGAACGGCGGACAGGCGTCAAACAGGTTCGCATAAACGCCGCCGGCATCGTAGCGGATGCCCATGCCGGTCGCCGGGGCCAGGGACCGGCGCACAATCCGCCACGCGTGATCGCCATCGCCCAGCCGCGCCCACAACGCCGCCTTGTAGGCATATCCTGCACCGTTTCACCTTGGACGTCGAAGCGGGCTGAAGCCCGCGCTCCGTCGTTCCCAGGCACGAGCCTCAAAAACTCCATCATGTTCAAAAAAGTTTGCGGTGATCACCGATCCAGCCGCAGGATAAATCCGCCGCGCGGTGGAATTTGATGCTGCCATTCATTGGAATTAGTTGGTGAAGAAACCCCTACTTGCATCTTGGCGTCCGTGCCTTCGGCAATCAGCAGCCGGTGACGAAATTTTTTGAATGCGGACAAATCCAAATTCACCGGCAGCGTCTCACCGGTTCCATTGATGCCGGCGATGAACCAGCTTTCACCGTGGCGTCGTGCGAAAACGGCAACTTGTCCCGGCTCGCCGACCATACATTTAGTTTCATCCCAGCGCGCGGGCGCATCGCGGAAAATTTGCAGCACTTGCGGCGGCAGCGCTTCAAACATCTCCGGCTTGTCCGCGTAATGAATGATCCCCGAAGTGAAGATCAGCGCCGCTGCCAGTTCATGCGCGGCGGTGGTCGTGCGCAAATATTTTTTTGGCGAAACCGCGATGGGCGTGAGATCCATCGGCCCGACCACATTTCGCGTGAAGGGCAAAACGGTGTTCAACTCGGCGGCCTTCTCGGAGTAACGCGGCTCGTAAAAATAACTCTCATCACCCAGCACGGCTTCGGTGGAAAGCACATTCGGCCAGGTCCGCTGCCAGCCGCGCGGAATCGTACAGCCGTGCAAATTCACGACCAGTTGCCGCGCCGCCGCCTCGCGCATCAAAGCCTGCTGCGCAATGATGGCTTCCTGCCGATCCGAACACCAGAAATCCACCTTCACGCCGCGAACGCCGGCGGCAACCATTTCATCCAGTTTTTTCGGGCCTTTTTTGGCGTCGTAAAAATCCGTCGCGAACAGCCAGGCCAGCGGCATCACGCCTTTGGCCAACGCATGATCGGCAATGGTTTTCAATCCCGGCTTCCACCAACCGGCATCGAACAGGGTATATTCCCAGCTCATCTTCGCGGCGAAGTCGGTGAAATCGTTGAACATCTTTTCCGTGGCTGGGCCGTCGGGATACGACCACCAAGTCCACGAGGCGCGGCCGGGTTTGATCCACGACGTATCCGCGATGCGCGAAGGCGCGGAAAGGTCGGTGACAAGCGTCGAGGTCGCGATGTCGCCGGCGGATTTTCCCAAAACCATCACGCGCCACGGCAACGTCCACGGCAAAGTGAAGCGCGGTTCCGAGCCAAATTTGTTCGTGTAACCTTTCGTGGTCTCGTTTTCCAACGGAAACGCGATTCGATAAATTCCGCTTGATGAATCCGGGTTTAAGTGGCAAGCGCAGTATGATTCGTCCGTTCCGGCTTCCGTCAGTAAAACCCAGGCCGACGCACCCGGAACATTGAAGAGTGCAGGAAAGGCCCAGCCCACGGCTTTCGCGCGCGAGTCTGGCGGCGGATCACCGGGTGAAACGTGAAAATAAAAATCTTCATAGGCGGGCGTGTAAGGACCGGCGGCGTGATACGGCTGCAACCAGCCGCGCGCATTGGGCGGGAGCGTAATGCCGGTCTGCTCCGATTCAACAATGCGAACATCGTTTGAAGTTTGGGGAAAGCGGTAACGGAACGCGACGCCCTCGTCCCCGGCGGCGAGTTCGATTTCAATCGGCGCATTGTTGGTATTGCGAAATGTCAGGCGGCGATGATTCAGGATATGATCCACCCGTGGCTGGGTGCCGGCGAACAACTCATATTTTTCGCGCCGAGATTCCGGTTTCCCCGCGTGGTCAAACATAAGCGAGCGCTCAAAATCCTGATCATCTCGGCGCAGGCCCAGCGGGGATTTTTGGATCACGACCTTCCCCGCCCGCGATACCTGGTAAACGATTTCACCAAGCCCGCCCTTCGAAACGGAAATGGTGCATCGCCCGCCCGGCGACGCCAGCGACCAGGAATTGGTTTCGGGCGCGGCCTGGAGTTTCCGGGCGAGCAGAATGAATATCGCCGCCAAAATAAAACCAAACTGGCATCTCGAAATCAGGGAGCACGCCCGCCTCGGGCGTAGCGGAACGCACCCCGCGTTCAGCTCGATTGCGCGCAAGGTTGACAAGAACCTCCGAAATATTTCCGTGCGTCCGAAGTTTTCCGCGGGGGCGCGGAAAACTGCGCCCGGGGCGGGCGCGCTCCCGGATTCAATTTCGGTTTTCTTTCGTAAGCCTGGATGCACAAGTTTCAAGACCGGAGTTCAATGGCACAGGCTTCGACGGCGTGCGCACACGAGGGCACAATGCCATCACGCATCAGTTCCTCGCCGGTGAAGGTCTTGCCCTCCTGCGGGATCGCGGTGCGCCCCGGCGCGGGATTCAATTCATGCACGGTATATTTTCTTTCCGGATCAAGCCCCTGCGGATGCACCGATGACGACGGCCCGTCTTTCAATTGAAACGTGAAAACCACCGCCTGAGCGTGGTCGGGCGAGACGAAATTCAATGCGCCACGGAAATTTCCATGCGGATCTTCCAGCCGGTATAAATCACCGAGTTGCGTGACTTCGCGGATTTTTTTATAGGCGCTGATCGCACCCGCGCAAATGGCCTTGTCCTGCGCCGGCAATTTCGTCAGGTCCAGGTCCATGCCGAAACGCGCGCTCATCGCCACGCTGCACGCGAAGTGCATCGGACGATTGCCCCAGTGCGTGACGTGGCTGGCGAGCGCCATCGGCGGGAAGAAGTAGGAATAATCCCACTGCATCGGCACGCGCTGTGTCGGGTCGGTGTTGTCGCTCGGCCAGAACTCGTGAAAATATTTCAAGGTGCCGTAATCCGCGCGCCCGCCGCCGCCGGAACACAGCATCAATTCCGTGTCGGGAAAGGCTTTCACCGTTTTGTCCATCAGCGCGTAGAGCGCATTTACATAATCAATCCACAAATGCGACTGCCGGTCCGGCGCAAGATACGACGAGCCGGGCTGCGTGAAAAAACGATTGCAGTCCCATTTCGCGTAACTGATGTCGGGCACGCCCAAAACATTTTGAATGGTCTGCCATTCGAAGGCCTGAACTTCAGGGCGCGTGAGGTCGAGCACCATTTGATTGCGCTGCAATTCCAATTCGCGTTTCGGTTGCGCGATCACCCAGTCGGGATGCTGGTCGAACAATTCGCTTTTGGGATTGACCATTTCCGGCTCGATCCAGATGCCGAAACGCACGCCGCGCTTGACGGCTTCGTTGGCAAGCGGCGCAAGTCCGTCGGGCAGGCGTTTTTTGTTCGGCTGCCAGTCGCCAAGACCGGCGTTATCGTTGACGCGCGGACACTTGTTTCCGAACCAGCCGTCATCGAGCAGAAACAACTCCGTGCCTATTTCCTTCGCCGGATCGTAAAGTCCAACGATGCGGTTGAAATCAAAATCAAACCCGGTCGCCTCCCAATTATTCAGCAGCACGGCGCGCGTCTTGTGGCCGTCGCGCATTCCAAAATCGCGCGCCCAGCGGTGCAGATTCCGGCTCATTTCGCCGAGGCCGTTCGCGCTCCAGGCCCAGATCATTTTTGGCGTTGTGAAAGTTTCGTTCCGATTCAAATGATAAGCGGAGGCGAACGGATTCACGCCGCACAAGGCGCGAATGTTTTCACCGTTGTCATCAAAGGCACATTGAAAACTGCCAGACCATTCCAGCGAACCGGCCAGCACGCGCCCGTGGTTTTCGGTCGGCGGACCGTCCAGTGAAAGCACGAAGGATGGATTACGAAACTGCTCCGCACGCACGCCAATTTTGGAATCCAAAACCTTTGTGCCCGGCGTGATCGGCTCGGTGATGGGCGACAACATTTCCTTCGCCCAGTCGCCGAAAAAATGAGTCAGGTAAACATTCTTCGCCGGGAGCAGCAGCGCGGTTGAAGCCATGCGCTCCAGCGTCACCGCGCCGGATTCGTGATTCACAATTTCCGTCCACTGTTCGACGACATCGCGCTCACGGTCGGCGCGGAAATTCAGGGTCACTGCAAGTGGATAGGCCGGGTCGTGCAATTGGATTTGCGTGCATTCGCGGCCCGCCACGTCATTCGTCCGCGTGACGCCTTCAAATTTCAAGGCCGTCGAAGTATTGCCGTCGGCATGGACGATTTGCAGCGCCGGTTCCCAAATGTAACCGTCGCCGGCCTGGGGATAGCTTTCCACCGCCCGCTGCAATTTTTTGCCCGTGTCCGCCGCGCCGACGGCGCGCTGGTAGAGTCGCCCGTCATCGCCCACCTCAAACTTCAATGCGAAATTCCTGGTCTGAACACTGAATTGTTTCGCCGTGGACGGCTCGGCAGCATTTGATTGGGCGACGAACAATCCAGCGGCGGCGCTCAACGCCATCATGTGAGATTTCATGTTCATAATTTAGAAAAACTGCGGCGCAGATCACGAACCAATTCCTGGAGAATCTCTCCCGGCTCATCGCCGACCGGCAAAACCGTCAGGCACTCAAGCTGCCGGCGAAATCGGCGGCCAGCGCATGATTGGGATCGCGCCGCAGGACCGTGCGCAAAAGCGACTTCGCTTTTTGCTTTTGACCCAGGCCAAGCTGCGCCTGCGCCTGTAGGAACAACGCCGTCGTCTCCTGACGAAATTGAATGTCGTCGTCAAAGAGCAGCATCGTCGGCAGCGACGTGGCAAAGTAGTCAATGTTTGCCATTCTCGTTTGCAGCTTCCGTGCGTAAGCCAGCAACGCGTGGAAAAGTTTTCCGGCCTTAGCTTGTTCGCCGAGTTTTTTCCAGGACAACGCGGAGTAGTAAGTCATCTCACTGAAGGCGCGGACGCACATTGCCTGAAAATCGCCCTTGAAATTCGCCGCCGCCAGCCAGTGTTCGCGCGCGGCGGTCGCCTCGCCCAAGCCGGCCAGCGCGCAACCGAGCCAGAAATGAATGTCGCTCTGGTTCGCCAGCAGATGTTTGGCCTCGCTCAAATTGCGCGGAGATGTCAGCGCGCATTCAAAATGTTTTTTGGCAGCAGCAAAATTTTTGGTCGCCAGCGCCGTGCGGCCCAGCGCGAGCCGCGCCCGCACATGCTGGCCAAACGGACCACCCTCGCCGCCTTCCCACGGCTGGAACTTGCGTTCGGCCAATATTTTTGAAGCCGTTGCGTGGCGGCCGGTTTGATTGAGCAACGCGCACAATTCGAGGCTCAAGTCATCACGCTGCCGCACCAACGCCGGATGCTTTTCCAACTCGCGCAGTCGCTTCACCGGTGGTTCGCCGAGCCGTTTCCAGAGCTGGTCGCGCTCAAACAGCAGGCGCGCATCGGCTGGATTTGCGCGGAATGCCTGGTCATAAGCGGCTCGGGCTTGGGCCGGGTTTTTTGAAATGTTGAAATAGCCGATGCCGAGATTGCGCCACACAATCGAAAATTTCGAGTCGAGTTTCGCCGATTTTTCCCAAAGCTGAATCGCTTCCTCGTGACGGCGGCGGTCGTAAAGCAGATTGCCGAGATAATAGGGCGCCTGTGCGTCGCGCGGATTGGCGCGCATGGCCGATTCGAGAATTGCAATTTCCTGAAGCCGCGAGGGGAAGCAATAATCTGCCGGCATTTTTGCGGCCTGCCTGAAACATTTTAACGCCGCCTGCCGGTCTCTCAATTTTTCATGCAAAGCCCCCAGCGTGTAATGCACCAATGGCAACGCCCCCCAGCTTTGGTCGGGCAAATCCCGCTTCACAACCGCCGGCTGTTTCAGCAAAGCCGCAGCCTCTGCGTAAAATCCGGCGTTGGCAAAATCATGCGCCAAATCCAGCAACGTCTGCAGATCGCATTCTAGTTTCCCGCCCTGAAGCTGCCGCGCCCACCAGTCCAGCGGATCGATCGCCAGCGTTTCGCTCAAGCACGTCATGGCTTCGTCATTGCGGTCGAGCTGGCGCAACACGACGGTTTTGAGATTCCGCGCGCGGAGGTTGTCGGTGTTGAAACGGAGCGAGCAGTTGAGATGATCCAGCGCCGCCGGCCAGTTAAATTTTTCGCAGTCGAGTTCAGCGAGCGCATGATAACCTGCCGCCATCCAGGCTTGATTCCAGCACGCCTTGTAAAACACTGCATACGCGTCGTCGTCGCGGCCTAGATAACGCAGGCACAAGCCGAGATTGTAAAACGCCTCGCTGTCGGCGGGATTGGCATTGCGCCGCGTCAGGCGCTGAATGGCGTTGCGGAAATATTTTTCCGCCTCGACAAATTCGCCGCGCCGCAGATGCCACAAACCAACCGAGTTGTTGCAACGTGCGTCGCCCGGATCACGGCGCAACACCTCGCGCCAATACAAAACCGGCGAACGCATGGCGTGACGATATTGTTCGAGGTGCAGGCCGGTGACAAAAAGTTCGTCGTTGCTCGTGATGTCGCATGGGGCGGCCGGTTCGGTGGCTGGCGGTGGCACTTCGGCCTTCACGCGCGGTTTGGGCTGATATGAAATCAGTTCTCTATTCGTAGAATCATTCACGAGGACGAGCAGATCCGTTTCGGCAAGAGTTCCTGTCAGTTTTATTTCCTCAACCAGCGGCATTGCCGGTGAAAGATCGCGTTCAAAGCGCGCAAGCTCTTTGCCGTTCAAAACTACGGTGACGATTGCGCACGGTTGATGGCGCGTGACGGCGACGCCAAGATGCAATGCGCCTTTTTTCAAATGCAGGCTGATAGCCGCTTCCAGATTTGCGTGCTGCGCCGGACCAATTTTTTGGATCGGATACCAATACTGGCTCCACGTTTTCGTCTCGCCGGGTTGCAGAAAACTAAAATCGGGCTGGTTGTCCGTATAGACGCCGGCCATGATTTCGATGTAGGGCGCAAATTCCCCGCGCGCATCGGCGTCGGTCAGATTGCGATCCCACGCGTAGCCGAATTCGTGGTTGCCCCACGTCCACTGTTTTTTGCCGGGTGAAATGTGATGGTTCGCTATGTGGACGATGCCCGCCTGCGCGGCATAGTCGTAGCCGCCAAAGAAATTTTCCTTTGACCCCATGCACATGTAGGACGTAGGCACGGGAATGTTCGCGTAAAAACTCAAATCATTTGGCGGGTAATCGGGGATTTGAGATTTGAGATTTGAAATTTCAGATTTGCCGCCGCAGTGCGGCGGAACGAACTGGCCCGGCACCTCGTTTGGCGGAATTCCTTTGCGCCCGCGTTCGCCGTAGTTGACCCCGTAATAAAATCCCCCTGCATGCGGATACTCGCTCATCGAGCGGCGCGCATGGTCGGCCACATAATAAACATCTGGCGGGAAAAAACTTTGATACGCCTCATGCACGCGCGTGGCGACGTTGGCCCACCATAGAAAGGTCTGCGTGAAAGGCGTGCGGTTGTAGGCGCGGACTTTGAGTTCAAGATACGCGCTGCCCGGATGCAGGCAGACGCCGTGCATGCCTTTCATGCGCGACATCGGATCGTGATCGCTGCACCAGATGGTTTTTGAACCGTCTGCGTGTTCCTCGATTTCAAAATCCACCGGCAGAAACGTCGCTGGTCGGTGATGCTGCGGCCAGTTGAACTCGATGCCGCCAGAAATCCACGGGCCGGCCAGTCCGACCAGCGCCGGCTTGATGACTTCCTGATGGTAGATCAAATCGTAGCCGCTAGTTTTATCCTGCAACCGGTGGATGCGCCCGCCGATTTCCGGCAGCACCAGCGCGCGGATGAATTCGTTCTCGATCCAGATCGCTTTCCATTTTCGATCCACCGGTTTTTCCGCGATGCGATCCGTGAAAGGGAGCGGATAGACCTTGCCGCTGCTGCCTTGATACACCCGCTTCTCCAAAAACATTGGGTTCTTGTCCGGCGGCGCAGGGAGGTAAGTCGGAATCACCAAATCTTCCACGCGCACCCGCACCGTGCGGGTTTGCGAGCCATCGTCGTGCGGATGCGAAGTTACTGCCACAACGTTTTCGTTTGATTCCAAAATATTTGTTCGCTTCATCGGTCAAAAATTAATCCACCAAATCGCGTTCAATTTGCTCCAGCGTTTTGCCCTTGGTTTCCGGCAGCTTGAATTTGATGAACACAAAGCCCGCCACGCAAATCGCCCCGTAAAGCCAGAAGGTTCCCGCCGAGCCAAGTTTGGCGTTCAACATGGGAAATGTGTAGGTGAGCAGGAAGCACGCAATCCACAGCGACGAAACGGCCACCGCCATCGCCGCGCCGCGAATGCGGTTGGGGAAAATTTCGGAAATCACCACCCACGTCACCGGCGCGAGCGACATCGCGTAACAGCCAATCGCGGCCAGCACGAGCAGCAGCATCGGCAGGCCCTGGACACCGCTGCGATAGCAAAAGCCCATCGCAAAGTAGATGACGGCCAGCGCGGCGGAACCGAACAGCATCAGCGGACGGCGACCGGCACGATCTACAACCCCCAGCGCGACCAGCGTGAACACCAGGTTCATCGAACCGGTCCACACGATCTTTTGGAGCACGGTGGAAATATCGTAACCGGCAGCGCTGAAGATTTCCTCGGCGTAATTAAAAATGACGTTGATGCCGCACCATTGCTGGAACACGGCGAGCACCACGCCGAGCACAATCACCTTGCGCATCTTCGGTTCCAGCAAATCGGCAAAACGCACGCGCTGGATTTCCTCGCTGGCGAGAGTGGATTGGATTTCGCGAGTGGCTGCGTCCGCGTAAGTTTCGCCGCCGATTTTTTTCAGAATGTCGCGGGCGGCGCCGGATTTCCCATTTTTTGCCAGCCAGCGCGGGCTTTCGGGAACGAGGAACATGCCGATGAAAAACAACAGCGCCGGCGCGGCGGTGAGGCCGAACATCCAGCGCCAGCCCTGCTGGCCGAACCAGGAATTACGGATGAATTCATCCGTCGCGCCGGCCGGCAAATGACGCACGAGAAACCAGTTGATGTATTGCGCGAGCAGGATGCCGATGACGACGGTGAGTTGGTTGATGGCAACGAGTTTGCCGCGCACCTGCGCGGGCGCGACCTCGGCGATATACATCGGCGAAAGGCTGGACGCCAGGCCGATGGCCACGCCGCCAAAAATGCGCCACGCGATGAAAAGGTTGAAATTGTTGGCGAGCGCGTTGCCCAGCGAGGTCACCGCAAAAATCAGCGCGGCGATGATCAGCAATTTTTTGCGGCCAAACTTGTCGCTCAATCCGCCCGCCACCAGCGCGCCCGCCAGGCAGCCGATCAGCGCGCAACTGTTGGCCCAACCGATTTGCGCTTCCGAAGTCAGTTCAAAATATCTTTGGAAAAAAGGCTTCGCGCCGCCAATCACGACCCAGTCCCAGCCGAACAGCAGACCGCCCATCGCGGCCACGATCGAGATGAGCCAGACATAGCCGTGATGATAATCGGCTTTGAGGCTGGAGGTTCCACGCTGATGGGTTGTAATCATATTGGTTCAAAATGCAGGCCGGGCAGATTCTGACTTTATCATTGCGGGTTTGAAACAGGAAAATGATGGCAGTCACCGTTGCCGGCGGGAATGGACATTGCGACGAAAGGCATGGACTATTAGCTTCATCACGCCCGGCCGCTTTCCGCCGCCGCCCGGCCCGGGCGGTTTCAACTCCATGGTGCCGCCGGTGTCCGGATGCCGAATGGCGGTGCCTCTCGCCGGGCCACGGGACGGCCTGCGGCCCCTTCCGGCCGGATGCATATTTCCCGCGCAAACGCACGGCTTAAACGCACGGTTGACGAACCGGCGAGGCTCGACGAAAATTTCGCATGAAAAACTCGCGGCGGTTTTCGCTCCAAAACAAATGGGTGCTCATCACGGGCGCCTCCAGCGGTTTTGGCGCGGCTGCTGCCATCGCGTTTGGCGCGGAAGGCGCGAAGCTGCTGCTGGGCGCGCGCCGCGTTGACCGTTTGAAAAAAGTAGCCGCCGCCGCAAAAAAATCCGGCGCGGCCGAAGCGCATTTTCTAGAACTGGATGTTTCGCAAACAACCAGTGTTGAAAAATTCATCGCGTGGGCAAAAACAAAAATCGAAAATCGAAAATCGAAAACCGGCAGTTTACACGTCCTCATCAACAACGCCGGTGGCGCGCACGGAATAGACCCGATCGCGACCGGGAAGGACGCCGATTGGGAAATTACCGTGCAGACCAATTTGCTCGGCGTGCTGCGAATGACCCGCGCCGCGCTGCCGCTGCTGCCGCACAATGACGGGGCGAGCATCCTCAACCTCGGTTCGGTTGCCGGCCGGACGGCTTATGTGGGCGCGGCGGCGTATTGCGCGGCGAAGGCCGGCGAACTCGCCATCACCCGCGTGCTGCGGCACGAACTGTTCGGCACGGGCATCCGCGTCGGCACGATTGATCCAGGACTGTCGGAAACGGAATTTTCGCTGGTCCGTTTCAAAGGCGACGCAAGCAAGGCGAAGGAACTTTACGCGGGAACGAATCCGCTCGTCGCCGCCGACATCGCGGACATCTTGGTCTGGGTCGCCAGCCGTCCGCCCCACGTCAACATTGATGAACTTGTCGTCAAACCCGTGGACCAGGTGGAAGTCGGGAAAGTCTTTCGGCGGAAATGAAACGTGATGCGTGATGCCTGAAACAAAATTCACGCTTCCTGCATTTTTTCACGCATCACGCATCACGCATCACGAGTCAGAGCCCCCGGTTCGCGCGCCAGAGCAGCGCCGCGCCGATGCCTTGAAAAAGAAAATTCGGCAGCCACAGGATCAGGTGCGGATACAATTCCGGCCGCGCCGCCAGCGATCCACCAAGCATGGTGAAGCCGTAATAAACCGCGACGAGTCCCAGCGCCAGCGCGATGCCGATGTTCGTCTCGCGCCGGTGGACGCGGATGCCGAGCGGAATGCCGACCAGCGTGAAACCGAAGCACGCAAACGAAAAAGCAATTTCCTGGTGCATCGCCACGCGCACCCGTTCGCTGGCGCGGAGGCGGATGTTGGTCTCCTCCCGCAACAGCGCGGCGGTGGCCGCCGGCGACGCGTTGGTGCCCACGGCGAGATTCAACTGCTTCAAACCCTCCAGCGTCGCCGGCGAACCGGCGTTGGCGGCGGAAAAATTCAACTGCTTCAATTCGCGCAACTCCTCCTGCAACCCGCGCTGCTCCTCCCGCAATTGGCCGAACGTCATGTCGCTGATCTTCGGCTTGAAGATCCGGTTCGTGATGGCGGTCGCGCTGAAATTAAAACGCCACGACTGCATCGAGGTGATATTGTTGCGCGCGCCAAGGTTGATGATGCGCGGTTCCACCAGATCCACCACCAGTTGGTTCAGCGCGCGGTCGGTCGTAAACCGTCCGCGCGGCGCGTGAGTCACTACTGCCCCGTTGGTCGAGGTCTGCAGGCGCAGAATGAGAATGTCCTGCAACTCGCCGTTGTTGTTTTTTCCAATATAGACGCGGTATCCGGGAAATTCGTTGATGAACTGGCCTTCAGGAATTTGCGCGTTGGCCAGATCGTGCAGCAGCTCGAAGCGCAGATTCACAAACGCTACGCGCGAACGCGGGCCGAGGTCCAGGTTGAACCACGCGCTCAAGCCGCAGCAGAGCAGGCTCAACAGCAGCACCGGCGTGATGAGCGACAGCAGGCTCACGCCGCTGGCGCGCATGGCCGTCAGTTCCTGGTCCGCGCTGAACCGGCCAAAGACCAGCAGCGTGGCCGTGATGAAACCCATCGGCAGCGCATAGACGCACGCGAACGGCATCAGCAGCCCGATGGCCTTGGCCACCAGCCACAGCGGCACCTGGCCGCCGAACAGCAACGGCAGCACATCCTTGAGCACGTTGAGCAGCAGGACCACAAACGCGAAGACCGCCACCGTGAGCAGCAGCGCGGCGAGCACCTGGCCGGTGATGTATTTGTGCAATGTTTTCAAGCAATGAATCCCTGCGCAAAGTGGCGCATCCGCCGCACCATGCAAAGCCAATTCCTCTGGGAAAAATCGCCATTGCCGATCTTGGCCGCCGGGAGAACGCCGGACAAAAACCGGAGCGCAAAATAAAGTCGAAAACATGAAACCGGTTGATTTACGGAACGTGCCGCTGAATTCCTGCGCACATTATGGTTAAATGGGTCGCCATCGTTGTTCTGATTTTGTTTCCAGGTGCTGACAACGATCCCGGCGGTTTTTATTTTTTTGATTGGTGGTTAATCTGGCTGGCAATCTGCGTGATTTCTTGGTGGCAGCGACGGTAAACTGGCTCATCTCAATAATGATTCAATCAGCGAACTATAAAAAGCCTGCCGCAGAAATCAACCGGGACGTTGAGCCGTGTGCGGATTTGAGATAGGGGTAGGGACAAGGGATTGAACCTTGCCCCTCCCTCCGAACCGGACGGGCGGATCTCCCGCCTCCGGCTCTCCAGTCGGTGGGTGCTCTGTCGAGAGGGAGCGGCTCTTCGCCTCGTCCCCCAGTGCGGCGGTCTGACGTTCGGAGTCCTCCAGGCCAATGGCACTTGGCGGACTCCACCGCTGGCTATACACATGCGCATAAATAAAGCGACATTAGTTTCAAGAAAGCCTTGTCGTGA
>ODAK010005393.1_pt1 | contig 13009 bp, 8 predicted proteins | sample 1539591 | NCBI WGS metagenome assembly ODAK01 (sample SAMEA3539303, study PRJEB22396) | soil metagenome | biome: tundra; feature: field; material: soil | place: USA | collected 2010-05 | depth 0.15 m | reverse complement strand
AGGAAGCGGCCGCGGCCGGTGATCTCGCGATTGGTCGCGTCGGTGACGCCGGCCTCGACCGTGTAGTCGAGGTCAGGATGCGACTCACCCTGCGTGTCGGCGTGCGTGGGCACCTGAATCACGAGGGTACCGTTCGCATCCAGCTTGCCGGTCTTTTCGGCTTCTTCGTCGCCGACGTAGCCCGAGGAATCATTGGTGTCGGCGTCGGCGTAGTCGGTGTCGGCGGAGTCGTCTTGCTCTTCGCCCCACCAGTAATGGCGCTCCTGATAGACGCGATACTTAACGGGCGCATTCGCTACTGGCTCGCCGAAGAAGTAGCGCGAATCAATGGTGACGGGCATGGTCGCGCCTTCCAGCACGCGCTTCTGCGACGCCGTCACCTGCACGCGGTACTCGGGCTTGCGATAGTCCTCCACGTGAAAGCCACCCGAGATGGCGTCGTCCGGCTGATCGCCGATGCGCAGAGAGTAGTAGCCCAGCGCCGCGTCCTTCGGCAGGTCGAAGTCGCCGGTAACATCGCCCGCTGCAGAGAGCGGCATCTGTTTGTCAAAGACCGCCTTGTCGTTTTCATCGGAGATCACTACGTGAACATTGCCTGGCTTTGGCAGTGCCAGCGAATTTCCGTTGTGCTCGCGCAGAATCGCCTTCCAGTGGACCGTGTGGGTCGGTCTGTAAACTGGCCGCTCAGTATAGACATAGCCGGCGTATTTGCCGCTTGCCGACATGGTCAACGCATAGCTCTCCGGCGTCGATGCGGCGAATTCATCGCCTTTGCCCGCGACCACCCAGAAGTTATCCGGCGAGGATTTGTCGCTGGGCACTGCAAGCTGCGCGGTTCCGCTGGCGTCGGTCGTAGCCGAAGCAATCAGCTTCTGACCAAAGCCCGCGTCAACTTTCGCGTCTGCGACCGGCTGGCCGGTGACGCGATCGACCACGTAGGCCACCACGGTGCCAGAGGTGGTGCGGGTCACTAGCGCCATCTGCGTGACCATCAGCAGCGTGTAGGCTTTGAATCGCCCGTCGGTCGCCTCCAGCAGGTACAGCCCCGCGCCAAGCTTCGGCACGGCGAGGTCGTTCGAGTCGGAGATGTATGTGGCGGGCACGAGTTGGCGCCAGCGCGAGACAAGCTGCGACTGGTTCAGGATGGGAATCTGCGCAAACTCCGCCTCGCTGACGATGCGACTGTGGCGCTGGATTGAGCTCTGATGGTCGCGCAGCGCAGTCCGCGCCGCATGCGAAAACTGATGGCGGAAGAAATCGCGGATGCGCTCCCAGAGGTTGGCCTTCCAATCGTGGAACTTCTCTAGCCGGGTGCGCTCGTCGATCCGCTCCTTGTCCAGCAGCCCCGCCTCGGGTCCGAAGGAGTGCAACTCGCGAAGGTTCTCCATGAACTTCACGGGATCGTTCACGCGATACACGCGAAACTCGAGGGCGTCGACGTTGTGGGTGTAGAGATGAATCTTCGGCTGCTCGCCGGGAGCGAATGTCTTGCTCGTGCTCAAGTTGAACGAAACGGAGCGGTCCTGCGCATGGGCAGCAGGGAATGAAAGACAGAGAACAGCCAGGAGCGAGACAGCTTGCAGTCTCATCGAAGATCCTCGCGTAAGACGTTCCAACGATACACCCCAAGGAAGTTGCTATTCCCCGGAATCGGCCGCCAGCGACTATCCGGATGGTGAAGCAAGTCATCGAGAGCCACGCGCCGCACCTCGCCGGGGCCGTTGCCGATGGGGCCCGTGTGGTAGACCGCCCATTCGTGCGCCGCACCGGTGAGGATCATGGAGTGGAATGGCGAATTCTGCTCCAGTTGGTGATAGAAGAGCAGGTCACCCGAACGCGCGGCACGCACATCCCGCGTGACGAAGAACGTGTTGCGATGCCAAAGCGTCTTTGCATCGGCAAACTGAGCAAAGCTGCCATTGGCCGCATCGTCCGAGGTGTAGACGCCGGAGCGCACGCGGAACAGGTTGGCGCCAAGCGGCGTGAATGGGTACGTATACTGCACGACGGAGGCGAGCGGCGGCAGCGCGTCTGTGGACATCGGGGCGGGCATGGTGGCTTGCCACGCCTCATCGTGCGCATGCAGCGCGTTGCGGTAGCACCAGCGCAGCAGCGCGGCGCAGTCGTCGATCTCGTGGGGCAGGCGCTCGGGCGGCAGCGTGGCGGCGGTGTCGGCCAGCGCCGTGAACCAGGCGCGAAAGGCGGCGCGGTCGGCGGCCATGTGCAGGCGGAGAAAGTCGGGCGTGCCATCGCCAAAACGGTCTCCGGCATCGGGGACAAAATGGATCGCCACTGAGACTGCAGTGCCACGGTAGTGGAGCACCAACCGCTCGGTCCCGGGATTGACGGGCGATTGAACCTCGATCGTAGCGGCGCTATCGCCTTCCGCAAGGACCCGTGCCGGAACGCCCGTCGCCACAAGGGCATCCGCATCGATCCGGCCGCTGCGCGACAGCCGCACCTCGACGGCTCGGTGCGGCGCGCCGTCCGCGGGCAGGGTGAGCTCTCGCGGCGACACCACCAGCCGCTGCCGCCTTGCGCTTCGCCACGCAAACCCGCCCGCAACGGCGAGCAGGACCAGCACGAGAACGAGTGTGCGCTTCACCTATGATCTTCGCCGTCAGAACCACAACCGCATGCGCGATGCGCTTCTGAGCAGCCGCACTGGATTCTATCGCAACATACACATCAGCGTCTTCGCCGGCACCCCCTGGTTCAAACAGAACCCGGCCTTAGCGCGCTACAATCTCGAAGAAGAGCGGTGGCTGGTGGTGGAGCGTCCTATGGTTCGTGCCGGCAAAGAGTTGGCTGCAGTGGATCGAGCGCCCCGGCGCGCGGAGCTGGGGCAGATGGATGGGCTCGATCTTCACGCCCAGTACCACTCCGGCCGCACCGGCGGCGACTTCTTCGATGCGGTGCGGGTGGGTCCGCGGGTGGCGTTTCTCCTGAGCGATATCGCGGGCAGAAGGCTTGAGGCCGACCCGATTGCCGCGGCCATGCAGGACGCCTTTCGCGCAAAGGCCGCCGAGTTGTTCGGCGCGGGCGACGCGAATCTGATGGAAGGCACGGAGATGCTGGTGCAGGCCGTCAACCTGGCGCTAATCGGGGCGGCCAAGGGTGGGATTTGTTTTGCGCCAACGCTGGTTGGCTGCTACGACGCGCAGCTTGGCGTGCTGGCTTATATCAATGCCGGTGGGCAAACCATCGCACTGCACGACTCGGATGGAGCACGGCCTCTGCCCAACGCGTCCCTGCCGCTGGGGCTCATCACACACATGACCTATGAGGCTTCGATGCAGGCGTTTGAGCCGGGGGCGAGGCTCCTGGTGGTGACCAAGGGAGTTACGCTCAGCAAGCGCGGCAAGCATCCCTTTGGCGCGGAGCGCGTCCTGAAAGCGCTGCAGAGCGCGAAGGACGAGCCGGCCCGCGGCGTGTGCCACGCGGTGCTGAAGGCGGCGCACGACTTTGAGAAGCGACGCGGGGAGTGGCTGACCCCCTGGCGGAAACGCGTGCCGGAGGATATGACCGCCTTGGCGATGGTGCGGATTGCCTGATGAGACACGGAAACGCGAAGCTCGCGTGGTTCAACCGGCGCGCGCATCCAGGACACACGACGCTCGTTCTCTTGATTCTGTCGCTTTCGCCGCGCATTTCCGCGGCACAAGGGCCACAAGCCGCGGCTTGGCAGAAGATACAGATGCCCACTGCCGCACAGGTATCGACAGGGTGGAAGAACCCGCCGCCGGAATACGGCCCGGAGCCATATTTCGACATGAGTGGCGCCGTCGATCGGGCGGAGGTGGAACGCGATCTCGACGAGATGAAGGCGCTTGGCTTCCGCGCTGTCACCCCGCAGGCCGGAGTCAACCTGCCCTTCGAGTACCTCTCGGAGGACTACTTCAAGTTCTTCAAGATGCTGGTGGCGGAAGCAAAGAAGCGCGACATGCGCGTCTGGATCGTGGACGACATCGGTTACCCAAGCGGGTTTGCCGGCGGTCTTTTTACGCGGGAGAAGCCTGAACTGCGCATGCAGACCCTGGGCGTGGCGGAGCGGATTCCGGTTGCAGGCGGGGCCGCGTTGCACCACGCGGTCGCTTCAGACACGGTTGCGGTGACGGCGATCGGCGCCGATCGATCGACCATTGCGGTACCTGTGAAAGATGGCTCCATCGATTGGACAGCTCCTGCCGGGATGTGGCAAGTGCTGGTCGTCGAGCACCGCTTTGAAACTTCGCCGACCCGCTCGGAGACAAATCCGAAGCTGGCAACCGAGCCTCGACCCAATACCAACAACGTTCAGGCCAAGGACAAGTCGCAGTCGCTGGAGGATTATCTGAACCCGGACGCGACGCGGCAGTTTCTTGCATTCACGCATGAGCAGTACAAGAAGCATCTTGGCGACGAGTTCGGCAAGACCATTCTTGGCTTTCGCGGAGACGAGCCGGACTACACCGTCTCCGGTTTGCCCTGGACGCAGTCCTTCTTCAGCCGCTTCCAGCAGATCAAGGGCTACGACATCAGGCCCTACCTGGCCACATTCCTTCTGCCGCGCGGAACCGCGATCGCGCCGGAGCAGGCGCGAGCGCGCGCGGACTACTGGGATGTGTTCTCCATCCTGTTCGCCGAGAGCTTCTTCAAGGTCCAGGCGGACTGGTGCGCGGCCAACCATCTGGAGTATCAGGTCCACCTGAACCACGAAGAGGCGGAGCTCGACCTAACCCGCAGCGAAGGCGATTTCTTCCGCGACATGCGCTCCGTGCAGGTTCCAGGCATCGACACCACCCGGCATCAGATATGGACCGACACCATCTCCGACTTTCCGCGGCTGGCGTCGTCGGTCGCTCATGTTTACGGCAAGCCGCGGGCGTTTACCGAGGGCTTTGCCTCCTACAATCCGCCTGCCGATGCCACGATGGCGCGCTACGTCCTGAACGAGCAGTTCGTGCGCGGCGTCAACCTGGCGGAGTTGATGTACTTTCCCTCGTCGAATGCCGGTGGCCGCCCGCACACGGCGCTCATGGCCGACCCCGGGCTGCCCGCGCTGATGCCCTACATCGGCCGGCTGAGTTATCTGATGGCGATGGGAAGACCCACCGCATCGGTGGCGCTCTACCTTCCGTCGAGCTCTCTGTGGCTGAACGATCGAGCGGCGGACACGCAGTTCGTCTCCACCGAACGCCTCCTCTCCGAACATCGGATTGACTTCGACATTGTCAGCGAAGACGCCCTGGCGCGGGACCTTGTAACCGGCAAAGGCACATTCGAAACGATGAGCGGGAACCGTTACCGCACCGTGATCCTGCCCAGCATACCGCTGCTCTCGGAGGCTGCGCTGGAGCGGCTGCGCAGCTTCGCTGCCGGTGGCGGACACGTGCTGTTCCTGGGGCGGACACCATCGCTGATCGCGGGCAAGACCATCCTGAACGCGCGCACACCCGGGCCTGACGAATTCTCCTGGGCGACGGTCGTCCCGGGCGAGCTATCAGCGACTCCTATGCCGTCTGACAATCCGCCGCCTCAGCCGCCGGCGCCACAGGTGATTCCGCCGCCAATGCTGCGCGCCGTTCTCTCTGCCATCCCGGAGCGAGACGTCGTGCTCGATCGGCCGGATACCGCATGGCGCATCCTGCGCAGGCGGTGGAAGGATGCCGATGTATTCCTGCTCTTCAATGAGGCGGCGACGGCGTCGACTCACACCGTCACGCTAACGAGCGACGGGAAGAGACTCGAAGCCTGGGATCCGCAGACCGGAGACATCACGCCGCTGCGTGCGTCGCGCTCCAACGTTGGATTAACCGCCACCATCGCGCTGCGGGGATATGAGACGCGTGTCCTGGTAGCGCGCTAGGAACTCAATGCCTCTCTGAATCGCGAGAGGGCTCCCACACTCATGGAAGGGTGAGGCAATGCGCGAGATAGGCGACCCGCCCCCCTCACTCCCCTTCGGCAAACTGTAAGCCGCCCCTTCGCGAGCGCCCCGCCCGTCTTCGGTAAGTGCTCTGCAACTTTCGCAGGATTCCGGAAACGCCGCGGGTGACGCCTACTGGAGAGAGTGGAATCGTTAACCATGTTCGGACGATTCCAGGCCTGCTGCAATCCGTCTGGGCGGTATCGGTCGAAGCTGAATCGGCAGAAAGCCGATTCTTCCGCAGGCTGGCAGCGGACGCATTGCTGCAACAACAACAATTGAGGGGCGCATGGGCCAATTGCGCTGCTTCAGGACTGCACCCGGTGACACCATGCGACCTGCATTCGCCGCAGTATTCTGCCTTCCTCTCGTCCTCACAGGCTGTACTCTCAGCCCAACCACCACGGAGACGTCGCCCGCTGCGGGAGTGGCGATTCAAGGGGTGGTTCGCGGCGGCCAGCAGCCCATCGTCGGGGCGCACATTTATCTCTTTGCGGCCAACCCAACTGGCTACGGCGCAGCATCCGTCTCGCTGCTGAACGACGTATCCGGAAGCACAACCAAGGACACCTTCGGCGGCGCCACCAATAACGACTACTATGTAACCTCCGGCGCACTCGGCGCGTTCTCCATCACCGGCGACTATAGCTGCACCGCCAACACCCAGGTCTACCTCTATGCCGTGGGCGGAAATCCCGGCCTGTCCCCCTCGACCATAAACAACACCGCTGCAGGCCTGCTCGCAGTGCTCGGCAACTGCCCCGGCGGTGTCAATGCATTCCTCACCGCAACTCCCTATGTCGTGATGAACGAGGTCTCCACGGTTGCGGCAGCATACGCGTTTGCCGGCTTCGCCACGGATGCCGTCCACGTCTCCAGTTCCGGCACGCCGCTCGCCAAGGTTGGCATTCAGAACGCCTTCGCCAACGCCGCCAACCTCGCCAACCTCTCCACCGGCCAGGCCCTGGCCGTTCCTCCCAGTGATCCCGCCGGCACCGCGCCGCAGGCTGCGGTTTATTCGATCGCCAACATCCTTGCCAGTTGCGTCAACACCAACGGCACCGTCAGCGGCCCAACCAGCCCGACGGCATGTTACACGCTGCTAACCAGCGCGTTGTCAGGCGGCACCACCGGCACCCAACCCACGGATACGGCAACCGTCGCGATCAATATCGCGCACAACCCCGGCGCCAACGTCGCGGCGTTGTGGGGCCTCATCACCGGAACTCCGGCATTTGGATCAGGGCTTACAGTGGAACCCAACGACTTCACCCTTGGGCTTCAACTCAAGAGCACCGACCTGGCCGCACCGCACTCGGTCGCCATTGATGCGGCCGGCAATGCCTGGGTCGCAAACAATGGCGGCATTAGCGTCACATTGTTTTCCAGTTCTGGTTCTGTCCTTTCCGGCACAACCGGCTTCACCGGCGGCGGCGTGTTCGACCCCGACACCATCGCCATCGACCTCTCCGGCAATGCCTGGATCACAAACTACTACGGCAACGACGTCAGCGCACTGGCTGGTGTTAACGGCACACTTGGCACGCCTCTCACCGGCTCACCCTACAGCGGGGGCAACGTCCATACGCCTTACGGCATCGCCATCGACGGGTCCGGCAACGCCTGGATCACAAACTACACCAGCAATTCCATCACGGAACTCTCCACGGTTTCCACCCCGCTGGGCACGGCTTCCGGCGGGTCGCCCTACACCGGCCTCAGCCTGAATATCCCCTACGCCGTCGCCATCGACAAGTCCGGCGACGTCTGGATCGCAAGCAAGAACAATAGCGCCGTTACGGAGTTGTCCAACTCGGGCGCTATCATTGCCGCAGGCTACACCGGAGGCAGCATCGATGTACCCTACGGCATCGCCATCGACGGCTCCGGCAACGCCTGGATCGCGAACTATGGCGGCATCAGCAACAGCACCATCAGCGAGATCGTCAGCTCTGGAACGGCGCTTTCTCCCGTCTCCGGCTCACCCTACAGCGAAAGCGGCTCCTATGGGCCACAAGCCATCGCCATCGACGGCGCGGGCAACGCCTGGGTCGCAAACAATAGCAACAGCAGCATCGCCGAGCTCTCAGGCGGTGGCGCTATGCTCTCTCCCTCCGCCGGCTACACGGGCAGTGGCACCTTGAATGGGCCCAATGCCATCGCCGTAGACCCCTCCGGCAATGTGTGGATCGCCAACAATAGCAACAACACCGTGACCGAGCTCATCGGCGCGGCCGCGCCGGTGGTGACGCCGCTGGCAGTCGGAGCGAAGAACAACACCCTCGGCACCAAACCGTAACCCGGACGCGTCCAGCCATAGCATTCCTCGGAAGTCAGGCATCAGGCCCACCCGCCTGCCCGTCGCCGTGGCCTGTCTCAGTCCACAGTTCCCACCGGCTTCTGGCTTGCCGGACCCTGACTCCTGGGAAACGAGGGTGCAGCCCGATGAAACAACTGGAGTGCCTTGGTTCTATATCCAAGAATTTCCACGAGGTTAGGCCGGATAACACTTAAGTTTGATATGCCTCGCCCTATCTTTCTGTTTCTAATGTATTTGTTCGAAGTTGCGTGAAATCGGGGTACACCCGGAGTGCAGGCTATGAAGCTATTACGCGACGAGCGCGGACAAACGTTGGTGATCACAGCGATGGCCCTTACGTGCCTGCTGGGCATGGCGGGATTTTCCGTGGACGTCGGCCTGATGTTCCGCGCCAAGAGGATGCTGCAGACCGCGGCGGATGCCGGCGCGATCGCCGGAGCGTCTGAATATAACTACAGCGACGTGACGGCAGCGGCGGACAACGCCACGGCGCAGAACGGCATAACCAACGGCAGCAACGGAGTCACCGTCACCGTCAACAATCCTCCAAAATCCGGGCCGAACACGTCCAACCCCGTGGCCGTGGAGGTCATCGTCGCGCAGAACGTGCCGACCTTCTTCATGAAGATTTTCAACCTGAACACGATGAAGGTGAGTGCCAGGTCGGTGGCTGGAGTCAGTGCCGCGTCGGGTTGCATCTACACCCTGGATACCTCAGGTATCGACGTCGGCATGACCGGATCCGGCGTCCTGAACATGCCCGATTGCGGCATCGTCATTGACTCTGCCTCCAGCAATGCCCTGAACATGACCGGCAGCGCGACGATCTCGGCCCTGTCGATCGGCATCGCGGGCAACTACCATGAAACTGGCTCCGGAAGCATCACCCCAACCCCGATCACCGGAGTCGCCCCCGAGACCAATCCGTTGGGCTTCATCACGGCTCCCTCCTTCAGCGTATCCTCCTGTCTCGCGAATCCACATATCACCGGTGGAACACACACGCTAGGGCCAGCCACAGCTGGAGGCACGGTGTGCTACGACGGGCTTTCCGTCAGCGGTACCCCCACGATCACTCTGAACCCTGGCATCTACATCATCAACGGTGCCATGTCCATGTCGGGATCGGGGACGATGTCAGGCACGGACATCACCATCTACCTGGCCCCGCCCAACGGCTCCCTCTCGCTTACCGGCTCCGGCGCGCTCAACCTCACTGCCCCGACCAGCGGAACCTACAACGGCATTCTGTTCTTCGAGGACCCGACCGACACCAACGCGATGACCGTCACGGGCTCCGGCACCTCTACCATGGAGGGGATCATTTACGCGCCCGCCGCGAGTCTGTCCATGACTGGATCCAGCGGTGCCACCATCTATTCCGATCTGGTCGTCAGTTCCCTTTCCATGACCGGCAGTACCAGCCTGCAGAACTACTCCGGCATCAACAAGAATGAACCCCTTGTCTCCGCAAGACTGGTGGAGTGAACCATGACATATGCGACAGCGACAATTTCGAGGATCTGCAAACGACTGAAGGTCAGCTTGCCCACACGCCTCAACAACCTGCGCGGCGACTCCGGCGATGCGATGGTGGAACTTGCGCTTTCCGTGACTCTTCTCGGCACTTTGCTCCTCGGAGCCGCCGAGTTTGGGACATTGGCGTACTCCGCCATCGAAGTTTCCAACGCGGCGCATGCCGGTGCCGCGTACGGTGCGCAGTCCCACACGACTGCCGATGACGTCTCCAACATGGAGACTGCGGCAACCCAGGACGCGCCCAACGTGAGTGGAATGACCGCGACTGCGGCCCGGTCGTGCCAGTGCTCGAATGGGGGCAGCTCGACCTGCGCGGTCACGGATTGCTCCACCTCGCGCATCGTCGAGTACGTTACGGTCAATACCACCGCGACGGTGAGCCCACTCTTCGCTGTCCCAGGGCTGCCGAAGTCCTACACCATGACCGGAAAAGCAGTATTGAGAGTGGTGCAGTAGTGGCAAGGATGTTCCCATTGCGATGGCGGCGTCTCACCCGTGGCGAACACGGCAGCGCCTTAGTCGAGTTTGCGGTGTCCGCGGTGGTCCTGTTCACCATGATGATCGGCGTCATGACCATGTGCCAGGCCATCTACACCTATCACTATGTCTCCGAAGCCGCCCGCGAGGGCACGCGCTACGCCATGGTTAACGGATCCTCGGTTACGACGCCGGCCACATCATCGGCGATCCAAACCCACGTGCAGAACCTGGGATATCCGGGTATCCAATCGTCGCTGATGACGGTGACGACGACATGGAAAGCCTACCCGTCCGGCACCACCTGTACCCCGTCGAGCACCTGCAACAATCCCGGAAACCTCGTCACCATCAAGACCTCCTACGCCTACCCGTTGTCTATCCCTTATCTCGGGAGCAAGACGCTGACCATGACCAGCACCTCCGCCATGGTCATTGCGCAATAAGGCCCCCGCGCGGCCTGGTTGATTCCCATACAGCTCATCGGACAGACCACCGCCCGCAGCAGAGGCGACCTGCTTCCGCTAGGATAGTTGGCAGATGCCGGACTCCGCGGTTGCGCCCAACCGGCGCGTCCCCGTAGAAAGCGGAAACGTATGAAGAATCCAGGACGGATCGCCACGTTGGTTGCATGCCTGGTCATCGCGCATGCGACCTCGCTCTGCGCCCCTGCGCCCGGTGGCGAGCGGCCCGACTACGCGGCCGAGCGCGCCGCCCGCGTGAAGTCATTGACCCAGCCCTACGGTTGGCTGTCATTGACGGCACTCGAATGGCTCAAGCCCGGCGTCACCACCGTCGGCTCTGCAGCCGGCAACTCGCTGGTTCTTGCGGGGGCTCCGGCCCATCTCGCCACGTTTGAACAAAAGAACGGCAAGGTCGCTGTCATTGCCTCCGACTCGTCGCTTCTGCTCCACGGCCACCCCCTGGTGCCGGGCGATCCGCGCTCGGTCATCGGCCCCGGCGAAGACGACGATTCCGCGTTGGCTAGCGGCAGGTTGCGGCTATGGGTCATCGACCGCGACGGCCAGCGCTATCTCCGCGTCAAGGACCCCGAGGCGCCCACGCTCCGGCAATTTCACGGTCTCCGCTGGTATCCGCCGGACGAGCACTTTCGCATTCAGGCCCACTGGATTCCCGACGCACCTCCGCACCTGTTGCACGTGACCAACGAGATCGGGCAGGTCTCTTCGGTCACCATTCCCGGACACGTGGAGTTTGAACTGAATGGAACGAAGCAGACCCTCATCCCCATTGAAGCCGACAAGGATGGGCTGTGGTTCGTCTTCCGCGACGAAACCCACCGCCAGACTACCTACGGTGGCGGCCGCTTTCTCACCACCGATGTGCCGTCCAATGGCCTGGACCATCCCGGCACGGTGATCCTCGACTTCAACCAGGCCGTCAACCCGCCCTGCGCTTACTCTCCCTTCGCAACCTGCCCGCTCGCACCCCGCGAAGCCCGGCTGCCCGTCGCCGTACCGGCCGGAGAAAAGCGGTACGACAAATGAAGCATCACTGTCGGGCTTGACGGAGACACTGCCAGCATGTCCGCAGCGGCAGCAGTCCTGGGAAAGATCGGTCTCTCCATGCCCATCCGGGAGATGGCCGCGCGCCCTGGGATGCTCCTTTAAGGGGAAATCCCCTCAAGCAGCGAAGGGGACCATGGCTTAGTACGAACCGCTCCACGACTATTCCGGGGTCAGCCGAACAGCGCAAGGCCGCGCTGCAGGCGCTTCTAGCTGACCGGGACCAACCTGCATCAGACGCATCCAGTACCGTACGGAACCACCAAATCAGTCGACTGGAAACTCAGCACCGGTCTTGCGATGCCAGCGCGAGGGGTACAATTCAAGCGACTCAGCGCTGAGGAGATGCAAGATGCCAGAAAGTGGTGGTTTGATGTGGGCTTTATTGATGGTCGTGTTGACGTTGTCCGTGCTTGCCATCGTCCTCGCGTCGTTCTACAGCATTGGCCCGACCCAGATCGGACTTGTACGAAAGAGAATTGGCAAGAAGCTGCCCGGCAACAACCCCGTGGCCTTCGCAGGAGAAGCCGGCTATCAGGCCGAACTGCTTATGCCCGGGATCCGCTTCAAGTTCCTGCCGTTCTACGCTGTCACCAAACACCCGTGGGTGCAGGTGCCGGCAGGGCAGATTGGCGTCGTTATCGCACAGGTCGGCAAGCCCACGCCCATCGGTGCGAAGTCAGGCAGGTACGATCCGGCTTTCGGCAACTTCACCGACTTTCGAACCTTCGTCGAAAAGGGCGGAGAGAAGGGTGTTCAGCGGCCGGTTCTTTCTCCTGGCACGTTGGCGCCGATCCATCCAGTGGCTTTTCTGGTCATCACCAAGCCGCAGGTCTTCGGTGTCCCAGTGTCAGACGAGTACAAGAACCTCGCCGACAACAAGAGGCTGAGCTTTATGGCCTTCGGCCTGGAAAACTGGCAGCTTGATGTCACCCGCATTGCGCCCAGGCCCGCCGGCGACAGCGGCAAAGTCGTGGACATGATTGGAGTGGTCACCATATTGGACGGCGAACCCTTGCCCGCTGGCGCCATCGCCAGCCGCCTCGGCGGATTCAACGACGTCAGTGAGTTCGAACGGCAAGATGGCGTCACGGATTTCCAGCTTATGGCGTTGATCCTTGGTAGCAAGAACGACCAGCACAACAACTATCAGGATTTCCAGAAGTTCCTGGAGGCTGGTGGAAAGATCGGACTCCAGCACGATCCGCTGCTCTATGGCGCTTACAACCTCAACCCGTT
>ODAK010005391.1_pt1 | contig 13010 bp, 13 predicted proteins | sample 1539591 | NCBI WGS metagenome assembly ODAK01 (sample SAMEA3539303, study PRJEB22396) | soil metagenome | biome: tundra; feature: field; material: soil | place: USA | collected 2010-05 | depth 0.15 m | reverse complement strand
TCGTGGCGGTCATTCGCTGGCACTCCCCATGACCCGGGACAGGTACAGGACGATCGGGACGAGCGAGATCACGAGCAGGACCACGGCAATCGACGATCCGAATCCAATGAGGCTGGCCTCGCTGATGCTGTTGTTGGTGATCAGCGTGGACAGCAACTCCAGACCGTTCGTGCCCTGGTTGATGATGAACGCGAGGTCGAATGCCCGGAGCGACTCGATCACGGTGACGACCACGATCACGATGTTGATCGGGGCCATCACCGGGAAGATCACCCGGAAGAACGTCTGGCGCTCGGAGGCGCCGTCGATCGCGGCCGCCTCCCGGAGCGTGGGGTCGACGCTCTTCAGGCCGGCCAGGTAGAGCACCATGATGTAGCCGACGTGGCGCCAGCTGGCGGCCACCAGGACGGCCCAGATGTTCAGGCTGGGATTGCCCAGCCAGTCAATCGCGTTGTTCTGCCTGGTCAGGCCCAGGGCGCTGTCGATGACGCCGTCCGGCGCGTACTGGAGCTCCCAGATAAAACCGACCACGGCCAGGGACAGGACGACCGGGAAGTAGAAGATGTTCTGGTAGAAGCGGCTGCCGCGGATCTCGCGGTCGAGCAGGACCGCGAAGAAGATCCCGATCGGCGACGCGATGAAGACGAAGAACAGCAGCCACATCAGGTTGTGGGCCACGGCCGGCCAGAACAGGACATACCCGCCAAAAAGGAACTGGTAGTTCTTGAGCCCGACAAAGTTGGCGGCCGTAATCCCGCCGATGCCCTGGTAGTCCGTGAACGAGAGCAGGATCGAGGCCAGCGTCGGCAGCCAGATGAAGATGATCGTCAGAGCCGTCGGGATACCGACCATCAGGAACAGGACGATCTTGTCCCGGCGGGTCAGGATGCTATAACGATGCTTCCGGGGCCCGGACGCGACAACCCCCGCTCCGGCTGGCACCGGAGCGGGGGCGAGGCCGATTGCCTGGGGGTCAGGCACGAGCCACTTCGAGTTGCCTGGCTAAACCGTTGCCGGCGGGAGCGCGTCCCAGTAGGCCTGGATCTCGGCCTGGAGAGCCGTCGTGTCCTGGGTGGGATTGGCCAGGAACTTCTGGAGGAAGGCCTGCATCCCGTTGGCACCGGCGAAGTCCGGCCGCGAGTCGCGGTCGAGGAACTGGGTGATCTTCTGGGCCGAGCTCACGATCGCCTGGGCCTTCTTCTGAAGGTCGCTGTAGCTGCTCGTATCGGTGTCGTTCGCCGTCGGGATGAAGCCCGGCTGGTTCTGGAACATCAGCAACTGGGTGGAACCCTTCGCCCAGAACTCCATGTACGCCTTGGCGACGTCGAGATCGGCCTGCAGGGTCGGCGACTTGGCGGTGACCATCCAGACGTCGATCGGGGCGTCGAGCGCGTTCTCGGCATCGTACTGCGTTCCAAGGCTGGGGAACGGGAAGAAATCGACGTCGGCCAGGTCGGCCGCGACGCCCGTTGCCGCGAACTCGGCGGTCATGAACAGCCCGAGGAGGTACATCCCGGACTTCTTCTGGACGAGCGTGTCGGCGGCCTTCTGCCAGGTCAGGCCGGCGTACGTCTTGTCGTGGAAGGGCATGATCTCGGCCCACTTCTTGAACACGGCCGTGACCTTGGGATCCGTCCACTTCTGCCCGTTGCCCGTGAGGAGCTGGGTATGGAAGTCGTAGCCATTGAGCCGGAGGTTGAGGATGTCGAAGGTACCCATCGCCGGCCAGCCGTCCTTGTCGCCGAAGGCGATCGGGATGAGGCCGTCGGTCTGCATCTTCGTGCACAGGGCCGTGAGGTCGGCCCAGGTCTTGGGGACCGTGTAGCCCTTGGCGGTGAAGACGCTCTTGCGGTAGAAGACCGCCCACGGGTAGTAGTCGACCGGAATGCCGTAGACCTTCTTGTCGTCACCAGTCACGGAGGTCGCGAACGCGCCGGTGAAGTTGCTGCTGACCTTGGTCCACACGTCGTCGATCGCGGTGGCCAGGCCCTTCGCGGCGAAGAAGCGCATCCGGTACCCGGAGAACCAGGTGAAGTCGTCCTCCGGGGTGCCCTGGAGGTACGCCCCGATCTGGTTCTGGAACGTGTTGTGGTCGACGGCGTTCATCTTCACGGTGACGCCGGGATTGGCTGCCATGAAGGCGGCATTGATCGCCGCCATGCCCTTCGCCTCGCCGGCGTCGGAGTGGTTGCTGCCGACGGTGACGGTCCCGGTCAGAGCGGCCGCGGACGCAGGGGCGACGGATCCCGGGGGGGCCACCGAGGCCGGGGGGGCCACCGAGGCCGGGGCGGTCGTCGCGCCTGGGCTACATGCCGCCAGGATCGTGGGAACTGCGGCTGCGCCGGCCACCACGGCCATCCCCTTGAGGACGTCGCGCCGACTGACGCTGCGCAGACCCGTCGTGGACAGCGTCTCGGGCCGAGCCGTGTCTTGATTCGCCATGGTCCTCCTCCTTCGGCCTTGCCAGCCGTTCTATGCGCCAATGTTGAACATAAACCGACAAACCCAAACGGATTGTCGGCCGGTTGCCGGGCCGTTGTCAAGGGATTCCAACTCGTATCCACAATTCCGCGTGGCACTGCGTTGACTTATGGCGGTATTGTTGTAGCACCGGAGCCGAGCCACCGGGCGATGGGAGGTTGCAGTGACACGACCTGGTCGAGCCAGGACCGGCGGGCAGACCACACAGGCGCCGCCGTGCTAGCGCGCCAGCGGCAGGCCTACATCCTCGACCGCGTGCGCGAGGAGGGCGGGGTCCGGGTGGCGGAGCTCGTCCGTGACCTGGGCGTGTCGGACATGACCATCCGGCGCGACATGGAGCTGCTCCACGAACGCGGCCTGATCGAGAAGGTCCACGGCGGCGCCGCGGCGCTGCCCGGGAGTGCCCTGTTCGAACCTGGCTTCACCGCCAAGTCGGCCCTCCAGGAGGCCGAGAAGGAGGCGATCGTCGATGCCGCCGTGGGCTTGGTCGAGCCCGGCACCGCGATCGGCATCTCGGCGGGCACGACCACCTACGCTCTGGCCCGGCGCCTGGTCGACATCGTGGGCCTGACGGTCGTGACCAACTCCGTCCGGGTGGCGGACGTCCTGCACGACGCCGGCCGACCGGACCAGACGATCATCATGACCGGTGGCGTGCGAACGCCCTCTGACGCCCTCGTCGGACCATTCGCGGTGGCCGCCCTGCGCAGCGTCCACGTCGACCTGGTCTTCATGGGCGTCCATGGCATGGACGCCCATTCCGGCTTCACCTCGCCCAACATTATGGAGGCCGAGACGAACCGCGCCCTGATCGAGGCCGGCGGCCGCCTGGTCGTCGTCGCTGACCATACGAAATGGGGCCAGGTGGCGCTCAGCTCGATCGCCCGACTCGACCAGGCCGATATCGTGATCACCGATGCCGGCCTCGAGGCCAGCGCCCAGGAGGTGCTCCGGAGCCGGGTCCGCGAGCTGAGGCTCGTCGATCCGACCGCGGGCGCCTGGGTCGGGGGTGGCTCCAACATCGAACCCAACGAGGAGCCCGTCCAGCTCAGCCGTCGGGTTGCCGCGCCGGCAGCGGACGGTTCGGCCTCGCTCGGCCGGGCGGCCGGGCCGTCGCGTGAGGACTGAACGCCCGGCGGGCTCGCCGGACGCCGAGGGACACGATGGCCGGGCCGCAGCGGTCCTGGCCAATCCGCATCGCCGCTACAACCCACTCGTTGACGAATGGGTGCTCGTCTCGACTGAGCGGACCCGTCGACCCTGGCTGGGCCGCCAGGACCCGTCGGCGCACGCGCCGGCGGTCGCCTACGATCCGACGTGTTACCTGTGCCCCACGAACACCCGGGCGAACGGACTGATCAATCCGGCCTACGACCGGACGTTCGTGTTCACCAACGACTACGCCGCGCTCCGGCCGGAAGTCCCGGCCGACCGGATCGAGCAGGGCCTGCTGCGGGCGGAGGGCGAGCCGGGGACCTGTCGGGTGCTGTGCTTCTCGCCCCGCCACGACGTGACCCTGGCCCTGATGTCGCAGCCCGATGTGCGGGCCGTCGTTGACGTCTGGGCGGACCAGACTGCCGAGCTCGGCGCGACCTACCAGTGGGTCCAGGTGTTCGAGAACCGGGGCGAGACGATGGGCGCATCCAACCCGCACCCGCATGGCCAGATCTGGGCCGGCACCGCCCTCCCCCACCAGGCCGCCCGCGAGAATGCCAGCCAGCTGGCGTACTTCGAGGCTCACGGCAGCCGGCTGCTGCTCGACTATGCGAGCCAGGAGAACGGCGGATCGCGGGTCGTGGTGGAGAACGATGACTGGCTTGTCGTCGTCCCGTTCTGGGCGGTCTGGCCGTTCGAGACGCTGGTGATCCCGAAGCAGCCGGTCGAGCGCCTGCCGGACCTGGCCAATTCGACGCGCGACTCGCTGGCGGGCGTCCTGATCGAGCTGCTCGGCCGCTACGACAACCTGTTCCGGCTACCGTTCCCGTACTCGATGGGCTGGCACCAGGCCCCCTTCGACGGCCACGCCAACGAGCACTGGCAGCTCCACGGTCATCTCTATCCGCCGCTCCTGCGCTCGTCCGTGCGCAAGTACATCGCCGGCTACGAGATGTTCGCCGAGACCCAGCGCGACCTGAGTGCCGAGGAAGCCGCTGAGCGGTTGCGCACCGTCTCAGCGATCCATTACCTGAGCAATGCGGTCCCGGGCGCGGACTGACGCGACCGACCCGGTCGTCCTCCGTGCCCAGCTGGCCCGGCTCGAGCCGGAGGCCGCGGCCCGGTCCGGCTCGGTCCGGATCGTGCGCGCGCCGGGCCGGGTCAACCTCATGGGCGAGCACACCGACTACAACGGCGGCTACGTCCTGCCCACGGCGATCAACCGTGAGATCCGGGTCGCCTACTTCCCGACCGACGACCGGCGGGTCGTGCTCCATCGCCTGGGCTCCGGCCAGCGCGGCGAGTTCAACCTCGACCAGCTGCCTGAACGGGCGGGTGGCTGGCTCGACTACGTGGTCGGCATGGCCTGGGCCCTGGCCCAGGCGGGGCTGCCCCTCCGCGGCTTACGCGGCGTGATCGGCTCGAACCTGCCGACGGGCGCCGGCCTGTCCTCATCGGCGGCGATCGAGCTGGCCGTGGCCCATGCGCTGCTGGCCGATCCAGCCGACGCCCCGGATCCGATGTCCCTGGCGCGGCTCGCCCAGCGGGCCGAGAACGGCTTCGTCGGGGTCCAGTCCGGCCTGATGGACCAGTTCGCGGTCGCCTGCGGGCAGGCCGACGCGGCGCTCCTGCTCGATTGCCGCTCGCTCGAGTGGCGCGCGGTGAGCCTGCCCCTCGATGAGGTCACACTCGTCGTGTGCGATAGCGGCCAGGCTCGCCAGCTGGCCGGCTCTGAATACAACGTGCGCCGAGCCCAGTGCGACGCGGCCGTGGCCGTCTTCGCCGGCCGGGATCCAGCCGTGCGCTCGCTGCGCGACGTCTCGCCGGAGCTCCTCGAACAGGCCGCTGTCGGAGGCTGGCTGGAGCCGGTCGTGCTGCGTCGCGCCACCCACATCGTCTACGAGAACGGCCGGGTGATCGACTCGATCGCCGCGCTCGAGGCGCGCGACTTGGCCGCCCTGGGACGGCTGTTCGCAGCCAGCCATGCATCCCTGCGCGACCTCTTCGAGGTGAGCTCGCCGGCGCTCGACGCCCTCGTCGAGATCGCCGTCGCGACGCCGGGCGTGGTGGCCGCCCGGATGACCGGCGCCGGATTCGGCGGCTGCACCATCAATCTCGTCCGGACCGATGCCGTGGCACGCCTGCGTTCGGCGGTCGAGTCGCGCTACGTGACCCAGACAGGCTTCACGCCCCGGGTCTTCCCGGTCCTGCCGGTGGCCGGGGCTGGACTCATGCCGAAGGCCCCTGCCGGGGTCATCCCGAACCCAGGCGCCGGCCCGTTGCCGGCGTGACCGTGCGCCTCTCGGCTGGATCCGATTCGGCGCAGGTCGACCCGATCGCCGGCGGGCGGCTGGCCTCCCTCGTGGCCGGGGGTCGGGAGCGGCTCATCGATCGGCCGCAACCCGGTTCCGCGCTGCCGGCGATGAGCTGGGGCAGCTTCCTCATGGCGCCCTGGGTCGGGCGGACCGACGAGGGGCGGGTGGACTGGCGTGGCCGCGCTGCCCAGCTGCCGCGCAACGCGGGTCGCCACGCCATCCACGGCGCCCTCTTCGATGTGCCCTGGCGGGTCGACCGCCGGGACGATGCCTCGATCGAGCTGAGCTGCCAGGTCAACCCGGGACGCTGGCCATTCGGCGGTCGGGCCTGGCAGCGGCTCTCCCTCGGGCCGGGCTGGCTCCGCTTCGAGGCGACGCTGACGGCCGGTCAACCGACGCCGGCCGCACTCGGCTGGCATCCGTGGTTCCGGCGCGGGCCCGACGAGGACCTCGAAGTGACCGTCCACGCCGATCGCCGGCTCGAGCTGGATATCGAGAGGATCCCGTCCGGGGTCAGCCTGCCGGTCGCAGGAGCGGACGATCTGCGGGCCGGCCCAACCCTGGGCGATCGTCGCCTGGATGACGTCTTTGTCGACGCTCATGGTCCGGCGATCGTGCGCTGGCCGGACCTCGAGCTCAGGATCGACTTCGAGGCGCCGCTGTCGAGCATCGTGGTCTTCTCCCCACCCGGCGCGGTCTGCGTCGAACCGGCAACGGCCTGGCCCGACGCACTCCGGCTGTCGGCGGCTGGCGTTCCCGGGACGGGCCAGGCCGTGCTCGAATCGGGCGAGACGCTGGCGGCGACGATGACCTGGTCCTGGTAGTCGGGCCCGCCTTGCCGTTGACCTGACGCACCGCAGAATCTCGTTCCGTCAGGACGCCGTCAACGTTCCGGCTCAGCATCGCGGACACTTGCCTCATCTCGCCCTGTGGACCGTGGAGATCAACCCCATGACCGAACCAAGCGGGCCTTCGTTCTCCTCCCGGCTGCCCGGCGCGAACCCGATCCGCCTGGCGATCGTGACTGGGGTCGGGATCGTCCTGGCCCTGTCCGCAGCCATCACGATGGCGGCTTCGCCGAGCCCCCAGGGCGGCGGGGCCAGCCCGACCACGCCGGCGGGCTCTCCCGCGCCAGCCCAGCGGGTTCCGTCATCCGGCGTCGGCGGCCTCGGGCGCGGGATGGCCGGACCAATCATCGGGGGGTTCGCCTTCGGCGGCGGATTCGGCGCGTTCGGGGCGTCGGGCGGCGTGACGATCGCCTCGATTGACGGCTCGAGCCTGTCGCTCAAGACCGCGGACGGCTGGACCCGCACGATCACGGTCACGGGGACGACGAAGATCACCCGGGGCGGCCAGGCGATCTCGCTGTCCGACCTCAAGGTCGGCGACACGATCGGGCTCAGGGAGTCGAAGGCGAGCAACGGCTCGTTCAGCATCGACGCGCTCAACGTGATCCTGCCCCGCGTCTTCGGCCAGGTGACTGTGACGACCGCCTCCACGATCACGATCAAGCAGTTCGACGGCACGTCCGCCATGATCCACGTCGGCAGCTCGACGACGTTCCGCCTCCTGGGCGTGACCAAGGCCACGATCGGCAGCCTCAAGGCCGGGATGACGATCAGCGCCGAAGGGACGAAGAACGCCGACGGCTCGCTGAACGCATCGTCCGTCGCCGGGGGCCAGCTTCGGGTCCCGTTCCCGGGCGGCGGCCACAAGGTGCCGGGCGGCAACAAGGCACCGGGCGGCAAGGCGACGCCAGGCGGTCCGACCGGATCGAGCCTGCCCGGGGCGTAGCTGGTTTGCTCGGAGAGGGCTCGAACGACGCCCCATCGTCGAGGTCCTCCGGCGCGCTGGGCGGATGGTAGGCTCGCCCTGATGGCAGAGGCGATCGGCGGTCGAGTCGGAACGGTCGCTCTGGGCGACAACCTGGTCATCCTGGCGGGCCTACCGGATGACTGCATCGACCTGGTCTACGTCGATCCGCCGTTCAACACCGGGCGCAGGCAGACGTTCCGCCGACTGAGAACGGTGCGCGACGAGACGGCTGGCGACCGCACGGGATTCAAGGGCAGACGCTACCGGACGGTCCAGCTCGGCGCCCGGAGCTACCTTGACATCCACGACGACTACCTCGACTTCCTGGAGCCCCGGATCGTCGAGATTCGGCGCGTGCTGAAGCCGTCAGGGACCCTCTACTTTCATGTCGACGATCGCGAAGTCCACTACTGCAAGATCCTGATCGACGCCATCTTCGGCCGCGAGTGCTTCCTGAACGAGGTCATCTGGGCCTACGACTACGGCGCCCGAACGACCAGGAGATGGCCGGCCAAGCACGACAACATCCTCGTCTACGTCAAGAACCCCGACGCCTACTTCTTCGACGCCGAGGCCGTCGACCGGATCCCGTACATGGCGCCGGGGCTGGTCGGACCCGAGAAGGCGGCTCGCGGGAAGCTGCCCACCGACACGTGGTGGCACACGATCGTTCCGCCGGGTGGCAAGGAGCGGACGGGCTACCCCAACCAGAAGCCCCTCGGCATCCTGCGCCGGATCGTGCAGGCGTCGTGCCCGCCCGGCGGCATCACGGCCGACTTCTTCGCCGGCAGCGGCACCGCCGGGGCGGCCGCCGCGGAGCTTGGCCGGCGGTTCCTCATGGTCGACAGCAACCCGGAGGCATGCCAGGTCATGGCCGCGCGATTCGCCTCGATCGACGGCGTGACATACCAGGGCTTCGAGCCCGGTGCAGTGAGCCTGCTGGCGTAGGGCATCCTCCCGATAGACCGGCCGCCGGCTGGCGGCTAGCCTCGGGCCGAACCGCCGGACCGGATGCCCCGGGTCGGAGGGGGGACGCGCCGTCGGTTGGGCACGTCGCTAACGAGGACGGTACATGCCCGCGAACGAGCCCAGGGTCACACTGGAGGGCAGCGAGCGCACGGCGATTCCCGGCGCACGGGACGTCGGCCCGGTCGCCCCGGACGAACGAATCGAGCTGACGATCCGGATCCGGCCGGCGAAGTCAGGCGCGGTTGCCGCCGCGGCAGCCCTGGTCCCAAACGCACAGGGGATTCCTGGCCAGCTCGGCTACCTCAGCCGGCGTCGACTCCGCGCCGCAGGCGCTGCCGACCCGGCCGAGGTCGGCCAGGTCGAGGCCTTCGCCCGCGAGCATGGGCTCGAGGTCCTCGCCTCGGAGGTTGCCGAACGCCGGGTCGTCATCGCCGGTTCAGCAGCCCGGCTGAGCGCCACCTTCGGCGTCAGCCTCCGCCGCTGCGAGGTCACGGGGACGACGTTTCGTGGCCGAACGGGGTCGGTCACGATCCCGGCAAGCCTCGAGGCGATCATCGAGGGAGTCTTCGGCCTGGACGATCGACCCCAGGCCAGTCCGCACTTCCGGGTTCTCGATTCGGCCGGCCGCCCTGATCCGGTGGCGGGACCGACCGGGGTTGCCCAGCCGGCGCCGGCGCCCGAATCAGTCACTCAGAGCTTCAGCCCACCCCAGGTCGCCCGTCTCTACGACTTCATCTCGGGTGTTGACGGAACGGGCGAATCGATTGCCCTGATCGAGCTCGGCGGCGGGCTCCGGCCGGCCGACCTCGACCTCTACTTCAAGGGCCTGGGAGTCCCGAGGCCATCGGTCCTGACCGTCTCGGTCGACGGTGGCCGCGACGATCCGACCACGCCCGACAGCGCCGACGGCGAGGTGATGCTCGACATCGAGGTCGCCGGGTCGGTGGCGCCCGGGGCGAAGATCGTCGTCTACTTCGCGCCGAACACCGATCGCGGCTTCCTCGATGCGATCACGAAGGCGGTCCACGACACGACCCACAATCCCTCGGTCATCTCGATCAGCTGGGGCGGACCCGAGTCGAGCTGGACGACCCAGGCGATGCGGGCGATGGATCAGGCCTTCGTCGACGCTGCGCTCCTCGGCGTCACGGTCACCTGCGCGTCGGGTGACAACGGCTCGGACGATCGGGTTGGCGACGGCCGGGCACACGCCGACTTCCCGGCCTCGAGCCCGAACGTCCTGGCCTGTGGCGGGACGCGGATCGCAGGCTCGGCCACGGCGATCACCGACGAGCGGACCTGGAATGACGGCGCGCTCGGTGGGTCGTCCGGCGGCGGCATCAGCGACGTCTTCGATCCCCCGCCCTACCAGGCCGCCGCCAACCTGCCGAAGTCAGCGAACCCGGGCGCCCGGGTCGGTCGGGGAGTGCCGGATGTGGCCGGCGATGCCAGCCCGGCAAGTGGCTATGCCGTCCGCGTCGACGGCCGGGACATGGTGATCGGAGGCACGAGTGCGGTGGCGCCGCTCTATGCCGGCCTCGTCGCCTTGCTGAACCAGGAGCTGGGCCGGCCGATCGGCTTCCTGAACCCGACCCTCTATGGCGTCGCACCCGGCGCGATCCGCGACATCACCGAAGGCAACAACGGGGCCTACTCGGCCGGCGTGGGCTGGGACGCCTGCACCGGTCTCGGCCGGATCGACGGAACCAGGCTCCTGGCCGCACTCGGCAAACCCGCTCAGCCGGCGCTGGACCCGCTGATCTGAGCGGCTCGCGGTTGAGCAGGCGGGCGCGGTTCAGCGGCGTTCGGCGGCAGGCCGGTCGTCGAGGCCGAGCACGGCGATGACGCCTTCTGCCAGCGCCTCGGGCAGATGGATCGAACCTTCGCGCCCGCGATACGTGGCGCCGCCCAGCTCGTACTGACCCAGCTCCACCCGGAACGCCCGGGCACACGAGCCGACACTGCCGGCCAGGGCGATCGTGCGCTCGATCGGGCTGATCCGGATGACGCGCAGACCGAATTCGGCGGCAAAGGCCCGGGCGCGTTCGACGTCCTGCGGCCGGGCGCTCTCCGTCCTGGCGAACTCAGCCCGGGTCAACCTGATCGGCGCTGCCCCAACCTGATCCCGAGGCGGATCGGCCCCATCTCGCGGCGGCGGCCGGAGGACGAGGGTCACTTCGAGCTGCTCGTCCGGGTCGGCTGGCCCGACGAGCCGGGCACCCGGTGCGGCCCGCCGCTCACTACCGGCCAGCGCGACGAACCGACTGTGCATGTCGAGACGATCGGCCTCGCAACGCCGCCCGTCAATATTGTGCCCAGCGTTGGGCCTGGCCGGATCGGCTAGGCTATTGACAATAGCCATGATGGCTAAGTATCGTAGCCACACCATGAATTCGATCCCCGTCCCCGCCCTCGACCATGACGTTCGGACCTGGCTTCGCCTGGAAGGGGTAGCTGCGTTGATCGCTGGCATCGCCGTCTTCGGCCGGCTCGGTGGTGACTGGCCGTGGCTCGTGCCGGCGATCCTGCTGGTCGACGTCTCGATGGTCGGCTCCCTGCGTGGGCCGCGGGTCGGAGCGATCATCTACAACCTCGCTCACCAGTGGGCTGTTGCGCTCGCCCTCCTGGGCGCCGGACTCGCCCTGAACCTGCCGATCCTTGCCCTGGGCGGGGCCATCGTGGTCGCCCACGTCGGGATGGACCGCGCCCTCGGCTATGGCCTGAAGTTGCCAACCGACTTCCGCGACACCCACCTCGGCCGGATCGGTCGTGACCGGGCTGAACCGGCGGGCGGAATCTGAGCCGATGAGCCCGGCCCCAGCCCGGACCTCGCACGCCGCGATCATTGCCGAGGCCCGCAGGCTGCTCGAAGAGGGTGGGCTCGAAGCGGTCACGATGCAGGCGGTCGCCGGTCGGGTGGGCGTCCGGGCGCCGTCGCTCTACAAGCACTTCGCCGGCCGGTCTGCGCTGATCGGCGCGATCGCCCAGGACGTTGTCGCCGAACTCGACGCGTCGATTGCCCCGGCCGCCCGAGCTGCCGACCCGGCCGAAGCCGTCCGGATCGCCGCCAACCACTACCGGGCGTTTGCCCGGCGCTCGCCCGGCGCCTACCAGCTCCTGTTCAGCCGGCTCCTGCCCAACGCTCGACCGACGGCCGAGTCGAATGCGGCGGGCGCCGCTGGTGTGCTCTTCATGGCGGAGCGGCTCGTCGGGGCGGAGCACGCACTCGAGGCCGCCCGACTGTGCACTGCCTTCGTCCACGGCTTCGTGAGCATGGAGCTGGCGGGTGCCTTCCGGCTCGGCGGCGATGTCGATCAGGCGTTTAGCTATTCCCTCGACACGATCATCGCGGGGCTGCCACGGCAAAGCCCCGTCGGCTGAGCGATCACGGCGGAGTCGGCAGCGGGCCGGTCACAGCGCATGGACGGCCCGCCATCCGCAACAACCGACTACATCGCGTTGAACGTTTCCACGACCTGGATCGATGCGCCGCCCTGGCGGACCGGGCAGCCTTTCGCGAGCTCAACGGCTGCGTCGATCGAATCGGCGCTGATGACGCTGTAGCCCGATGGGCCGGATGGATCGTCGCTGACCGAGCCGTCCGCGGCGATCGTCTTCGTCCGCGACGCGGGGTTTCCACCGTCGATGACGGCAGCGCCAAGCGTTCCGAACCAGTCGGTCCACGCCTGCATGATCTTCTGACCCTCCTCGGGGGTCTCCGGCATCGAGCCACCGTGGTACAGGAGCACGAAGTTCGCCATCGTTGGATCCCTCTCGATCATCGCAGTGCCGCGGTCGTTTGCCGCCGTCAGATCATCCACGAACGGCCGCGCCGCGAATCGACAGTTCTGTCAACGTTTCGTTCAAAAAGCAGGGTTTTACCCGTCGGAGTCGCTCTGGCAGGCAGGCGCCGGTTCGCAGGGCATCAGCGGCGGCACGTTCTACGTCCGGTTCAGGCGGTATCTGCCGGCAGCCGGCCTCGCACCGACCGGCCTGCACATCCCGCGCCACCGCGCGGCGAGGCCCCGCCGTGGTGGCCGGGCGCCTGCCGATGCTCTGCGACCAGCTGGCGGTAGGTGCCACCACTCAACTTGAGCGTGCGTGCCTGCGTCTGGTAGTCGACGTAAGCCAGGCCGAAGCGGGGCCAGTAGCCATGGCTCCATTCGAAGTTGTCCATGAGCGACCAGGCGAAGTAGCCGCGCATCGGGGCGCCCTGCGCGGCAGCGTTCGCCATCGCGTCGACATGGTCGAGCAGGTAAGCCGCTCGCTCGTGAT
>ODAK010005389.1_pt1 | contig 13012 bp, 12 predicted proteins | sample 1539591 | NCBI WGS metagenome assembly ODAK01 (sample SAMEA3539303, study PRJEB22396) | soil metagenome | biome: tundra; feature: field; material: soil | place: USA | collected 2010-05 | depth 0.15 m | reverse complement strand
AGCCACGCGGCGGACTACCGCGGGCGCCGAGCCCGACGAGTCTCGCCGTTCGTGCTCGAGGCACTCGACCTGCCAACCGCCCCCGCGCCGTTCGGCACGGGGGAGCAGACTGCGCCGCTCGAACGCCTGGCGGCGTTTGCCGCAGCCGGCGCCCCGGCTGAGGCCGGGGTGGGCGCCTGTGGACGCGCGACGGGCGAGCCGCTCTCGCTCAGTTTCTACCAGGTCGACGATTACCTCACGTGTCCGCTCAAGTACAAGTTCGTCCACGTCCTACGGGTGCCGATCGCGCCGCACCATTCGATCGTGTACGGGGCCGCCCTGCATCGGGCTGTCCAGGAATTTCACAAGCGCCACGCCCACGGCGAGGTGATGTCGGAAATGGAGCTCTTCGCCTCGTTCGAGGCCGCCTGGTCGAACGAAGGATTCCTGAACCGGGATCACGAGACGGCACGACTCGAGGCCGGCCGGGCGGCCCTTAGCCGGTTCCGACTCGAACAGCTCGAGCCCGAGGCTGTGATTCCGGCCTACGTCGAGCGGGATTTCGCATTTACCCTGAACGGAGACCGGATCCGTGGCCGGTGGGACCGCGTGGACGTCCAACCCTGTCGCGATAGCGATGGCCAGATCGTCGATGCGATGGGTGCTGCCGATGGGGGACTGCCGGCTGATGGAAGCCTCCTGCCCGATGTTGTCGAACCGACACTGGCGCTCATGCCCCGCGAGGTGGTCACGATCACGGATTACAAGTCGAGCGATGTGCGCGACCCGGCGAAGGCTCGGCAGCGGGCGCGCGATTCGCTCCAGCTGACGATCTATGCGATGGGTTGGCAGGCAATGACCGGCCGCCTTCCCGACGCCGTCCAGCTCAGCTTCCTCGGGTCCGGGCTGGTTGGCCGGGCAGGGGTGGACGAGCGGCGCCTCGCCCGGGGCCGAGCTCAGATCGAGACAGCAGCGACCGGGATCCGGGCTCGTGACTTCGCGGCCAAGCCGGATCTCCTGGCCTGCTCATACTGCGCATTCCGTGAGATCTGCCCGGCCAGTGTTGCGCGCTGAAGCACCGCCCGCGGGCTCTCAGCGCTTCCCGGGCCTGTGCGCAATCAGCTTTGACTTCGGGAACACGCTCGTGCCGGTGAGCCGAACCGATCTGGAAACCGTCGTCGAACGGATGACGGCGGCCGTGGCCGAGCGGTGCGGCGGCCTCGATCTGGACGCTTTCCGAGCGGCCTGGGCCGAGGAGCGCGAGCGCCAGTTTGCTGAGGAAGTACCAAGGCTGCGCGAGGTCGACCTTGACCGGCGGGTCGTCCGTGTCCTTGCCCGGCTCCGGGGGATGCCCCCGCCGCCACGGACCAGGTCATGGGACGACGATGCTGCTGCCCGGCGGTCCACGCCGATCGAGGTCGCCTTCGCGGTCGACACGTACAGCCGGGCCTTCGTGGCGGTGGTCCCGCCGCCGGCCGAGGTCGGCCGGCTGCTCGGGCGGCTGGCGGGGCGGTTCAGTCTGGCCGTGCTGTCGAACTGGCCCCTGGCATCCACGATCGATGCGTACGTCGAGGCAGCCGGCTGGCAGCCGTTCCTTCGTGCTGTCATTGTCTCCCAGCGGGTCGGCACGATCAAGCCGGATCCGCGGATCTTCCGGGCTGCCGAGGCGGCGCTTGGCAGCGAGGGCCAGGCCATCCTCCACGTCGGCGATGACTGGGCCGCCGACATCGTCGGCGCGAAACGGGCCGGCTGGCGGGCCGCCTACTTCCGCCACCGACAGGTCGAGTCGCCGCTGCCGGCCTCGAAGCCGGACGGGTCGGTGAAACCGGATCTGGAGATCGACTCGCTCGAGGCGCTCGAATCAGCGCTGGCCTGAGCCGCGCTGCGGCTCGCCGGTAGACTCGCCACAGCATGGAGCCCCGGGACCGCCTGATCAACATCGCAACCTTGCTGGCCGCCGTCGTGGCCTGGATCGCCGTGTTCATCATCGTGACCACCCAGGATCCCCGGACGAGCGGCCAGGCTGTGGTCACCGGCGCGATCCTCATTGGGGCGGCGGTCGGCCTGACCACGGTCCCGCTGCTGTGGCTGGTCGTCTTCAGCCGGCATGCCCGGATCGCCTACCGGGGCGACTGGATCCGGGCGTTGCGACGAGGAGTGTGGGTGGCTTTCGTGATCACCTTGTTTGTCCTGCTTCGTCTCGAGAACGCGTTCAGCCTGCCGATCGCCCTCTTCGTGCTCGTCATCGTTGGCGTGGCCGAGGCCACCCTATCGGTCGACCGTTGAGGGTCCGGCTCGTCTCCTCCGCAGCGCAAGGTAGACCCAGATGACCCACCAATCGGCGAACGCAAGACCAGTCCCAGCGGCCACGGAGCCGGCAGCGCGGCCGGAGCCGAGTCCGATCCTGCCCCTGGTCGGAACCCAGCCGGCCGGGCCGTTCGCGGCGGCCAAGGCCCGGATCGCCGCCGTGGTCGACGCGAATCGCACCGAGATCCTGGCCCTCAGCCACCGGATCCATGCCAACCCGGAGCCGGCCTTTGAGGAGGTCCAGGCAGCGGGCTGGGTCGCCGAAGCGATCCGTGCCCGGGGCTTTGCGGTCGAGCACCCAGCCGGCAGCCTGGCAACCGCCGTGCGTGGCCGGCTTCGTGGCGGGCGGGCGGTCGAGCCGGGCGGCGAGGGGCCCAGGATCGGGATCCTTGCCGAGTACGATGCGCTGCCCGGTCTCGGTCACGGCTGCGGCCACAACACCATGGCGGCGTCGGGGGTTGGTGCGGCGATCGCGTTAGCGGGCGTCGCCCCCGAACTCCCCGGTGAGATTGTCTTCCTGGGAACCCCCGCCGAGGAGCGCGGCTCGGGTAAAGCCATAATGCTCGACGATGGACTGTTCGAAGGACTTGATGCAGTCCTTCTGTACCACCCATCGGATGCCACCCACGTCACCTGCGGGCTGCTCGTCAGCGAGGACGTCCACGTGACGTTCCACGGCCTCCAGGCTCACGCCGCGTCCGACCCGTGGGAAGGGCGCAATGCCCTCGACGCGATGATCCTGCTGTTCAGCTCGGTCGGGTTGTGGCGCCAGCAGCTTCGGCCCGATGCCCGCATCCACGGGATCATCGTGGAGGGCGGCACAGCGGCGAACATCATTCCGGAGCGGACCCTCGCCTGGTTCATGGTCCGTTCGCCGGATGAGGCCGAGTATGAGCGGATGCGGGTCCGCTTCGAGGATCTCTGCCGGGCCGCGGCACTGGCCACCGGCTGTACGGTCGAGGTCGTCTTCAGCGGGCGGGCGTCCACGATGCGCAACAACATGGTCCTGGCCGATCGGTTCGGCGCGAACCTGGCCGCCTACGGCGTGATCGCCGGCCCGCGGCCCGACAACCTGGGCAGCTCCGATATGGGCAACGTCAGCCAGGTGGTGCCCACGATCCACCCGTGCGTGGCGATCTGTCCGGCCGGAGTCGCCAGTCACTCGATTGAGTTTCGCGATGCCGCCGGCCTGCCCTATGCCGACGACGTCACCCTGCTGGTGGCCACGGTCGTCGCCCAGACTGCCTACGAGCTGTTCGCCGATCCGGCGCTGGTCAAGGCGGCGTGGCGGGAATTCCGGGCGGGCGCCTGAGGCCTGGGTCTCACCCCGGCGCGCTGGGGGCAGCGGGCCGAAGCCGGCGGTTTGGGCAGTGCTAGGATGGCCGCGGCGCCCCGCTGGACGTTCGATGCGAACCGGCGGCGTCCCCAGAAGACGCGATCAGCTGGCGGCATCGGGCGCCCCTGCCAGACCTCGTTGACCCGTCTCCCGGAGGTCCCGATGGCCCAGCGCCATGACCCCGCCCCGGTCGACAGCTTCGCCGTGGCCAACGGTTGGAACCGCGACTACGAGGCATATTCCGACTTCGACCTGCCCACGTACGTCGGCCCAACCACGTTCATGAACCTGCCCTGGGTCACGGACCCGGCCGTCCTGCGCGCCCGTCGGGCGGATGTCGCGATCATCGGCGCGCCGTTCGACGACGCTGTGAGCCACCGGTCGGGCGCGCGGTTCGGTCCCCGCGCGATCCGCGAGGCCCAGTACACGTCGGGATCGATCAACTCGCTCCAGCTCGGCGTCGAGCCATTCGAGGTGCTCGATGTGGTTGATGCGGGTGACGCCAACGTCGTACCGGCCTGGACCGAGCGCGCCCACGCGATGATCTATCGCAAGGTTCGCGAGGTCGCTGAGACCGGTGCGATCCCGATTGTCCTCGGGGGAGACCATTCGATCACCTGGCCAGCAGCCACGGCGATTGCCGAAGTCCGCCGACCGGGCTCGATCGGGATCGTCCATTTCGACGCCCACGCCGACACAGCCAACGATGACTGGGGTGTGCTGGCCGGCCATGGCACCCCGATGCGCCGGCTGATCGAATCGGGCGCCGTCAAGGGCTCCAACTTCGTGCAGGTCGGCCTGCGTGGCTACTGGCCACCGGTCGACGTCTTCGAGTGGATGCGGGCGCACGGGCTGCGCTACCACCTCATGCGCGAGATCGAGGACCGCGGAGCCGAGGCAGTCGTAGCCGACGCGATCGCTGAGGCGCTCGACGGGCCGGACTATGTTTACCTGAGCATCGACATCGACGTGATCGATCCGGGCCTGGCGCCGGGCACCGGGACGCCGGAACCGGGCGGCATGCTCACCCGGGAGGTCCTCCGGGCGATCCGCCAGATCGTCGCTGCGGTGGAGCTCTGCGGGATGGATATTGTCGAGGTCTCGCCGCCGTACGACCACGCCGAGACGACGGCGATGGCCGCCAACCGGGCGGCGCTCGAGGCGATCAGTGCGCTGGCCGTCAAGAAACGGGCGGGGACCACCATCCGCTGGGAGCCGCCCGTCGCGTGACCGGCGCCGACCCTCGTGCCGACGCTCTGGCCCGGCTGTACGACCTGGACCTGGCCGAGGATTCAGGCGATGACATTGGGCTCTACCTCGCCCTGGCCGCGCGGACCGGTGGCCCGATCCTCGAGCTGGCGGCGGGCACCGGCCGAATCGTCCGGCCGCTCGCCACGGCCGGCTACGAGGTCACGGCCGTTGACTTCGACCCGGCGATGCTCACCCGCCTGATCGCCACCGAGCCGGGCAGGGTCACGACGGTCCTGGCCGACCTGACGACATGGCGACCGTCCGAACCGACCTACCACCTGGCGATCCTGGGCTTCAACGCGCTCTTCCTCATGGCCGGGCGGCACGAGCAGCGGGCGGCCATCGAGTCCCTGGCCGCGGCGCTCGTCCCGGGCGGCCTGGCGGTCGTGGATATCTGGCTGCCGGACGCGGCCGACCTGGCTCGCTACGACCAGCGCCTCCTGCTCGACTACGTCCGGATCGATCCGGAGACCGGCCGGACCGTGACGAAGACGGTCTCGGCGCTCCACGATGCGGCGACTGCCACGGTCCTGCTCAGTGCAATCTACGAGGAGGGGCTGCCCGGGGAGCCGGCGCTGCGCTGGATCCGCCGCGACACGCTTCGCCTGATCGGCGCCGGCGAGCTTGTCGACCTGGCTGGAGCAGCCGGCCTGGAGGTGGAGGTGCTGGCCGGCGACTACGGCCTCGAACCGCTCGGGCCCGGCAGCGAGCGGGCGATCCTCGTGGCCAGGCGTCCATAGCCTCGATGGCAGTGCCGACAATGGCCCGATCGGTGGGGTAGCCGGGCATCGCCCGCATGGTATCGTCGAACGATGGGCAAGGACCAGATCCGGCTCCTGATCGTTGAAGACGTGCCGCAAGTGGCCCAGTACATCCGCGGCCTCCTCAACTCGCAGAGCGCGATCAGTCTGCTGGACGTCCTGACGGATGGCTCAAAGGCCGTCGGCCAGATCAGCCAGCTCCGGCCCGATGTCCTGGTCGTGGACGCCCTGCTCCAGGGCCGGGTCAAGGGCCTCCAGCTCGTCGATCAGCTCCATAGCGGTGGGATCGGCGTGCCGATCATCGTGCTCACGGTCCCCCAGCACCCGATCGAGCCCGACCCGGAGCGCGGCATCCAGGCGGTCCTGATGATGCCGTTCTCGGGCTTCGATCTGATGAACAAGGTGTCGGGCGTCCACCGCTCGTTTCAGGCGAGCGAGGAGGCGGCCGGATCGCGGGTCCTGACCGTCTTCGCCCCGAAGGGCGGCGTGGGCAAGACGACCGTGGCGTTCAACCTGGCCGTGGCCATGGCCCAGGCTGGCAGGCGCACGGCCCTGATCGACGGCAGCCTCCAGTTCGGCGACCTGCGCTCATTGCTGAAGGTTCCGCCGGACGCGCCATCAATCCTCGACCTGCCCACCGACCGGGTCCAGGAGTCGGACCTGGCCGACGTCATGTGGCGCGACCCTTCAGGGGTGGACATCCTCCTCGCTCCGCCCCGGATCGAGCAGGCCGAGATGGTCACGGTCCGCGACGTGGACAAGATCCTGTCGCTCCTGCGGCGCGTCTACGCGGTCGTCGTGATCGATACGCCGGCCGCCCTGACCGACACAACCCTGAGCTTCCTCGATGCGTGTGACACGATCATCGAGATTGTCACGTTCGACTCGACGACCATCCACAACACGCTGGCCATGGCTGATACCTTCCGTTCAATCGGCTACTCGCCGAGCAAGGTCCGCTACCTGGTCAATCGGGCCGACTCGTCGGGCGGGATGGACCTCAACGAGCTGGCCAAGGCAATCGGCCGGGTGCCCGAGCACTTCGTCGTGTCCGATGGCCGGCTGGTGATCGAGGCGAACAACGGGGGGGTGCCCTTCGTCCTGACCGAGCCGGGGGCTCAGGTCAGCCTGGACATCATTCGGGTGGCATCCGAGCTTCTCGTCGGCGACAGGGTCCCGGTCGGGGCGCGGCGCTAGGTCCGGTGTCCGACCCGCGTCCGATCGGCGTCTTCGACTCCGGCGTGGGCGGCCTGACGGTCCTCCGGGAGATCCTCCGGCGGCTCCCTCGGGAATCAACGATCTACCTGGGCGACAGCGCCCGTGCGCCGTACGGCCCGCGATCGGATGAGGAGGTCCTCGCGTTCAGCCGGCAGGCAATCGAGCGCTTGGCCGAGCGGGACGTCAAGGCGATCGTGATCGCCTGCAACACGTCGACGGCGATCGCCCTCGCCGACCTGCGCCGGCGACACCACCTGCCAATCCTGGGCGTGATCCGGCCCGGTGCCGTGACCGCTGCCCTATCGACCCGTAACCGACGGGTCGGGGTGATCGCGACGTCGGCCACCGTCCGTTCCCATGCCTACTTCCAGGCGATCAAGGAAGAGAACCCGGCGATCGAGATCTACGAGTATGCGACGCCCGCCCTGGTGCCACTTGTCGAGTCTGGCCGGCTGGCTGGCCCCGAGGTTGAAGCGATCGTCCGCGAGTCGCTCGCGGGGTTGCTCGGCCGGCGCACCCCCGATGGCGCCCCGAGCGGGCCGCAGCCCGCGTCGGCCGGAATCGACACGCTCCTCCTGGGCTGTACCCACTACCCGCTGATCGAGCCAGCGATCCGAGCCGTCAGCGGCGAGCGGATTGCGCTGGTCGACTCGGCCACGGCTACTGCCGGGGCGCTCGGCGACCTCCTCGCGATCAATGGGCTCGAGGCGCCAGGCTCGACGCGCGGGACCGCGGCCGATCCGGGCCGCAATGGCCACGACCGGCCCACGACCACGATCCGACCAATTGTCCATCGCCAGCTGACGACCGGATCGGTGGACTCATTCCGCGATCTGGCCGGCCGCTTGTTCGGCGACGGCTTCCTGGACGTCGAGGCGATCGAACTCGGGGTTCCTGTCTGATGACCAACCCGCGCCGCGACGACCGGCTGTGGCAGGCCGGATTCCTGGTGGGATCGGCCCTCGGCGCCGCCGTGACCGTGCTGGGCCGACGGGCCGAGCGCTCGGCCCGTCGGGGCCTGGTTGACTGGACCCAGGCCGAAGCCGTCGCGGTTGGCAGGCTGCGCAAGGCGCCCGGCGGCCTGGACGCCGCCGAGCTCCGGCGATCCGAGCCGGCCTACGCCGCGGCGATGGCCCTGGTCGTGCCCCGTCTGGCCGACGCCCTGGGGACCGAGCTACCGGGCATCGTTGATCGGGTCGGAGTCGTTGACCGGGCCGGCTGGGTACGGGCCAACGCGGCGAGCTTCGCCGACCTGATCGGCCGGCTCGAGGGCCAACTCCTCGACCAGGTCGTACCAACGGGCGGTGGGCTCGTCCCGGCGACCCTGGCAATCGCCAACCGCTGGGTCACGACCCACCAGATTGGTTATCTCCTGGGGTTCATGGGTGGCCGCGTGCTGGGTCAGTACGACCTGGCTCTCCTAACGGCCGAGACGACGCCGGGCCGACTCCTCTTCGTCGAAGAGAACATCCGCCAGACGGCCAAGCTGCTCGATGTCCCGCTCGATCCCTTTCGGATCTGGATCGCGCTGCATGAGACGACCCACGCCTTTGAGTTCGAGGCCCACCCCTGGCTGCGACCCTATCTCGCCGAGCGACTCGAGCGCCAGCTGACGGGCTTCTCGAACGGGGCAGCCTTGCTCCGTCGGGACGGCCTGAAGCGCCTCGGCCGGTCGCTTCGGGGCGAGGCCGGTGCCGAGCACTGGATGGAGCGGCTGATGGACGGCGAACAGCGTCGGCTGTTCCGGGAGACCCAGGCGGTGATGAGCCTGCTCGAGGGCTTCAGTGACTACGTCATGGATGAGTACGGTCGTGACCTCGTGCCCGGCCTGGACCGGATCAGCGAGCGCTTCCATGCCCGGCGTGACCAGAAGAGGACGGGCGTCGAGCGGGCGATGATGCGGCTGATCGGGATGGACCTGAAAATGGAGCAGTACCGCAAGGGCGAGCGGTTCGTCGCGGCGATCGCCCTGGCCGGCGGCTCGACCGCCCTCAACCGGCTCTGGGATGGGCCGGAGAGCCTGCCCCGCGACGGTGAGATCGACGCCCCCGAGCGCTGGCTGGCGCGGGTCATCGCGTCAAGGGGCAACGCTTGAGCGAGAGCAGCCGGGTGGTCGGTCCAGGCCGTGGGCCGCACGGCGTGCCCGCCGCGATCGCCCTCAGTCCGATCCTCTCGGCTCGCTACCGCTCGCGGGACCTCGAGCGGATCCGAGCCGCTGCGCCCGGCTCACGCCTGGTCATGATCTCGTTCGAAGGGCTGGCCGATGGCCCGGTCGATGATGTCGAGGTCCTGCTGTGCGGCTTTCTGGGCGCCGATTCCTTCGACCGCGTCCTGGCCCGAACTCCGCGGCTGGCCTGGGTCCACTCGGCGACGGCCGGCGTCGAGCGGGTCCTGACCCCCGGCAGCCGCCAGCGCGACCTGCTGATCACGAACGCCCGGGGTGTCTTCTCCCGGCCGATCGCGGAGTACGTGATGATGATGATCCTGGCGGTCAGCCGGCGCCTGCCACAGCTCCTTGAGCTCCAGCGCGAGCGGACATGGCAGCCGCTCGAGGGCGCCGAGCTGAGCGACGTGACGGTGGGGATCGTTGGACTGGGTTCGATCGGGCGGGCGGTGGCGACGCTCGCGACGGCGTTCGGCTGCCGGGTGATCGCAACCCGCCGCCGGTCGGAGGCCGGGGCGGCCGCAGCTCCGCATGGCGAGCCGCCGCAGGATGAGGCCCGCCCCGGCGCAGGCTCGACCGGCGAGGGGCTCGTCCTCGACCAGGTCCTCGGTCCGGACGGCCTGACCGCGGTGCTGGCGGAGTCCGACTTCGTCGTCCTCGCAGCGCCGCTAACGCCAACGACCGAGGGCCTGATCGACGGCCCGGCACTCGAGGCGATGAAGCCGGGTGCGTGGCTGATCAACGTGGCTCGAGGTCGACTCGTCGACGAGCGAGCTCTATTGCGCGCCCTGCGCGAGGGTCACATCGGTGGGGCGATTCTCGACACGTTCCGGGATGAGCCGCTGCCGCCGAGCTCGCCGTTCTACGACATGGACAACGTGATCGTCACGCCCCACACCTCGTGGTCCAGCGGACGCGTTCTCGATCGCTCGGTCGAGCTGTTCTGCGCGAACCTGCGCCGCTACGCCGCGGGCCAGCCCCTCGTGAACGTGGTCGACCCCGCCGCCGGGTACTGACCGAACGTCGACCGCCGTGATCGGCGACAATCGGGCCGCATGCAGATCGCGATCGTCGGGCTTGCCGGAGCGGGTAAGACCACCGTCTTCAACACCCTGACCCGGGGCCACGCCGAGACCGGCGGATTCGGTGGGATGCAGCTGAACGTCGGGGTGGTCAAGGTGCCCGACGTCCGGCTCGACCGGCTCGCGGCCATCTTCAAACCCAAGAAGATCGTCCAGGCGGACGTCACCTACGCCGACCTGCCGGCGCCTCCGGCATCCTCCGACGGCCGGATCGGAACCGAAGAGCTGCCGGCCGAGCACCTCGCCCGGCTGCGCGACGCGGATGCCCTGCTCCACGTGGTCCGCGCGTTCGAAGACCCATCGGCGCCACATCCCGAGGGTTCGGTCGATCCCTGGCGTGACCTCGAGCGGCTCGACCTCGAATTTATCCTGGCCGACCTGACGGTCACCGAGCGCCGCCTCGAGCGACTCCGGGCAACCGGGCGCCACGGTACCCCGGCCGAGCGCGAGTCGAACGAGCGCGAGGAGGTGATCCTGGCCCGGCTCCACGCCGGACTCGTGGAGGGGGCGCCGATCCGCGACGTCGAGCTGAGCAACGACGAAGAAAAGGCCCTGCGCGGCTTCCGGTTCCTCACCCAGAAGCCGGTCCTCGTCGTCCTGAACGTCGGCGAGGCCGACATCGCCCGGGAGGCGGAGATCGTCACCGGGATCGCCGAGCGCTACGAGCACCGCGGGGCAATCGTCGACGCACTCAGCGCCAGGATCGAGATGGAGCTCGGCGAGCTCGACGCGGACGAGGCCGCGGCCTTCATGGCGGAACTGGGGATCCACGGCTCCAGCCTTGACCGGGTCATCGCCCTGTCATACCGGTTGCTCGGGCTCGTCAGCTTCCTGACCGCCGGTCCGGACGAGGTCCGGGCCTGGCCGATCCCGGCCGGTTCCACAGCGGTCGATGCGGCCGGAGCGATCCACACCGACCTCGCCCGGGGCTTCATCCGGGCCGAGACGGTGGCCTATGCAGACCTCCTTGAGCTCGGCTCGATGGCCGAGGCGCGCAAGCACGGCCGGCTGCGCTCGGAGGGCAAGACCTACCTCGTCCGCGATGGGGACGTGGTCGAGATCCTGTTCAGCAAGTAGCGGGGTCGTCGGGCGGCCCGCGGCGCGTCGACCGGGCTTCCTAGTTGAGCTGCGAGTCGCCCTTGGGGCGGAGCTCGGCGATGACTGCCCGGTAGTCGGGCAGGTCGTCCTCGTCGATGTCGTTCTCGTCGATGTCCTCATCGCCCCAGTCAGGACCCTGGTCGGCGACCTCGATCGCGGTGAGTTGCGTCTCGTCCTCGCTCTGGCTGACCAGCACCGAGGCGGTCAGGCGATCGTCGCTGACCGGGGTGAAGCCCTGCTCCTCCTCGAGCAGCCGGGCGACCGCCTCGATCAGCGTATTCTCATCGAACGAGTCGCGAACTCGCCGGCTGGCCGCCCGCACTAGCTCGACGAATTCGTCCGGCTCGAACCGCTCTTCGTGGACCAGGATGAGGTCCGAGAAGATGTCGCCCTCGCCCTCGTGGAGTTCGTAGAAGTACATGGCGTCACGATACCCCGAGCGGGGGGAGTTCGACGTCGTCCACGTCGGCAATGTCTGTCGCGATGTGACGAGGGATGATCCGCGCGGCTGGCGACTGGGCGGTGGAGTGGCCTATGCGGCTCTCACGACTGCCCGTCTGGGCCTGCGGGCGGCGGCCGTGGTTGGTGCCGACGGGATCGCCGCGGGAGCCGCTGAATTCGAGCTGCTCCGCGCCGCCGGGGTGGCCGTCCAGGTCGTGCCCCTGGCCCAGGGCCCGATCTTCGAGAATGTCGAGACCCCCTCCGGCCGCGTCCAGAGGTGCGTCGAACCCGGCGATCCGTTGCCGGTCGTCGCGATCCTGCCGGCCTGGGCGCGCGCACCCTCGTGGCTCGTCGTCCCGGTGTCCGACGAGATCCGGCCGGAATGGGCAGCCGTCGTGCCCGAGCAAGCTCGCCTGACCCTTGGCTGGCAAGGCCTGCTGCGAGTGCTCGTTGCCGGCCAGCGGACCGGGCGCAAGGCGCCCGTTCGCAGCGCGCTGCTCAGCCGGGCCGACATCGTGGGCGTGAGCCGCGAGGACCTCGGTCCGGAGACCTCGCTCGAGGCCGCTGGGGCCTGCCTGACGCACGGTTCCCGGCTCGTCGTGACGGAGGGGGATGCCGGCGGCGTGATCATCACTGCGGGTGATCGCGCCGCTGGGTCGCACCTGTGGTACCGGGCCCTCGCCGCTCGCCAGGTCGATCTGACTGGCGCGGGCGACGTCTTCCTTGCCGCGCTTGCCGCGGCACCGACGATTCGGAACCAGCGGGCGACGCGCGACGCCGGCCTGACCCCAGACGACGCGCGCTGGGCCGCGGCCGCCGGCGCGCTGGCGGTCGAGGGTATCGGCCTTTCGGCAGTCCCGGACCGCGAAGCGATCGAGTCCCGGCTGGCTGGCGAGGCGCGACGCCGCGCCGTTTGACGGTTCGCGTGCGCCCGAGAGCGCCGACATCAGCCGAGACGGCGCAGGATCTGGACATCGGTTTCGACATCGTCTACCGAGCAATAGCAGGTGATCTTTAGCCAATCGCCAAGGGAACCGGGGCGACGCCGATCGCCTTGGCGCCGGGCTCCATGCGCCCGTCCGGGTGCCCATGGACCCGCTTGGCCAGGCGGACCCGGCGCCGGCCAAGGTCGGCTTCGACGGTCCGTAGCGGGCGACCCAGGAACCGGGCGCGCTGGGCCAGCCGGTCGGCGGCAGCACAGGCGCCCAGGGCACCGACCGGGTCGTGCTCGCGGTGTTCCAGGAACTTGGCGACCTCGATCCAGGCGAACGCGCCGTCCGGCCCGCCGCCATGGGCCACGTCCCGCCAGGCCTCGAGCGCTTCGCGATGCCGGCCGAGTCGCCGCAACAGGCGGGCCCGCTCGACGATCATCTCG
>ODAK010005386.1_pt1 | contig 13016 bp, 9 predicted proteins | sample 1539591 | NCBI WGS metagenome assembly ODAK01 (sample SAMEA3539303, study PRJEB22396) | soil metagenome | biome: tundra; feature: field; material: soil | place: USA | collected 2010-05 | depth 0.15 m | reverse complement strand
TCGTCGTCGTGGTCGGCGGTCCGGCCGTCGTGGGTGGTGGCGTCGAGCCGCCGGCCCGTCGAGCGGTCGTCGTGGTGGTCGGAGCCGCCGTCGAACCGGGCGGCGCCGTCGCGGCCGGTAACGCACCGAGGGACAGTTTGACCGCCGAGGAGTTGAAACTGAACAGACCGGCCAGACCCATTATGGTTCCCGTGATAATGATCGGTGCCGGTTTCATGTTGTCCTTTCGGGATTTCGGGCCATGTCGTTTCTCCTAAGTCCTAGAACGCGAACGCTTCATGATGAATGCGCTCGCGACGTGCGCCGAGTCGCAACAGATTCTCGGTGACGCCCTCGCTGAAGCCCGCGGGTCCGCATACGTAGACGTCAGTGTTGTTGAGATTTCCCACGAGCTTTCGAAGCAACTGCCCGTCGAGACGCACCTTCTTGCGCGACCCGACGACCTCGTGGAGTTTGCCGCCGCGCTCGCTCACGAGCTGCGTCACCTCCGCGCGATGCACGATGTCCTCGACGCTCGAGGCCCGCAAGACCACGGTCACTTTGGTGCTCGCCGGAAGGTCCTCGAGGAGAGCCCGGATGGGCGAGATGCCCACGCCGGCACCGATGAGTACGACCTTGTCGCAACGACGGGCGTGCCGGGTGAAGACGCCGTACGGACCTTCAATGAAGACGCGCGTACCGGGCTTGAGGCGCGTCGCGGCCAGACTCTGCATTCCGAGTTGCTTGATTGTCACTCGAATGAACGGGGGTCGCGGTAGCGCCGACAAGGAGTACGGGTGCGAATGCCACCAGAGTCCGCGCGCCATGAATCGCCATTGGAAGAATTGCCCACCCGAGACCTCGAGGCGAGAGAGGTTGCGACCCTTGACGACGATCGAGTACACGCCCGGGGCCTCTTCTTTAACGTTCGAGATTCGCAGCTGGTGGCGAAGGTTTCGCACGAGCGGGCGAACGATTCGTATGCCGAGCACGGCCGCGAGCGCCACGGCCGATATCGCAATCCAGAAGTACGTCGCGATTGGGTGTCCTATGAACATCACGCCGGTCTTGATTTCGTGCGCGAACGCCAGGACCGTCGCGAGATAGAGATACAGGTGCACGGCCCACCACGTCTGGTACTTCATGTTGCGACGAACCGCCGGAATCGACGTCACGCCGGCCATGACCAAGAGGGCGAAGGCGACCGTCGCGGCGAGCACGTCGGGATAGTGCATGATGAACGACCAGAATTGGCTCACGAAACTGACGTGTGATGCTTCGGCGTAGCCGAGGGTGATGAAAACCACGTGAAGGGCGATCAGCGCGATCGGCCAACCCCCGACCGTTCGGTGCCAGCGCACGAGACGAACTTGCCCCACGGTCTCTTCGAGCCACGGGAGCCGAGTTACGAGGAGAATCATGATGACCATCAAGTACGTGCCGGTCAACCCCGTGACCCGCCCAGCCAAGGTGAACCATCCGCCCGCCGATGAGTACGACGCGATCGACTGGCCCAAGAACGAGAGACCGAACGAGAGACCCAAACCGATGCCGGCGATCAGTGCGAGCACGTTGGCGATTCGCGGTCGCGGCGCTCGCGTGGCTCGCCGAGGTGCGCGCGCCGGACGACGACCCGTTTGGAAGGTCGTGCTCTCCGGATTCGGTCGAGTGGTGACATCGGTCATGGTGGGACGATACGGGGTCACCATAAAGGGCACCGTAAGAAAAGCGTAGGAGTCTGATCAGAATGTGACGGCGTTCGACGAGCGTCGCGGCGAGGAGGCAACAGTCGTGACATCGCTTACGCCTTGCCGGTCTTGGGTTTGATGGCGGACATCGTGATGAAGTCGCGCGCCCACCACGTTTCGAAGTACCGCGCGGGTGTACCGGTCATCGAGGGCAGAAGTTCGGTGCCGTTCGTCGGGGACGCGAGTCCGCCAGGCGTTGACGGCTTGTAGCTGGAGAAATTGACCCAGTCAGTGTTGATGTCGAGTTCCATCGCTCGCACGGCTCCGGCGCGCACGAGAAGATTCGCGAGATCGGTGATGTTGAGACCCGGACCGCCCACGTAGACGAGGGCGCCGTTCGCCGTGATTCCGACGCCGGAACGCCAGACGTAGACGGCGTTACCGAGCGTGAAGCCCCATTTCGTCGTGTCATTCGCCTCGAGTCCCGGCACGGGACGACCATTGCTGACGAGCAAGTCGAGGTTCTGGCGAACCGACACGATCGAGTGATTGAGTGTCACGCTGTTACCCCACGCCACGATGTTGGCCGAGCCGTTGCGGTAGACGACGAACGACGCGGCACCATTGCGCAGTGGTATCTCGGTCCTACCGGCCGTGTAGTAACCGCCGTTCGCGTTGTCCATGAGGAAGCCCGCGTTGAACGCCGCGACGAGCGTACGCGACGCCGATGTCTTGACGGGAGCGGACAGTGGAAAGGGTCCGCCGCCCGGAATCGAGCTGCCCGAGTACAGCGACGCGCGAAGGAGCTTCGTATCGATCCAGGCGACGCCCGCTACGTAACTCGTGTGCACGGCGTCGGGGCGAAGCGTGGTCTCGTAGATCGCCGGAATGCCATCGACGCGGCGCCCGACGGGCCGCCAATCGCCCTCGCCGGGAACGACGGACGTCGCGAAGGGGACCATCGCCTTTGGCGTGGGCAGGTACGGCACCGACGTCGAGATCGTCTGTGACGTGGCCGGAGGATTCTTGATCAAACCGGGAGGGAGCGTGCCGCCGACGCGTGGCGGGTGGTGGCTGTACCACTCGTTCTCGGCCCAGTTGACGATGCTGGAGGCGCCATGACCCCTGGCCCATTCGGCGAAACGTGAACTGAGAGAACTGCCGAGCGCGGGATTCAACAGTGCACCGCCGAGGGAGAACGCCAACCAGGTGAAGAACACCGCGAAGGCCAGCAGGATGACCGCCGTCGCGCGTCGGTGCCGGCGTAGGCGACGGCGTAGCCGACGGCGAAGACTGGTCTTTTTCAAGGCGTGGCGAGGACGGTGCGGATCTTGGATCGGCGGCCGGTGTCGATTGACGGTTGATTCAACCATGGACTCTCACCGGGCTCCCAACCAGGTCCCCACTGAGGGGATCGTGGCGAAGGCGAGCAGCACGCCGCTGGCCAGGCTCGTCGTTATCAGAAGTCGGCGCGAGCGCGATCCGGCAACGCGGGCCCTCGAGCGGCGGACCCAGTCTTTCGTCGATAGTTTCGCCGTCTCTTTGAAGTGGCCGAGCACGTGGATGGTCATGCAGCCGAACCATACGACGAAACTCGCCTTATGCAAGAGCGACATGTCACCGCGCCAGGTCGTTGGTCCGAGCAAGAGGACGATCCCCGACGCGAAGAGGATGATCGTCGTGAGTGCGACAAAGGGTCCGAGCAATCGAAGCACGACCGTTGGTGGACCCTTCTCGCGGTATTCGCGCGACCCCGTGTAGTACTTCGCGAAGCGCCAGAACGTGCTGGCCAATTTCACGAGCACGGGTGGCACCAACAACATCCCAATGAAGACGTGCAGTGTGAGAAGTGATCCGACCCGCAGTACGGTGACGCCCTCGATGGCGAGTAGCACCAGGAGTACAAGCGCGGTAGAAGAGGTGAGTCGCGCGTTCGCTTTGGTTCCCATGTGTCGCGTGCGCTGCGTTCCTCGTGCGTGCGAGGGGCTCGGACGACGCTCGAATACCGTCCGGTCGTCAATCGTCATCGTTGCGTCCAAATCTTGACAATTCGTGATGCACCGCATCCAATCACGGCTGCGGAAGGGCTTTTGAACGCGCGGCTGCTGGGGTCAGTGCTCGTCATGCATCAAATTTTAGGGAGAAAACCTTACGGCCTCATTAAGGCACTTCGACTCTTCGTGAATTCTTACATTTGTTCGAGAGTGATTTCGCCCGAAATTGTTGCGATGCGCTGATTCACGGGTGTTCGAGACGCTCATCTCTCATCATCACGATCCGCGGTCTCGGTTCTTTCACTGCTCCCTTTCGCTAGGGCGAGGCGCCACGTGATTTCAAACTTCGCGCCGCCGATCGACGCGGTATCGATCTTGCAATGCGCGTGCGTGGCGCGGATGATGGAGTCGGCGATGGCGAGCCCGAGGCCGGTTCCGCCGGCCGGAGTTGACGTGCGATGGAATCGGTCGAAGATGAGGTCGCGCTCTTGGGGGTCGATACCCGGACCGTTGTCGTCCACTTCGAGGGTCACCACGTTGCCTTGAGTGGCGACGATCACCTCCACTCGACCCCCGGGGCCAGAAAATTTGCACGCGTTGTCGATGAGGACGCCCGCCAGACGGTCAATCGAATCGCGGGGCGCTCGCACGATCGCGTCGTCATCGCCGAACTTCACGAAGGTGAGACGAAGTTGTGACGTCTCGGCGACGACTTGGAACCTATCCGTGCACGCGAGCGTGATGGCTTCGACATCGGCGAGCTCTTCAATCTGCTGCTTCCGCTCTCCGTCAAATCGGGCGAGCCACAAGAGGTCGTCAACGATGCGCTGGAGTCGGTGGCCTTCGCCTCCAATTCGTTCAAGCGTCGCCCGGTACGACTCCGCGTTTCGCTCTTTGCCCAGAGCGATCGATACCTCGGCTTCGATGACGCTCAGTGGAGTCCGTAGTTCGTGCGAGGCGTCGGCCGTGAACTCTCTAAGACGACGTTGCGCGCGAGCGATGGGCGATAGGGCGCGGATGCCGATGACGAATGAAGCGACGTAGATCATGACCAGTAACGCGGCGCCGAATATCAGCTCGGCGTTGATCAACGAATCTCGAACCCGTGCGACGTCGGCCAGGCTCTCTCCCGCGACGAGCCAGCCCCCGCGAAAGGACTCTGCGCGCACGGCGAACGTTGAATGATTGAGGAGCAAAGAACTGTCGCCCACGTTCCACTTCATCGCCGGAAGGCGTGGTGCGCCGGCCGTCAACGCGGTGGGGATACCGACGGACGAAACCTTCCACACGAAGGTCGGCACGTCATCAGCGTCGAATTCGTTGGTCTTCGTGTCCGAAGGAGTGGTGATGGAGGCTTCCGGTTGGCCACCGTTCTTCTCGGCGATGGCCAGTTTCTGGCCGAGCCGGATCTGCGCTTGCGACGTCAAGTGGTCGGTTAATGAGTAATTGAAGACGAGCGCGATGAGCGCGTAGCTCGCCATGCCAATCGCGGTCGCGAACACTGCCACCTTGGCCGCTCGAATGCGATCCGGCCGCTCAGTTTTCACGACGCGATCACGCGATAACCGAATCCACGGATGGTCTCAATCTTCGCTTCGCACCCGGCGATCTTGGAACGGATTCGCGCGATGTGTACTTCAATGGTGTTGGATCCCACGACGTCGGCCTGGTCGCCCCACACCTGATTGGCGATAGTGCGCCGCGAGACCGCGGCAGGGCTCCGGCGCAACAGCAGTTCGATGAGCTGTCGTTCGGTCGACGTGAGGTCGATGTCCTTTCCGGCTGCGCGCACTTCTCGAGTCGCCGAATCGAATTCAAGGTCGCCGCAGCGGATCTCCTCGTTGAAGCGCAACGCCGGCCGACGTTGCAGGGCCTGGAGTCGAGCGACTAGCTCACCGAAGTCGAAGGGCTTCACCAAATAGTCATCGGCGCCGGCGTTGAGCCCTTCGATTCGATCGGGCGCCGCGTCGCGGGCGGTCAATATGAGGATGGGTGTCGTGACGCCAAGTTTGCGAATCAGCGAGAGCGTCTCGACGCCGCTGCGTTTGGGCATACGCCAGTCCAGGATCGCCACCTCGTACTCATGGTCCTTGAGCATCGTGGTGGCTGCTTCGCCGTCGGCGACCACGTCGACCACGTAGCCCGCTTCTCGAAGTCCTCGCTCGAGGACTTCGCGGAGCGAGCGGTCATCTTCGGCAACGAGGATTCTCACGGCGTATCATTCTCCTCTTTCGAGCGTCGACACATTCGCCACCAAACCCGTGGCAACTCTTGGACGACGCGGGATCGTTAACCGCACGCGCGCATATTCATCACGTTGACTAGCGGTCGGCCTCATCGGTCACCCTCCGCCACAGTGGTGCTGGCAAATGTCGCAATGCGAAGAAGACGTAGCGCAGGATCGGCGGACTCCAAATGATTGCCCGTCGATCAGCGAGTCCCTTCACGACGTCGTTGGCCACGTCGTCGACCCCTGTTGCGAATGGCGGGTCCTTCATACCAGACGTCATCTTTGAGCGGACGTGGCCCGGCCGCACGATCTGCAAAGTGACACCGGTGCCCTCCAGAGAGTCGGCCAGCCCGATACACAGACGGTCGAGTCCGGCCTTGGTGCCGCCGTAGAGATACTTGGCGCGTCGCACGCGCACCGCGGCGACGGACGAGATGACCACGATGCGTCCGCTGCCTTGGGTCACCAAGAGACTGCGAACGCGCGCGAGCGCGGCGACGGGCCACGTGAAATTCACCGTGGCCATCTCGGCCGCCAGGGTCGCGTCATTCTCGAACCGTTCCTGGTCGCCGAGCACGCCCACCGCGAGCACCACCAGGTCAACGACCCCGCCCGCCATCTCGAACGACTCGTTCACGGTGCGCTCGGCGTTGGAGGGGTCTCGAGCGTCAAAGATCACGGTGTCGACGCGGCTCGCGCCGTTCGTCAGTGCCTCATTTCGCGCCTCATCCAGGAGTTCTTGATTGCGTCCGGCGAGGACGACGGTCTGGGCGCGCGCCGCGCAGAGCTTCTTGGTGATGGCGCGCGCGATGTCCGAACTTCCGCCGAGGACGACCACAGTTTGGGGTTGACCGAAGGCGTTCTCCACGTCAGGCACCTACGAGTTCGAGTCGTCGCGCGAGGTCGCTCGTCAGTTTGTGCTCGGGGTCGACTCGATTCTTGACTTCGCGAAATTCGTCGAGCCGGGGATACATTGCTCGAATCTTCTCCGGGCTCAACCGCGCGTCCTTGGCCAGATAGATGCGACCATCGGCCGACAGGACTAACTCATCGAGATCGTCGAGCACCTGTGGCAACGTCGCGGGACCGACCGGAAGGTCGAGTGCCAATGTCCAGCCCGGCATTGGGAACGAAAGCGGTCCGGGACTGGAAGGTCCGAAGCGCTTCAGTACGGCGAGAAAGCTGGCCAAGCCGGATGAGGCGAGGTGTTCGATCGCTCGGCGCACGGTGTCGCCGGAACCTTCGGGCACACAGAACTGGTACTGCACGAACCCGCGGCGTCCGTAAAGGCGGTTCCAGTCGCCAACGCCGTCGAGTGGATGGAAAAAGGAAGAGAATGACTCGAGTTTGGCGACCTGGTGTCGCGGCGACGAGCGGAACCAGGCCTCGTTGAAGGCCCGGATGGTCCAAGGGTTCAGCAGTCCGCTCGGGGCGTCGAAGGGGACTTTGAGCCGTGCGGCCGTAGGCGCGCGCAGTGACACCGAATCGACGTCGCTCGCACGGGCGTGGTCTCCTCGGGTGAGCACCGCGCGCCCCAAATTCGCCCCGCGAGTCATGCAGTCAACCCAGGCCACCGAATAGCGATAGTCCGCGTCACCTTCCGTCATCTCGCTCATCACCTCGTCGAGATTGGCGAACCGTTGCGTATCGACGACCACCTGGTCGGTGTCGATCTTGAGCAGCTTCAGAGTGATACTGGCGACGACGCCGGTCAGACCCAGGCCACCCATCGTCGCCCAGAAGAGTTCGCCGTCTTCATCCGGCGAGATCGTGGCTACGCCGGTGGGGGTCACGATGCGCATCGCGAGGACGTGACGCGCGAACGATCCGTCGACGTGATGATTCTTCCCGTGGACGTCAGCGGCGATCGCGCCGCCGATCGTGACCTGACGCGTACCGGGCGTCACCGGGAGAAACCAACCTTGGGGGATGCACTCGGCGAGGAGTTGATCCAGGGACGCGCCGGCGCCGACCTGAAGTACTCCCTCCTCGTCGATGGGTCCCACGTCACTCATCTGGCTGCGGAGCACCGTGCCGCCACTCACCTGGGCCGGATCGCCGTAACTGCGACCGAGTCCTCGCGCAATAATTGCGTGTGACGCGGCGATCGCCGCGGCGATCTCCTCTTCACTCGAAACAGTGCGCAACGTGGCCACGCTGGGCATCGTGCGGCCCCAACCGCTCAGCAGAACGCTGCTCATCCGTAGACGCCCCACGCGATAAGTGCGACCCAAATCAACGCGAGCACTTGGACGGTGCGGTTGTGTAGGAGCAGTTCCTCTGGTGCGGCGCCGTCGCCCGCCTCGGCGGAGCGCATAATGAAGAGCATCGCGAAGACGACCGGGACGACCGTCAGACGAATCGGTAGGAAGTCGTTGTAGCCCGAAGAGAGGCCCGTGGCCGACGTGTCGAAGGCCCATAAGCAGTAACCCGTCACGACCACCGTGGCGCTCATCGTGAGCGCAGAGCGTAAGAACTCCGACGTGTACTCCGCGAGTACTGGTCGAGTCGCGTTGCCATCGACTTTCTTCATTTCGCTCGTCCGTTTTCCCACGACGAGGAAAAGCGCTCCGAAGGAGATGACGACGAGGAACCACGTTGAAACCGGGATATGTGACGTAACGGCGCCGCCGTAGGCGCGCAGAAAGAAGCCGCTGGCGACGACTCCCATTTCGATGATGGCGACTCTTTTCAGCCACAGCGAGTAACCGATGGATATCACGAAATACAGTCCGAGGATGAGGAGCAATCCCTGTGAGCGCGACATCGCGAAAGGGATCGCGAAGGCGATGATGACGAACACGACGGCACAGGTCAAGGCCGTGCGCGTCGACAACTCTTCTGACGCGATGGCACGGAAACGCTTGGTGGGATGAAGGCGGTCCGACTGGGCGTCGCGCACGTCATTGAAAAGGTAAATTCCCGAAGCCATGAAACAAAAGGCGACGAATGCAATCGCGGTGCGCCAGAACACGTCACCGTGTGTCAAGCGGTGCGCCGCCGCCGGGGCGATGGCGAGCAGGCCGTTCTTAACCCACTGGGTGGGTCGCATCGCGGAGACCAGCGCGGGCAATGGTCGTCGCATTGGCGTGATAGAGGTGGTCACGACTGCCAACGCTACTAGTGGGTTCACGAGGGGCGGCCGGGACGAAAGTACTTTCGCGACACGATTGCGATACCAAATAAGAGAAGTGCGCTACGAGTCGAAGATTCCCGGTCCACCTTGGTGATGCAACGACAATTCTTACAATGGGTTTAAGAGCCATTCATTCACCATCCGTGTCCGGTCTTCTACTAAATCGTGTCGGAGGCGCCCCCGATGTCTTCGAACAAGTGAGCCGGTACTCTAGATACGTCTCGCTGTCATTTGGATTCCTTTCAAAGGAATGATTTGAATCCTTAGGGCAGCGGGACGTTGCTTGTGCAGAGGAGGAAACAAACATCGGTGCCCTCGCATTTCCTCACGCCGGCCTCACGAAATGGATAGCTGATCCGTTCGGTTTACGAAGAAGTCATTGTTGTGTGAAATGGCATTTTCGAGTCAACAAGAGCTAAGGAATTCAGCGCTGTAGCGCAACCCGCTTACTCGTGACGTCGACCACTACGAGTTGGCCACGTCGCCCAGCATGGTCACCACTTCACCCTGTGGAACTGCGGGCGACCAAAAGAACCCCTGACCGAGATCGCAGTGCAGGTTATTCAGACGCGCGAGCTGCGCCGGAGTTTCTATACCTTCGGCCAGGACGATCATCTCCAACTTGTTACCTAGCGCCACGATGGCTTCCAGCAGGGTGTCGCTCCGATCTTTATCGTGCTTTGGCCGCACGAAGGACTGGTCAATCTTGATGATTCTCGGGTTTAGGGCGGCGAGGTACGACAGTGACGAGTACCCGGTCCCAAAGTCATCGAGCGCGATACCTACCTTCAGCCGATTGAGGTGTTCCATGACGCTCATCGTTTCGACGATGTCGAGCAGCGCCACGCTTTCGGTGACCTCAAGAATCAGTCGCTCGGGATCTAGGCCGCTCAATGCGAGCTCCCTTTCGATCATCGGTACGAGGTCTCGGTCGTGGAACTGGTGCGCCGAGAGATTGACGGTGACGTAGGGCAACGCGGACCGGCCGCCCTGGGTTTCCCAGGCGCTGGCGGCCGTCACGGCCTCGTGAATGGCGAACGCGCCGAGCTCCAAGATCAGGTCGCTCTGTTCGGCGAGCGGAATGAAGACGTCGGGAGGCACCCATCCTTGTGTGGGGTGCTGCCAACGCATCAGCGCTTCGAAGCCGACGACCGCGGAACTGGCGAGGTCGATGATGGGCTGGTAGTGCATTTGGAGTTCGCCCGAGGCCATCGCATGGCGCAGTTCCTGTAGGAGCGCGAACCGGCTGACCGCCTCCTGGCGAATTTCCGGAGTGAAGACGACCAGTTGGCCGTGGCCCCGACGCTTGGCCTCGTACATCGAGGCGTCCGCGTTTTGGATGAGCTCGACATTGTTCGTACTTTCGCTGGCGCCGTCCCATACCACGATCCCGACGCTGGCGTGCTGCTCGATATGCACTTCTTCGAACGTGAAGGGTTCATTGAGCGCGTCGAGGAGCCGTTCGGCTATCTTTTCGGCCTGGTCCGGCGAGGCAAGCCCCTCGGCCAAGTACAGAAATTCGTCGCCGCCGAAGCGGCAAATGGTGTCCGACGCGCGGGTCACGTCTTGAAAGCGGTGAGCAATCGAGACGAGTAATTGGTCTCCAATCAAGTGGCCGTAGACGTCGTTGACCGCCTTGAAGTCGTCAAGGTCAAGAAGCAACACGGCGCATATTTCGTCCTGGCGAACTGACCTCGATTGCACTTGCCCGAGGCGGTCATCGAACAGCGCTCGGTTGGCGAGGCCCGTGAGCGGATCGTGCAGCGCCTGGTAGGAGAGCTGGTTGGCCAGGGCGCGCTCTTCGGTAATGTCGCGCACCGAAGATACGAAGTAGAGAGCATTGCCGCTCTCGTCGCGCGCGGAGCATATTGACACTTCGGCAATGACGATTCGTCCGTTCTTGTGTAAGAACCGTTTGGAGTAACGCACCTGATCGGTCTTCCCGGAGGTCATTTGCCCGTTGACCTCCTCCGAGATTCCGATGTCCTCGGGGTAGGTAAAGTGCTTCGAGTCGCGCCCGATCAGTTCGTCCTTGGTGCGTCCGCTCATCTGGCAGAACGATTCATTGACCTCCAGAAAGATACCTTGCCGGTTACTGAAGACCATTGGCGCCATGTTGCCCTCGAAGGCCAGTCGAAACCGCTGTTCACTCTGCGAAATGGCGGCAGCGACGGCTTCTTCTACCGTCGCGGATTGACTCTCGGCCGCGAGGAGCGCTCCTTTCGCCGAACTCTTTACGGTATTCTCGCTGATTGACACAACAGTCCAAGATTGGCCGTCACGTGCGACCCGCGAACAAGAAAAATCCACGCATATCAGGCTGCCGTCTCGGCGACGCACTTCGATTTCTGGGTCGAGCCACGTGTGAAGATCTTTCATCTTTGCGGCGTCGTCTCGACAAGTGAAGAGCTGCGATTCTCGTCGAAAATTTGGCACGATTTTTTGGACATCCTGACCGACAAGATCGTCGACCGCGTAGCCGGTCATGTCGGCTGCACGCTGGTTCAGGTCGCCAATGACGCCCTCATCATCGATCACGGCGACTCCGCTGGGCATGATTTCGAGGATGTCGTGGGCGAGAACAGGATGATCTTCGAAGTACCTCATTCAGTACTCTCTTTCATCGACACATCGACCAACAATTCGATGATCAGTTAGTCGCAATACTCTCGAACAGTAGTCGCCCTAATCTTCGCCAGTGAGTTAACTCTGCGTCTTCGGCGATCGCCGGTCGGATTTCCTGCTCCGGGGCTGATTGGTGTTGTTTCCTCACCCTCGCGTGGCAAACCAATACGACGAATTGGGACAGTGTTGGACGGAGTGTGGGTGGAACCTCTGGCGAGGCATCAGGCGAAGTCAGGCCGCTCTCGCTCAATCATCAGTAACCGGTTGTTACGTCCTCTTCCAAAAAGTAGAAGGGAGCCGAGCGATATGCGTGCTGCGTCTGCAAGAATTGATCTGCGATCTCTTGGTGCTCTCTAAAAGACGTATATGAGAGTTCTTCACATCGCTGGCTTTCAACGCGTATCGGAGCAATCACATTGGAGAAAAGTGGAGCAAGATTGGAGCAAATCGAAAGAGAGTTTGATGCTCTTCTAGTGGTTGAATCGCAACTCGAAGTGGAGAACTCTTCCATTTCTAGACATCAAACTCTCCTGATTCTTCATCGGTCAGAGAATTGCTGGGCCCCCATTTCATTGAAGAGTGGGCGACGCAATTGGCAAGTTCTGACTCGAGAAGCCTCCCAGCGTAAGTTGAGACTGGACTCCAAACGAAAGTGCACGATGCCCTGCTCATCGATATCGCCTCACGGTAATTCGCGAAGAACCTCGAAGTGAACACACGTCCGCTCGGTCGCAGGGTCCGTAGTACGTCGACTCTCGCGCTATTGGCAGTGATCTCCCTACTCGCGACGGTGACCACGGCGACGCAATCCAGCGGCGTGAGCTTGCGTCAGACACATTCTCACCTTGAGGCTCACGCGGCGACCAGCCAATGCCCCTGGATCGCGCAGGCGCTGCATCACACGGCCAACGCGATGACATTGACCAACGAAGTGATCGCCCGGATGTCGCTGAATCAGAAGGCGTCCTTCGCTATCCTCGCCACGTATCCGCCCCTGGAGAACAGCAATATCGGAGTACCGTCACTTTGCATCCCGCCGATCACCCTCACCGACGGACCAGACGGCGTGGCCAATGGTCTCACGGGGGTCACGCAGTTCCCCGCCGCCATCGGGATCGCCGCGGGCTTTGATCCTTCGGTCGCGAGAGCGGTGGGTGAGGCCGAAGCCGTCGAAGCTCGCACCAAAGGCATCGCCGTCGTCCAGGGGCCCGAACTCAACTTGGCGCGCGTGACCCAAGGTGGGCGCATCTTCGAGACGTACGGCGAGGACCCGTATCTCACTAGCGTGCTCGGTGTCGCGGACGTTAGGGGCATCCAGTCGACCGGGGACCTCGCCAACGCCAAGCACTACACGGCGTACACCC
>ODAK010005385.1_pt1 | contig 13018 bp, 13 predicted proteins | sample 1539591 | NCBI WGS metagenome assembly ODAK01 (sample SAMEA3539303, study PRJEB22396) | soil metagenome | biome: tundra; feature: field; material: soil | place: USA | collected 2010-05 | depth 0.15 m | reverse complement strand
CGAGATTGGTCAGTGACTGGAGTTCAGACGTGTGCTCTTCCGATCTATCTCCATTTCCTGCTACTTTATCTGCACCGACACAATTTACTATTAAGCATTATTACAAAAATACAGTAGGTGATTTAATAGCCATCAATGATACCTTGGATGTACATAATGAGTTCTCAAATTATTACGCGTATGATGATGGCGCTGCTGAATCTGCAGTATATCTAAATACTTTAAATGCTCAACTTGCCGAAAAATTTACGTTGAATGTTGGAGACACTTTACAGTGCGTTGATATTTATTTTTATCCAATGGGAAGCAATGCCACATTGTATTCTTTTTCACTAAATGTATGGAATGATAACGGAGGAATACCCGGAACAGCCATATATACAAGTGCTTCAGTATTAACTCCGGAGTATGATACAACAGGAATCAATAAATTTATCCGTTATTGTTTAGATGCGCCTTTGTATTTGAGTGCAAGTACATTTTATATTGGTTTTACCCAAATAACTGATCAAGAACTAAATGTAGGTGAAGATAAAAATAATAATACTATGGATAAAGTATTTTATAATGTAGGATCCGGCTGGGAAAATGCCTATTCCACTTTGTCCGGTTCATTAATGATGCGCCCTATACTTGGCACTAAAGCAGGTTTAGTTGATATTGACAACCATACTGCAAAAAATGTTAGTTCAATTTCGGTTTATCCCAATCCGGCAAATGATATAATTAATATACAAATAGTAAGCCCCAACCCTAAAGGGAGTAATGTGCAAATAAATATCTATAATGTGATGGGAGAAAAAGTGTATGAAGAAGCCCCAACTCTAAATGGAGATAATATATTTCCTATCACTCTCCCTTTAGGGTTGGGGCAAGGTGTTTATTTTATTCGGATAACAGAAGGTGAAAATTCATTAACAACTAAATTTGTTAAAATAAATTAATACTCAATCATGATTGCAGAAGAAGAATTGGATGAACAAGAAGAGCAAGATGATGATAAGGAAATGTTTGAACACATCAGAATAGTTGTTGATAAGGGACAATTTTTATTACGCATCGATAAATTTTTAACGAACCATACAAAAAATGCAACACGCTCTAAGATACAACAATCCGCAGAAAATGGCAATATTTTAGTAAATGATAAACCCGTAAAATCAAATTACAAAGTAAAACCTTTTGATGTTATTTCAGTTGTATTTGCCCATCCACCAAGGGAAATAGAATTGATTGCTCAGAATCTTCCTATAACTGTTGTGTATGAAGATGATGATATAATTATAATTAATAAACAGCCGGGCATGGTTGTTCATCCCGGTTACGGCAATTATAGCGGAACTTTAGTAAATGCCTTGATGTATCATTTTCAAAATTTACCAATCAATAAAATAAAATCTAAAATACTCCATTCGAAATCTGAATTCGATAATCTGAAATCAAACTTACGTCCCGGTTTAGTTCATCGTTTGGATAAAAACACAAGTGGAATTATGGTAGTTGCCAAAAGCGAAACCGCTATGGTAAAATTGGCGAAAGATTTTTTCGATCGTAATCTGGACAGAATATATTATGCGCTTGTTTGGGGCGATTTTGTCGCGGATAGTGGAACTGTAACAGGTAACATTGGTCGGCATTTGAAAGATAGAAAAAAAATGGATGTCTTTCCGCCGGATAGCGAATATGGCAAACATGCAGTAACACACTATAAAGTTTTAGAGCGTTTTGGTTATGTAACATTAATTGAATGTAAATTAGAAACAGGTCGCACTCATCAAATACGTGCGCACATGCAGCATATCGGTCATTCTTTATTTAATGATGAAACCTATGGCGGTAACAGAATTTTAAAAGGAACTACTTTTGCAAAATACAAACAGTTTGTAGAAAATTGTTTTAGCATCTTGCCTCGTCATGCCTTGCATGCGAAATCATTGGGTTTTAATCATCCCATAACGGGTCAATATATTCACTTCGATTCTGAACTACCCGATGATATGCAAGCTGTAATTACTAAATGGCGCGGGTATTCAATTGCGATGGCTTTGGAAGAATAATTAGTTTAAAATTCGGTGTATTGCAGCAACCTGAAACTTTCTAACTTTGCAATTAAACTTTAAACTAAAATAAATGGAATTTTCTGCAAAGCAAATAGCTGACCTCTTAAACGGACAAATAGAGGGCGATGCCAATGTTAAGATTACCAAACTAGCTAAAATAGAAGAAGGCGTTGAAGGCTCTATATCCTTTCTTGCTAACCCTAAATATACGCAGTACCTATATACTACAAAGGCATCGTTAGTTATTGTTAATAAAGATTTAGTTTTAACGGCTCCTGTTTCCGCGACATTGGTAAGAGTGGACAGCGCTGAAAATGCGTTCGCGAAATTATTGGAAATGTATAACCAAATAAAACTAAATAAAACAGGAATCTCAAAACACGCATCCATAGCCGAAAGCGCGACAATAGGAAACAATATTTATGCAGGAGAATTTGCTGTGATTAGTGAAAATGCGAAAATAGGAAATAATGTAAAAGTATATCCTCAGGTTTATATTGGCGATAATGTTGTTATTGGTGATAACACCACATTATTTGCCGGTGTAAAAATTTATTCTGAAACTCAAATAGGAAAAGATTGTATTATTCATTCGGGAACAGTAATAGGAAGCGATGGTTTTAGATTTAATCCTCAAAACGATAATCAAAAAATTCCACAAATTGGAAATGTTATTATTGAAGATAATGTGGAAATAGGCGCTAATTGTGCCATTGACAGAGCAACACTTGGCTCAACTATTTTGCATAAAGGAGTAAAGTTTGATAACCTGATTCACATTGCGCACAATGTGGAGATTGGTGAAAACACCTATATCGCTGCTCATGGAGTAATAGCAGGATCTACAAAAGTCGGAAAAAACTGTATGTTTAGCGGGCAAGTTGGAATTGTTGGTCATCTTGTAATAGCTGATAATACAACCATTACAGCTCAATCTGGCATTTCAAAAAGTATTATCAACAAAGGAGAAGTATATATGGGTTCACCGGCGTTTGAAGCAGGAAAATACAGGAAAGCATATATTCATTTCCGTAATTTGGATGCACTTGTAAAGCGAGTTGATAAAATAGAAAAGGATAATAAGTAAAGTAGTGCGCTGTCATTTCGAGCGTAGTCGAGAAAGTGTGTTAGCTTTACTTATCTCGAATAATTCATTTCCGAAAATCCAATCATTTTATTTTTATCGGGATCCCAAACTTTCAGACGGAGACATTTTATGATGTCGGAAGGCTTAAGTGTTGTAACTTTTGGATGTTGAAGTCCGGGAATATTTGCCATAGCTTCAGGCAGTCGATAAAATGGAATTCTAGAATTCAAATGATGGATATGATGATAACCAATGTTAGCTGTTACCCATTCCATAAAAGGATTCATTTTCATATAACTTGACGACTCTAAAGCGGCATTGGCATAACTCCACTCTACATTATTACGAAACACTACTCCCGGAAAATTATGCTGTGCGTAAAAAAGATAGGAACCAAGCATGTGTGAAAGAAAAAACGGTAAAAAGAAAGTAAGAAACCACGTTAGCCATCCGAAATGAACAAAAAGAAAAATTGCTATTGAAAAATGTATTATTAAAATTACAAGAGAATCCCAATGTCTGCGAGCGCTGCTCAAAAAAGATTGAATACATAAGCCATACATAAATGTAGTAAAGTAGGCAAAAAACATATTTATCGGATTTCGAATAGATAAATAAACAAACTTTTCTGTTCTGGAAGCTTGCATAAACTTTTCCTTTGTCATAATAGGAAATGAACCGATGCTTGCGCTGTATAACTTGGCGTTATGATTATGGTGAAAATCGTGTGAACGTTTCCAAATGCTGGGAGGAGAAATCATATAAATTCCGAAAATGGTAAAAATAATTTTTGCCAAAAGTGACTTATACAGTATAGTATGGTGTTGATAATCGTGGAAGATGATAAAAACGCGGGACAATAACATGGCGCTAAAAATACTGCAAATTATTCTTCCGAAAATAGAAGGAAAATAAATAGTGCCAAAAAGAAAAATAATCAATAAAAAAAACGATGAAAGCGTATGAAACCAACTCTTCCAAAGGATTTCTTTGGCATAAGGTTTTGTCGCAATAATAAGTTCTTTACCTACAAGCATGGGGCAAATTTAAGCAACATTTAAGAAATATTAATAATTAATTTGCATTTTGGACTTATACCAAAGGTAATAAAGTATTAGAAATCAACAAGGCGCTAGTAAAAAAAATTAATCAAAAAACTCATTATTGAAATTTACCAAATATAATTTTTGGGTAGCGCGCGAAATCGCCGTATATAACCAGCGCAAGTATTCTGTATTTATCATTTCGTCTGTTAAATAACCTTGCTCTACAAATACACACGACCATTGTCCGCCTTGCGCCTTATGACACGTTACCGCGTAAGCGAATTTTACTTGCAATGCGTTAAAAAACTTATCTTCTTTTACTTTCTTCAATCGCAATCGTCTGTCTGCAACATCACTATAATCAAGCGATACAGAGTCGTATAATTTTTTATTATCTGCTTGAGATAGTGCCGGCGATTCACTCATAATCGTATCCAATAATAAACGTGTTTCTAATTCCGGTTCATCAGGATAGTCAATCATACGCATACGCACATCCGCAAAACGAAAACCGTGCATCTCTTGTATATTGCCCACTCTCGTCAGTTGAATGATGTCGCCATTGGCAATAAATCCGGCTTTGGATTCTTCGGGCAGCCAAAAATAATTGTTCCTTACCACCATCATATAATCGCCCGATGACAGTTCATTTTCTTGCCATCGAATACGTGTGCGAATTTGTTGATTAAATATATTCGCTCGTTTATTTGAACGACAAATCACCATAGAATCTTCCGCACCATAATCGTTGTATGCGCTATTCAGAGCATCTTCTAAATCAGCGCCATTGATGCGAATAATATCCGGAAAATTATTTAAATTAAAATGAGGCGTAGTGTTTAAGTTGCTTTTAATCTGGTTACGGATAGCAGTTGCATTTGTCAATATTCCTGAACCCTCTGTTTGACGCACCACTTCTGTCAATTCAAACGAATTGATTGTAAAATAAAACGACGCTTTAAAATATTCAACATCCAATGCCGGACTAATATCTAATCCGACAGGCGGCAACTGTGCGGTATCACCAATCAAAATCAATTTGCAATTTGTTCCGCTAAATACATATTGAATTAAATCATCCAATAAACTGCCACCGCCAAACATACCGCCACCACTCAATCCTCCACTATTCGAAATCATAGACGCTTCGTCAATAATAAAAATAGTGTTGATGTGTAAATTTTGTTGACGCTGAAAAGCCATCCCACCATTAGATGTAGGTTTTCTAAAATATATTTTTTTATGAATTGTGTATGCTTGTTTTTTTGTATAATTGGAAAGCACTTTAGCAGCGCGACCTGTAGGAGCAAGCAATACTGTTTTCCCATTTATCGCCGGCAAACTTTCCACCAACGAACGGACAATTGTTGTTTTTCCTGTTCCCGCATATCCTTTAATGACAAAGATTTGGTCGGAATTTTTATCAATAATAAATTCAGAAAGTTGATTCAATAAAGTGCGCTGACCACTCGTGGTTTCAAAGGGAAATTGTTTTAATAAAATACTGCTGAATTCTTCTTTCTTCATAATAGTATAAATAATCAACCCCAATAAAAATGGAAACGAATTTACGAATCTCATTGGGTTAGATGTAACAAATCAACGGGAATTCACAAATTTAAAGAGCAATGTCATTTTTTAAAGATTATTTTATTACTAAATTCGGACTTTGAAATGTAGTTGTTGATTCATTAAAATACTCATTGCTTGAATGAAAAATAATATTCTGTTCGTTTTTTTCTTATTTTCAAAAATATTGTTCGCCTGCGAATGCCCAACTTTGCAACCCATTTCAAAAGAATTATGTAATAATTATAATGTAATTTTTTGGGGAAAGGTTGATTCTGTTGCTTCCGGAAATAAAATAGAAATGAGTAAAGCTTATTTCACCATTAGTAAATTATACAAAGGCAGTGTTCTGCAACATATAAAAGTTAATTTTAATGGAAGTTCAGCTTGCATGATGGGATTTTCAAAAAATGAAGAATGGTTGATGTATTGTACTTTTCAACGGTTCGATGAATTAACGGTAAACATTTGCGGACATAGTCGAAAATTTTTTAATGACGCGGCAAAAGATTTTTATCAAGTAGCGGCACAACGAACATTTGAAGAAGAAAAAGAATTTTTGCAAACAACTTTGGCTATTCAACCTTATGCTCAAAACAACGAACTCGATCAGCAGCAAACTGATTTGAAGCCTCACAACGATCAGCCTAGCGGAATGAATAAATTGTTGCTACTTTTGATATCGTTTATTGCAATGTTAATTGTATATTTTGTAACCAGAAATAAAAATAAAAATGATAAATAAATTCAAAGCTCATCCCTGGCACGGCATTACTATTGGCGATAAGGCGCCAACTATTGTAACTGCCTTTATTGAAATTGTACCTACGGATACCGTTAAATATGAAATTGATAAAGAAAGTGGTCATCTGAAAATAGACAGACCGCAAAAATTTTCTAATGTTGTTCCAACGCTTTACGGATTTATTCCGCAAACATATTGTGATATAAAAATAGCGGAATACGCCGCGCTAAAATCCGGAAGAGAAATAAAAAAAGGAGATGGAGATGCTTTGGATATTTGCGTGTTAAGTGAACGTACAATCACACACGGCGATATTATGTTGCAAGCAATTCCCATTGGTGGTTTTCGGATGATTGATAAAGGTGAAGCCGATGATAAAATTATTGCAGTGATGAAAGATGATGAAGTTTATGAAAGTTGGAAAAATATTACTGATTGCACTGAAGCTGTCATCAATCGTTTGAAACATTATTTTTTAACATATAAAAATATCCCCGGAATGGAAAAGCCGACTTGTGAAATCACTCATGTTTATGGTCGTGAAGAAGCATACGAAGTGATTAACAGAAGCAGAGAAGATTATAAAAATAAATTTTTGTTGTAACGAATATGCGGATTGATGGTATTCATAATTATTAAATGAGAAAAAAATTAATCATACTGTTTTTTTTTATTTCATTCATTGGTTTTTCTCAAACCAATTTAGTTCCTTATTCCCACGATTATGAATTTGCTGAAGGCTTATTTCTTACCATTAATCAACTCAAAAATAATAGTCCTATACCTAAATCATCCATTATTTCTAAAATTCCAAAAAGTGATATTGATTTTTTGAAACAGGAAATACAACAAAAAAATATTGTTTACAGAGATACCTCCAACTATGAGCATACCATTGAAACCTCAGACATTTGGGGGTATTGCCAAAACCGAACAATTTACATTAATTATAATAATGAGTTTAACAGGGTGAATGTAATTGGTACTTTGTTTCAATTCACCGCATTGGTTAAAACCACTGTCAATGTTATGAACCCTATGTATTCTAATTATGGTTTGAATACTACAGTAGAAGAGTTGCGTCAGTTTGTATTAGATACCCAAACAAATAAAATATACTCATTTGATGTTAATGATATGTCCATTCTTTTGAAAAATGATCCGGAATTATATAATCAATTTATGGCATTAAGTAATCGTAAAAAATCAGATTCACAATTTATTTATCTACGAAAATATAATGAGAAACATCCATTATTAGTGGTTCGTTATTAGTGGTAGGGGTAGAAAATTTTCTGCCCCTACCTAATAAAATATTTCAAATAATTAAAGCGAGGCATTAGCTTTTTATTTTTTGTAATGGTAGCACGTTCAATCATTCCTGCTTTATCATCCGTTAATAATGCGGGAAGTATTTTTTCAATTAACTCTTTACCGAAATCTTCAGAAGCATTGCGAGGCAATTCGCAAGGTAAATTATTTATCGCCATGACGGTAATAGTATGATTGCTGAAGGGCTCTTCAATGCTTTCGTTTGCAGGATTGTAACCATAAAATTTATTGTCTATGGTACTTGATTTAGTGGTAGAAGGGATGGAACCATTGATATCACAGGTTATATCGGCAATAACGCTGATGCGAAAATCAGGCGAATGCATTTCTTTTTTAGAAAATAAAACAGGCGCAAGTGGATTCCAAAATGAGCAATGGATAAGCATGTCACAATGTTTTGTATATTCATTGAAAGTGGAATGAAATTTTTCAGGATTATTATAAAACTCCATTGTATTCCAAGCCGAGCCATCAATTTTTTCATTATAATTATTAGAATGTAATTGAACATACGTAGCTTCCATGAATGAATAATGTGTGAATTCGTAAGGTGTAATTCTACGAATACCCAAAAAGCCGAGTAGTTCAATTGCTCCATTGGCAACCCGACCGTTGCCGGTAATAATAATTTTAATATTTGGTAAATGAACTTTTTTTAATTCTTTTTTTAATTCTGCTTTGTCGTGGCAGAGATGTGCGGATTTTAAATCAAACAATTTATATTTTTTTCCATATCCTAAAATACCATTATATGTTCCAATCAAACCTGCATAATATCCAAACCCGATAACTCTATTGAATTTGGCATCGGTGAGGCATTCGTAATCTATCAGTTGAATATTTTTTTGTAAAATAGTTTGTAATAATTCCTTGTTGTGAGATTGTTTTTTAATAGTATGCGAAAAAAATAAATATTTTTTATTGGCGATTAATTCATTTACAGGAACTTCTTTAATACCAAATAAAATATCACAATCGCCGAGATCTTCCATCATTCTAATTCCTCTTATAATATATTCTTCGTTTGTAAAACAGCGCCATTCGCTGGGCTGAACAAGCACTTCAACATCCGGAAAAATTTTCTGAATAAATAAACACTGATCCGGAGTAAAGGCTACCCGTTTATCATTCGGGATTTTTCCTTCTCTTATTATCCCTATTTTCATTGTAAAATAATTTGAAGATTTGATAATTTGAAAATGCTTAAGTTTCACAATGAAAATAATTATGTTAGTAAAACAAAGGTAAGTTTTATTAGGATTTATTTTTAGAATTTAGAATTTTCCTCCTTATCTTTGTATTGTTGAAAAAATTCTCAATGGGGGTCGTACGGTTTTGACAGCGAGTGCGATTTTTATGTAAGCATGCCGAGCGTTGTGAATATGGCTCGTTAATATCAACTCTCACTCGTCTAACTGGCGAAAACAATTACGCGTTAGCTGCTTAGTTTTAGAAATTAAGCGCTTACTATCTCTCAGGAAGCTCTTCTCTACTGCGTCTTGCTGAGGTATCGAAAATGTTGAGATAGCTTAGTCAGTGTCCCGATGATTGAGCGAAACTTAGGGAATAAGGTTGTGGTTGGTCTGACTTATACCGGCTACATCTCGAAAATCAAATAAGAACTACGCATGTAGAAAGCTTATTAATTCCTTGTTTGGACGAGGGTTCGAATCCCTCCGACTCCACAACCATCAAACCAATTTTTAAGAATCCCTTGTAAATATAATGTTTGCAGGGGATTTTTATTTTAACACATATCAGATTATTCAATTATTCTCAATATACAAGTGTCCAGTTCGGTGTCCTAAATGAAAAATTAGAATAGGACACCGATTTCCTTTAAAATAGTTGATAATATTGAGTAAAATACATTAAATATTATTTTGTTATTCATATAATTTGTTTATTTTTGTGCAGATTTGTAGCAATTCGGTGTCCTAAATTTTAAATAAATAATACTATGGAAAATAGAAAACAAACCTTTACAATCCTTTTCTACATTGTGAAATCAAAGATTAATAAAAATGGAGAAGTGCCAATTTATGCACGAATTACAGTAAATGGAGTACGAAGCGAATTATCAATAAATAGAGTAATTGATGAAAATAGGTGGGATAGTTCGGCAGGAAAGGTAAAGGGCAATAAAGAAGATGCAAGAACTATTAATGAACATATTGATACTATAAGAACTAAAATAGGCGACCATCAAAACACATTAATAAAAAATAATAAATTAGTTACCTCCAGTTCTATTAAAAATTCCTATTCAGGAATAACTGAAAAAAAATTAACGCTTATAGAATTATTCAAGTATCACAATCAACAAATGAAAGAAAAAGTTGATATTGATTTTTCTAATTCTACTGTTATTAGATATACAACTACACTTAAGCATATCACAGATTTTTTGAAAATCAATTACAAAACTTCTGATATGTACCTAACAGAATTAAATTATAAGTTTATTACTGAATTTGAACACTATTTAAAAACAGTTCGCAAATGCAATCACAATAGCACTATTAAATATATTCGTAATGTACGCAAGGTTGTAAATATTGCTCTTGCAAACGATTGGTTGATGAAAGACCCATTTTTGAAATTCAGAGGTTCAATTAAAGAAGTAGAAAGAGATTTTTTAAGTACAGAGGAACTACAAGCAATAGAGGATAAAGAGTTCAAAATTTCCCGATTAGATGAAGTGAGAGATATGTTTGTTTTCAGTTGCTATACCGGATTAGCTTATGCAGATATAGCAAAACTTTCTTTAAATGAAATTGAAAAAGGTATTGATGGCGAGAGATGGATTTACACGCACAGAGAGAAAACAGAAACAAAATCAAATATTCCTTTGTTGCCTAAAGCACTTGAAATTATTGAGAAATATAAAAAACATCCTGAATGTATAATATCCGGTAAATTGTTACCAGTAAGGAGTAATCAAAAAATGAACGCATACTTAAAAGAAATTGCGGATGTTTGCGACATTACTAAAAATTTAACTTTCCATTCGGCACGTCATACGGCAGCTACTACTGTGTGGCTTACTAATGGTGTTCCTATTGAATCAGTTAGTTCAATGCTTGGACATAAGAACATTCGGACTACTCAAATTTATGCAAAAGTGGTAGAGAAAAAAGTTAGTGAGGATATGCAAAATTTGAGAAGCAGATTATTAAAAAATTCTAAAAAGAAATCTATTGCAGTTTGATTTTTATTAAAACCCTTCAATAAAAATGGTAGTAACCCATTACCCACAATATAAAACTCAAAAAGAACTACCTGAAAATTATTGGCAAGAAAAACAAAGGGAGGGGGATTACGCTTATGTATGGTATTGTAAATACCAACAAGGCGAATCTACTTTTTACCCAAAAGTTGATTTTGATGGTGCAACACTTGACGAAATTAAAAATGAATCTCATACTCTCCCTTTTGACCTCGTAAAAGTTGAATTATTTCCGTTCGATTGGGATAATAAAAGCGGGAGAGATGCACACCTAAAAGAATTTAGCAAGTTTAGAAATTTGTTAAATCAGTATTTTTACAATACTCTTTCCTATGATCCTTTTGAAAAACAGAGAAAATTTTTAGATTTCAATTTTACCGTTTTGATAGCTCCTAAAGAAACAGTTGAAGAAATTAAACAAACTATTAATGAATATAAACTTACAAAGTTCAATGATTTTATTTTTTATCTAATTGCAATAATTCAAAAGTTGTACGTTGATAAGATTGAGTATTATCAACGTAAAGAACCACAAAATGAGATTAAAAAATTTCCTGATGAAATTAAAAAACTATTGAGGGTGATAGAAAAAGCCGGAGAAAGAGATTGGCATAAAGAGTTAAAAAATATAAATCCTTCACGATTAGAAAAAATTACTTTTTACTTTAATAATGAAACTATCACTATTAAAGATGGGAGCTTGCTTTTAGATATTATTTATGGTATGGTTCGTCAAGAGGACAGTATTATTTATCCTCACGAGAAAGAAAAAGTGTTAAAATGGAAAGAACACACTAAAAGCCTTCCTAATTTAATATACTCTCCTTATCAATTCAAAGATAAATTCAAATATGCAGTTGTACAAGCATTGCAAATTTTTTTGACAGAGCAAACAACATTAAAACCTGATTCAGAAAGAAAAACATCTGATAAACAAATAGAATTTATTATAAAGATATTGCAATTTGTCCATATTAAAATAACTCATAAGGACGGAAGCATAAATGACGATATTGCATCTTGTATTGATACAGTCCGAGAATGGCTTAAAAAAAGTAATGATGTAACTAATTGATTTTTATAGCGATAAGAACGCATATTTTTTCCATAATCATATTTCTTATCATTTTATTAGAACTGGCGAATTTTGGGCATTATTAATTTAAAATGATGCAACCATGAACTCGACAGAGCTAACAACAAAGCAAGATTTATTTAATCTTGAAGAAAGGATAGTAAATAAATTTACTACTCTTTTAAAAATCAAACCCGCAGACCAAAAGGAATTTCTAAAAAGTGCCGATGTACGCAAAATGCTTGGTATATCCGCAGGGACACTTCAAACACTTCGTATAAATGGAAGTTTAACTTTCACTAAGCTGAACGGTACTTTGTATTATGAGTATGATGATGTTATTGCGGCACTCAATAAAAACAAAACTAATTTTAAGGTAAAATGAAAAACCCCGCAACAACTGGCGGGGCAATTCATAATGATAATTTCTTATCAGTTTCTGACGAAGCAAAGATAAGTAATTTATCAGAACCCTCCGCAAATCAGAGCATAAATAAAAATTGTTTTGATACTAAAATAATTTCTTACCTAAAGAAGTTGCCTCACCTTGAATTTTCCGCAACAGGAATAAATAATATCGTTAATCGGTTTGGCATCACACCGGAACAATTAGCAGCACTTGTTGATTTACTACGCAATAAAGGCAATTTGCAATGAAAGCTAACAAGCCTATTATATTGCATATTCCGGTTCTATTCGTTCAAGAATTGAATAAATATCTTTTAGCCAACAAACCCAACTTTAAGTATGATGTTATCTACTTCCATTACATAGTCCATTACATAATGGATCAACGAATTAAAAATAAAAATAAGAATGAAAACGGTCAGATCGGAAGAGCGTCGTGTAGGGAAAGAGTGTAGATCTCGGTGGTC
>ODAK010005384.1_pt1 | contig 13019 bp, 12 predicted proteins | sample 1539591 | NCBI WGS metagenome assembly ODAK01 (sample SAMEA3539303, study PRJEB22396) | soil metagenome | biome: tundra; feature: field; material: soil | place: USA | collected 2010-05 | depth 0.15 m | reverse complement strand
GCTCCTGCGCAGCCACGTCGAGCAGAGCAAGGCCGAGGTGAGGAAGATCACCCTCGGCACCTTGCACGAAGCGCGCTCGCGCTCGGCGGCCAGGGCCTGTTAGCGCTACGGCAGGGGTTGCGCCAAGGCGTCGCAGGCCCAAGCCGCCGAGCGCCGGCTGAACGGCCGCAACGCTGCTTCGAGCGCGGCGACGGCGAGATCGATGTGCTCGCTCTCGACCACGAGCGGCGGCGCGAAACGCACGACGGTGCCGTGCGTGTCCTTGCTCAATACGCCGGCACCGAGCAGGCCCTCGCAGACCTGACGCGCCGTCGCGAAGGCCGGGTCGACCTCGACGCCGAGGAGCAGCCCCTTGCCGCGCACTTCGCTGATCGCCGGGTGATCGATGGCGCGCAACTTGGCGAGCAGCTCGTCGCCGCGCGCGCGTGCCCGCTCGGAAAGGCGCTCGCGCAGGAGCAGATCGAGCGCCGCTTCGCCCACCGCCGCGGCGAGCGGGTTGCCGCCGAAAGTGCTGCCATGGTCACCGGGACGAAAGACCGCCATGACCTCGTCGGTGGCGAGAAAGGCGCTGACCGGCAGGAGCCCGCCGCCGAGCGCCTTGCCGAGGACGAGACCGTCGGGACGAATGCCTTCGTGATCGCAGGCGAGCAGGGCGCCGGTGCGGCCGAGGCCCGTCTGCACCTCGTCGCAGATGAGCAGCACACCGTGCCGCGTGCAGATCTCGCGCGCCCCGGCGAGATAGCCGGCCGGGGGCACGATGACGCCGGCCTCGCCCTGGATCGGCTCGACGAGAAAAGCCGCGGTGTTCGGCGTGATCGCCGCTTCAAGTGCCGCGGCATCGCCGAACGGAACGCTGACGAAGCCAGGTGCGAACGGGCCGAAGCCGTCGCGGTATTGAGCCTCGCTCGAAAAGCCGACGATCGTCGTCGTCCGGCCGGCGAAATTGCCGGCAGCGACGATGATCTCGGCCCGTCCGTCGGGTACGCGCTTGACCTTGTAGGCCCACTTGCGCGCCGCCTTCACCGCCGTCTCGACAGCCTCGGCGCCGGTGTTCATCGGCAATGCCTTGGCCATGCCTGTCGCTTCGCAGACGGCGCGCAGGAAGGGGCCGAGCCGATCGGTGTGAAACGCGCGGCTGCTCACCGCGAGGCGCTCTGCCTGCTCGGTGAGGGCGCGCACCAGCAGCGGATGACCATGGCCGAAGCTCACCGCCGAATAGGCCGACATCATGTCGAGATAGCGGCGGCCCTTGTCATCGAACAGCCAGACACCCGCGCCGCGCTGCAACGTGACGGGCAGCGGGTGGTAATTGGCGGCGCCGTAGCGGCGCTCGAGGTCGGCCGCCGTGGGCTGGGGCGCATCGGGCGCGCAAGCGAAACTTGCCGGGCTCAGAGTCGTCGCGGACATGGGTCGCTCCACTGTGGTTGGGAAAAACACCAGTCTGGCAGCGGCTGCGCGAAATGTGCTTTCTATTCCTTGCGCATATCGCATGCATGGCGCAAGATTCGTTCTTGAAATCGTCATCTTCAGGCCATGGTATCCATAGTTGACGCGATTGACCGCAAGATTCTCAAAGTCCTGCAAAGCGACGGCAGGATCTCGAACGTCGACCTGGCGACGCGAATCCATCTCTCGGCGCCACAGTGCTTTCGCCGCGTCCGCTCGCTCGAAGAGCGCGGCGTGCTGCGCGGCTACCGCGCCGAGGTCAACCCCGAAGCGCTCGGCTTCGGCGTGACCGCGTACGTAAGCGTCAGCATCGGCGGCAACGACTTCGGCCGCGTCCGCGAGATCGAGACCGAGATGCGTGCCTTTTCGCAGATCCTCGAGTGCTTCAGCGTTTCCGGCGAGGACGACTACCTGCTCAAGGTCGTGTCGCACGACCTGAAGAGCCTCAGCAACTTCCTCACCGACCACCTCATGCAGGTGCCCGGCATCGACGACGTGCGCTCGATGATCTGCCTCGAAGAGATCAAGCCCGCGTCGCCGTTGCCGGTGGCGTAGCGCCCCCGCGCTCACTGCGTTCGCTGCCCCAAAGCGGGCGCCGCTGCCCATCGGGCAGCAGTGCGGGCAGCGGATCGCGCTTCGAAGGCTATGGATACAGGCCGCGTTCCTCGCGTGCCGTGAGGATGCGTTCGCAGGCCACCGCAAAGGTCGCCGTACGCAGGCTGATCTTGTGCCGGTCGGCGGTGTCCCAGATTCTCTTCAGCGCGTCGACCATGATCTTGTCGAGGCGCACGTTGATCTCGTCCTCGCTCCAGAAGAAACTCGAGAAGTCCTGCACCCATTCGAAGTAGCTCACCGTCACGCCGCCGGCGTTGCAGATGACGTCGGGAACGACGAGGACGCCGCGGTCGGCGAACACGTCGTCGGCCTCCGGCAGCGTCGGCCCGTTCGCGCCTTCGAGAACGAGCTTGGCCTTCAGGCGTTGCGCCCGCTCCGGCGTGATCTGGCCCTCAAGCGCGGCGGGGATGAGGATGTCGCAGTCGACATCCCAGAACGCTTCGGCGTCGATGCGGCCCGCGCCCTCGATGTTGGCGATGCCGCCGTCGTGCTTGAGCACCTCCATCGTCCTGGCCATGTCGAAGCCGGCGGGCAGGACCAGCGTTCCCGTGTGATCCTGCATCGCGACGATCTTCGCGCCGGCCTGAACAAAGAGCTCGGCCGCCGAGCTGCCGACATTGCCCATGCCCTGCACGGCGACGCGTACGCCATCGAGAGACAAGCCGATGCGCCGCGCCGCTTCGCGGCCGGTGACGAAGACGCCGCGCCCGGTCGCCTTGACGCGGCCGAGCGAACCGCCGAGGTGGATCGGCTTGCCGGTCACGACGCCGGTCGCCGTCGTGCCGGTGTTCATCGAGTAGGTGTCCATCATCCAGGCCATGATCTGGGGGTTGGTGTTCATGTCGGGCGCCGGGATGTCGCGCTGCGGCCCGATGATGATGCCGATCTCGCTCGTGTAGCGGCGCGTCATGCGCTCGAGTTCCTTCATCGAGAGCGACTTGGGATCGACGCGGATGCCGCCCTTGGCGCCGCCATAGGGCAGATTGACGGCGGCGCACTTCACCGTCATCCACGCCGCCAGCGCCATCACTTCCTCGAGCGTCACGTCGGGGTGATAGCGCACACCTCCCTTGCCCGGGCCGCGCGAGAGGTTGTGCTGGACCCGAAAGCCCTCGAAGTGGGCGACGCTGCCATCGTCCATCTCGATCGGGACGTCGACGATGAGGGCGCGCTTCGGGCGCTTCAGCGTCTCCGACCAGCGCGCCAGCGGGCCGAGATAGGGCAGCACGCGATCGACCTGCGCAAGATAGGTGTGCCAGGGGCTCGTGGCCGTGGGCGTGAGGTAGGAGAGGTAGCTCATCGGATCGTCCGCAGTAAAGCCGGCCGGATTCGGCCCATCCGAGACTCTAGCCCGCGACCCGGCGCCCGTCACCTTGCCCTACGGCAGGCGGCGCCGCCTGTTCAAGCCGAGGCGCCGAATTCGTCGCCCAGCTCACGGGCACGATCGCGTGCGGCGAGGATCGCTTCGACGAACGCGGTCTTCACGCCGCGCTGCTCGAGAAGCGCGATCGCCGCGTGCGTCGTGCCGCCGGGCGAGGTGACGTTGCGGCGAAGGGTTTCAGGCGGATCGTCGGAACGCGCCGCGAGCGCGGTGGCGCCGGCCAGCGTCTGCACCACGAGCCGCTTCGCCTCGACTGCGGGCAGGCCCATCTCGCGCGCCGCGGCGAGCATCGCCTCGATGACGAGGAACACGTAGGCCGGGCCCGAACCCGATAGCGCAGTGACGGCGTCGAGCGCTTCTTCGCGATCGACCCAGACGATCTCGCCGGTCGGCGCGAGCAGCGTTTCCACTTGCGCGCGATCCTCGGCCGTCACGGCCGCACGCGCGAAGACGCCGGCGATTCCCTGGCCGATGAGCGCCGGCGTGTTGGGCATCGCCCGGACGACTCGCAGTGCACCGGTCGCCGCGGCGATGGCGTCGCTGCGAATCCCGGCCATCACGCTCAGTTGCAGGGCGCCGCGCAGGTACGGCTTGCAAGGCGCGGCGGCGGCAAGAAAGACTTGCGGCTTGACCGCCCAGACGACGAGATCGGCGCCCGCGAGCGACGCATCGGCGGCGGCAAGCGCCTTGATGCCGAGGCGCTCGCCGAGCACTTGGCGCTGCACATCGCTCGGCTCGACGACAAGGATCGAGTCGCGCGCCCGGCCGGCCTCGACGAGGCCGCCGACGATCGCGCTTGCCATGTTGCCGCCACCGATGAACGCGATCGTTCGCATCGGCTCAGTGTACGCAAGGCCCGCGTTGCGGCGGTGCCGGGGGCTGGGCCGATCGGCAAGGCATCATGGCGGCCGCAGGACAGCTCGCCCATCGCAGAGCGGACGGATTCACCATGCATCTCGAAGGATCCTGCCGCCGCAGCGGCGTGCGCTTTCGCTATCGGCGCGACCGAGGCCGCTCGCCGAAGATGGCGCTGCCGACACGAACGATCGTCGCACCTTCGGCGATCGCCGCCTCGAGATCGGCGCTCATGCCCATCGACAGGGTATCGAGTTCGAGGCCCTGGCGGTGCAAGCCCTCGAAGAGCAGGCGCAGGGCGCGATGCGGCCGGCGTTGCGTCTCGAAGTCTGGCGCTGGCTCGGGAATGGCCATCAGGCCGCGCAGCGCCAGGCGCGGCAGCGCGGCGACGGCCTGCGCCGCGGCCGCCGCGTCGGCGGGCGCGAAGCCGGCTTTGGCCGCCTCGCCGCTGATGTTGACTTGCAGGCAGACGGAAAGCGGCCGCAGCTGCGGCGGTCGCTGCGCGCTCAGGCGTTCCGCCGTACGGATGCGGTCGACCGTATGCACCCAGTCGAATTGCTCAGCCACGGGCCGCGTCTTGTTGCTTTGCAGAGGGCCGATCAGGTGCCACTCGATCGGGCCCCTCAGATCGGCGAGAAGATCGATCTTTTCCAGGCCCTCTTGAACGTAGTTCTCGCCGAACTTCCGTTCGCCCGCCGCGACAGCCTCGCGAACGGCGCCGGCGGGGTGGGTCTTGCTCACGACGAGCAGCGTGACGCTTTGCACGGGCCGCCCGGCGCGCGCACAGGCGCTTGCAATGCGTTCGTGCACCCGGGCGAGGTTGTCTGCGATCATTGCGCTTGCGGTGCACTCTCAGCGGCGCCGCAGTCTCCGCCGCCGTGAATCGGCGCCACTTTCGGAAGAGTCATGGACATCACCCAGTTGCTGGCGTTTTCCGTCAAGAACAAGGCCTCGGACCTGCACCTCTCGGCCGGTTTGCCGCCGATGATCCGCGTTCATGGCGATGTGCGCCGCATCAATGTCGACCCGCTCGAGCACAAGCAGGTGCACGACATGGTGTACGACATCATGAACGACTCGCAGCGCAAGAACTACGAAGAAACGCTCGAGTGCGATTTCTCCTTCGAGATCCAGGGCCTGGCGCGCTTTCGCGTCAACGCCTTCAACCAGAACCGCGGCGCCGGCGCCGTGTTCCGGACGATCCCTTCGAAGATTCTGACGCTCGAGCAGCTCAACTGTCCGCCCGTGTTCGCCGAGTTGTCGATGAAGCCGCGCGGCATGGTGCTGTGCACGGGCCCGACCGGCTCCGGCAAGTCGACGACGCTGGCGGCGATGGTGAACCACCTCAACGAAAACGAGTTCGGCCACGTGCTCACGGTGGAAGACCCGATCGAGTTCGTCCACGAGTCCAAGAAATGCCTGATCAACCAGCGCGAGGTCGGGCCCCACACGCTGTCGTTCGCGAATGCCCTGCGATCGGCGCTGCGCGAAGACCCGGACGCGATCCTGGTCGGTGAAATGCGAGACCTTGAGACGATCCGGCTCGCATTGACTGCCGCGGAGACGGGCCACCTGGTGTTCGGCACGCTGCACACCTCGAGCGCCGCCAAGACGGTCGACCGCATCGTCGACGTGTTCCCGGCCGCCGAAAAGGAAATGGTTCGCGCCATGCTCTCGGAGTCGCTGATCGGCGTCATCTCGCAGACGCTGTGCAAGACCAAGGACGGCGCGGGCCGCGTTGCGGCACACGAAATCATGCTGGGCACGGCGGCCATCCGCAACCTGATTCGCGAGAGCAAGATCGCGCAGATGTACTCGGCGATCCAGACCGGCAACAGCCTCGGCATGCAGACACTCGACCAGAATCTCGCCGACCTGGTGCGGCGTAACATCGTCTCTCCCGCGGAGGCACGCGGCAAGGCGAAGTTCCCGGAAAACTTCCCGGGCTGAGGGCGAAGGGCCATCATGGAACGCGATCAGGCTTCGAAATTCGTCAACGACCTGCTGCGCCTGATGGTGTCGCGCAACGGCTCGGACCTCTTCCTCACGGCCGACTTCCCGCCCGCGATCAAGGTCGACGGCAAGGTCACCAAGGTTTCGCCGCAGCCCCTCACCGGCCAGCACACGCTGGCGCTGACGCGTTCGATCATGAACGACAAGCAGGCGGCGGAGTTCGAGCGCACCAAGGAATGCAACTTCGCCGTTTCGCCGCAAGGCATTGGCCGCTTTCGTGTCAACGCCTTCGTGCAGCAGGGCAACGTCGGCCTCGTCATGCGGACGATTCCGCTGATCGTGCCGACGATCGACAGCATGAACCTGCCGCACATCCTGAAGGACGTGGCGATGACCAAGCGCGGGCTGGTCATCTTCGTCGGCGCCACCGGCTCGGGCAAGAGCACCTCGCTCGCAGCGATGGTCGACCACCGCAACGAGAACTCCTTTGGCCACATCATCACGATCGAGGATCCGGTCGAGTTCGTCCACGCGCACAAGAACTGCATCATCACGCAGCGCGAAGTCGGCATCGACACCGACGACTGGGGGATCGCGCTGAAGAATTCGCTGCGCCAGGCGCCCGACGTCATCCTCATGGGCGAGATCCGCGACCGCGAGACCATGGAGCACGCCATCGCGTTCGCCGAGACCGGCCACCTTTGCCTGGCGACGCTGCACGCCAACAGCGCCAACCAAGCGCTCGACCGCATCATCAACTTCTTCCCCGAAGAGCGGCGCATGCAGCTGCTGATGGATCTCTCGCTGAACCTGCGCGGGCTCGTCTCGCAGCGTCTGCTGCCCCGTCAGGAAGGCAAGGGGCGCGTCGCAGCGGTCGAGATCATGCTCAACACACCGCTCATCTCCGACCTAATCTTCAAGGGCGAGGTCGCCGAGATCAAGGAGATCATGAAGCGCTCGCGCGAGCTCGGCATGCAGACCTTCGACCAGAGCCTCTTCGATCTCTACGAAGGCCAGGTCGTGACTTACGAAGACGCCTTGCGCAACGCCGATTCGGTGAACGACCTGCGCCTGCAGATCAAGCTGCACAGCCATCGCGCGAAGAGCAGCGACCTCACCGCCGGCACCGAGCACATGCACATCGTGTAGGGTGAGCCCGATAATCGGGCCCCTGAGGACTCGAACGGCCTCCGCGAGGCCGTTTTCATTTATGACCAGGACTTACGAATCCACCCCGTCGCGCAAAGTCGCCTTCCTCGGCCTGGGCGTGATGGGTTTCCCCATGGCGGGGCATCTGGCACGCGCCGGGCACCGCGTCAGGGTCTACAACCGCACGGCCGCCAAGGCGAGCGAATGGGTGAAAACCTATGGTGGCGCCAGCGCACCGACGCCGGCGGCAGCGGCCGAGGGCGCCGAGCTCGTCTTTGCCTGTGTCGGTAACGACGACGACCTGCGCGCGGTGACGACCGGCAGCGACGGTGCATTCGCGCTGATGCAAAAAGGCGCCGTGTTCGTCGATCACACGACGGCATCGGCCAGCGTCGCGCGCACGCTCGCCGGCGAAGCGACGCGGCTGGGCTTTGCCTTCGTCGACGCGCCGGTTTCAGGCGGCAACGTCGGCGCCGTCAACGGCGCGCTCACCGTCATGTGCGGCGGCGACAAGGCGGCCTTCGAGACGGCTCGCCCGACGGCGATGGCCTTCGCCAAGGCGATGACCCTGCTCGGCCCGAGCGGCTGCGGCCAGCTCGCCAAGATGGTCAACCAAATCGCGATCGCCGGGCTCGTCCAGGGCCTGTCGGAAGCGATCGCCTTCGGCCAGAAGGCCGGCCTCGACATGAAGGCCGTGCTCGAGGTCATCGGCAAGGGCGCGGCACAGAGCTGGCAGATGGACAATCGCGGCCCGACCATGATCGACGGCAAGTTCGACTTCGGCTTCGCCGTCGACTGGATGCGCAAGGATCTCGGCATCGCCCTCGAGGAGGCGCGACACAACGGGGCGCGCCTGCCGGTAACCGCGCTCGTCGACCAGTTCTACGCCGACCTGCAGGCGGCCGGCGGCAATCGCTACGACACCTCGAGCCTGATCAAGCGGCTCGGCTAGGGCTTCGTGGCCGAGGCCGCGGGAGGGGCAGGCGCCGTCGCCGGTGCCAGCGTTGGCGCGAGGGCCGGAGTGTCGGGCTTGGCCAGGCTCTTCGGCTGGGTGTTGGCGAGCTCCGATTCAGTCAGGATCTCGAACACTCGCACGACCTTGACGACACCGCTGACGCCGCGCGCGACTTCGGTGGCACGGTGAGCTTCGCGCTCGGTGACGCGGCCCATCAGGTAGACCGTGCCACGGTGCGTCACGACCTTGATCGAATTGGCGAACAGGTCTTTCGCGTCGACGAGGCTCGCCTTGACCTTGGCCGTGATGAACGTGTCCTTGCTCTTCTCGCTGAAGGTATTGATAGGCCCGACCGTGATCTCGTTGACCACGGACTGCACGTTGTCGATGCGCGCGACGGCCTGCTCGGCGGTGATCTTGTCGGCTTCGGTCGGCACTTCGCCTGTGAGAAGCACCATGCGGTTGTAGCTCGTCGTGCTGACCCGGGCGCGATCGCCGAACGCGTCGTCCATGCGGTTGTTCGCCTTCAGCTCGATCGTTTCGTCGTCGACCTGGGTGCCGGTCGTGCGGCGGTCGATCGCGACCATCGCACCGCCGACGACGGCGCCGCCGACGATGAGCGGCGCGCACGCCGAGAGCGAGGCTGCGACCAGCGCGGCGCCGGCCAGAGGCAGCGCCCAGCGCCGCGACGCTCGCGCGAAGAACAAGAACGATCGAATCATGTGTTTTCCTGTTCGCCGAGCAGCTGCAGGTCGACCGCATCGCACAGGCAGTGCAACACCAGCAGATGCACTTCCTGGATACGCGCCGTGCGCTCGTGCGGGACGCAGATGTGGACGTCGGTCTCGGTCAGCCTTTCGCGCATCCGGCCGCCGCCGTTGCCGGTGAGGGCAACGACCGTCATCTCCTTGCGGTGCGCTGCCTCGACCGCAGCCAGTACGTTGGCCGAGTTGCCGCTGGTCGACATCGCCAGCAGCACGTCGCCGGGTGCGCCGAGCGCCTCGACCTGCTTGGAGAAAACGACGTCGTAGCCATAGTCGTTGCCGACAGCGGTGAGGATCGACGTATCGACGGTGAGAGCGATGGCAGCGAGACCGGGCCGCTCGCGCTCGAAACGGCCGACGAACTCGGCCGCGAAGTGCTGCGCGTCGGCGGCGGAGCCGCCATTGCCGCAGGCCATCACCTTGCCACCGCCGGTGATGCTGCCGACGAGGGCGCTGACGGCGTCGGCGATGGGCTTGCAAAGCAGTTCGGCGGCAGCGTACTTGAGGTCGGCGCTGTCGAAGAACTGCTGCTGAATGCGTTGCTCGAGCATGGTCATTGATGATATGACACGCATATCGCGACTCGGTTCACGCCGCGTTCGGTCGTGCCGAAGCGGTCGGGAGCACCGGCGCTGTTTTGCTCACGCCGCATCGAAGGCGGCGCGAAGCCACTCGATGCGCTCGCCTTCGACACAGACGACATCGAACCGACACGCCGGCGGCGCGGCGAAGCGGCGCAGGCCATAGCGCGCCGCGAAGACGAGCCGGTGCTGCTTCGTCGCGCCGCGCCCGTACCTCGACGAAGACGAGCGTCCCGTCGGTGTCGCGAGCGATGAGGTCAACCTCGCCGCCGCGGGCCCGCGGGCCGCGCGCGACCCGATAATTGCGCTCGACGGGCACGAGCCCGCGCCTGACGAGATAGGCCAGGGCGCGTGCCTCGGCCGCATCGCCGAGCACCTTGGTGGGTGGCGTCGTCTTCATGGTTTCGTGCGAGAGGGCGTCAACCGTTGGCCGATCGATCGATGCTCGTGCAAGCCGCGGCCGAGGCCGCTGGAGGCCAGCAGTATCCCGCGCCGGCGCTCTACGTCGTCGCTACGCCGATCGGCAATCTGGCTGACCTGACGCTGCGTGCCTTGCATGTGCTCGCCACCGTCGATGCCATCGCCTGCGAAGACACCCGGCACAGCGCGGCGCTGCTGCGCCACTTCGGCATCGCCAAGCCGCTCGTCGCCGTGCACGAGCACAACGAACGCGAAGCGGCAGCCGGCGTGATCGCCCGCCTCGCGCGCGGCGAACGCGTCGCCTGCGTCAGCGACGCGGGAACGCCGGCGATCAGTGACCCCGGTGCCGCGCTCGTCGCCGCGGTGCGAGCCGCCGGCTATCGTGTCGTCCCGATCCCGGGCGCGAGCAGCGCGCTGGCCGCGCTCGCCGTCGCCGGCGATGCCAGCCCCGGCGGATTCCGTTTCGTCGGCTTCCTGCCGGCACGCGGCAAGGAGCGAACGTCGGCGCTCGAAGCCTGCGCGAAGGCAACCGTCGCACAAGTGCTGTTCGAGGCACCGCATCGCATCGAATCGCTCGCTGCGGCGCTGGCTCGAGCCTGCCCCGATCGCACGGTGACGCTCTGCCGCGAATTGACGAAGCAATTCGAAACGGTGGTGACGATGCCGGCGCGAGCCCTGCCTGCGTGGTTCGAAGCCGACGCGAACCGGGCGCGCGGCGAATTCGCTCTCGTTTTGCATACGCAGTCGGGCAACGCCGATGATTCCAGCCACGACGCGAATGACGCCCTGCTCGCCCCGTTGCTCGCCGCCTTGCCGCTCAAGCAGGCAGTGGCGCTGGCCGCCGAGATCGGCGGTGCGCCGCGCAATATGCTCTACGCACGCGCCCTCGAAATGAAAGCCCGCGCAGCGCAGGGCGACGGCGCGGGCTGAAGCGTGAAGCTCAGGCTTTCGGCGCGACCGGCGCGGTTTGCGCGTCGTGCTTTTGCCTGTGGATGTTGGCGCTGGCGCGGTTTTGCATGCGGTTCAGCTGCCGGCGCTCCTTGGCCGTCACTTTGCCGTCGGCCTTGTCCTTCGCATCGGTGGAGGCGATGCGGGCTTGCTGCTTGTCGAGGCGGTTCGTCTCGCGGGCGGTGAGCTGCCCCGAAGCGACACCCGCATCGATGCGCTTTTGCTGGTTGGCTTCGCGGGCGTCGACGCGCGGCGTCACCGGCGCGGTCGTGGCTTGCGCAAACGCGCCCAGTGAGGCGACGGCGAGCGTCGCGCCGGCGGCGAGGGTCTTGAGGTTCAACATGATGTGTCCTTCGATGGGTTTGGAATTCGTGGGGTGAGAACGGGTTGCCCACCCCGCCTGTCTTCAACGGCATGCGGCAAGCGAAGCCGACGGGGAAGGGGTAAAGATGTGTGAAAGACAACCGCCTTCTACAATTCCACTTCGACTTCCGAGGCGCTCTTTCATGATTTCCCGCGAACCCACGATCGAGCGCCTGGCCATCGCCAGGTCACTGCTACTCGAGCCCTTCGGCCTCAGCGAAGCGACGCTCGCCACCGCGCTCGCGAGCATCGCCACCCATCGCATCGACGATGCCGATCTGTACTTCCAGTACACGCGCAGCGAAGGCTGGAGTCTCGAGGAAGGCATCGTCAAGAGCGGCAGCTTCGGCATCGACCAGGGCGTCGGCGTGCGCGCCGTCGCCGGCGAGAAGACGGCCTTCGCCTACTCCGACGACATCTCCGAAGCTGCGTTGATGGACGCGGCACGCACCGTTCGCACGATTGCCGCCGCCGGACAGAGCCGCAAGGTGAAAGTGCCCCGTGGGTCGTCGGTGGCCGGCAGTCGCGCGCTCTATGCGCCGATGGATCCGATTGCCACGCTCGACAGCGCGCAAAAGGTCGCCCTGCTCGAGAAGGTCGAGCGACTCGCCCGCGCCAAGGATCCGCGCATCGTCCAGGTGATGGCAGGCCTCGCCGGCGAGTACGACGTGGTGCTCGTCGCTCGCGCCGACGGCACGATCGCCGCCGATGTGCGCCCGCTCGTTCGCCTCTCGGTCACGGTGATCGCCGAGCAGACGAAAGGCGGCGTCGTGCGCCGCGAGGCGGGCAATGGCGGCGGCGGCGGCCGCTTCGGCTTCGGCTACTTCCAGGACGCGGTGATCGAAAGCTATGTGCACGATGCCGTCAACGCCGCGCTCAGCAACCTCGAGTCGAGGCCGGCGAAGGCCGGCGAGATGAGCGTCGTCCTCGGCCCGGGATGGCCCGGCGTGCTGCTGCACGAGGCGATCGGCCACGGCCTCGAAGGCGACTTCAACCGCAAGGGCGCGAGCGCCTTCACCGGGCGTATCGGCCAGCGCGTTGCGGCCAAAGGCGTGACCGTGCTCGACGACGGCACGATCCCCGACCGTCGCGGCTCGCTCAACATCGACGACGAAGGCAACGCAACGCAGAAAAACGTGCTCATCGAAGATGGCATCCTGAAGGGCTACATCCAGGATTCGATGAATGCCCGGCTGATGGGCACGCGGTCCACCGGAAACGGCCGGCGCGAAAGCTATGCCGCGGTGCCGATGCCGCGCATGACCAACACCTACATGCTGGGTGGCGACAAGACCAAGGAAGAGATCGTCGCCGGCCTGAAGCGCGGCCTCTACGCGACCAACTTCGGCGGCGGCCAGGTCGACATCACGAGCGGCAAGTTCGTATTCTCGGCGAGCGAGGCATTCTGGGTCGAGAACGGCCGGGTCCAGTATCCGGTCAGGGGCGCGACGCTGATCGGCAACGGCCCCGACGCGCTAACGCGGGTCAGTGCCATCGGCAACGACATGCGGCTCGACACCGGTGTCGGCGTCTGCGGCAAGGAAGGGCAAAGCGTGCCGGTCGGCGTCGGCCAGCCGACGCTGCGCATC
>ODAK010005382.1_pt1 | contig 13020 bp, 15 predicted proteins | sample 1539591 | NCBI WGS metagenome assembly ODAK01 (sample SAMEA3539303, study PRJEB22396) | soil metagenome | biome: tundra; feature: field; material: soil | place: USA | collected 2010-05 | depth 0.15 m | reverse complement strand
CATCCCCGGCCGCCGCTATGACCCGCCCTGTTAACCGAGGGTCACTGTTAACCGAGGGTCACTGTTAACCGAGGGTCACTGTTAACCGAGGGTCACTGGCCCGCTGAACGTGACCCCGGATACGCTGGCCGAAGATCTGCTGGCCGAAGATCTGCTGGCCGAGATGCGCCGCGCCCGGGCCGTGGTCGAGCGTGACGGCATGCTGTACCCGACGACGCCGTACACGGCCCCCGCACCGGGCTGGCGCAACCGTCCTGGCGCCCCGCGACTGGGCCTGACGCCACTGAGGGGCGATCATGTATCCGTGACCGACTTCCCGGGCTGCTACATGGTTCCGCCTGGCGCTGGCGTGACGGGTGACGATCCAAGCCTGAAAGCGTCGCACCGCTCTACAGGAGGGGCGTTGAGCGTCTTTGAGACCAGCATCGAAGCTGGGCCACCGCTGCATGTCCATGACCGGGAGGACGAGTGCTTCTATGTACTCGACGGCGGACTGACCGTCCGCTGCGGCGGTGACGTCTTCGACGCCCCGGCGGGCAGCTTCGTATTCCTGCCCCGCGGCCGACCACACCGGTTCTGGGCCAGGGAGCAGCCGGCCAGGCTGCTCCTGATCGCCGTTCCAGGCGGTGTCGAAGAGTACTTCCGCCAGATCAACAATGCCTCAACCAGCGAAGAGCGTCACCGGATCGGTGAGCTGCACGGCATTCGTGTCGTTGCTGAATAAGCCGTTATGCGGACCAACGACGAGGTCGCCGCGCTGCTCGAGGAGTACGCCGATCGGCACCGCGCAGCGCGGCTGGCTCACCCCGGGCGACGTCATCAACACCTGGCCGCTGGACCGGCTGACCGCCTTCCTGCGCAAGCCCAGCTGACGCTGGGCAAACCCCGAGGCGGCCCGCTGCTGGTTCACGCGCCGCCCGATGCTGGCAGGAAGAACTCCACCAGCACGGGGGCAAGCGCGGAGGGCGCCACGTCGTGAGTCTGCCCCTCGAGGGTCTCCGTCACGTGACTCAACAGTGCTCATGTGATCCCTTTCGCTGTGGTGCCAAGGTCCGGTGCGCGAGATCATCGCTGCCCGGCGAGCATGGCGACGTATACGCCGAAGCGGTCGAGGCTGGTCAGGAAGCCTTCCTGCGCCTCGGGACGGCGGGACATGGCGGGCACGTTGGTCTGGTGCGTGACGACTTCCGTCCGGCCGTCGCCGAGCTCGACGAATGTGATCGTCGTGGTCATGCCGCCCTCGACGTCGGGTTCGGCCCACACCAGCTTGCCGGGCCGCTGCACCTCGACGTAGACGGCACGCATCGTGTACTGGCTGCCGTCGGCATCGCTGACCATCACCGTCTCGAATACGCCGCCAGGTCGCAGGTCGACGGTGACGCCGTCGATCGGCGTCGTGGTCCCGGCTGGACCCCAGAAGTGCGTCAGGTGCTCGGGGGTCGTCATGCAGTCGAAGAGCAGTTCCCGTGGGGCGTCATGGACGCGCCGGTAGGTCAGCTCGCCGCGATCGGCCATGTCGTTCATGCGGGTCGCTCCTGTTGCGTGGGCTCCTGTTGGCTGGGCTCCTGCTGAGTGGGTTCCTGCTGGCTGGGGCCCTGCTGGCTGGGTCGGCGGAGGGTGGCGAGGTGCTCGTCGAGCCGGTCGTACCGTTCCTCCCACTGTCGCCGGTGGCGGCCGATCCACTCGGCCGCGGCATCGAGGTGCTCGGTTTCGATCTGGCAGGGCCTGCGCTGGGCAGCGCGGGTGCGCGAGATGAGTCCTGCCCGCTCCAGGATCTTGAGGTGCTTGGAGATCGCTTGCTGCGTCATGGCGAAGGGCTCGGCGAGCTGGTTCACCGTCGCCTCACCGCCGGCCAGCCGCGACAGGATGGCCCGCCTCGTCGGATCGGCGAGCGCCGCGAACGTGAGGCTCAGGTCCTCGTCGACGATCGTCATCGGACTGCTCCGCCCGCCTCCGGGGAAGCACCTTCGCCGCTGAAGGCGCCCGGCCGGACGCGCCGCCCGGTGAGCAGGAGCGCCAGATCCTGGGCCCGCCCGAGCAGCTGCGCGCCGCTCCCGCGCGACCAGTCGAGGTCTACAGCCCGCAGCTCCAGGCCACCGGTATCCACACCGAAGTACCTTCGGCTCTTCGGGCCGGCGACCGTGTCGAGCACCGTCCTCATCGGCTCGGCCGGGATATGACGCTCGATCCCCAGCGGGCAGGTGATGTCGAGACTGTGGATCACGTCATGAGTCAGTGCCCCTTCGTAACCGCCGCCCGGCGGCTTCCACGGGTGCTCCGCGTTGTCGCGGAGGGCCGCGATCAGCTCCTCCCTCGGCCGGGTCACATCCCGGCGGGCGACGGTGTCGGACATCCGCTGAAACCGGCCGCCCGCCTTCGCGAGCTCGAGCAGGAACCGGGGCGCTGAGTACCGCAGCGGCATCGTGAGGTGAGCCACCACGTGCCCGACGGTCCAGCCGGCACACAACGACGGCGCGTCCCACTGGTCCGCGCTGAGCCCGTCCAGCAGCGCCGCCAGTTCGCGGCGCTCCGCGGCAATCCAGTCTGTGATCACAGCCCTCCATCAACAACCTCTTAGTTGTACAACTATATGTTTGTTATAGCTGGCCACGCTGGTACACGTCAAGCGGTTCGTCTCGTGGATCTCTCATCAGTTGCCGATGGATGGCATGAGGCGAGGCCCCGGCGCGACCTCGCTCGGCCACGGCGCGAGGTGATCCGGCCGCGGGACACGACCTGGTTCAGCCGCGCGGCAAGGGCCTTGCGCGGTCGAGGAGGGTCCGCACGTCACGGCGTGAGGTGACGCGGCTGAACCGGAGGTGCGCCCAGGCCGGGTCGAGGGCCGCTGCGGCGTAGCGCTGCTGGTAGACGGCGTGCTGATGCCAGGCCCAAGCGATGATCGACGTCTGGGGATCCCGGCGGACCAGGTTCTGCCAGGGTTCCCGGTTGCCGTTCCACAACTCGGTGCGGCTGATCACGCGCCGGATGGTGCGCCAAATGAGCCTGCGCATCACGACGCGGCGGGGCGGGTCGAGCCAGATGACCGTGTCCGCGCGGGCCCAGATCAGCGGGCGGGCCGCGCTGTAGTTGCCGTCGATGACCCAGCCGTCCCCGGCTGTGGCCGCGCCGACGCGGCGGACGAACTCCTCCCCCGCCAGCGGGATCCAGCCCGGCTGATGGTAGATCCCGTCGAGTTCCACATGCGGGACACCGAGCCGTGCCGCGAGGGCCCGGGCGAGGGTGGACTTGCCCGACCCGGCGTTCCCGATGACCGACACGCGCCTCACGCAGGCCAGGCTCTCATGATCACGGAGCCCTGGTGGCCCGGGGGCCACCCCGCACCCCCGGGCATAGCCCTTTCCGTGAGATCACGGAGCTCTGCTGGCCTGGGGGACCGCCCCCGGACCCCCAGGCATGACCCTTCCATGATCACGGAGGATCCGCGGCTCTATGTGGCGCGGATCCTCCGTGATCATGGAAGGCAGCTCCGTGACATATGACCGGCATCTCCATGACATATGACCGGCAGCTCCGTGACACATGACCGGCAGCCGCGAGACACGCAGACCGCATACGGCCGACGGATGCGGCCGCCGTTCACGAATTTTTTCGTTGACACCACCGGCCCAGCGGCGGGAAGCTTCGGCACGGTGTCCTTTGTACGAAGTGACGGCCCGAGCAGGCGCTCTGACCGGTTCGCACATTTTCGCCCAGCCAGAGGGTTCCAATGGGGGAACCGGAGGTTCCAATGCGGGGATTGGCGCAGGTAGGCGGACGTCGGCTGCGGGGATTGGCGCAAGCAGGCCCGCGCCGGCCACGGAGATCGGCCCGGCCAGCCAGGCGCAGGCTGCGCAGACTGGTCCCACCAGCGGTCGCCGCTTGCATGCTCTCCTTCGCGGTGGCCGCAGCCGGGCCAGCCGGTGCGACCAGCACCGCCGCCGGGCTGCCCGCCGTGGCCGCGCCCGGTGGCCCGGGCACGATGTCGTACTTCGACCTGGCCCGCAAGGACTGCCTCGGCACCGCGCGCAACACCACGTCCAAGGTCTGGTACACGGTCGCTGGCGGCGTGCTCTCCGACGTGTACGAGCCGACGATCGACAACACGGACGTGCAGACGCTGCAGTACATCGTCACCGACGGCTCGACCTTCACCGATCTGCAGACCCGCGACATGACCTACACCGTGGCGGCCGACCCCTCCGGCATGGCCTGCACGGTGACCGCGACCAGCGCTAGCCATGGGTACAAGCTGGTCACCACCTACATCACCGATCCTGCGCGGGACACCGTGCTGATGGACACCCGGCTGGACGCCACGCCGGGCTCGCACACTGCGATCAGCAAGCTGCACCTGTACGCGAGGCTGGACGCGCACGTCAACGGGGACGGCGGCGGTGGCACCCCGAACGCGGGCGGCAACACCGGGACGATCGACACCTCGACCGGCTCCCCCGTTCCCGTGGTCTACAGCACCAACACCGTGACCCAGGCGGCCAACCGCAGCTACGCGGTGCCCACGTACATGGCGCTTCGCCCGAGCAGCCCATCGGCCGCGGCCAGCGTCGGCTACGCCGGGACGGCGAGCGACGGCCTCACCCAGCTCGCCGCCACGCACACGCTGACCAGCTACGACTCGGCACCCAACGGCCACGTCACGGCGACCGAGGACGTCACTCCGCGCCGCGGCGACGAGGTGACGCTGGCACTCGGCTTCGGCCGTACCCAGGCCCAGGCGGTCGCCACCGCTGGCGCTTCGCTGGCCAGGCCGCTGCGCCTGACCGAGCTGGCGTACCTGGCCGGCTGGGCCGGTTACGACCTGACGCTGCGCAGGCCGCCGTCGAGCTTCCCCGGCCTTTCCGGCGCACAGGCGTCGGTGCTGCAGCGCCGTTACTACCTGTCCGCGAACGTGATCAAGTCGAGCGAGGACAAGACGTTCCCCGGCGCGATCGTCGCGTCGATGGCCAGCCCGTGGGGGCAGGCGGTCGCCGCTGGAACGGCGGTCAATGGCAAGCCGGTCTACTACGGCTCCTACCGCGAGGTGTTCTCGCGTGACCTGTATGAGGCGTTCACTGGCCTGCTGACGGATGGTGACATCGCCACCGCTCGCGCCGCCACCTTGTTCCTGTTCAATCACCAGCAACTACGCAACGGACAGCTCCCGCGCAACTCCCTCGTCAATGGCGCAGCCGCCCCGGATACGGGCGGAAACCAGTTGGACGAGACCGCCTACCCCATCCTGATGGCGCTGCAGGCGGGGCTCGCCGGGGACGCCACGCTGTGGCAGCAGCACATCCGGCCGGCCGCCGACTTCCTGGTCGCGATGGGGCCGTCGTTCGGCTCGGAGCGGTGGGAGGAGCAGTCGGGCTACTCCCCCTCCACCATCGCCGCGGAGATCGCCGGGTTGACGGCCGCGTCGGTGATCGCGGCCGATCATGGCGACACCGCCCGCTCGCAGCTGTACCAGGCAACCGCCGACGACTTCCAGCGCACCATCAAGACCTGGGACGTGACCACGACCGGCCCGGACGGCCCGCGGTACTTCATCCGGCTGTCCAAGACCGGCGACCCGAACGCGGCCATCACCTACAACCTGGGCAACGGCGGTCCGACCGTGGACCAGCGTGCGGTGATCGATGGCGGGTTCCAGGAACTGGTGCGCCTCGGTGAGCTGCCAGCCAGCGACTCCGACATCCAGGCGTCGCTGGGTCTGCTGGACAAGCAGATCTCGGTGTCCACGCCGAGCGGGACCGGCTATTACCGGTACGGCACCTCAGCGGCGGCGGGCAGCGCCGACGGCTACGGCGACTGCTACCAGCCGAGCCAGACATCCTGCACCACACCGGGCCAGCCGTGGCCGACGACTGACACCGGCACCGGGCACCTGTGGCCGGTGCTGTCCGGGGAGCGGGCCGAGTCCGACATCGCCACCGGAAACCGGACCGGTGCGTCAGCCCTGCTGGTAGCCATGGCGCAGTTCTCGTCCGGGGTGGGCCTCGTTCCCGAGCAGGCGTGGGAAGACCCGGACCTGGCCGCCTCGCCGTTCGGCAGTGACCCGACGACCGCGTCGATCGGCTTCACCGACGGCCAGGCCGCGGGCTCGGCATCCCCGCTGACCTGGGCGCAGGCCCAGGAGGCCCGGCTCATCCTGTCCGTCGGGGCCGGGCACACACTGGAGACCCCGTCGGTGACCACCCAGCGGTATGTGGCGCACACGCCGCCGGGCGCGATCGCGGTGACGCTGACCGCTCCCGCCCCCGGCTCCGCGATCACGACCCCGGCCACGGCGGTGACCGGGACCACGGTGGCCGGCGCGAAGGTGGTGGTCGAGTCCCTCGACACCACGACGGGCACGCCGTCTACGACCGGCACCGCGGTGGCGGCGTCGGACGGGTCGTTCTCGGTCACGGTGCCAGTTGGCTTCGGCGACAGCGTGCTGACCGTGTCAGCAACCGCGTCGGGCAACCGGACCGGGTACGCGCAGACCTCCGTGACCAGCAGCGTGACCAGCGGAACGACCGTCCTGAACGTCACCGACCCGACCGGCGATGACAACGGCCCAGGCACCTACCAGTACCCGACCGACAGCAGCTTCCACGCCGGCGCGTTCGACCTGACCAGATTCCAGGTCATCAGCGACGGGACGACTGTGTACCTGCAGGCCACGCTGGCCAATCTGGACCCGACGTTCGGATCGCCGCTGGGCGCGCAGTTGCTCGACGTGTACGTGCACTCTCCCGGCGCGACGACCACCTCGACCGCGGCGGCGTTCCCGTCGCGCAACTACACCATCGCCCCCGCCAGCGCGTGGAGCGAGATGGTCGAGGCGCAGGGATTCGCGTCCCCGATCTGGCAGGACGCCTCCGGCAATTCCCTGGGCACTGCGTTCGTGGCCGCGTCGCAGACGAGCAAGACGATCACGATCGGGCTCCCGGAGGCCGCGTTCGGCACGCCGACGTCGGGCTGGTCGTTCGCCGTGGTGCTGACCGGCCAGGACGGGTTCGGCACTGATCAGGCACGCAACTTCACCCCGACACCGGGGGCCTTTACGTTCGGCGTGTGCGCGACCGGCAACACCAGCCCCATCTGCAAGGTGGACCCGGGCGCCGTGCCGAAGGCGGTGGACGTGATCACGCCGGCGGGGGTGTCCCAGGCCACCGAGCTCGATCCGACCCTCGGACCGGTCGTCATCCAGGGGGTTGCAGTTCCGTGAGACGTCCTGGCCGGGACGGCTGGAGCAGCGCCCCGTCGATCGAGATGCTGGACGCCGCCGCCGACGCTGACGAGGGCGCTGATGACGACGACCATGACCGCCAGGCGCGGCTGCGTGCCATGGCAGCGGCATTGGGCGTGCTGCACGCGGTCCCGCGAGACATGTGAGCTGGCTGCCGCGGCGGGCAGGAACAGCCATCCCCTGGCGCTGCGCGCCGTCTGGCGCGGGACGAAGGCTCCCCCATCTGGGGCCGCGCGCACCCTGATCGCGGACATCCTCAGCCGCCCCGCCTCCTGAGACGGCCGGGCTCAGCCGCCTCGCCTCGTGAGGACGGCCGCAGCCGACCCGCCTCGGCCTTGGGATGACGGCCTACCTGGCTGTTCGAGGTACCTGACTGGGGCGGCAGTCGCCCGCGCGGATCATGGGCGGAATCCTTTCGTTCCGTTAAAGGGATTTCTCTGAGTTTGCCGGCCTCGACTACGCTCTGGAAGGGGATCGGCACGCAGCGCCTACGCGCCAGGGGTGCGGCAGGGTGCCGCCAGCAAACCAGGCGCGGCGTAAGGACCTGAAATGGCCCGTGACAGCCAGGTGAGCGCACTGGCAATGTTTTCCGAGGAATTGCGGCGCGCCCGCGCGGGCGCAAGTCTCACCCGGGACCAGTTAGCAGAGAAGATTGCCTACAGCCCGTCGCTGGTAGCGCATGTGGAGACTGGCAGCCGGGCACCCAGCGTCGACTTCGCACGCCGGGCCGACGATGCGCTGCGCACCGGCGGCCTGCTCAGCCGCCTGCAGCCGCTGGTGCGCAGCGAGGCGTACCCGGCGTGGTTTCGCGGCTGGGTCGAGATCGAGCGGCAGGCGACATCGCTGCGCTGGTTCGAACCGCTGCTCATTCCCGGGCTGCTGCAGACCGAGGAGTACGCGCGGGCCGTTCTGCAGGCGGCGAATCCGGACTCGAGCGCGGATGAGATCAGCCGGCAAGTCGGCGCCCGGATGGACCGCCAGTCCATCCTCACCCAGGATGAGCCGCCGCTGCTGTGGGTGATCATCGACGAGGGCGTGCTGGCGCGGCCGGTCGGCGGTACCCGGGTGATGCGCGAGCAGGTCGATCACCTGATCGAGGCGGCCCGGCTGCCGAGGATCATGCTCCAGGTCGTCCCGGCCGACGCTGGCGCGCATCCGGGGCTGGCCGGCCAGTTCGCGATTGCGGGTTTCGACGGGTCACCCGACGTGGCCTACCTCGACAGTGCCCTGGCCGGGCAGATAGTCGAACGCGCTGGTGATGTTTCCAGGGTCGCCCTGCTTTATGACCTGCTGAAAGCTGAGGCGCTGGCGCCACGGTCCTCCATGGATCTGGTGAGGAAGGCAATCGGAAGATGGACCTGACTGGCGCCAACTGGCACAAGTCCTCACACAGCAGCGGGAACGGCGGCGCGTGCGTCGAAGTCGCGGTCCTTCCCGGCACCGCGGTGATCGCCGTGCGGGACAGTAAGAACCCGCACGGGCCCGCACTGCTCTTCAGCCGGGCCGAATGGCACGCGTTCACCGCGGGAACCTGCGACGGCGAGTTCGACCTGGCCTGACGGCCCGGACCTCACGCTCCGGTCTCGCGGGTCCGTTTCCCGCGCGTTGCGCCGGCGTCGGACGGCGTCGTGCTGGTCGGCCACGACTGGGGCGGAGCGCTCGCGTTCGACTGGGCGGCCCGCCACCCCGGGCGGACCCGCGGCGTGGCGTTCATGGAGACGATCGTCCGGCCGATGTCATGGGACGAGTTCCCGGCCGCGGCACGGTCGCGCTTTGAGGCGTTTCGAACGCCCGGGGTCGGCGAGACGATGGTGCTCGACGAGAACATCTTCATCGAACAGGCTCTGCGCCTGACCGTGGCGACCGGGCTGAGCGACGAGGACCTGGAGGTGTACCGCAGCCGTACCCGACCCGCGACAGCCGGCGTCCGCTGTTGGAATGGTCGCGCGCGATGCCGCTCGACGGCGAGCCAGCAGACGTGGTCAGCCGGATCGAGGCGTACGACGCCTGGCTCGCGACGAGCGAAGAAGTTCCGAAGCTGCTCCTGACCTTCGACGCGTCGCCGACCCTGATGATCGGAGCAGAGATGACCACATGGTGCGCGACGAACATCGCCAACCTGGAGATCGAGCACTGCGGAGCGGCCGGCCACCTCGCGCCGGAGGATCAGCCCATGGTGATCGCCGCGGCTATCGCCATGTGGGCAGATCGGCACCAGCTACGGCGCAGCGGCGCGTCGGGGATATCCGCCGCGGATCTCGCCGCGCTCTGAGTGACGCGGGCCGGGGCTTCAGTGGTGCGCCGGGGAAAACCACTGCGCTCGATCCAGTACGGGGGTTTCCTCGGCAGCGAGTTCGGTTGTCAGCTCGCCGGGGCCGGCGCCAGGTACGGTGGCGGACTCGCCGCGAGCACGGGAACTGGTCCGGGTGGCGTACCACCAGCCTTCGTCGCTTGCCCAGACGTGGTAACCGGCGTAGGCACGCTCGATCTGGCGGGCGATCTCATTAATCTCACTGGCTGTCATGGCAGGCTCCCCGCAGTGTCGGCCTGCTTGCGGCCGAGCCACGTGGTCCTGCTCGCGGTGACCGCGGGTGACCTGGAGGTTGGTCACGAAGAGTGATCTGATCGTCATGCCTTGTCGGGAGAGACTACGCCAATCCGGTCGTTTCCCCCCCGCCGATTCACATCAGGACCTTACAATCTTGTCACGCCCTGCCCGGTTCGTTTCGTTCATTCCCTACGTCCAGGTATGTGAGTCCGACGGTACCGACTTCCGGATGGAGGAAGGGTCGACGATGGCTGGTGTCATCGAACGGAGGGGGGGGTCCCGCGCAGCTCCACGGCACCGCAAGCGCCGTACGCTGTTCCAGTCACCGTCGCGGGACGCAGTCGCCCCTGTGCTGCCGACCCCGCCGCTTGACCACGAGAAGTACTCCTACGTCCGCCGCCACGTGTGGGTGCTCACTCTCTGCTCCGCACTCAGCTTCCCGCCGCTGGTGTACAGCCAGGTCCGGATGGTCGAGAACTCTGCCGGGTTCCTCCTCTACGCCCCCTTCGCGGTATTCGGCGCCCTGTGCTTCCTGCTGTCGCTCACCGTTGACGGGATGAGCCGCAGCTTTGACCTTGACGAACATAAGCGGATCGTGGCCGCGTGGGCGCCCCGCCGGTACCCGTCGGTGGATGTCTTTCTGCCGGTGTGCGGCGAGCCCATCGAGGTGCTCCGCAACGCGTGGTCACATGTCGCCATTCTGAGGAGCCATTACCCCGGGCGGGTCAACCCCTACGTCCTCGATGACTCCGCGAGCCCGAGGCTTAAGGAGATGGCCCGCCGTTTCGGCTTCGCCTATGCGACCCGCCCTGACCGGGGCTGGTTCAAGAAGTCGGGCAATCTGCGATACGGGTTCCAGATCTCGGACGGCGAGTACATCTTGCTGCTCGACGCCGACTTCGCGCCCCGTCCCGACGTGCTCGCTGAGACCGTGCCCTACCTGGACATGTTCCCGGACGTGGGCATCGTCCAGACACCGCAGTTCTTCCACGTCCTCGATGAGCAAACGTGGGTCGAGCGCGGGGCGGGCGCGATCCAGGAGTTGTTCTACCGGTCCATCGAGACCGCGAGGTCCAAGAAAGGCGGGGCGATCTGCGTGGGCAGTTGCGCCGTCTACCGCCGGAAGGCACTGGAGCCCAACGGCGGCATGTCGCTTGCCGAGCATTCGGAGGACCTGCACACCGGCTTCGACCTGCACCAACTGGGCTGGCGGCTCCACTACCTGCCCATCGCGCTGTCCACTGGCAACTGCCCCGACAACATCCTCGCTTTCCTCAACCAGCAGTATCGCTGGTGCGCGGGCACGATGGGCCTGCTAGGCGACAAGAAGTTCTGGAAGACCAAGCTGCCGGTTTATACGCGGCTGTGCTACCTCACCGGGTTAATTGGCTACGTGTACACGGCCGTGTTCACGTTCGTTGCCCCCGCACTGGCAGTCGCCTTGTTGCTCTTCGCTCCGGGCACGCTCCTGGTCCGTAACCTGATCTTCATCGTGCCGGTCCTGTTCTACGCGGGAGTCATCTACCCGATGTGGCACCGCGCCCCCTACCGGCTGGAGGCGTGGTCGGTCCGGATGATCTCCGGCTGGGCGCACGTTTTCGCGTTGTGGGACATGCTGCGTGGCAGGCTGCGCGGGTGGCAGCCATCGGGCAGCGGCGGGACCAAGCAGGATGGCCGACGGCGATTCTGGATAGGCGTTGCCGTGTGGGGCGGCGGTACCGCGGCCCTGTGGGCGGGCTTGGCCCTGTGGCGCATGATGACGATAGACCCGTACAACTTCTTCCTCCTCTTCGTCCTCGGCGTCTTCCAGCTCGTCGTGGTGGGCCGCATCCTGATCCAGCCGAGAACGGGGTAAGGCCACGTGAGGGTAAGTACTGGCTTTCAGGTCCTGACGGGATTCATGCTCATCGCCTTGCTGGCCGGCTGCGGGCTGATCTCGTCGCATACCACCGCGAGCGCGGGCGGCCAGACCGGATCCAGCGGTTCCGCGGCGAGCACCCCGTCGAGCAGCACGCCATATAACGTGTCCGGGCTGCTCGATCCCACCTCCGGGAAGTTCCTCGGGATCGAGGCCAGCGGCGCACCCGACTCGCTGGCCCCAGTCGCCAATTTCGCGGCCAATACCGGCCGGAAACCCAACCTCATCGGCCAGTACGTCGCCTGGGGCAACCCCTTCGACGCGAGTGCCGTCAGCAAGGCGCGGTCGTACGGAGCCCTGTACTACATGGCGTGGGAGCCATTCGGCACAAGCGTCCAGTCCATCGCGGACGGTCAGAGCGACGCGTACATCACCCAGTTCGCCAAAGCCGTCCGCGCGCTCAACCTGCCGGTCGCGCTCAGCTTCGGCCATGAGATGAACGGCAACTGGTACCCATGGGGCACCGGGCAAACCACACCCGCCGAGTTCGTGGCCGCCTGGCGCCGCATCCACAATGTGTTCACCCAGGCCGGCGCCAGCAACGTGATCTGGGTGTGGAACCCCAACGTCATCAACCCGATGCCGCAAGTCCAGCTCCAGCCTTACTGGCCTGGCAACTCCTACGTCGACTGGGTTGGCCTCACCGGTTACTTCGCCACTACGGGAGCGCAGACCTATGCCACGCTCTACCAGCCCACGATGACGGAGACCATGCAGTTCACAGACAAGCCGTTCATCATCGCCGAGACCGCCATCGAAACCGGCCCGGCGGCGGTGGCGTGCGCGAAACAGCTGGTCGGCACGGTGACCGCGCATCCCGATGTGCTTGGGTTCATCTGGTTCGACTACAACAAGGACGGTGTGGACTGGCGCGTCGAATCACGGCCGATCCTGCGTGCCGCGCTCGCCGGCGATATCGCGGAGCTTCCACTCATTAACCCGAGGAAATGAGCAAGCGGCCGCAGAGCTCGGCACCACCGGGCCGCCCCGGCCCCGTGCGCCGCGACAGGCTTCCGCCACCGGAGCAGCGTCCCGCGCCTTGGCCTGACGTCGTCGAAACAGTCATGCTCCCGGCGTTCACGCGTGACACGGACGCCGCACGACCACCCGGCCCAGGTGAATCTCCCAGACCCGCTGGCCCCGCTGATCATGCGCCAGGCGAGACAACCGGGGTGCTCCACCTGCCCCGCGGGAAGCACAGCTCTGGTCCAGTGCGATTCACGGCCTCGAGCCGGCGCCGGACCTGGGTGAGCCGCGCCGCGCTGCTCGCCATCCTGTGCGTGCAGGCAGCGCTGGCGCTCCGAATGCATAACACCGCGTTCG
>ODAK010005381.1_pt1 | contig 13022 bp, 10 predicted proteins | sample 1539591 | NCBI WGS metagenome assembly ODAK01 (sample SAMEA3539303, study PRJEB22396) | soil metagenome | biome: tundra; feature: field; material: soil | place: USA | collected 2010-05 | depth 0.15 m | reverse complement strand
CGAGCAAGCGTTGCTGTCCCTCGATGCCGATCTCATTCAGCAGAATGTGGCGGCTGTAGCGCAGCAGTTGTTGGTCGTTCATGCAGGTAGTCCATATTTTCAAAGATGTTTGTTGGTAATCAGGCGGGTGACAACTTTCACCCGCCAATGGCCTTACCCGCCAGTGCTATCATTAACCAACAATATAAAATATTTCTATTTTTCTCTGGGAATTCCTGTTGCAGCATGGCGTATTTGCGAGTAGCGGTCGTTCCGCAGCTCCCAGTGTTTGGTGCCCATAAGTTGCGTGGCACATCCAGCTCGTTGTAGCCCTGCACGGCTCTCGTCGTTGCAGAGGTGATTGGAATAATTTTGGCTGTTTCAGCCATGGTGCAAGTTAATGCGCGAGAACAAATCTGCCATCCGGAACGCAAATTCCACACCAGCATTTTAAGCGGGGAGCAATACCGCTCGATCCAATATATGGGCACCTCTAAAAATCCAAGATTTCTGATGGATGGAGCGCGTCAAATTTCGTGACGATAAATTTTTATGCAACAGGACGATTGTTTCTCGGTTTGTCTTAATTCTCCACGTTGTTTCGCGTCTTCCTCCCCATTTTAGCTTGCCGCAGGCGCAATAACCCTATCGAAGTTCCAATGCTTTTTGCGAATCAAAAACGCCACACGCTTGATGTTGTAAGTCAGGTTCAACAAGCCAATCTGCACTTGCGCCCGTGCGCGCCCAATGGTGCGGATGCAAATGCCACCCATCTCATTGGTCATCGCCCCAAAGACATGCTCCACCCGTGAACGAATTTTTGATTTCGTGTCGTTAGCTATTTTTTGTTCGTCCGATAACGGGTGGGCGCGTGACCCTTTCTCGTTAATCTGGTTGACGTGTCCAGTCTCAATCAGTCGGGCTTCCTGTTCCGCGCTCCGGTAGGCGCTGCCTGCATGAATTCCCGCACCACCTTCTTCCGGGCGGCGGAGTATGGCCTCCAGCGCTTGGCTGTCATGCACTTGCGCCGGGGTGTCTTCCCACGCCGTGATCAGTTTGGTGTCACGATCCACGTTGATATGATCCTTGAACCCGTAGATGCTTTCGCCATTCTTTTTGGTCCAGCGCGCGTCCGTATCTTTTTGCGCGAGCTTGTGCGGTACTTTGCCCCACTCGATGGGTATGGCTCCTTCCTTGATGAGTGCATTCTCTTCTCGGTTGTTGCGCTGGATCGGAACGGTGACAAAGGTCGCATCCACGATCTGCCCTGATTTCAATTCAACATTCAGGGCGCGTAGGCATTCGTCGAATCGGTCAAACAGTTTTCCGGTGAGTTTGTGTTCTTTCAGTTCTTCCCGAAATACCCACATCGTCTTTGCATCCGGCACTGAAGCTGCGAGGCTCAGCCCAAGGAATCTCATGAACGATAGCCTGTCTTTTACTTGATATTCCAGTGCCTCATCCGCTAAGTTGTAGAGCCGTTGCAATACCAGCATCTTGAACAACAGTACCCGGTCTATTCGCTTGCGTCCCGCCGCGCTCTTGCGGGGTTTGTCGGCTATCGTCGACAGGGTGGAACGGAACAATTCCCAATTGATCACTCGGTTCAATTCAATCAGTGGGTCGCGCAGCTTACTCAGCTGCGCGTACCGGTTGTCTAAGTCGAAAAAGCTGCTTTGCATGTCTGTCTACTTTGCCTGAATTTATCTTTTACATTAACGCAGGACTCAGCAAATTCGATTACAGCAACGATGATTTTTAGAGGTGCCCTTCAGACTCGACCCCGATATGCTCGCCGGCACGCCCGGCCAGGAACAGGCTGACCTATAGCGGGATCTGGGTCGATCCGTCGTTAGTGGTCTTGGTGGTCGGAGTTTCACCAGCAGTAGAGCCATTGGTTTTCGTATAGCTCATATTGCCGACCAGGGCTCCGTTCAGGACTGCGGGGATGGACAGATCTTCGGCCTCGATCTTTTCCTGGGCGCCGGTCATCGTGAAGCCGCCTTCCCTGAAGGCACGTCCAAAGCTGTTCAGCACGGGGAAGCGTTGGAAATGGCAGGCGCTGCAGGGCATGCCGACCTGGCGGGCGAACGCGGAAATCGCCTGTGCCTGCGGTGCCCAAAGCGCAACAGACATCAGCGCAGAGAGCGCAAAAAGTATTTTCTTGAATTGTATGGTTATCTCCCTAATGTAAAAAAAGTACCGTTAATGAACTTTGCATAATTATTCGACTGATGGAACTACTAGCCATTCCACTACGCTACCAAAAGACGGTAGCCAAGGGGGCGGTTCTCAACCAGATACGCGTCCGACTGGCCTCAACCGCCGAGGCATGGATCAGGAGCATCTTCCTGGTCATGAACTGATGGCTCTGCTCAGGTTTTTGCTGTCTTTTTTGCACCTCTCTGCTTTCCACACCTTGGTTTCAGAATGGCTGATGGGCGTGGTGAGGCATGTTTCCGTCATTGGCCATTCGGCCGGAATCTTTTGCGGGACATCGCCAGTTTGCTATCACCAGCCAGAAATTATTGGTCTGTAGCTGAATGATTTTGAGGAAACTCTACTTGATCCCGCACCCCCCCTCGTCGCAGGAGGCTGTCACGGAAAGGTCAACTACGTTGGACGCGCGCAGTGCCGGTTCTGGAAGTTTGAGGCGTCGGGCTTCCACCTTCGAAAGACGCTCGAGGAAGATAGCCGCTGCCGGGTAGAACCGATCGCCGCCCCGCTTCCGCGCGAGGGTATAAAGACCCCGCGCGAACGACGCGGCCCAGCGGCCGAAGTGATCACGGAAAAATTTTAGGAAGACGTCATCGAGAAGCGATTCCTTCTCCCGCCCGTGACCGAGCTGGCGCGCGGCGATCTTGCGTTCGAGGAGATACTGCAAAAATTCCGCCTCGATGGCGATGTGGTCGGATCGCTCGCCAGGCACAGCATCAAGGGCGAAGGACCGGTAGAAGCCTGCGATATCGGCGAGTTGCTGGGTACGGAAGAAAACATTGGTCTTTTCTTCATACTCAACTTCATACGGCGCAACCTCGCCCGAGGCGACCATTCCAAATATGCGGAGGTAACCCTCACGGACCTCGGCCGTCTTGACCGGCAGAGCCAGCCCGACCCGCGCTGCGGCCCAGGCAAGTTTCGGTTCGCCAAGGTACCACGCCGCCGCCTCGGCCGCCTCGACATCCTTCGCCTGCGCGAATGGCGCGTGCATCGGATCAGCCAAGCACCGTGCGGCGAGGCGATACAGCACCGCCCGAGCGAGAAGCACGGTGCTAAATTGAGTTGTAGTGTTCGGCTGGGCGCTCATAGAAAGGCTCCTCAATAGTGATTCGCACGGCTTCCCGGTCCTTGGCGTCGTAGCCGATCACCGTGTCGTTAAAGATCTCTTGGGTAACGCTTCGACCGGAGGGAAGAACTACCTCCCGCTCGTTCACCTTTGGCCCCTCCTTAACATCGAAACGGAAAATCACCTCGCGGGTCGCGCGGAAGAGCGCCAAGACCGCGAGAAGCCTTCGGCTTGGGGCGACGTACCGCTCAATGGCCGTTTCGACGCCCGGACCAAACATCTGTTCGAGGTATTGCCTAGGAACCCAGCGCGGCGGGATGTAGAAACCGTTGGGTGAAGTCCCAAACTGCGGGTACAACGGCAGGGCGACCTTTTCCTCCTTGACCATATAATAGAGCGGGTTGCTGGAATCGGGTACCCAGTTCCCGTCCGCCGCCCTGCGCACGAGTGACTGCATGCGGATCTTCCCGGGACAGGCCGCCATGCAGCGGGTCTCAATGGGAACATCGGAGATTTCCTTGGCGCGCCCCTCGATTCTGGGGTAGCAGGCGATGCATTTTTCGGAGGTCCCCGTTGTCGTCCGGTACATCGGCTTCTTGTACGGACACGCCTCGACGCACTTGCGGTAGCCCCGGCAGCGTTCCTGGTCGATGAGAACGATTCCATCCTCCTTCCGCTTATAGATCGCCTTACGGGGACAGGCGGCCAGGCACGCCGGGTAGTCGCAGTGGTTGCAGATACGCTGGAGGTAGAAATACCAGCTTGCATGTTCGGGAAGCGACACGCCGTTCGCCGGACCCTTCGCCCCGTCTTTGTTATGTGTGGTTTCTTCAAAGATGTTCGGTGCACGCCATTCCTCATCGGTCGGCTGGTACCCCAGGATTCGTTGGTCCACTCCCGGTTCAATGCCGGTCTCGAAAATGGTCTTACCTTGGAAGACGCCCTTTTCGTCCCACACCTGACCTCCGGGGTTCTTCGCTTCGAGCATCGCAAGGAGTTTCTCGTCCCAGTGGAGGGGATAGCCGCCGTAGGGTTTCGTCTCAACATTATTCCACCACATGTATTCCTGCCCCTCGCCGTAGGTCCAGGTGGACTTGCAGGCCATCGAGCATGTCTGGCACGCGATGCACCGGTTGATGTTGAAGACGAAAGCGAATTGGCGGTCGGGGTGAGCCTCTTCGTACGGGTACTCCATCTCGCGGCCGATCTGGCGATTCAGAACTTTGTGCTCGAACGATTCACCTATGCCTCGACTCTTTGATTCATCAGCCATGATTCGCCTCCTTGATTTGGTATCTAGTCATGATTCGCCCCCTCGGTTCGGTAGTGAAGAATCGGTGCACGTTCGAGCACGCGCGCGATCATCGCCAGCGTCGCTGCCTCGCCCCGCAGGCGATAGTAACGATGCGTGGCAAAATAAAACGGTGACTTGAACAACTCCAATATTTTATCCGCCGGCATGCCGATCTGGGCGTACTCCTCGACCACCGCCTCGCTCATCGCATCGAGTGCGCCGGGCACATAGGCGGAGGAAAGAATCATCGGATCGTCCGGTTCGGCGGACTTATCAGCGCCGGTCACCCGGCCCGCATCATGTCTCGTCATGTTTTTTTCACCTTTGTAAGCGCACCGGCTAGGTAGGCCTCGGCGGCGGGCGACAATTCGTGGCCGGGCGATAAGCCTGTCTTGGCACCATACCAGGCGCCGCGCCCGCCCAGACCGCCCGCTTCCGCCTTCACGATCCGAACGAGCGTTTCCTTCGGAACGGAGTTGATCGCGTGGTTATCCTCATCGAAACCGAATGTGAACTCCATTGCCACGGCCTTTTTGTGAAAGAGCGTGTCGGTCTGGTGCATTGGCATCGACCAGGCTCGGGTGATCGACTGATGCGAACCGTAGCGGTAGGACGACTGGTAGCCGCTCTCCTCCAAATAGGGGCGGCCGTCGGGGCGCGTCTCACCCGCGCGCACCGATTTGGGCGTAGACATCCAGCCGGTGTGCTTCAGGATGGTGAAGTTCGGGGGGAGCGACGTGTTGTACTTCACCCGAACCATGCACCGCATCGAACGCTTCTTGAAAGCATCCTTTTCGTCCTTCCAGCCGATATAGGGCCGGTCGGCCGGGTTGGCATCCACCCAAACATAGTCACCGTCCTCCAAGCTGAGTGACGCCGCATCGGCCGGGTTCATCTGAATCTGACGGTCCGCAACACCCGCAGAACGCGGATCGGTGCGGTAGGGATCACCTGAGTTGGCTGACCAAATCATGTGCCAGTCGACCACCGCCCAGGAGGAGTGCACCGAGTGACGCGACTTCGGCGTGGAACAGAAGAAGCGGTACCCCTCCACCCAAAGGGGATTGGTCGTCAGTTTCACTTCGGACCAGGGCATCTTGATGTTGCGCACTTGACGAAGGTCGGCGTCGACCGCCTTGGGCGAGATTCCGTAGTCGTTCGGCCGGATCATCGGATTCGTCGAGACGATCACATTGGGGAGATACGGCGTCGCCTCCACGGCCTCCCGGTGAACGATAAAATTCTCGCCCGCATCGATCACCTCGGGAAGGTCGCAGTAGGACGCAAGTCGTCCACTGTCCGTGTAGAAAGGATTCGAGTCCTTGATCTGCTCGTAAAACGGAATCCTCGGATAGGTCCGGGTGAGGAAAAGCGCCGACCCCGGCGTGCCGTACTTTCCGTCCATAATGTCTTGCACGGTGTAGTGCCGGCCGTCTGTGGTCTTGGTGGTCGTCGACGAGTCGAGGATGCGATCGAGATGGACCGAACTCTTTTTCTCCACGACGAACTTCCAGTAGTCCGCGAATCGCTTATCATTCGTCAAGCGCCCAAGGGCTATCGAGACGCCAGCGAAGATCACCGCGTCGTCCCTGCTGTCGTAAAGAGGTCGGATGCCGCCCTTGGCGATCTGGATAAACGGATTCGAGCACGATCCTCCCAGCTCATAGTCCTCGTATTCGAACCAGGAGTTCGCCGGAAGTATGAGGTCGGCGTACTCAGCCGATCCGGTCCATTCGACCTGCTGATCAACGATCATATCTACCTTGGGCAGGACATTCTCGATGATGTTGTAGTGCCACTTGGCCTGGTTCAAAAGATTGGCGTTGTTGTACCACATCACCTTCGTCGGAGTCGGCATGTGGGTATGCCCGGTGAACACCTTGCGGCCGTGCGGGGTCTCGATGATCGTCGGCCGGTCGCCGGCGCCCCAGTAACCGACTTCCTCGCCATGCATCATACTGCGCATCGGCACCTTGTTGGCCGGCGTCGCCGGATCGAGCGCTGGAGCGAAGGGATCTTCCTTGGTGTAAACGCCCGCACCGTGCCCGGCCCATTTGGCGCCTTGCAACATCGCGCCCTTGTAGTTGCCGGCCCAGGTGTAGACCCCCCCGCCCTGCTTCCCAATCTCGCCGATGAGCATCATCGGAAGAAACTCCGCCCGATTGTGGAGGGTGGCGTGGAAGTAGTGGTTGATGCCCTCGCCGATGTGAATTGCGACGGGCCTGATCGTGACGAAGTCCTTCGCCAGGCGTTCGAGGAGTGCGGGGTCGGACCCCGTGATCTCGGCGACGGTGGCGAGGTCATAATCGCGCAGGTGACTCTTGTAGGCCTCGTAGATGGTCATGGCCTTGAATGTCTTGCCGTCCGTTCCGGTGAGCTCACCGCTCCATTCGAGTGCCGGATTGATGTTCTTTTTGGCGAGCTGCACACCCACATCGTCGCGCGTTATGGCCCGCAGGGTCTTCGCGCCTTCGTCCCAAACGACGAAGTCGCCGATCTTTTCGCGCTGCTCGGAGGTGAGCCCCTGAATCTTGAAGCTCGGACCGGCGGAGATATCCGGCAACTTGTAGCCAGCAATCACCTCTTCAGGTTTGATGCGCTTCAGGGTGTCGGTTCTGAGGAGCAGAGGAAAATCGGTGAAGCGCTTGACGAATTCAACATTGACATGCCCGTGCTCCATGACGTAATTGGCGAGGTAGAGAAAGATCGTCGTGTCGGACAGACCTGCGCGGGCCCTGATCCAGTAGTCGGACTTCGCCGCCGGGGCGCTGTAGTCCGGCGAGATCGAGACGATCTTCCCGCCACGCTCCATCAGCTCGATGAACCAGTGCGAGTCGGCCATTTTGTTTTCGACAAGGTTTTTGCCGCACTGAATATGGAGCCCGGAGCTAAGGAGGTCTGAGAAATCGCAGTCGGAGGCCTGCAGACCCGTGACGAAGGGATAACCCGGTGCCTGGTCGCCCCGCCAAGTGTACTCGCACCATGCCCGCGCGCCCCTGGCCTTGTCGGGCGACACGCCGCGCACATGGTGATCGAGGAGACCCATCACGTTGCCGAAGCGATAGATGCCAAATTTTCCGATGACGCCGTGGATCGGAAGGTTTGATCCGTACTTGAAGGTCCGGGTGCCGGCCCCGTCCCAGTGCTCGAGCATCTCATCGGGGTAGCCGTCGCGGGTGAAACGGTCGCTGCCTTCCTTACCCGAGTAGGTCTTGGCGATCGCGAGGAGCCCGCGCGCGGCGTAGTCGTTGGCTTCGTCCCAGCTGATGCGTATGGCATCGTCATTGCCGCGGTCGTCGAAACGGTACTTACTGCGTAGTTCCGGCTTGTCGGTAAGTGACGGAAAGCCGTCGTCGGCCCATTCCTTCCAGCCCTTCCGAATGGACGGACCCTTCAACCGGTGGTTAGCGTAGAGGCGGCGGTGGAGGGTGTAGCCCTTGAGGCATCCGCGTGGATTCCAGTGGGCCGATGTGCTGTTTCCGTAAATGTCGCGGACATTGCCGTCGCCGTAGTTCTGCTCGGTGCGAAGGACCACGCCGTTTCGCGTGAACGCCCGGAAGCGGCACATATGGGTGTCGTTAGGGGCGCAGACATAGGTGAAGGAAGAGTCAACATGGTACTGGTCTCGGTAGACCTTCTCCCAGTCGCGCGCGGGATAGTATTCGAGGGGGTTGCCCACTTCGATGGGGGCACCCAGCGACGAGGCCGCCTGCGCGAGTGTGCCAAACGCGGAAAACCCGTAACCGGCCGCCAAGAGCCCAGCCCCCGATTTGGTAGCAATTTTCAGAAAGTCACGGCGAGTAAGTCTCTTCATGATCATTTTCCTTCTTTCCTTAGAGTTTGAGTCGAATCCATCTTGTCACGGACTTTTGTCCATTCCTGTCGCCCGCGGCGCCGTCCCATACGGCAAAGGCCGCCCACGTGGATGATTTTGAAAGCGACGGGACCCCGTCGCGCGACCGAGTGATGAGCACCTGCCAGCGGCCTTTATCCCATCGGGATTCGGAGTACATATTGTCATTGGGCACGTAGGTGAGGGTTCCGAATCCGGCCTCGACGTATTCTGCGACCGCGCGTGCCGGGGCAGCGAGCGGGTTCCCCGCCGCGCGCGCGGGCGTCGCGAACGGCTGGTCTTCCCAAGGGTTCTTATCACGATGGGTTCTGGCCGGCAACTGCGGACCTGGTATAACCGCCCGCCACTGGAGAATCCGAACAACGGTGTCCTGCGGTTTCACGCCGTGCGGCACCTCACCGCTGCCACCCATCCCGACGTAAGGCGGCATGCTCGAAGCTTCCTGTGGAAACTCCACCGCTACGGCGTCGTGGAAATCTTCCGTCGACCCCTGCAACTGGTGGGGGGTCGCGTCGACCCATGAAAAGAGAAATGCGATTGTGCTGGCGTTGGTGAGTGTTTGGACTTCGAGCGATTGGGGCCAAGAAGGCCGGTCCCAGAGAGGATGGAGTGTGAGCGTCACGGTGTGGGCGTTCGCCCAGGCGGGGTCATCGAGGCTCCACGCAGCCACACCGCCGTGCCGCGCTTTGGGATGTCCGGCTACTAAAATCTTGCCCACCAAGCTGTCCGGCCCCTCGACCGGGAACTTCAGGTCCTTGCGGAGGCTCTTCACATACGCAACGATATCCCACAACTGCGAGGTGGAATACGTGTCGCCGAAGGCAGGCATCGGGTTGGTGGGAATACCCTGGTGAATCCGCGAGTAAATGTCCGCTGGCCTCTCTCCGCCCTCAAGCGGCTCAGCGACGAGGTTGCGCGGCCGAATAGGGTTCCCGGCTGTATCAGTCAGGCCAAGGGCTGCCGGCCCGTTGCCCAAGCCTTCCGAACCGTGGCACGCCACGCAGGCCTCGCTGTAAAGTGCCGCCCCACGCGAGATGCGCGAGACGTCGTCCAAACCGGCGGGCGGGGACGGCGGGACGAACGCCGCCGGTGTTTTTCCCGGTACGAAATGGCGGACATAGGCCGCTACTGCAGCGATCTCGTCCTCAGTGAGGGCCGCCGCGAAGGACGGCATGGCCGTTCCCGGTATGCCGTACCGCACCCTCTGCTTGATCTCAGCGATCGAGCCGCCGAACTCGAACTTGCCTTGCGTATAGTTGCGTGGGCGAGGAAAAAGATACGTCGCCGCACCCCCGTTTCCATCCCCTTTAGGCCCGTGGCACCCAAGGCATTGGCGGGCGTACACGTAAGCGCCTGATGTGGTGCCCCTAGCGTTAGCAGTTCCTGCCACTTCCCCGTAAGCGGACACGCACCCAAGCAGAAAACCGTACGCGATAATCCGAAGAATTCGCTCCCGTCCTTTAGATGAGATGATAGATGATAGAAAATTTTTATATGATATATCCATCATTAAATGCCCCTGATTTATCAGATTTATGTTAAAGCCTAAAGCCATGTAAACTACGTTAAGAAAAACGTAAACTACAAACTTCTCCATCGGTGACCACTGCAGCTGCATAGCCTGCGCAGAAGATACTTCCGACTGTCCCCTGTTGGGTCTTCTGGAACCGGCGCCAGCAAGCAGGCGGTGCACACCATGAATGCGCCACGTATTTCTGCGATGGCATTACAATTCCAAGATGTAATATATAAAGAATAGGCTTGCGTGGGCAGTGTGCCTATCCTTCTGAAGTACAGAATAAGTGAGGAAAAAGAACTAGTTCTTTTGGTTAATTTGTTACTTTTGGGCAGGTAGTATTTCTAGGTGATGAGGCCATGCTCCACCGCATATACGGCGACCTGCACGCGTTTGGCGAGATTGAGCTTGCGAAGGATGCCTTGCACATGGATCTTTATGGTGGATTCCGACAGATTGAGCACGCGCGCGATTTCCTTGTTGCTGGAGCCACGGGCGAGCATGACGATGACTTCCCGTTCGCGCGGGGAAAGTTTTCCCGGATTAACCTCCGCCACGGCAACATTAGCCTTGTGTGGCGTACGCAGGGAATCTGCCAGCTTGTGCGCTATTTGCGGCGACATCACGGATTCGCCGCGCGCCGCCCGCTGTATGGACTCCAGCAGAAACTCAGTGTCGATATTTTTCAGCAGGTAGCCGCGCGCCCCGGCGCGCAGTGTTTCCAGCAGGTCTTCGGCATCTTCCGAAACAGTAAGCATAACAACTTGAGTTTCCGGAACCTCTTCCGTCAGCATGCGCAAGGCTTCCAGTCCGCTTATGCCAGGCATGTGCAGATCGAGCAGCACCACGTCTGGCTTGAGTTGTTTGGCACGCTTGATGCCTTCCAGCCCGTCGTCCGCTTCGCCCACCACCTCGAATCTATCATGCCGCTGCAGTGCCAGTTTGATGCCGCTGCGGAACAGTGTGTGATCGTCAACGATCAAAATACGTATTGGTTTCATGCCATCGAGTCTCTCCTGTGCGGCAGAACAAGACGCACCCGCGTGCCCTTTCCAAATTCCGATTCCAGCGTCAACTTCGCGCCAATGCGGCGCGCACGCTCGCGCATGATACTCAATCCCACATGATTATCTCCGGCATCGTGCATAGCGTCGAAACCGGTACCGTCATCGCGGATACATATCCAGACACATTCTCCGTCACTAACGAGCTCCACGTCAACGCGGCTTGCCTTGGCGTGCTTGCGTACGTTGGAAAACGATTCCTGCACAATGTGCATGGCCTGGAGCACATGTTCCGGCGACATATCCGGCACCGTCCCGCAATACGTTAAGGCGGTGCAAATACCGGTTTGCCCCTCGAATTTATCCAGCGCGCTGCGCATGGCGGTTTTCAAATCCGCATTGCCGATGCGAATGCGGAAATGCGCCAGCAGCTCGCGCACATCGTCATAACTTTCCTGCACTCCTTCCCGCATTTGTTCCAACCCTTGCAACGCCTCGGTGGTGCGCCCATGTTGCAGATCCTGGTGCAGTAATTGCACCTGAATGTTGAGATAGGCGAGCGACTGGGCAATGCTGTCATGCAGTTCCTGCGCCAACAGGTTGCGCTCCTCCGACACCGCCATTTCTTTTTCGCGCGCGACGAGCCGCTGGTTTTCAATGGCGACGCCGAGATGTTGCCCCACCAACTCCAGCAGCCGGATTTCCGACGGCGGCAAGATGCGCGGGGTGTCGAAGAACAGATTGATCACGCCCACCACCCGTTGTTTGGAGCAGATCGGAACCGCCACCACCGCTTGGAATCCGTCCCGTTTGCACGCATGCAGCAACGGCCGTGTCAATGGAGTGGAAAAATTGGAACTGACCGCAATGCCGTCACGCGCTACCTCTCCGCACAAGCAGTTACCGACAACGAGACAAGTCTCATCTGCAAGGAATGATTCCGAAACCCCGCGCGATGCAACAATTTGCATTTGCTCTCCCTTAGTGTCGACCAAGCGTACCACGCCGTCACGCGTGCCGATCAGGGTGGACAGCTTATCCAGCACGATACCGCACAGAGGTTCCGTTGCGGTCGAGGAATTAAGGAATGCAGCCACATCATAGAGCGCCGCGAGCTCACGGTTCTTCACTTCGACGCTACGGGATTTTTCTTCCACCCGCTGTTCCAGCGTAGCGTAAAGATCCTGCAACTTGTCGGCCATCTGGTTGAATCCCTCGGCCAGTTCGCCGAATTCGTCCCGTTTGGTGAACTGCAGACGCACACCGAAATCCGCCTTACCCATGCGCTGAATGCCCTCCCGCAGGCGGATGATGGGACGCACCACAATCAGCGAAAACAGGCGTATCAGCAGCACCGTGCCGATCAACGCCAGGCCCGCCAGTCCGATCTGGAATGAACGTAGCAGCGTGGCGGCGCGGGCGTTGTTGCTCTCCACCATACTCACAAGCATGTCAACGTGGTCAACAAATTTTTCCAAGACAGGCTGGAAATCCGCCAGCATCTTTTCCTGTTCCGCCCGTTGCGGTCTGTTGAGTATGCGTCTGATGCCAGGTTTGATGTCGTCATGCCAGTTTTTCTGCAATCTGCTCATCTGCTCACGTACGTCATTATCCTTGTACAGGGAAAGTGAGCGACGGTGATCATCCTGCAAAAGGTAAGTCAAGGTTGCTTCAAACTGCCTGATCTCATCTTCGATAGAGACCCGCAAACTCAGCGCCTCCTGAGGTTGAGGTGGCGACAATTGCCCCACCTGCATGCCAAGCAGGAAAGCAATATGGTACAAACGCATGCGTTCCCTGCCGGCATTGTTAATCGCCGCAGCACCACCCTCCAGCCGCCAGGATACATACAGCGTCGAACTGATGGCGATCAGGGCAACAATAAAATAGAGCACCAGCAGGCCGGTGATCTTTTCTTGGAGTTTTATGGCGAACATGTTTGCTCGATAAGCGTACTCATCTGCGCGTGTTCCATGCGCATCATCTGCACCGGGCCGGCAGGACCGCCGGCGGAGACCAGCGTGGGGAAAAGCTTGTCTTCTTCCATGCGAAAGTGCTAGGCCAGCTCGGTACGGAAATTGTTAAACGCT
>ODAK010005380.1_pt1 | contig 13024 bp, 13 predicted proteins | sample 1539591 | NCBI WGS metagenome assembly ODAK01 (sample SAMEA3539303, study PRJEB22396) | soil metagenome | biome: tundra; feature: field; material: soil | place: USA | collected 2010-05 | depth 0.15 m | reverse complement strand
AACCTCGACGAAGGATCCAGGGATGCCGGACAGGACTGCGTCGACAATGCGGTCGTTCCCTTGGTGGCAAATGGGATCTTTACCTTCGCCACGAGCAACGTTTCGTTTGAGGTGGACTCGACCCATGGGGCGCGCGTCGTCACGTTCGCTCTCGGGGCAACGAATGTCGTCACCACCCCCGCCAGCCACCCGAGCAACTACGGCTCGACCTTTTGGCCGAGCCCGCAGAGCGCTTGGAACTGGCCACCTTCGGCCGAAATTGATTCGGCATCCTACACAGGCGCGTTTGTCGACGGCGCGCTTACGCTCACCAGCGCTGCATCGGCTTCGCTCGGCCTGGCGGTGAGCAAGCAATTTTCAATGGACGCGCGCACCGGCGACGTTCTCGCTCGCTACTCGCTGATCAACCAAGCCACCAGCGCGCAATTCTTCGCACCCTGGGAGATCACTCGTGTTGCTCCGTCAGGCATTGTGTTCTTTCCCATGGGCGCGGGCGGCGTTCGCAAGGGCAGTCAGGACTTGCTGGATGTCAGCATCGTCAGCGGCGTGGCGTGGTTCGCCTACGATGCCAGCCTCATCGCGAATGACCAGAAGCTGTTCGCGGATGGCGCCGAGGGGTGGATCGCTTACGCAAACAGTGGATTGCTGTTCATCAAGTCGTTTTCCGACATCTCCCTAGCGCAGGCTGCACCGAGCGAGGCCGAGATCGAGATCTTCGCCAACGCTGCGCACACCTATGTCGAGTTGGAAAATCAAGGCGCGTACGCACCCATCCCGGCTGGGGGTAGCTCAACCTGGTCCGTTCACTGGTTTGTGCGGGCCGTGCCCGCGTCTATTGCAGCAGCCGTCGGCAACGCAAAGCTCGTCGACTACGTCCGCAGCATCATCGCCGGATCTTGAGCTCGACGACGGCTCGCCTCAGCTCTGCGTCCACTTCTCGCGATCGACCAGCTCGAAGACCTCGGACAGAATGGCCAGGCCATTCATCGCCGTCGCCTCGTCGATGGTCAGCGCCGCCTCTACAGCGGGGACAGGAAGGACCACGCTTCTGCTGGCATCCAGGTGGTTGACTGTCCCGAATCGGTTGGCTGGAAACCGTGGCCGCCGTCGTAGGAGCACCACGTGACAGGGAAGGCCGCGGGACAGCCCTTGTAGGCTGTGCAGATGTGGCCGCCCTGAGGCGCGGTGGGCAGATTCTCGATGGTGCACCCATTGGCCTTGGCAAAACGATCCGTTTGGGTTGCCTGGGAATTGCCTGCGACATCGCTAAGCCCAAGGGATCCCAGGTAGGCGACGGGCGTGCAGGTGGATGGAATCGAAAAGTTCGGGGATCCACCCGAGTGGCCCACCACCGCGCGATAAGCACCGGGACGCGAACAAGTAAGAACCCAAGCCATCGCTCCTCCCTGGCTAAATCCCTCCGCCATGACCCGCGAGGTGTCGATGCACAGCTCGCTCTCGACCTGCTTCAAGACCGCGTCTGCGTAGGCCAGGTCGGCGGTGGCATCCCAGTTTCCGCCGACGGCGGCGAGGGTTACGAAAATGGTGGTGTTCTTCGAAAGGCTCCAGAGCCCGAAGTTGTCTTTGCCATTTTCCTCGAGGTTGCCACCGTATCCGTGCAGGCCCATGTGAAGGCGATAAGGCGTGTCGTTCTTGTAGTCGCTGGGCCAGCGCACGAGGAACTGGCGGTTCGTGCCGCCCACGGAGATGGTATTGACGGGCGTCGCTTGACCGGGAGTCGCGCTCTTCAGCGTGGAGGGCGTCTTGCCGCAGCCTTCGCTCGTATTGGCGCCGCCGGAGGTGCCGCTGCCACCGCTTCCGCCCGCGGACGAGCTGCCGGCGCTACCGCCGCCGCCCGCACCACCGGCCTTGGTGGATGAACCTCCGGTCGCAGCCGCGCCGCCGCCACCGGATGTTCCGCCTGTTTGGCCGTCCATTTGGCCGCCGTTGCCCGTCGAGCCGGCGCCACCGCCGCCAGCGGCCGTTCCGCCAGAAGCGCTCTTGCCGCCAGTCGGATCCGAGGTAATCGTGCTGCCGCCGGTAGAGCCCTTGGCTCCTCCCGCCGCGCTGGCGCCGCCTGAGCCAACACTCCCGCCGGCGCCCATGGTTCCTCCGTTGGTCGACGATCCCCCAGAGCTAGTGCCGCCAACTGAGGGGCCCGACGGCGTGCCAGTGCCACCCGAGCTGCCGCAGCCTAGCCCGAGCGAAAAACAGAAGGCCAGAAGCCCATGGCAAATAGAGGATCGGGCAAAGGAGATCTCTTGCGACATGAACGGTTTCCTCTCGTGGTGCTCGGTTGATTTCCGACTATCTCACGAAACCATCTATCATTGGGCACACTGTCCTCGGTTCCAATCAATGTGGAAGTGGGCGGTGGGATCCGCGAAAGAAGCGCCGCGCGATTCTTCCTCGCTCTAGCGTGAAAGCTGTTCGCCGCAGAAATTCCGTGTCCCTTGATACAGCGGAGAACTTCGGGATATCGTTCGTCATCGTGAGCTGGAGGTCATCGCGTTTCTCGAGCATCGCGTACGGGATCATCGTCTCGACGCTGCTGATCTCGCGAACGGGGCGTGCGGATGAAAGCGTCAATGCAGGCCCGCCAGCAAGGGAGCGGCGTTCGGATTCACCCGCGATGACGAGCGAGCAGTTGGCGGCATTCGCCGATCTCGTTGGACAGTCTCACGCCGAGGTCTCGCGGCGGCTCCAACTCGACTCGAGCCTGCTCCGCTTGGCGACAGACGCGGCGGACGCGCGGATGAATCGCCGGCGCTCGGGAAAAATTCGAGCGGCGGTCGGGTTCGGCATCTTCGGGGTCGGTGGAATCGCCAGTGCATTGCTCTGGTCATCGGCATTCTCTCGAGCTGGAGGCGGGTACGACGTCGACGCCGGACGCATCTTGGCTGCCTACGTCGCGGCCGCGGCTGCCGTGGCTGGGCTCGGCGTCGGAATTTCCGGCATCGTCGTCATGAATCGGCGGAGCCAGGCCGAGAACGAGTCCTTCGAGCGCTACCAGTGCCCGCCCCGCGAAGCTAGCTTGGCCGTCCCCCTCGGGCATGCGGTAAGATTGCCCCTGCTGGCAATCCCGTTTTGACAGTCAGTCCAAACAATCCTCGGGTGAACAGAGTGACTTCCAAGCCGCGCCGGCGTCGACCTTCCCAAGGTGCAACGGTCGCGAGCAGTTGCCATTAGGGTATGGTTGTGGCGCACTTCTGCGCATCCACGAGTTGGGCACGAAGGAGATCCATTTCCAGGCGCAGCAAACGAAGTTCGATCATGTTGTGAACGCGGATCAAGACTTCCGGCATATCGAGGGGCTTGCTGACGAAGTCCCTCGCGCCAGCCCGCAAGGCCCGCAGCTTGTGGCCCGGCTCGGCGGTGAAGACCAGGACGGGAAAGTTCTCGTCCGTGGTGAGCTCTTTCAGCTTCTCCATGACCTGGAACCCGTCCATGCCTGGCATCTTGAGATCGAGCAAGATTGCGGCGTAGCGATTCTTGCGGTGAAGCTCACAGACCGCGGTCGGATCCATGGTTGACTCAACCGACGTGTATCCAGCGTCGCGCAGCATTCGTTCGAGCAAGAGGACGTGGGATTCCTGATCGTCGACGATCAGAACCCTAGCGTTGAGAATCTCAAAAGTCCTGACCATCGTCTATCTCCTCTTTCCACTGCGCTAGGGCTGGGTTGCTTCTCGACATTGGAGCGCTGCGTTAAGCGTCTCCGTGAACTCTTTGATCTTGATGGGCTTGGTGAGATAGCGAAAGAAGCCCTTCGCCAGACTCATCTCGATGTCGCGGGGAATCGCGTTGGCGCTGAGGGCAACGACCGGGATATGGGCCGTAGCCGGATCGTTGCGCAAGATTTCCATGGCGGCGACACCGCTGATGCCGGGCAGATTGATGTCCATCAGGATGACCGTTGGCTGCTCCTTGCGCGCCATCTCGATGCCAAGAAGTCCATTCACTGCGGTCAACAAGCGTAGGTCGGGTCTCCGCGCGATGATTTGCTCGACCAACCTCATATTGGCCTGATTGTCCTCGACATAAAGCAGGGTGTGTAGATGCGTGCAGGCGGGCAGTGGCGTCTTGTCGCGAGCGGCGGCTTCGCCTGGTTCGGTTTCGAGTCGAGGCGTAGCGCTCGTGATCAACTCGAACCAGAACACGCTTCCAGCGCCGACGGTACTTTCGACCCCCAGTTCGCCCCCCATGAGCTCGACCAGTCTCTTGGTTACCCCCAGGCCGATACCTGTACCTGCCACACCACCCACCGCCTCTTGTCCAAGGCGATTGAATGGCTGGTAGAGCATAGCAAGCTTCTCTGGAGACAGACCTGCCCCTGTGTCAGTCACGCTGATACGCGTGCGTTTCGGGGTTCCCGCACTGCACGCCACGACCACCGTCCCCAACACACTGTTGTATTTAATCGCGTTGGAGAGCAGGTTAATGACGACCTGCTTGAGCCGCGTCCGATCGGCGCTGACGAAGACCGGATGGTCGAAGCTGGGAAAGGTCATGCTGAGCCCGCGCTGTTGCGCCTCGGGCTCAAGCATGGCCTGGCATTCGGATATGACCTCGGCCAAGGATACTGGCTCCGTCGAGAGCACCACCTTGCCGGCCTCGATCACCGACAAATCAAGGATCTCGTTGATCAGTTTCAGCAAATGCCATCCCGCCTGGAGGATCTGAGCAAGGCTTTCCTGTTGCGAGTCCGACGGAGGTGGCGAGGCCGACTCCATCAATTGCGCGAAGCCGAGGATTGCATTGAGTGGACTGCGAAGCTCATGGCTCATGCTGGAAAGAAAGTCCGACTTGGCGAGGTTGGCCTTTTCTGCGGCCAGCTTCGCGACCTCCAGATCGACGTTGGTCCTCTGAAGCGACTGCTGGCTGAGCTGGCGTTCCGTGACGTCTCGAGCGGCCGCAAACACACCCTGCAGAACCCTGTCTCGGTCGTAGAAGGTCGTGGCGTTGTAGGACACATCCGTCGCCTTGCCACTGCGGTCGCGCACCGCCAGCTCGTAATCGGTGATCTTCTTTACTCGCAGTACCAACCTGATGGCTGCCTCGGCCCGTTCCGAATCGGTGAAGTAGTTTTTGAACGGCGCCCCGATGAGCTCGTCGCGTGTGCAGCCGGTAAGCGTTTCCATCTGCTTGTTGGCGTCGCTGATGATCCCTAGCGGATCGGTAATCACCAGCGCGTCCATGTGAGATTCGATGAGAGAGCGCGTGTAGAATTGCTGGTCGCGCAGGCGCTGGTCGAGCTTCTTTTGCTCTGCCTCCACCTGTTTGCGAGCAGTGTTGTCGGTGCCAATCAACAGGTAGCCGATGATGGCGTCGCCATCGTCGCGCAGGGCCGTGACCGACACGACAGCAGGAAAGCGGCTGCCATCCTTGCGGATGTAGGTCAATTCATAGATATCTTCGATTTCGCGCGAGGCCTTGAAGACCAGCGCCTCGAAACCGGGAGCGATCGTCGTTCCCAGTTCCTCGCTTAGCGCCTTGGCGCGCACGATGATTTCCCCCGGATCGGAAATCCCAGCGGGCGTGAACTTGTTCACGACGTCAGCGGCCGTGTAGCCCAGCATGCGCTCGGCGCCTACGTTGAAGATTTGAATGACGCCGTTCGCGTCCGTGGCGATGCTTGAGAAATTGGCGCTGTTGAAGATGGCGCTCTGTAGAATTCCCGCCTTGAGCAGCGCGTCTTCTTGTCGAACCTCCGCGACACCCTCTAACGCGATAGCGTCATCGTCCAAAACAGCAGGATCGTGTTTCTTCGCAAGCATGCCAAACCTTCATTTTTCAAGCAGCCCAATACACCTATCCAGCATGACGCTGGATTTTTAGGCTGCGGGCCGCCGGCTCTGGTTCGTCGCGAGGTGGGTCGATGACACCCAAGACATGCAGGTTTCGCGCCGCATGTGTTTTGGGGGAGATACCGTAGGTCAGAGGTCCCAATGCCCGAGAGAGAGCATCACTATGAAGTAATCGACCCGTCGGTTTGAGCGATCGTCAGTAGATCACGCGGTTGACCTGTCCGCGGTCGGTCAAGGCCAGCGTGGTTTGGATTTTGAGGTCCGCTTCGGTGCTGGAAGGTCACTAGGTTGGTCACTGCGCTAGGCGATGAGTGGCCCTAGCGTAACGCGGAGCGGCCGGCGGGCCGAGATTTCTACAGACCTGCAGGTGCTTCGCGTTCTCTTTGCGGCAGGCGCTGCATTCTCGCCTGCACGTTGCAGATGCTGGCTTGCCTGCACTCTTGTTTTCGCAAGCGCACGCCTCGGCACAACGCGAGGCCGCGTCGCCTACCTTCTCCACACAGCGCTGCGCGAGGTTGGTGCGGTAGAGCGTATCCTCGTCGCCCGCCAAGTTGGGTAGATAGCTTGCGTAGTCCGTGATGTCGCTTCTGGCGCGGCTGTTGTTCGGATGCAACGCCACGCAGCTGGTTAGCAGATCCACGCGAGCTGACTCGGGCGCTGCCTTCATGCGCGCTCGACTGCGGGAGCACTGCGACTCCGAGAGCGAAACGTCGCCCGACTCGCGCAGGAGCTCGAGGCGGCGTTTGACAACGGTCACGGCCTTGGGATGCGCCAATGCGTAGCCGTCGATCAGCGTTTGCTCGTCAAGGGAGCGGCCGGCCAGCCAGAGTAGCCTCCCTTTCACCTCGACCACGAGCTCTGTGTGTTCTTCATCAAGTTCCTTGTCGTTCAAGAAAGGCTCCAGCATGGGCAGCACGTCTTCGATAATCGGCCAGTAGTTGGTGTTCAGCTCCGACCTCGGCCGATAGGTCGGCAAATCGTCTTCGCAGGAGGTGCAGCTGGTATCGACGAGGGAGGCCAGGCAAAACAGGGCCACCGCGCGCCCGTACGTGCTCACCGCCTCGAAGCTGTTTGGAGAAGCCTTGGCCGCCTTGTACTTGGCGGCCATGTCCTCGTCCGGGAACTTGAGCTTGCCTTGCCGTTCGCTGAGCCGAAATCCATCGTCGGAGCTCGCCGCGCCCTTGCGGTTGTCCAAGGACGCCGAGCAGGCGGCGCCAAGGAGCAGAACGAGGACGACAAGAAGGTGCGTCTTCACCCCCTCCTCTTCGGCAGATCGTCACCCGCCCTGGAGACCGCGCACACCAATAGCGGCTGCACTGGGCCTGACGGATTTCGGTCGCCACCTGGCGCCAGGCCGTCGACGAATTTCGTCCGGCCCGCAGCTATCACCATGCGTACGTTGGCGTTCGGGTGGCTAAGTGGGAGCATCTTCTTTTGGTGCGCGTTTCTGGTCGCGGGCTGTGGCAGCTCGGATTCTGACGGCGGCGGCACGATTTCTTCGCAGCCGCTTTCCGGAAAGGTCGGCGGCAAGGCGTGGACCTTCGCGACCGGCGAGACCGACGCCTATCATTCTTCCGAGGGGGACACTCTCTTCACCACGCTGTACGCCAGTACATTTGCGGCGTGCGAGACCTTCATGCCGGATGATTCCGCCGGCACCATCATTGAGTTAATTCCTAAGAAGACAGGCCGCTATGGCCTGAGCTTGTCTATGAATGTGACCTTCTACAACCCGCCTGGAGACAATTGGGTGGCAACGCGAGGAAGCCTGGAAATCACCGAGGTTACGAATACGACCATCTCTGGCGGCGTCAACGCCACTTACAACGGTGACAACACCGTGGACGGCCGATTCACCGCCAGCATCTGTCCGTGATCGTCGGGTGTTCCCGCCAGGGCTTTGATGGACCGCCTGCGCCTACGGCACGATTAGTTGCCTGCTTGGGCTGGCCGCCGCTCGGACTCCATTGTCTTCGCCCATGACCCACGAACGTTCGCGACAAATTCGCCAACTTGCCGTACGGGCCGTCCGCTACAACGAGGCAAGATCGATGAAGCAATCAACCGCCTTGCTCAGGCGGTTGAGCTGCAGCCTGGCGACGCCTGGGCGCAAAACAATCTTGGCCTGGCGCTTGTGAAGGTCGGCCGCTTCGATGAGGCCGAGCTTAGCTATCGAAAGGCTCTCGAGCTCAATCCACGCTATCTAAAGGCGCACGAGAACCTCGGCTCGCTATATCTGCAGACAGGACGGCTCGACGCGGCCATCTCCAGCTTCCAGGCAGCGACGGAGATTGAGCCAGACGCGAAGTCTTTCAACGACCTTGGCGTTGCGTTCATGAAAAGCGGCCGGACAGAAGACGGCGCCGATTCGTTTAGGCGAGCGGTTGGCATCGAGCCGAACAATGCGCGCTATCGAAGGAACCTGGGCAATGCCCTACTACGAAAGGGCGATGCTGAGGAAGCCAAGCAGTATCTCGCGCCCTAGGTGCGCCCCTTCCGATATCCCCATTTCCGACCGTGGCGGTGGCGTGAACCGGAAGATGGCGCTTGAGTTTCCCAGGGACTGGGCCTAGCTTTTCACAATCGTGGCACGGCCATCCAAGTCGTCCAACCCATCTCCCGACCGCTGCGCGAGGAGACGTTCTACCAGCCATTGGCTGGTTGGCCTGCTGCTAGCGCCTTTGGTCTTTAGCTTGGTGTTGAGCCCGAGCTTCGGCAGTACGGACGATGCTCCCAACGAGTGGCCACCTCTTCGGCTTGGCGTCTGGGAGCAAAAAACGGTGCGGATATTGCCTTCGGGAAAGACCGAGGCCGGGACGCTGCGTCGGTCCGTATGCCATCACCCTCGCGCGATGTTCTGGGCATACTGGGGACTCAAAGAAGTAGGGATCGGGGGCTGTGCCTGGGAATCCAAGAAGGTGTCCGGCACCACATATCGATTGCGGACCCGGTGCGATGTCAAAGGTGGTGGCGAAAGTGAAGGTCTCCTCACGGTCAAGTCGGAGGATTCCTATGAACTGACGATGACGACGAAGGAAGGGAAGAGAAGCACTCATGGCACCGAAACCGGTCACAGAGTAGGTGACTGCGCGAGGTCGAAAGCTTCGGAGGATCGAGATGAATGAAGTCAGGGTCGTCGTTACGAACAGAATTGTGAAGGACAAGGGGTACGCTATCCCCTACGACCACCGAGTAACCCCCCACCTGCAGCACTATCGCTGGCCGAGCGGCCTTCCAAAACCCAATGCGTTCGTTACCTACGAGGTCCCGCTCTACGAGGTCCATATAGCGGGCGGAAGCAGCTACCAAGCTTTGCGGTTTGGCCTTCGCAATATGGGAGATGGCCGAATCCCGGATAGCAGGCCCTGTGACACGGGCCTGTCCCAGCCCCATCTGTGCACGCCTGCTTTTCTGTCGTATTACCGTCCTCACAGTTTCCTCGGTGAGGGTCCTCCCGGTGCATGGCAGCTGTTCCACGGAAAAAACGTTCTGATCCACGAGGGAGCCAACTCCAGAAATGATGTTGCTGGAGGTTCTCTTGGTTGCATCGAGATTGTCGACGGGGGATGGCGACGTCTCCAGCGTGAAATCGAGGCGCGGGCAGGCGCTTCGTGCGCTGCCATCGGCGCAGCGAAGAAGCTGAGCGTTTCAATTGAATACGCTGCGTACCCGGTTGCGCATCTGTATTGATCCTCCCACTTCCTACCTTGGGCTCCTGCCGGCGGACAAATTTCGCGGCTACTCAGCCATCGACCACGGCCCGATCGTCAGATTTTTGCGGATCTTGCTGGCCCGGCGTCGAGTATTGCGCACCGTGTCATAGCCAAAAGACGTACGCCTCACAACCGGTGACAGTACAGAGGCCCTCCTGATTGCAGGTGCCCGCAAGATAGAATTCGTCGATAGGCTGGCCGATCTTATCCGTGAGCACACGGGCCGTATTCGTCACCGACAAAGGAGTCAGTCGGCTGGAAGCATCACCGCCGCTTTTGTAACGGATGCTCGTCACGGAACGGTAGTCGTAGTCGATGGTTGCCAGGGCGGCGTAGTGGGTCGACTGCAATTGAAACTCCAGCCCCTTTGCGGTGACTCGGCTGTAGGCGCAGCCGTCTGTGGTTCCGGCAGGGGCCATGGACTCGGGAGGGACCGCCATGCCCGGATCACGCGGTGCCACGGGCGCGGCGGCGCCTCCATCACTCGTGGTCGAGCCGTTGTTCGGGTTGCCAGTCCCGTCGAGAGAAACATTCGGAGTTGCGTCCGCGACGATCGCGACGGCTTCGAAGCCGGAATCGATAACAGGAACAGGCGGCTCGGCTCCGGGGCCCGGTGCCGCGGCATCCACCGGCACATGTCTAAGGCTGCTATGACACCCGGCCATCAGCGCGACAACGACGAGCGCAGGGGCAGGAGCGTGTCGGACGGTCGCGAAAGGCATTGGCATGCGACTGAGCGATGCAGTATGCGTGCCGGCTTCTGTTGGTCGGCTTCTCGTAGCCGACGACGCCCAATCCGCGACACGAATGTCCGGTTCTTGGGTGTGTGGACGGTCTGCCAGCGCTTGTTCTTCGGTGCATAGCTCAATCGAAGGGGGTAAATCCTGTTCGAGAACCCGTTTCTCCATACGCGGCGACCGCTCCCCACGCACCTGGACGGCCCGACGGGGCGGTTCTGAGCGACTGATCTGCGCGCTGGAAGGGCCGTCTCGATCAGGAGGCGCAGTCTACCCCATCGCGGCTTCGCGCAGGTCGCCCTCAGTTCAGCCAGTCATCGCGGCCGCCCTCGTTCTCGGGTGGCGGGCGCGGCGACCGTGCGGGATGAAGCTCGGGGAAGTCTGAGGGTAACTTCATTGCCTTGAGGATATTCTGAGCGACGGACTCGGTCTTGATGAGCGCGATGAGACGGAGCTGGCAGTGGCATTTCTGGCAAACAACCTCGCACCCGATTGTCTTTCTCAGCAGCTCTGCCCATGGAATGTACTTCGACGGGCTGGCCGGCTTGTCTTGCTCGGCGGGCGCGGGTGCTGCTGCCGGCGCAGGCACGACGGCACTCCGTGCGGCGGCGTGGGAGGACAGAACGCCAAAGTATCTGACCAAATGTCTTTTCGGGGGAGGCACCAAGGCCGCGAGCCGCGCGATGAAGGCGAGCGGCTCAAGGTCGACGCAGGCTGTCCCCCTGCGGGGTTAGGGCCTGCCCACCCAACCCCTACCCCACGCGGCTTCGCCGCGCCCGTCACCATCGGACCACGGCTTCTTGAACTCCAGCCTGACATTTCCGTCGTCGAGAAGCTTGAGGCGGTCATTGGCGAGCGGCGCTGGTAGAGCGCAGTCTTCTCCGGCTCCCGCCGGGCATAGGTATATCCGCTCGCAGACTTTGCGCGCGCCGCTCCCTCCACAGACGGGAGTTGTCGGCTAGCGACCGTCTAGAGTTGCTTGGAACCGCCAGCGGGTCCGGAAATCCGCGCCCTGCTCAACGCGCACCACTCCGCACGCAACCAACTCAGCTCTGCGTCCACTTCTCGCGATCGACCAGCTCGAAGACCTCGGACAGAATGGCCAGGCCATTCATCGCCGTCGCCTCGTCGATGGTCAGCGCCGGCTGCAGGCGGAAACTGGCGGCGTAGGTCATGGTGAGGAGTCCGCGGCGCACACATTCCATGAAAATGCGTTCGGTGACTCTGCGGGAAAGCGGCTCTTTGGTCGCGCGATCCTTGACCAGCTCGACACGCATAAAGAGCCCGGAGCCCTGGACCAAGCCGATAAACGGAAAACGCTGCTCGAACGACTGCAATTCGCGCAGCATGCGCGCGCCGACGTTCCGGGAATTTTCTTCCAGCCCTTCCTCGTCGATGATTCGCAAGGCCGACGCTGCCGCCGCCGAAGCGAGTGGATTGCCGCCGTAGCTCGACGACGATCCTGAGGGAATGCTCCACGGCTTGGCCTGGCAAATTTCGTCGGTGGTCAGCACGCCGGAAACCGGGAAGCCGCCGCCGAACGCCTTGCCGATGGTTACGATGTCGGGCCGTACGCCGGAATGCTCGACGCCCCAGCGGCGCCCCGTCCGACCGAAGCCGGTGATCATTTCGTCGGCAATCAGTAAGGCGCCGATCTCGTCGGCTACACTGCGAACGGCAGGCAAGAATTCTTTGGGCGGAATCACGTTGCCCGCCGTGCCCTGCATGGGCTCGATGATGACCGCCGCGACGGCGCCCGCCGTTGCTTTCTTGGCGTGCTCGCGGAGCAGCTCGGCGCAGGCCAAGCCGCAGCCAGGATAGGTCGTGTGCAGGGGACAACGATAACAATCCGCGTACGGAACTTGATGGCAACCCGGCACCATGGGGCCAAGCTTGTGCTTGAACGTCGAGCCCATGAGCGAGAGCGAGCCCATGGTCTTGCCGTGAAACCCGCCCCAAAAGCCGATGAACTCGTATTTGCCGGTGTGCGATTTCGCGAGCCGCAGAGCACTTTCCACCGCCTCGGTACCGCCCGAATAAAGTTGCAGCCGGTGCAACCCCGGCGCGGGTGGACGCGCGGCCAAACGCTCGACCAGCTCGACCCGAGCCGGCGACGTGAACGAGCCGACCGACGCTGCCGCCACCTGCTCCTGAATCGCTGCCACGAAGGTCGGGTGCGAGTGGCCAAGCGCGTTGACGGCTATGCCCCCGATAAGATCGACGAAGGTATTTCCATCGACGTCGGTCACCGTGCTGCCGCGCCCCTCTTGCACCACGATGCCCGCCATCACGGCGTAGCCCTGCAGCCCCGGCGCCATGTGCGCATCCTCGCGGCGACGCAGCTCCTGGCTTTTCGGTCCTGGCACTGCGGTCACCAGGTGTGCTCGTTGATTCTTGGGTTGGCTGGGATTGATGGTGGAGCTCACGAGAGACTCTCCTTGCTCGACGTACGGTGAACGAAAACGAAATAGCGCTGCAGCGGATAGTTCCACACGTTGTTGACCGTCGTGGCAACGATCGCCCGCCCTAAGACGTAGTGCGATGGCATCACCCTCAAGATCAAGTGCTCGCCCAAGGCATTGAGCCCAAGGCTGGCGCCGGAAACCAGGCTATAGCGGAAGGCCTGCCGCGAGATAGGTTCCGCCCGCGACCGAAACGTAAAGATGCGCCCGAAGGTAAAGCTGGTCACGCCGCCAGCGGCCGCGCCACACACGGTACCAAGCACCGGCGACACATGGAACAGCTCGACCACGCCAATCATCGTCGC
>ODAK010005379.1_pt1 | contig 13025 bp, 9 predicted proteins | sample 1539591 | NCBI WGS metagenome assembly ODAK01 (sample SAMEA3539303, study PRJEB22396) | soil metagenome | biome: tundra; feature: field; material: soil | place: USA | collected 2010-05 | depth 0.15 m | reverse complement strand
GTCAACGTCTCCACCCCCGACCACATGCATGCGTCGATCACCATGCGGGCGATGCAGCAAGGCCTCCACGTCTACACGCAGAAGCCGCTCACGCAGACGATTTACGAAGCCCGCCAACTGACGCGCGTCGCCCGGGAGCGGCGCATCATCTCGCAGATGGGGATCCAGATTCACTCGCACGAAGTCCATCGCACGGTCGTCGCCGCGATTCAAGGCGGCGCCATCGGCAAGGTCCGCGAGGTCCATAGCTGGAGCAACAAGCAGTGGGGCGATCGGACCCCTCGGCCCGACCGCACCGATCCCGTCCCCGCCACGCTCAACTGGAACGACTGGCTCGGCGTCGCTGCCGAGCGGCCCTTCATCGGCGGCGGGTATTACCATCCGGGCAACTGGCGCAAGCGGCTCGACTTTGGCACGGGCACATTCGGCGACATGGGCTGCCATATCCTCGATCCGGTTTACGCCGCCTTGTCGCTCACCAGCCCGCTGTCGGTCCGCGCGGAAAGCGGCGCTCCCAACGCGACCAACTGGGGCCTTGATTGCCAGGTGCAGTACACCTTCCCCGGCACCAAGGTCACCGGGGACCGCCTTACGCTAACCTGGTACGACGGCACGGCCCGGCCTCCCGCCAACATCCGCGCCCAAATCGGCAAACGCAACTTGAGCGATCAGGGCTCGATCTACCTCGGCTCCGACGGCGTGCTGTATTCCCCCTACATCGCCATGCCGATTCTGCTCCCCGAGGAACGTTTCCGCGATTACAAGATGCCCCGGCCCGGCGGCGAGAACCACTATCTTCAGTTCGTCAAAGCCTGCCGAGGCAACGGCCGAACCTCGACGCCGTTCGATTACGCTGGGCCGTTGACCGAAATGGTGCTGCTGGGCTGCCTGGCGACGCGCTTCCAGAAAGCGACGCTGGAATGGGACGCCGCCAAGATGCAGGTGACGAACAACCGCGATGCGACCGCGCTGGTCCGCCGGACCTATCGCAAGGGCTGGGAAATGAACGGACTATGATTTCCCTCGAACTCACTTCACGGCCGGCGTTTTCACTTTCACGGCTGGCCGTTGTTCCTCGCGCGTTTTCTGCTCTTTCTCCAGAGCCGCGACCTTGTCCGGCGTTGTGACGTAGACACTGTCGTGCAGCACGACGAACTTGAGCCCCGCCATTTCCGTCGCGACGACCAGCGCATCTTGTAACGAGGTATTGCGAAACGTCGCGTTGACATAGGTGTTTTTCTTTTCGCCGACCGCCGGATCGAGGTTGATCGTCAAGCCGGTGCGATCCGAGAGATCGTTCAGCGCCAACTGCAACGGGCGATCCTTGAAGCGCGCCATCACTGGTTCCGTCAGCAAATATTTGGCCGTCGCGCGGCTGGCAGGCACGATTTCAATTTGTCCTCGGCGGATCATGAAGGCTGCCTGTACATCTTCGTCGCCAACCTGCGTCATCAGAATTTGCAGGACAGCGCCGAGTGGCATTTCGCGGGTGACCGTCGGCAAGTTGATTTTCGACTCCCAAATATCCCCACTGCCTTTTTCAACAAGAAATGCATGCTGGTCAACAAAGATCGGCAGGTTTCCGGCGAACTTGTCGCTGGCGAACTCGATGGCCGTTTTCAATGTGACGTCCTGGAGGCCTCTGGTCCCAATTGGTTCCTGAAGCGCTCCCATAAGAATCAAGTCGTCATGACCCGTAGGCGGATTGGGGGCATCGGCCAGTGCGGCAAAGAGTGCCACGAATGTTTCCCTCTGCTCGACTTCGAGCAACTTGACGCGACGATGCCGTTTCTCGGCATCGGCCTCGGATTCAATTTTTTTGGATTCGGCTTTATTGTCCTCTTTGGGAGAGTCTTTGCGATCATCTGACGCATAATAAAGTTCATCCCCAATTTTTGTTAGCTTGGCCCGCAGGTCCGCGATGCGTTTCCAAGCATCCTTCGCAGGCTCGTCGGCTTTCGTAGGTTGTTGGCCTTGGCCCGCAATTCGTGGCGGGACGAAAAAGAAGCTGCCGAGGCAAAGACAAACGGATGTGGTCAAAAGGATTCGGAGACGATTCATCAGCAAAACCTCCAAAGAGTGAAGGGACGAGGACGCATTCAATCCGCCTTGAAATGATCGACGATATTCCGCAAGCCCGGCAAGATGAAGATCGCCGCGCTGTAGTGGTCCGCGTTGAGCCAGACGATGCGTTGTTCGCCGGTCGCGTGCCAAAGGTTCTCGGCCATCTTCGGCGGGACGATGGTGTCGTTCTTGGCGGCGATGATGAGGACGCGGCGGTTTTTTAACAGCTTGGCGTGCGTGATCGGATCGATATCGGCGATGAAGTCCTGGGCCATCGCCTTGGTGCCGCCGATCGATTCGTAGATTTTGCGCCAGGGCGCGACCTGGGGATGGTCCCAGTAGCTGTCGATGAACCCGCCGCCGCCCAGGAGCACGGTGAGCCGGCCGAGCTTCGGCTCCATCTCGGCGGTGAGGGTGGCCATGAAGCTGCCGAGGCTGGTCCCCAGGATGCCGAGCTTTTTCTTGTCTACTTCGGGGCGCGATTCCATCCAGGCCGTGGCGCAGCGCAGATCGAGCACGGTTTGGCCGATCGCCTTGAACGTGTGATCGACATCGTAGCTGAGCAACCGCAGGTTGGTGTTCGCCGGCCGGCGCGGGCCGTAGTAGGCCATCTGCACGAACAGGCCGCCGATGCCGTTCTGCGCCAGGTGCCGAGCGAAGAGACGCGACAGCGATTGATCGCCGCCGGTGATGTCGAGCACGATGACGCAGGGAAACGGCTCCTTCGTCTTGGGGCGGTAATACTCCGCATGGACGGTGTTGTTCTCCGGATGCGGCGACTTGACGGGGGAGGGGAAGGTCAGCGCGTAGATCTCGACGCCGCTGTCGGGGAGGGCGCGTACGAACTTCATCTGATAGGTGAATTCATGTGCTGCCAGGCGATACTGGGCGGGGATGTTCTTCTGCTCGTCGCCGGGATTGATGGTGATGGTGCCGGTTTCGTCGGCCGGCAGCACAGATGCGGTAAGACCGAAGAGCACGGTTGCCAACAAAAAGCGCATGATGCCTCCGGCGTGAATGAGATGGAGCGACCTTCCATCGATTCTAACCGGAACATCAGGCGGGGCTCAAGGGAATACGCGAATTAACCACGGATTTCGGCGACGGGTTGTTTTCATACGAAGATTCCACAAGATTTCTGCTGGCGAACGACGCCGCATCCGGTTACCTTGCAGGAACGATTGAGACCAGGGAAAACTTGAAGGGAGACGGACGATATGATTTCTCGCAGTTGGATGTGCGCGGGCATGCTGCTTCTCATGGCCGTCGGCTTCGTTGACGGGCAAACGGACAAGGTTAAGCCCATTCCGCCGCCGGGGCTCCAGATCCCTGACGGCATCGCCACGGAATTGAAAAAAGAAACGGTCGAACTCGGCAAAGAGATCGAGGACCTGCGCAAGAGCCTGGCGAAGAAGCCGGCTCTTTTGGAATTGCTGCCCGACGTGCAGATTTATTACCTCGCGGTCTACTACGCACTGAAGTACGACGAATTCTACAAGAAGACCGAGGTTGACGTTGCCAAGAAGCTTTTGGCGCAAGGGCGCGACCGGGCCAAGAATCTACGTGAAGGAAAGTCCCCGTGGAATACCGCCACCGGGCCGATCGCGCGCGGCTACGTCTCCAAGATCGACGGCTCGGTGCAACCTTATGGCATCATCGTCCCGCCGAACTTTGTGCCGGGCCTGGGCCTTCACCATCGCCTGGATCTCTGGTGGCATGGCCGGGGCGAGACGCTGTCGGAGTTGAGCTTCATCGACGGTCGGCAGAACGACAAGAATCTCTTCGCGCCCAACGGATTCGTCCTGCATCCGTATGGCCGTTACTGCAATGCCAATCACTTCGCCGGCGAGATCGACACCTTCGAGGCGATCGAGCACGCGCGCAAGCATTATCCAATCGACGTCAACCGCATCGTGGCGCGCGGTTACTCCATGGGCGGAGCGGCGTGCTGGGGCTATGCCGTCCATTATCCCGGCCTGTGGGCGGCGGCGGCGCCGGGCGCGGGCTTCTCCGAAACGCCGGAGTTCTTGCGTGTCTTTGCCAATGAGACCATCAAGCCGAATGCCTGGGAGAAGAAGCTGCTCCACTGGTACGACTGCACCGATTGGGCCGTCAACCTTTACAACGTGCCGACGATCGCCTTCTCCAACGAGAAAGAGAAGCAGAGGCAGGCCGCCGACATCATGGCTCAGGCGATGCTCAAGGAGAACCTGCACCTGGTACATATCCTGGCCCCCGGCGAAGCCCACAAATATCCGCCGCCCCCCGCGCAAAAGGCGGAGCTGTTCGGTCGCATCGATTCCATCGTCGCCAAGGGTCGTGATCCGATGCCGAGGAGCCTTCGCTTTACGACCTATACTTTGCGATACAACTCGATCCGCTGGGCGACCATCGACGCCATGAAGGAGCACTGGGATCGCGCCCGTCTTGATGCCGACATCGGCGAGGACGAGAGCGTGAAGGTCACGACCAGCAACGTGACCGCTTTGACGTTGGCGATGCTCCCAGGCCAGTGCCCGCTGGACCAGCTAAAGACACCGCGCGTGATCCTTGACGGTCAGGAATTGAAGGCGACGCCCGTGCAATCGGATCGTTCATGGACCAGTCATTTCCGCCTGACCGAGGGCAAATGGCAGCTCGTTCCGAACGCCGACGATGGCACGCTCGCGAAACGTCACGGCTTGCAAGGTCCGATCGATGACGCTTTCATGTCCACCTTCCTGATGATCAAGCCGACCGGCGAACCGATGAACGAGAAGGTCGGCAAATGGATCGACAGCGAGATGAAACACGCCGTCGATCATTGGCGCAAGCAGTTTCGCGGCGAACTTCAGGTCATCGATGACGCGAAGGTGAGCGACGACATGATAGCCAAGGCGAATTTGGTCCTCTGGGGCGATCCGCAGAGCAACAAGGTGCTCGCGAAAATTGCCGACAAGCTGCCGATCCGCTGGGACGCCAAGGAAGGGGTGTTCGTGGATAAACAGTCGTTCGACGGCAGCCATCACGTGCCGGCGTTGATCTATCCGAACCCGCTCAATCCGAAGAAGTACGTCGTCCTCAACAGCGGCTTCACCTTCCGCGAGTACGACTATCTCAACAACGCGAGGCAAATCCCGCGCCTGCCCGATTGGGCGATCCTCGACATCGATCAGCCGCGCACCACGCAACGGCCGGCCGGCATCGTGGAGGCTGGATTCTTCGGCGAACGCTGGGAGTTAATCGGGAAGAAGTAGAGTTGGTTTCACTAGCCCGCAGCGCAAGCAAGGGTTCACCCTTGCTTGCGCTGCGGGCTAGTGGATGGGATATCTATCCATGAGCGAACTACCGCAAGGCTTCTTCCAGCGCCGTCCGTTGCGGACGGCGCTGGCCAATTGGCTGGAACGCCATCAGCATCCGTTCAATCGCGGCATTCATTTCCTCGGCATTCCGCTGGCGCTGGCCGGCGTCGTGCTGTTTTTCACGCTCCCCTGGCACGAATGGTACTGGGGCGTGTCGGCGTTTATCGTCGGCTATCTTCTGCAATGGATCGGGCATCTCGTCGAAGGCAACGATCTCGGCGAATGGGCGGGCATCAAACGGCTGCTCGGCTTGCCCTATGTCGCCATCTCGCCGCGCTGGCGCAAGTCCCCGGCGGACCCCGTTTAGCCGCGACACCGCAGGTGTGCGTTTTTTGTCCCCCGCGCACACCTTCGGTGTTGCGGCTAAACAATAAAACCGCCCACACCGCGCATTCCCCGTCCATTTCTTTATTCCGCTGGCCCACGATTCTTTCCTGACTGCCGGTTACGCGCCGCATCATCACTATAATCGGCAAATATTTCCTGATTTGTCATTCGAGAGTTGCCGATAACGGAAGTGCTCACCTGGAAAATGCGCCCACGGCGCGTTCAGGCACGGATCACATCCACGGGTGTGGATGAGGACCTCGGCTCGATGGGGTGTGGAATGAAGCGATGGCTTGCAAGCAATGTGCAAAAATGGCTCGCCGGGGGCCTGGCGACGATCCTCGGCCTGGGACTTCTCTCCGGCTGTCAGCCGACCTTCCTGGTGAAGGAGAACTACGACTCCGCCCATCTAGCCTTGCCGAGTTTCAAGATCGACGAAAACTGCGCCCCGACGGCGCCCCTGACCGAAATAACCCAGGCGCCGCCGACGGTCAACCAGCCGGAACGGCCGCCGCGCTACATGACCCTGCAAGAAGCGATCGCGTTGTCGCTGGAGAATGGCCGCGTGAGCGCTCGCGCCGGCCAGGGGACCGGCATCAATGACACGACGCAACTCACCTTTCAATCCGGGGCCGGAACGCTGAACGGGCAGTCGGACAATATTCGCGTCCTGGCGCTCAACCCGGCGATCGCCCACGCTGTCATGGAAGCCTCGCTGGCCCGCTTCGATGCGGTCTGGGTTACCGGCATGAGCTTGACGAACACCGACGCCCTGACAGGGATTCCGAATCTCCCGGGTAATTTAGGCCAGGCGGCGGGCCAGAGCTCGAACTTTCAATCCTCGATCGTCAAAGCGTTTGCGAACGGCGGCGTGGCGAACGTCTCGTTCCTGGTCGATTATCGCAATGTAACCAACGTCAGCTCGGGCAACCCGCTGGCCTTCGCGCCGCTCAATCCGCAATATTCCACGCGCGTCGCCTTCGGTTATGAAATGCCGCTGTGGCGCGACGCCGGCGTCGAGATCAACCAGTTGCTGGCCCGCTTCCCCTCGATCACCGGCAGTTCGCTCGCGGCCAGCACGGCCCAGACCGGATTTAACAGCCGTCAGGGGGCCCTCTCCGCGCTGGCCGGGTTGCCGATCGAAGGCACCCTCATTTCACGCTTGCGGTCCGACCAGACCCGGGCGGAATTCGAGCGCAACGTGCAGATCCTCGTGCTCAACACCGAAGTCGCCTACTGGAATCTCTACAACAAGTACGGCCAACTCTACAGCTTCGAGGAAAACCTGCGCATCTTGCAGAAAGCCTACCAGGAAGCTTACTTCCAGTGGAAGGCCGGCCGACTGGGCAACGACAAGTATTATCAGTTCCGCGGCCAATTCGAGGAGTTCCGCGGCGAACGCTTCCGCGCTCTGGAAGAAGTCCTCGATGCGGAGCGGAACCTGCGCGGCATCATCGGCTTGCCGGTGGAAGACGGCACCCGCGTCGTGCCGATCACGCCGCCGACCTTGGCAGAGTTCCGCCCCACCTGGGAAAGCTGCCTTCACGACACACTTAACCTCCGCCCCGAGTTGGTCCTGGCGCGCGAGAACCTGAAGTATCATCAGTACCTGCTTTCGATCCAGAAGAACAGCCTCAAGCCCGACCTGCGTGCCTACGTTCGTTATGAACCCTTCGGTGATGGCACCGCGCTCGTCGGCAGCGGCGGCAGCTTCACCGACGGCTCCGGCACGACGCATAGCGCCGACGCGTTCCGCAACCTGGCGGGCGGTCACCTCGCGGATTCCCAGATCGGCGTCTACATGAATGTGCCGATCGGCTTCCGCTTCGAATACGCCGGCATCCGTGCTGCTCGTCTCCAGTTGGCGCAGAGTTACTACGTGGTGCGCGACATGGAAGACCGGGCCACCAGCTACCTGGCCAACCAGTATCAAGACGTCGCCCACTGGTACAAACGCATCGCCGCCCATCGCTCGGAGCGCCTGGCCTACCTGGAATCATTGAAGAGCCTCGACCAACAGGTAAAGGTCGGCAAGATCAATTACAGCGATCAGCAGAACGGCTTGCAGTACCTGACGATCCAGCGAAGCTATGCCAGCGCCCTGGTGAAGGAGTTCGGCGCCATTGCCGAGTACAACAACGCGGTGGCCCGGCTGGAATGGGCAAAGGGAACCGTTTTGACATGGAACAACGTCCACATCAGCGAAGGCCCGCTGCCGCAGGCCGCCCAGGTGCGTGCCGTCGAATACGAGAAGGAACGCAGCCGCTCGCTTGTGCTGCGTGAGCGTCCCGATTCGCTGGCGCAGCCGGGGCGGATGTGCACGACCAAGGAAAGCGATCTGCCGACGATGGAGACGCCGATCAGTGGGAGTGAGACCTGGCAGTCACCGTCGCCATCGCAGGTGCTGCCGCCGGCCGAACTGCCCAAGGCCGAGAAAAAGCAGCCCGCCGAGCTGCCCAAGATTGAAACGCTGCCCGCGCCGGCGCAGAAGCAAAAGAGCGTGCCGTTGATTCAAATGGAGAAACTGCCGGAAGCGGACCTGCTGCCGATGCCGCGGACCGGAGACCCCAGTCGTCCCTTGTCCCAGCAATCGACGCCGGGCTGGAAGCAAGCGAGTTTCACGGCGATCGCGAAGTCGGACAACGTCGAGACGCCGACTTTCCGGTCGATTCAAGAAAACCAGACGCCTGGCATGCCCGCGGCGTTGTCGCCGACGATCGGTGGCAGTCCGACGTTGACGCAGCCGCTCGATTTCCTGACGCCGACGCGGCGTCCTTAGAAGCCACCCCCTGGGAACGCTTCCCACTTCCGGACCCACGGCCTCACCGCCGTGGGTTTGGTCGTTTCTAGACGGCGGGTCTTCCTTGAATCCACGTCCGAAGTTTCCGGATGATCGCGTTCACGTCCATCTGGCCGCGCAGGTCGATGAATGGCGTCAGGTCGGCGGGGCTGATTGCCAAGGTAAATGATCGCGAGACCGGCGCAGGTTCGTACTTGCCGTTCGCGGCTAAACTCCAGAACGTCAAGCCTTGCTCGTCATAACGCCAAACTTCAGGCACGCCCAGGCTCGCGTAAATGCGCATGCGATCCAGGGAACTGTGCGTAATATCGACTTCGATGGCGAGATCGGGCGGCGGATCGACGCGCAAATCGATCTTCGTTTTGTCACGCACGTCGGCCTCGTGAGCGATCCAATAACAATTGTCCGGTTCGAGACCTTTTTGTTTCCTTCGCTTGCGGAACGTCGTTGAGCCGCCTTCGGCAATCGGCAAGTTCAACTCTTCGGTCAGCGTAATCACTAAACGTCCAAGAAATCGACTCAATCGCTCATGCGCGTGGGAGAGTGTCATGATTTCCAGAACCCCTCGGTCATAGGTCAAGCGCAGATGTCGGTCCGAAAAACTGCGCAGCAGCCGACTGTAACGTTCCCAGGGAACGGCGTCGAGGACAAGGCGTTGCTGCGTCGGAATGCGAACTTTGAGCATGGAAAATCCTCCGCCCCTCACGATAGCGCGGGCGATCGATGACATCAATCGCAAACGGGTTTCGTCAGGGCCGATTGGCGATCCGTCGCGCGCCAGCTTTGCAGGGTCCAAAACGTGAACACAATGGCCGCGAGCCATTGCACCGTGCTGACGCGCAGATACCAGCGGTGCAGATGCCGGAACGCGGCGCGGTCGAGAAACCGATGATTGTCCACGTCGATATAGTCCGCCATTCGGGGATGCAGCCAGGCAAGCACTGCCAGGCCAAGAAGCAGAAAAAGCCAGGCGGCGATGCGGCGTTTCCAGAGCGCGGTACGTTCCGCGATCAAGTCCCAGGTCCACGCGAGCAGCACCACCAGGCCAGTCAGATTCAGGTACTGCGTGACGATGCGCGTGATCTGCCCCTGGTCAAAATCGCTGCCGAGGACGCCGGCGCCGACCGTGACGACGACGGCGCCATAAAACAGGAAGCCTCCTTGCCAGAACATGAATAGCCACAACAACAGCACGCGGCGAAACATCGTCATGGCAACCAGCGTTCCTTCAGCGATTCGATACCAGCCCGAAGCGCAAGCGAGGAAGAATCGATCCTCGCTTGCGCTTCGGACTGGTTATGCCAGACGCATCAGCGATGGCCTTATTTACCTTGCAGCGCTTGCAACAGGGTCGCCACGAACGCCGGCAGATCGTCGGGCTTGCGGCTCGTGATGATATTTCCGTCGCGGATGACCTCGGCATCGACATAGTTGGCGCCGGCGTTGACGACGTCGTCCTTGATCGCGAAGAAGCAGGTTGCCTTCTTGCCACGCAATGCCGTCGTCGAACACAACACCCAGGGACCGTGGCAGATAGCGGCAATCGGCTTGCCCTGCTCCGCGATGTTCCGCACCAGCTTGATGACGGCTTCATGGCGACGCAGGAAGTCGGGCGCAAACCCGCCGGGAATGACCAGTGCATCGAATTCGTCGGCACTGACGTCCTTGGCGGCCTTGTCGCTCTTGGCGGGGTAGCCGAGCTTGCTCGGATAGGTTGCGCCGGCTTCAGGGCCTACGAGCGTCACCTTGCAACCGGCTTCGCGCAGGCGATAGATCGGATACCAAACTTCCATCTCTTGATACTGCTGTTCCACGAGAACAGCGACGCACGCTTGTTTCAGGTCCATGTCGGGATCTCCTTTTCTTAAAAAAAGTGCTGAGTAATGAGTGCTGAGTGCTGAGTATGAAGTAACTGCAACGCGTTTTGCCGCTCAGCACTCAGTACTCAGCACTTTTTTATACCAATCCATCGTCTCGCCAATCGCCTGCTCGAAGCTGGCGCGCGGATGATAGCCGAGTTCGCGTTTCGCTTTCTCGATGCTGAAGTCGAGGTTGTAGCCCATGAACTTCAAACGCGTGTAGTTGAACAGCGGGGCTTCCTTGGCGCCGCGCAGCTTCGCGAGCTTCTCGGAGCACAGCGTCACGAACCAGGCGAGCCAAAGCGGCGGCGTTCGCGTCGGGTGCGGCAAGCCCCTCGCGTCGGCGACCGCTTCGATAAATTGCCGTTTCGAGACGAACTCGCCATCGGTCAGATTGTACACCTGGCCGACGGCGGCATCCTTCTGGGCCGCCAGGAAGATCGCATCGACAAGGTTCTGGACATAGATCGTGTTGAGCGCCCTCCCGCCGCCGCCCGGGTAGCGGCCAGTCCCCTGCCGCAAGCTGTTGATGATACGAGGCATCACCGTCTTGTCCCGCGGGCCATAGACGAAGCCGGGCCTCAAGACCACGACGGGGACGCCGAACTCTTTGTAGTAATGCAGCGCGAGACGTTCTGCTTCGACTTTCGATTGTGAATAGCCGTCCCGATGCGCGGTCGCGGGCGGCGTCTCCTCGTCGGTGCAGTGATGATGGCGGGCTTCGTAGACGCCGAGGCTGCTCATGTGAATGAAGCGTGTCAGGCCTTGGCCCTTGCAGGCGTCCAGCAGAACGCGCAGGTTCTCCACATTGACCTGGCGATAATCCTCGACCGGCCCCCAGTCGCCGACCTTGGCGGCGCAGTGAACGATAACATCTGCCTCAGCGACCGCTTGCCGCACCAGGCTCGCATCGCCGAGTTCGCCGCGATAAAGGATGGCGCCCCGTTTTTCCAGTTCGCCTGTTGCGCTCGATGGCCGAACGATGGCGCTGACCGCCTGTTCTCTGCGAACGCAAGCTTCCGCGACATGGCCGCCGACAAACCCGGTCGCCCCGGTGATGAGATAATGCATGGGGCTTATTTAGGAGAATTACTCCACGAAGGACACGAAGGAACACGAAGAAAGGGAAAGAGAAAAAAGGGACATTCACCGCAGAGCGCGCGGAGAGCGCGGAGAGAAGAAAAAGAAAAGGCCAGGGAAAGGAACGTGAAAGAGGGGACACTGCCATCGTCCTCGTTTTATTTGCTTTTCATCTTCCCGTCATGTTTTTCTCTGCGATCTCCGCGTTCTCTGCGGTGAATACTCCGGGCTAGGACGACTATTCATCAATTTTGCGTTCCTCGCTCATTTCCACTTCGTGCCCCTTCGTGCCCTTCGTGGATCGCTCTATTTCCTCTTGACATGCCCATCCCCTTCGGCTATTTGGCTCGCTCTCTATTGAATGCGCAGAGGCGTTTCACGCAAACCGAGGATTCCCCCATGAATGGGATGAGCGGGACGAGCAAATCGGCAATCTCAGATCTTCGGAACAAACTCCTGACCCTGTTGGGTTTGCTGGCGTTGTTCCTGGCGGCCTCGCCCGGCCTTGCGCAGATCACGACCAATCGCGTGATGATCGCCAACGTGGTCATCACGGGAACGCGCAGCATCCCGACCGACAAGGCGATGGCTTACATCTACTCCAAGCCCGGCAGCGAATACACCTATGCCCGCGTTCAAGACGACGTGTCTCGCCTCGCGGCGGCCCATCTGTTCAAGTACATTCGCGTCAAAACGGAATCGACGACCGATGGTCGCATGAACGTGATCTTCGAAGTGCAGGAACATCCGAACGTCGTGCGCGAGGTGCTGTACAAGCATGCCAAGCACGTCAACGTCAAGGAGTTGGAAGGGATGACGCGCGTCCAGCGCGGCATGCCGCTCGACAAGACGCTCAACCAGATTGCCTGTTATGAAATTCAGGAGCACCTGAAGAAGCAGGGTTACTTCTTCGCGAACGTGTCGCTCGAAGAAGGCTTCGATGAGAGCCATGAACGCGTGGTGTTCAATATTACCGAGGGCCCCAAGGTTCGCGTCCGCCATGTGGAGTTCGTCGGCCAAAAGGAGCTGGCGTCCGGGGAGCGCTTGCGCACCCAGATCGACACGAGCCGGGCGTTTCTAAAAACCTGGGGCGGCGCCCTGCAACCGGCGATCATCGACAGCGACGTTTTGAAACTCGAAGAGTACTATCGCGCCAACGGCTACCTCAACGTCCACGTCTCGCGCGAATTGAAATTCAGTGACGATTTCCTGTATGCGGACATCATCTTCCACGTCCAGGAAGGCACCCGCTATCGCGTGCAAGAAGTCACGCTCGATGGAAGCAAGCACTTCTCGCGCGAAGAGCTTACCACCAAATGCGTCACCCTCAAGCAGGGCGAGTTTTATAACGAAGGCGTCGTCGCCAAGGACATCGTTTACCTCGGCGCTTACGAAGGCTGGCGCGGCTACCAGGCCGACGTGAAGAAGGTCATCACCGAGATTCCGGGAACGCCCGACATGGTGAAGGTGCAGTACGTCATCGAGGACAAGGCGCCCGCCTACGGCGGCGAGGTCATCATCGTCGGCAACACCATTACGCAGGACCGCGTCATT
>ODAK010005378.1_pt1 | contig 13027 bp, 7 predicted proteins | sample 1539591 | NCBI WGS metagenome assembly ODAK01 (sample SAMEA3539303, study PRJEB22396) | soil metagenome | biome: tundra; feature: field; material: soil | place: USA | collected 2010-05 | depth 0.15 m | reverse complement strand
TGGCCTGGGGTATTGCTGCGGTGGTGCTGTTATTGGCCTATGGCGCGGGCTTCAGTCATGCCATCGAGGCGATATTCGCGGAATGGGGTACCAACGTTGTCGGCGTGTTCCCGGGCCGGACCAGCCAACAGGCCGGCGGGGACAAAGCTGGCGTCAAAGTTCGTTTCACCCTGGACGATGTGGATCGCACTTCTGCGGGTATTCCCGGAATCTTTCATATCTCACCGACGGTGCAAAAAGACGTTCCCGTACAAAACGATCTGCACACCTACACCTGGACCGTGAATGGGGTCCGACCGGAATTCCAGGATATCTGGAAGATGGGTACCGATCAGGGACGCTTCTTCAATGGCTCTGAAGACCAACAACGCGCCCATGTCTGCGTGATCGGCTCTGAAGCAAAGACCAAGCTCTTCTCGGGCGGCTGGGCGCTGGGCGAAAGCATCCGCCTGAACGGAGAGGCCTTCACCATCATCGGTGTGCTCAGCCCCAAGATGCAGGAGGGGGACAACAGCGACCGTAACCGCCAGATATATATTCCGTTCAATACCATGAGCGATATAAAGGACACACTGTATCTAGACGGCATCTGGTTCAACTATACCGGCGACAACCAACTGGCAGAGAAGAGCCTGCGCCAGACCCTGGGCGCCGCGCACCACTTCAGGCCCACCGACCACAACGCGGTCTACGTCGCGAACCTGATGACGGAGTTGCGCCAGTTCAAGATTCTCTCGCTCGCATTGCAGGTGCTGCTCTCGATGGTGGGTGCCCTCACGCTCGGCATTGCGGGCATCGGTCTGATGAACATCATGCTGGTAGCGGTGCAGCAACGTACGCGCGAGATCGGCATTGAGAAGGCGTTAGGCGCGCGCCGGAAGCACATTCTGCTGCAATTCATGGCCGAGGCCATGGCCATCACCGGTGTGGGTGGAGCGAGCGGCATTGCTTTGGCCTATTTGATCTCCACGCTGGTGGGGCGTATCACCTTCTACAGCGCACTGGCCAAAAATGCCGACGCCGCAGACATACGACTGCTGATCTCGCCTACCTCCGTGATTGTCGCCACTGTGATTCTCGCTATCACGGGCTTGGTCAGCGGCATGATTCCAGCGATTCGCGCCGCCAACCTCGACCCCATCGAAGCGCTACGGTACGAGTAGCAGGCCGGCAAGCCCGAGCTAAGGAGCGATGAACTGTTGCACCTCTTCGAGACTCGCGCGTCGTAGAAGGTCGACTGCACCGGTATGGCTGGGATCGAGTCGGAGCACTTCGCGAACGAGGGCCTCAGATTCTTCGGGATGCTGAAGTCCCAGCGCGGCCTGAGCGCGGAGATACATAGACTGTATCCGGTTGCGTACAACAAGGTCGTCGTCGAAGAGAAGCATCGTTGGAAGCGAGGTCGCGAAGTAATCGACGACCGGACGTTGGTGTTCTAACTCGACGCCAAAGTCCTGAATCTTGCGAAAGAGCGACGCCGCCGCATCGTGTTGGCCGAGAGCATCCAGACAGGCACCCACCCAGTAAGTGTTGGTGGAAACTTCGCTAACAGCCATCTGCTGAAAGTCGACCGAACTGCGCGCCCCGCGTTGCCAGAGACGACGACCCTCATTGGGATCTCCATCGGCGGCTGCAGCAATACCGAGCCAGTAAAGAAGCTCGCTTTGGTTCGCGAGTAGGTGGTTAGACTCGCCAAGCGAGTGGGGTGGTTCGCGCGCGGCGCCAAGCAGTCGGCGGGCCCGCGGTGGGTCGTTATCTGCAAGCGCAGCTTGAGCGATTAGGATGCTGGCACGGACGAACTGCGCGAGGACAAGCCCTTCCCCGCCCTCCCACGGCTGGAATTGGCGGCTTAGGATTAGGTCAAGCGCTTGCTGGGGCTGTCCCGTGTGGTTGAGCAAGGTCGTGAGTTCGATGGAGAGATCATCGCGCTGGGCCGGGAGGGTCGGGTAGCGCAGGAGTTCGGCGAGGCGGGTAGCCGGGGCGACGCCTGTGCGCTTCCAAAGCTGGTCGCGCTCATACAAGATTCGAGCGCTGTCACGATTGGCTGCAAAGGCTAGATCGAACGCCTTGAGCGCAGCGGCGGGATTGTGCTGGACATTGAAGTAGGCGATGCCCAGATTGCGATGAGCCGCTAAACAGGAGGGATCGAGCGCGGCGGCACGCTCCCACTGGACGATAGCTTCGGTGTGGCGACGGCGATCGTAAAGGAAGTTGCCAAGATAAAGAGGCGCTCGTGCATCGCTGGTGCACGTGGCAATCGCGGCTTCGAGGACTAACATCTCTTCGATGCGGTTGGGAAAGACGTATGCGCTGGGGAGCATAGCGGCTTCGGCGTAAGCCCGCGAGCTGGCTGTGCGCTCGCCGAGTTTGTCCAGCAGAACGGCGCGCGCATAGTGGCGCATGGGTGCGGAGCCATCATTCTCAGCGCTCGGAACGTTAGCAGCGAGGACATCAATGGCTTCCGCTAGCAGGCCGCAACGGGCGTAATCAAAAGCAAGGTCGAGCCGGTCCTGCCCGCTGTCGGGCAATGTTTCCGACAGCACGTGGCGGGTCCACGCGTGCATAGGATCAAGTTTCACTGCTTCTGCGAGTTGCGCTTGCGCTTCGGCATCGCGGTCGAGGTGGCGCAACGCTAACGCACGAACGGTCTGCGCGTTGAGGCTGTCCGCGTCGACGCGAAGGCTAAGGGTTGCATGGTCGAGGCATTGCTGCCAGCAGGAGGCGCGCGCATCGAGTTCCGCAAGAGCGTAATAAGCGGGTGCTCGCCACGCAGCGTTCCACGTGGATTTGAAGAGCGCAGCGTAGGCCTCATCAAAGCGGCGTTGATGCCGCAGTGTAACGCCGAGCTGATAATGCGCTTCGCCGTCATAGGGGTTGGGGTTGCGGCGGGTGAGTCGGGCGATGGCAGTACGCAAATGCGCTTCGGCCTGAGCCAACTCGCCGCGCTTAAGATGCCACGTCCCGAGCGCCGCATTGGCGCGGGTGTCCCCGGGGTCGCGGCGGACGGCTTCGAGCCAGTAAGGCTCGGGGCGACGTGTCGCATGCCTGTATTGCTGAAGGTGCAGGCCCGTCAGGTACAGCTCATCGGTACTGACGATTTCTTTCGGTGGAGGCGGCTCAGTCGCGGCTTCGGGAGCGAGCGCGGGGATGACTTCTCCGGGCGCGTACCGAATGAGGATGCGGCCATCACATTCCCGAGCAACAGAAAGTGAATTCCCGGTTTCGCCGATAGGGAGCGTTGCTTTAACAAGCGTGGGCTCCGCGACTAGGATCGTCTGATTCCATTCGGCCAGCAGATTGTTTTCACTCCGAATTGTCAGATGCGCGTCCGCGAGATCCTCCGTTACACAGACGCCGATGTGGGCACTCCTACCGTCGATACCCAGACTGAGCGCAGCCTGCAGGTTGGCAGCCTGCGGTACGCCAATCTTACGGATGGGGTACCAGAACTGGCTGAAGGTCTTCGTCTCGCCAGGCGCGAGGAACGAGAAGTCGGGCTGGTTGTCGGTGTAGACCCCGGCCATCAACTCGATGTAGGGGCCGTCGTCGTCGGTCAGGCAGCTGTCCCAGTTGTAGCCGAACTCGTGGTTGCCCCATGTCCATTGCTTCTTACCGGGAGCGATGTGGTGGCTGGCTACGTGGACTACTCCCGCCTCCACGCCATGGTCGTATCCGCCGAAAAAATCCTCCACAGTGGCTGTGATCATGTAGCTGGTAGGCCCCGGGATGTTGGCGTACCAACTCAGGTCGTCGGGAGTGTAGGAGCCATCGGGGCGGAAGCATCGTGGCTGCTCTTCAACCGGAACACCATTGGCCGCGCGAGCCGGGTAGTCGACGCCGTAGTAGGGACGGTCGCTGCGCGGAAACGATGTGACGGCGCGCCTGGCATGATCCGCGACGAAGCGAACGTCCGGCGGAAAGAAGGACTGGTAGCGCTCATGCACGCGCGTCGCCACGTTTGCCCACCACAGAAACGTCTGGACTTCTTCCGTCCGGTTGTACAGGCGCACCTTGAGTTCGATGAGAGCCTTTCCCGGATGCAGGCAGACACCGTGCATACCCTTCATGTGCGAGAGAGGATCGTGCTGGCTGCACCACACGGTGGCCGAGCCGTCGGCGTGGCGCTCGATCGAGACTTCGGACGGCATGAACGTCGCCGGACGATGATGCTGTGGCCAGTTGAACTCGACGCCGCCGGAGATCCATGGTCCTGCGAGGCCGACCAGCGCAGGCTTGATGACGTTCTGGCGATAGAAGAAGTCGTATCCGTTGGTCTTGTCGTATCCAACATGAATGCGCCCGCCGATCTGCGACAACACCATTACGCGCAAGAACTCGTTCTCAAGATGGATCGCGTCCCATGCGTGATCGCACGGCTCCGATGCGATGCGCTCGATCACAGGAAGCGGATAGACCTTGCCGCTCGAGCCTTGGTAGACGCGATTCTCGAGGAACATCGGCAGCGGTTCGGCGGCAGCCGGCAGATAAGTGGGGATTGTGACGGGCTCGCTCCACACCTTCACGGCGCCTGTCTCGTTAGAGGGTGCGGGCGGTAGAGAAAATCGCTTGCGGAGTGGGGCAGATAGCGATTCAGTCATGCGGAGCGCCGTGCACGCCGGGGATCAATTCTTCACTCCTGCAATGGGGTAGCCCTGCCATACATACTCAACGGCCTCAGGCAGGATCTGCGCCCGCACATCGCGGTCAGTGTGGCCGGCGTTGCGGGCGAATACAAACTGGTAGTGATAACCCTTGGCAGCCAGCACCTTGGCCATGTTCTCGTTGGCGACGACCCAATCGTGCATATTGTCGCGCAAGGCATTCGAATTGAAATTGTCTTTGTCCCCGACTTCCATCCAAATGCGCAGCGGCTTGGCCGGACTATTCGGGATCAGGTGCTCATGAAATTCCCAGGCGCCGTGCGGAGTCTGCGGATTCGAAGGCCACTGCTGGTTCACGAAAGTGCCCGACCGGGTAAGCACTCGGTGGTACCACTCTGGGTGATACCACGCCATGGCGAGTGCGCAGGATCCGCCGGAACTGGCGCCCATCGTCGCCCGGCCATCGGGATCTTTAGTCAATTTCACGTTGTATTGCTTCTCCACCAGGGGCAGCACTTCTTTCTCAACGAACTCCGCATAAAGGCCTGACATGGTGTCATATTCCAGACCGCGCTCGCTGCCTTGGGCATCGCCGCTGCCGTTGCCAATCGAGATGGCAATTATTACGGGTACACGGTGTTGCGCAATCAAGTTGTCCAGGACCGTGAACAGCCCACGGTCGATTCCGTCCGCGCCGACGATAAATGGCGCCGCGGTGCCTGGGACGTATTGTTTGGGAACGTAAACCCCGACGTGGCGAGTGTAAGGAGCGGGGTGGCTCGTGGTCACCACCATCTTGGCGGGGTCTGTGGGATCTGCCGTGCCAAATGTATTGTCCTCGCGCGCGATGCCCGGATAAATCTTGCTGTCGGCAGAACTCATGGTGAACTCATATACCGTTCCTTGCGGGACGCCCTCCTGCGCATTCATCTCCGGCGCAGGGGTGTGCGTGGGGCCGATAATGAAGTCTCCATCGGCGCTCGCAGGAGGAATGGCTCCATCGGGCAACTCTTTGGCCACAACGTATCCAGGCGTGTGGGGATCGCGCGCGGGCGGCGTCGGTCGCGCTGGGCGTGCTGGAACTGGCGGCGCAGTTATCGTTGGCGACGCAGACTGGGCCGCTGCGGAACCTGGAACGGCCATCAAGACAATCAAGAATGCGGCGCTTAGAAGACGATACATCGAACCCTCGCTGGTTTGGATTTGCCTGCAAGGGAGACGTTCGGCCCGTCGTATCAGACGCACGTACGCCGCGCTAAAGCAGTCGGGAAAATATATCATCCGATCCTCCCGCCAAGATAGCGCCCAGTGGCGGAAGCCAGGAAGGATCGCTTACAGCTTTGCGGTTCACACCGTTTCGCCAACGGCATGCGCCACCGTACCACCGCGTTCTTGACCGATCCAACAGTCTGGTCTGCCGCGCTATCTGTGGGTCCCTGCCCCGCGGCGCGCAAAGTGGAAGCAACTTGCCGCCCCGAACTTTCGATTCCCATTCTTCACTGATGTAAAATTGATTGAAACTGGGTGAAGCAGTTACCGCCCAGCCTGCCTGGCTCCTCGCTCTGGTTGGCTTGGCTCCTCGCTGTGTATGCGTCCCTATCGTCTAGTGGCCCAGGACTCCGCCTGTTCCCGGCGGCAACACAGGTTCGAACCCTGTTGGGGACGCCAACTTTACTTTGTCTGTTCTCACTACTTCTGCCGCACCGAACAGGGAAGACTCAGGGTTCAGTCAGTGTATTTCTACTAGACTAAGGCCTGTTCGAACGCAGCGAGATCGCAGGTGTTTTCGTGTCGAGGCTCAGTCGCCATCAACCCTTCGATCGACTCAATGGAGTTGATGCCTCCTCTGGCCCCGTCCGCCATGCAATTCATCGCGGCGGCGGCACAGGAGAAGTCGAGTTGGCGGTCCAGGCTCCAGCCCTGCAATAGGCCGTAGATAAATCCGGCGTGGAAGATGTCGCCGGCCCCCGTCGTATCGACGACAGGAACCCGATAAGCCGGCCGATAGTAGGCCCGCCTTCCGTCCCACGCCAGGACGCCACCGGGTCCCAGTGTGGCGGCGGCAAGCAAGCATCCATAACGGAGCTGCATCTTGTGCAGAGCCCTTTTTAAGTCGTCTTCCGCCATCAGACGGCATGGAAAGTCCCGGCTCACGATGAGATAGTCGATATTCTCAATGAGTTCCTCCACGCCCGGATAGGTCTCGTCGAGATCTGCGATAACCGGGATGCCAGCGGCGCGGGCCCATTTGGCAGCAACGGTGGCCGCAGCCGTGTCGTAACCATCCACATGCAGAGCACGCGCGCTCAGGATCCAGTCACGATCTAGCTCTTCGGGCTGGAGAATCAGACGCTCATCTCGCCGGCAAAGTACTGTTCGTTCGCCATGACGATCGACCAGGATCAGTGACTTGGGGCTTGCGACTCCCGCCACCTTGATTAGTTGCGCCTCAACGCCCACGCGGGCAAACTCTCTCTCGTGCAGGCTGGCAGCATCGTCGTCACCAAGCTTGCCGACATAGCGGGTACGCAGTCCCCACGTCTGACATGCAACCACTGTAGTGGCAACCTGTCCTCCAGGCATAACCGTCTCGGCTCTGTATTCAACTTTGGAGCCACATACGGGGAAGTCAGCGAGAGGGATCAGGGTGTCGGTCGCATTGAGGCCTACCCCAACGAGATCAACACTAGACGATTGTGCCATTAGGCCATTTTAGACGGTGTTTCAATCCGGAATTGGCCGCGGACGGAGCGGCGACCTGGGACTGCGATTTCAAGCTCTAAATTTGCTGAGACGCGGTACGTTACCGCTACCGTTCCAGGTCTGACCGACTAAGGGATAGGCGGACGCCGACGCTCATATCGCAACATCCTTGACATCGATGGATCAGCTTGCTAACTTTCCCTCACATCGAATCCCAATTGCGGCCTCAGTCGCGATCTCGTGGACGTTATCGGTAACGCTAACCTGCTCTCAGATATAGATCAAAGGACCATCTTGGCAAACAATCGCTTCGTCCTCGCACTTGACCAAGGCACCACCAGTTCGCGAGCCATGATCATCGATGAGCTTGGCTGCGTCCACTCTATCGCCCAGCGCGAGTTCCCCCAGATCTTCCCTAATCCTGGCTGGGTGGAGCACGATGCCATCGAGATCTGGTCCTCGCAAATAGGGTCGGCAACCGAAGCGCTGGCTGGCGCGGACCTATCCTCGCAGGATATTGCCGCCATTGGCATTACCAACCAGCGGGAGACCACGCTTATCTGGAACCGCAAAACCGGTGAGCCAATCCATAACGCCATCGTCTGGCAAGACCGTCGCACAGCGGATTTTTGCGAAGCGCTCACCCGCGACGGCCACGCTGAAATGATCGCAGAGAAGACTGGGCTGCAGCCCGATGCCTACTTCTCCGGCAGCAAGATTCGCTGGCTCCTCGATAACGTCGGCGGAGCACGCGAGAGTGCCTCGCGCGGCGAACTCGCGTTCGGAACGATGGACTCCTGGCTCATCTGGAAGCTAACCAATGGCAAGCGTCACGTCACAGACGTCACTAACGCTTCTCGGACCATGCTGTTCAATCTGCAGATGCTGCAATGGGACGACGAACTTCTACAACTCCTCGACATACCGCGTTCCCTGTTGCCGGAGATCGTACCCTCCAGCGGCATCTGTGGGAGAACCGAAGGCCTGCTCGACGGCATCCCGATCGCGGGCATCGCGGGCGACCAGCAAGCCGCGCTCTTCGGACAAATGTGCATCAAGCCGGGCATGGTGAAGTGTACCTTCGGCACTGGTTGCTTCATGTTGCTCAATATCGGCGACAAGCCGGTACGCTCCAAACACAAGCTGCTTACGACGGTCGCATGGGGTCTGGACGGCAAAGTCGAGTATGCACTGGAAGGCAGCATGTTGATGGGCGGCGCAGTCGTGCAATGGCTACGCGACGAACTGCAAATCATTCGCACCTCAGCCGAGGTTGAAGCACTCGCAGAGTCAGTACCGGACTCGGGCGGCGTCGTGCTCGTGCCCGCTTTCTCCGGTCTGGGCGCACCGCATTGGGACCAATATGCACGAGGAGCTTTGATGGGCATGACTCGTGGAACGAGCCGCGCCCACATTGCACGGGCTGCGCTCGAGGGCATTGCGTTGCAAGTCATGGATGTGCTGACAGCGATGCAAGCGGACTCTGGCCTCGCACTCGCCGGGTTGCGAGTGGACGGCGGGGCCTCGGCGAATAATATGCTGATGCAAATGCAAGCCGACGTGCTCGGAGTAAACGTTATCCGGCCCGAAAATTTAGAGGCAACCGCACTCGGCGCTGCTTATCTAGCGGGTCTCGCCGTCGGTTACTGGCCCGACAGGGCAACGATCTCAAGCCAGTGGCGTGTCGAACGCACATTCAGTCCGAATACTACTGCGCAGGATCGTGAGAAGAAACGTGCGCGCTGGCACAAGGCGCTCGATCGCGTGCGCGACTGGGATCGCGAATGAGTCTCGATCGATACGGGCGCCTGAAGGCGCTCGGATGCGACCAGGTGTGGGATGTCCTGGTCATTGGAGGCGGCGCGTCCGGCCTCGGAGCCGCGGTTGAGGCCGCTTCAAGAGGCCTTCGCACTCTACTGTTGGAGCGCACAGATTTTGCCCAAGGCACATCCAGCCGCAGCACCAAGCTCGTCCACGGTGGCGTGCGTTATCTCGAACAGTTCAACCTGACGCTGGTTCTCGACGCGCTTCGCGAGCGTGGCTACATGCTGCGAAACGCTCCTCACCTCGTTCACAAACTGAACTTCGTCGTCCCGCTGTACAGCTACGCCGCGATACCCTACTACGGCGTTGGCCTCAAGGCATACGAGTTGCTCTCAGGCAAATTGTCCTTTGGCAAGTCCGAACTTCTCTCCATCGCAGAGACTACGCAACGTCTGCCGACACTGCTGCGGGAAGGCCTGAAGGGTGGCATCCTCTATCGCGATGGGCAATTCGACGACGCCCGTTACGCTATAACCTTGATGCGCACACTAGAGAACCTGGGCGGCATTGCACTGAATTACGCAGAGGTCACCGGCTTCCTGAAGCGTGCTGGAAAGATAGAAGGCGTCACCGTTCGAGAGTCCGATGCTAGCGAAAAGTTCGACGTTCTTGCTCGTGTTGTAATCAATGCCACTGGAGCTTTCACGCAGCGCGTCCTGCAAATGGATAGTGGCGAGGAAGCCGTTCCACTTGCTCTCAGCCAAGGCTCGCACTTCGTTTTGTCGAAAGATTTCCTGCCCGGTGCGGACGCACTCATGATCCCGAAGACTGACGATGGCAGGGTGCTCTTTGCAATTCCGTGGCACGAGCAGGTGTTGGTGGGAACCACGGACGAAGCCGTACCGCATAGCTCCTCCGAACCGCACGCGACGGCCACTGAAAAGGAGTTTCTAATTGGGCACATTCGCAAATACCTCGGTCGAACCATCGCCACGGGCGACGTCTTAAGTATGTGGTCCGGGCTCCGGCCGCTGGTGCGCAAGGGAAACGCAGCCACCTCAAAACTCTCGCGGGATCATCAAGTCGTGCGTTCACCCAGCGGTCTGATCTCGGTGATGGGAGGAAAGTGGACCACCTATCGCAAGATGGGTGAGGACACTATCTCGAGCGCGATCGGAGCCGCGGGTTTCAGCGCCGCACCTTCACATACCAGAGATCTCAAACTACACGGCTGGCAGGAACAAGCAGATCCAAAAACCGCCGAGGCCGATCGCGTCTACGGCTCCGACTTGGAAAAAATAGAGAGGCTCGGCACCGAAGATCCAACGCTGGACCAACGGCTGCATTCCCAACTTCCCTACCGCAGACGCGAAATTGTCTGGGCTGCACGGTACGAACAGGCACGCACTACGGAAGACGTTCTTGCACGCAGGACTCGGGCTCTTTTCCTCAACGCTGCGGCAGCAATAGAGATTGCGCCCGAAGTTTCTCGGCTTCTTGCAATAGAACTGCGGCGCGACGAAACCTTCCGCCTTCGTGACCTTGAGAAATTCCATGAAGTAGCGCAGGGATATATGTTTACAGGTTGACACGATTAAAGAGGGAGAAGAAATACATGAACGTTAGCAGCCCTTTTTGGGGAGAATTCTTTGGCACCCTGGTTCTAATTACTCTCGGTAACGGCGTCGTTGCCGGCGCGCTTCTGAGCCGATCGAAGGCGCAAAACGCCGGCTGGATTTCGATCACGGCTGGGTGGGGATTGGCCGTGTTCGCAGGTGTCGCCGTTGCCATCGCTCTAGGCGACAAGGATGCGCATCTGAACCCCGCCGTCACCGTAGCGTCCGTCATTATGACCGGTGGCGCCTCGCGTCTGCTCACCTATATTCCAGCGCAACTTCTGGGAGGATTCTGCGGCGCCATCCTTGTCTGGATGCACTACAAGCCGCACTGGGCTGCCACGGAAAACGCCGACCTGAAGCTCGCGTGCTACTGTACATCGCCAGCCATTCGCAAGTTGTGGTGGAACTTCTTCAGCGAAGCCCTGGCCACTTTCGTCTTGATCCTCGTCTCGACGGCTCTGTTCTCTCGCCGCATTGCACCCGGGGGGTTGGCGCTAGGTTTAGTCCCTCTTCTCGTTGGAGCGCTCGTCTGGGCAATTGGCCTCTCACTGGGCGGCAGCACAGGCTATGCGATCAACCCAGCCCGAGATTTTGCGCCCCGACTGGCTCACTCAATTCTTCCTATCGCCGGCAAAAAATCGTCCGAATGGGACTATGCATGGGTACCAGTACTTGGACCCATTGTGGGCGCGATAGTTGCCGCAATCTTCATCCGCGTATTTCATATTGTCTAATTCTCTACCGCCGAGTCGCATTTTCGCGAATTCTATTCAAGGAAAAGACTCCAACACCGGCAGATATTCTGAGATGGCGCGCCCCGAGAGCGGTATCGCACATGGAGGGCTTCTACGAAGATGCAGGAAAGACTTGACGTGTGTTAAACGAAGCCATGCGTCCCAAGGCTCGGGATCAACATGGATTCACGAACACATCGCCACGTACCACTAAGAAGTAGGTAGTCAATATTCGCGAGCTAAGCAATAGCCGCAGGCTTGTCCCCAAGATGGAAGACCAGCGAGCCGCCCCGGCCAACTCCGCGTGGTCCAATGTCAGTCCCTTCACTGTCGCACCATTCCACTTAACGGATTGAATATAGATGGCGCTCGGAGACTCTCGTTTCGCTTCGATCAGCAGCTTGCGTCCGCCGGCTACGGCAATCTCAACGCGATCGAGCAGTGGCGTACCAAGATCGTATTTAGCGCTCACTGGATCGACAGCATAAAGGCCAAGCGAGTTGATGACAAACCACGCCGACATTTGCCCGCAATCTTCATTTCCCGCCATGCCATCCGGCTGATTGTCGTACATCGTCTCTAACAGGCTGTGCACACGCGCCTGCGTCTTATGTGGAGCGCCGGCGTAGTTGTAGAGGTACGCAATGTGATGGCTCGGCTCATTGCCGTGGGCATATTGCCCGACCATGCCCGACACATCCGGGGGCATATCGGGCGGAAGTTCAGAGCTCTGATTGAATAGCTCATCAAGCTTCTCAACAAACAATTTGTTTCCGCCGAGCGTCTCAACCAGCACCGAAGGATTATGTTGCACACAAAAAGTTGTCTGCCACGCATTGGCCTCGGTGTAGTCGCGCCACTTTGTAATCTTGATCGACTTAGGATTGAACGGCGCGGCCCAATGACCATCCGCATACTTCGGCCGAATGAATCCTGACTCCTTATCGTATAAACTCACGAACGAACGCGAACGTTGCATCAATTTCGCCGCGTCTTCATTGGCACCAGCCGCCGTCGCAATGGCCGACACCGCCCGATCGTCGTAGGAATAGTCGAGCGTCTTACTCGCAGACTCATCCTGCTCGTCGCATGGAACATAACCAAGTTTCCGATACGCCGCGAGGCCGCGATAATCATCGACTTCGGCTCGTTTTTTGAACACGGCGTACGCTGCCTTTGCGTCAATCCCGGGAAGTCGCTTTGCCAATGCCTCGGCGACGACTGGCGCAGAGTGATACCCAACCATGCATCCGGTCTCGCGGCCTTGCAGCGGCCAAATGGGTACGCCCTCCGGGCTTTCCTCTGCCATGCGAATAAGACAGTTCACAAAATCTGGAACCCGCTCCGGCATAAACAGCGTGTACATGGGATGCAGCGCTCGATAGGTGTCCCACAGCGAAAACGTGCTGTAGTTATGCGACCCTTTGGGCAGCGTGTGGACCTTTCCATCCATGCCGCGATACCGTCCGTCAGCATCTTCGAACAGTGTTGGCGCAACCATCATGTGATACAGACCGGTGTAGAAAATCTCCAGATACTTCTCATTGTCTGAGCTGACGCTGATGCGCCCGAGTTCCTTGCTCTATGCGGCTTGCGCGGCCTTGTG
>ODAK010005377.1_pt1 | contig 13027 bp, 10 predicted proteins | sample 1539591 | NCBI WGS metagenome assembly ODAK01 (sample SAMEA3539303, study PRJEB22396) | soil metagenome | biome: tundra; feature: field; material: soil | place: USA | collected 2010-05 | depth 0.15 m | reverse complement strand
CTGTTCAGCCGTTTCCCGTATTGCAGGCATACTCCTTGAATGCAACCGTTTGAATAATGATGCCGAGCGCGGTGCTATGATCCCCTCTTATGGTCAAAATCCGTTTTGCCGCAATATTATGCCTTGCCGGGCTGGGATGCCTGATTGCCACCTCCGCATCGGGACCCAAGAAGCTCTCGTCGTTTGATCCGCAGGTAAACGCGCTGCTCGAGAAGATGACGCTCGACGAGAAGGTCGGGCAGATGACGCAGCCCGACCAAACCTTTCTCAAATCCGATGCGGATATCGCGAAATACTATCTGGGATCGGTGTTGAGCGGGGGCGATTCGGACCCCAAGGAAGGCAACAGCCTGGAGGCCTGGACCAACCTGATCGACCGCTATCAGAAGCGCGCGCTGGAGACGCGGCTGTCCATACCGCTGCTCTACGGCGTGGACGCGGTGCACGGGCACAACAACGTTCTGGGCGCGGTTGTGTTTCCCCATAACATCGGGCTGGGCTCGACGCGCAATCCGGCACTGATCGAGAAGATCGAGCGAATTACGGCGGTCGAAGTGCGCGCCACAGGCATCAACTGGGGTTTCGCGCCATGCGTCACGGTGCCGCGCGACATTCGCTGGGGCCGCACCTATGAAGGTTACGCCGAAGAACCGGACGGGGTCAAGGAGTTGGGAGCGGCCGCCGTGCGCGGTTTGCAGGGCGACGACCTGGCCGACCCTTTGAGGGTGCTGGGTTGCGCCAAGCACTACGCGGGCGACGGCGGCACCGCTTATGGCAGCAGCACCATTGGTCCCCATCTGCTGGATCAGGGCGATACGCGCCTGGACGAAAAGACCCTGCGCGAGATCCACCTGCAGGGCTACATCACTACGATACGCGCGGGCGTCGGTTCCATCATGCCGTCCTACAGCAGTTGGAATGGCTTGAAATGTTCAGGCAGTAAGCGGCTGCTTACGGAGATTCTGAAAGACGAGTTGGGCTTCGAAGGCTTCTTGATTTCGGACTACGGCGCCATCGACGCACTGTCCGGCGATTACAAGCACAAGATTGCCATGTCGATCAACGCCGGCATGGATATGGTGATGGTGCCGGAGCGCTATCGGGAGTTCATCGCCAGGCTGAAGGAAGCGGCGCAGGATGGCACGGTGCCCATGGCGCGCATCGACGACGCCGTGCGGCGCATCCTGCGGGTAAAGATCGCCATGGGCCTGATGGACAAGAATCATTCGCAGCTTGCCGACCGCAAGCTGTGGAAGCAGTTCGGGTCGGCGGAGCACCGCGCGGTGGCGCGCGATGCGGTGCGGCAGTCGCTGGTGCTGTTGAAGAACGAGCACGGGGCGTTGCCGCTGGCGAAGTCGGCGAAGCGCATCCACGTTGGCGGGAAGAGCGCGGATGACCTGGGCAATCAGTGCGGCGGATGGACCATTACGTGGCAGGGCAGCAGCGGTAATGTGACGCCCGGCGGCACGACCATTCTGCAAGCAATCAAGAAGGCTGTTTCGAAGGAAACCAAAGTGACTTTCGCCGTGGATGGCAAAGGGGCGGAAGGCGCTGACGTGGGAGTGCTGGTGATTGGCGAGACGCCTTATGCCGAGACAAACGGGGATCGCCGTGACTTGAGCCTGGCGCCGGAAGATGTGGCCGCCGTCGAAAACATGAAGGCGGCCGGGATTCCGGTCGTGGTGATTTTGCTCTCCGGCCGGCCAATGATCGTCGACAAGGCGATCGACAAGGCGGATGCGTTCGTCGCGGCGTGGCTGCCCGGCACGGAGGGCGATGGCGTGGCCGACGTCTTATTCGGCGATTACAAACCGTCGGGGAAGCTGAGCTTTTCGTGGCCGCGCTCGATGGCGCAGGTTGGCGTGCACCGCGGCGACGCTAGTTACGACCCGCTGTTCCAGTATGGTTACGGGTTGAGTTACTAAGTGTCTCTACATTTTGACAAGGCTGTAGGTCCTGGTGGCACAGGCTTTAGTCTGTGAGGCCGCCTTTCAGGCGGCTCCTTCGCCGCGCGCGCTCCAATCCCGTATGGTGCGAATCTCCGCCGCCGGGATGTGCAGGAATTCCAGAAACTCCTGATGCTCCTCCGGCGCCGCCTTCTCGAACTCCGCATGCCAGCGGTGCATATCCGCCTCGGTCAGCCCCGAGGCTTTCATGATGGAAACCCACTTCTCTTTTGTGATCATCTTCTTTCTCCCAATCGAATCGTTTTTGAGCAGCTTCAGAATGGCGCGCTGGTGAGCGCGCCGTGTTTCGATCTCGCCATCGAGCGCCACGAGGCGCCGTTTCAGGACCGCGGCCGCGTCGCTCTCGCCGCGGTCCATCTGGATGAAAACCGCGCGGATGTCATCCAGGGTCAGGCCGGCGTGGCGATAGGCGCAGATCTGCTGTAAGCGCTGCAGATCCCGCTCGCCGTAAGAACGGTAGTTGCCGGCGCTCCGGGCGGGCGGTTTCAGCAGCCCGATGGATTCGTAATACAGCAGCGTGCCGCGGCTCAGACCGCAGCGCGCGGCGAGTTTGGAAACGGTCCACATGGTCCAGATCTCAGTGTCAACCCTACAGCTATAGACAGGTCAAGAAGAAAAAACGGCGGTAAAGCGGTGCCCCGTGGCCGTCACGTTTCTGAAGGCGCCGCCCGGTGCGGGCGTGATGGCGAACGCGCCGCTGCTGCCGCGTCCGACCTGCATGGCGCTGCCCGCCGCGCTGGCGCAGGGTGTGGTCGCCAGTTCGGGCTGCATCGGCAACCGGGTCTACACGGAACTGGGCGAAGACGAATTGTACGCCGTGGTTCCGAGGCGCGATTTGGAGAGCGTGGCCAGACGTCTAGCGACTGCCAAGCGCTAGCGTAGTGCAAGCCAGGCGGCGACTGCGGCGAACTTCTGATCCTGCCGCCAGGGCGGGCCGATGCCCTTTCCCATGGCCGCCACGTGCCGCTCGATCCGCTCGGCTGGAAGGTGCAGATCGGCGGCAGCCTGCTGGAACAGCTCGCGCTCCTTGATGGTGGTGAGCGGCAATCCGCACCCCCGGCTGGCGGCGCGCAGGGCGTCGCGAAACAACTCGCCTTCGGCGGTGTGGATCAGCGCGTGCGAAGCCAGGATGCTTTCGAGTTCGGGCAAAGGCCTGCCCGACGCTAACAGCAGACCGCAACCGGCCACTCCATGATTGAGTTGCCGCAGATCTTCGACGATGCCGCGCAGCGCGGTTGCGGCCAGCGCCGCAGCGTGCGCCGCACAGTTCGCCACGATTTGCTCGGCTTCGCGGATATCCAGTCCCACAGCGGCGTGGTACGGCTGCGATGGGCCCGCAGTTCCGCGATCCACCATCTCGATGCGCCGGCGCATGATCACCGCGGGCGCATCCGGGGGCCCGGCGCTGGCTTGAACTAGAGCTACCGCGGCCGCCCACCCTGAATGCGCGCGGAAGCCGATGGCAGCGGGTGACGGCATGGCTATCCGAAAACGATTTGCGCAATCACCAGTTGCGGCAAGGCTTGATTCCAGCTATCCGGAATATCGTCGAAGGCCAGGCGGAAATTCTTGATCTCGCCGGGCGCCAAGCCGCCGATCTTCTGGCTCACGATGGGCACCCGCATGCGCAGCACCAACTGGCCATAAGGATCGTAGAACACGCAGTTGATCTCCACGACGCGCAGGGTGCGGCTGCCGTTGTTGCCGATCTTGCCCGTGATCTCGACCACCGCCTGCTTCATGTAGCTTTCGTGCTTTTGCATGTCGACGTCCATCAACCGCAGGCTGCGCACGTAGGCCTTCGCTTCCGCCGTCAGAGGCGCGAGGGGCGGCGGCGGGCGATTCGACGCCCGGTCGAGGTATAGGAAGAAGCCCGCGCCCAGGATCACCACGAGCGCCACCACCAGCACCGCTACGGGAATGCTCTTTTGCTCTGTTGCTGTTTTGACTGCCACCGAGACGATATTACCACCCAGACGCGGCCACGCGTCCGGCTGTGAGTGGGGCAGGCTCCTCCTTGCCTAGCCTCCTCGCCCTGGCCTGGAGCGTCGAGGCCTAGCCTGAGCGGCGCGCCGCTGGTTGGGCTATAACAAGGGTTTTTCAACGGAGGGGCTCATGGCCGGTGCTCCCGCACCTTTACCGAGCATACCGAGCGGCGCATACCTCGTCACGCTGGCGGAAGGTCATGCGTCAGCCCGTGGCTTTCAGTTTGACGAACCGGGTCGTGCTGAGTTACGGGGAGTGGCGGACGTGGCAATCGCAACCGCACGTTCAACCGGTATCTACACTGTAGAAGACGTCCTCCGCGATGTCGCGCCGAACACGATCCGGCTCACAGATGCGATCATCGATTTTGCCGACGGGATCATGCTGAGAGTTCAATCTGTAAGGCAGGGGCTCGCCAAGATATGTCCATTATTCCCTTTCTGCTGACCATGGGTTTCAAAGATGGATGAGAAGGACAAGAAGGCGTTTGACTTTGCCGCCGATCTCACCAAACAACCGATTACATTAGTCACGGGAACGCTAGCGCTTACGATCACGTTCTCGAAGGATTTCCTTCAAAAGACACCGGCTAGCGCCAGGCTCTGGGCCTTATGGGCGTGGGGCGTGCTACTCGCATCGGTCGTTTTTGGTATTTGGACGATGATGGCTTTAACCGGCAGTTTGGGGCGCGTTTCAAGCGGTGTCCCGAGCGTGTATGGGTTAAACGTGAAACTGCCCTCGGCGGTGCAGATTGTTGCGTTCATAATTGGACTTTTGCTGACCGTTCTTTTTGCGGGCAAGAGCATCTGAACGGGTGACACGGTCCCAAATGGTACGCCGAGCGGGGCGGCGAATCTAACGTTTAGACCTTGCGCCAATCGGCGAGGGCCTTTCCGAATATTCGAAAAGGGCATTCATGTTGTCGAGAACACAGGTTGCGCAGCGGACAGGCCGGGAGGCCTGTCCCACAACGCCGGGTGCTACACTCCGGGCATGGCTCAGTACCGCATTGACCGCGGCGCTCCGAAACATGGAGGCCGCGGCGCGCGCATCACCATCATTGTGCTCGCTATTGTCATTTTGCTGGGGGCGCGCTCGCTGGCTTCCTTCTCCATCGAATATCAATGGTGGAAAGAGTTGGGCCAGATCGACACCTGGCTCGCCATGTTGGCCTACGGATTTGCGCCGCTGCTGGCCGCCACTCTCATCGCCTTCGGCGTCCTGTGGGTGGCACACGCGCGCGCGCTGAAGTTTGCCGGCACGAGACTCTCCGAGCATCCCGTCTACGCCTGGATCTCAGGCGCCGGCCTGCTGTTTGCCGGGTATCTCATCGCGGCCGGCTCTATCGAGACTTGGACCGTGGTCCGCTATATCGGCGCGCGCGGCATTCCGGCCGAGGCCAATGCGTGGCACGATTCCGTTTTCGATCTGCCGCTCAAGTTCTATCTGTTCGATCTGCCGTTCTACTCCGACCTGCGCGGCTATTTACTGGCGCTGGTCATTGTCAGCGTGCTGGTCTACTGGATCGCGGCGCGCGGCTGGCAACTCCGGCAGAGACTGCCGGAAATGCGCGATTTGCGGCAAATCGACCCGTCGCTCTTCCGGTTGGAAGGCGGGCTCGAAAGCCGCTTCCTACGCGGCGCCCTGGTGGTTTTCCTGCTGGCGCTGTCGCTGCGTTTCTTCCTGGCGCGCTATCAAATGGTCTACGACGATCATGGGTTCATGGTGGGCATCGATTACGTGGACCTGAATTTCGCGCTGCCGCTGCAGTGGCTGGCGATCATGGCGTGTCTGGCGGCGGCCGCGCTGGTGTGGCTGCGGCGCTGGATTCTGGCTGCCAGCATGGCGGTCTCGCTGGTGGTGCTGTTCGCCGTGCCGCGGCTGGTGGATGCGCTGTATGTGCGGCCCAATGAGATTTCCATCCAGCGCCCGTTCATCGGGACGCATATTCACGCCACGCGCTCGGCTTACGGGCTGGAGAAGCAGATGACCGAAACCGAGTTTGAGGTGCACCCCAACGCGCCCATCGATCCGGCCGCTCATAAGGGTACCCTCGACAACGTGCGCCTGTGGGATGTGGGCGCGTTCCACAACACCATTACGCAGATCCAGGCGCTGCGGCCGTATTACGTTTTCTCGGATACGGATGTGGACCGCTATACCATCGACGGCGCGTACCGCGAGGTATTGCTCACGCCGCGCGAACTGGATATCAATCAGTTGCCGGGGGGCGCCAGCACGAGCTGGATCAACCCGCACTTCGTGTACACACACGGATATGGCGTGGTGCTGGCGCCGGTGAGCAAACTCACGCCGGATGGGTTGCCTGTGCTGCTGATCGAGAATGCGCCGCCGGAGATTAAGACGCCGAGTTTGAAGCTCACTCGTCCGGAGATCTACTACGGCGAAGTGGTGCAGGAGCCGGTTTTTGTGCGCACGGCGCAGCCGGAGTTCAACTATCCGTCCGGCGAGAAAAATGAGCTTTCGCGTTACGAAGGCACCGGCGGCATCCCGATTTCCTCCGCGCCGATGCGGCTGGCGGCGGCGGTGCGCGGGGGGGACATCAATATCCTGCTGAGCAACCCGATTTCGGGCGAGAGCCGCATGATGATCCGGCGGAACATCAAGGAACGGCTGGAGACGCTGGCGGGTTTCATCGCGTGGGACCACGACCCGTATCTGGTGATCACGGATGAAGGGCGCCTCGTGTGGATGGACGATGGCTACACGTATTCGAACTCGCATCCTTATTCGCGCACCGTGGAGGTGCCGGATTTGGGCGAGGTCAACTATTTGCGCAACGCGGTGAAGGCCACCATCGACGCGTACGACGGCACCACGCGGCTCTACATCTTCGCGCCGGACGATCCCATTGTGCGCGCCTATCAGCGGCTGTTCCCCACGCTCTTCCACGCGGCCGCGGAGATGCCGGCCGATTTGCGGAGGCACGCCCGGTATCCGGAAACGCTGTTCCGCGTGCAGGCGGAGATCTACCGGACTTATCACATGCTCGATCCGCAGGCGTTCTATAACAAGGAAGACATGTGGGACCTGGCGCGGTACACCGCGGGGCAGGAGGGGCAGCCGGAGCCGGTGACGCCGACATACGTGGTGGCCAGCCTGCCGCACGAAAATCAGGCGGAGTTCATGCTGTTGTTGCCGTTCACGCCGCGCAATAAGGATAATTTGATTGGGCTGATGTTGGCGCGGTGCGATGGCGCGCACTTGGGCGAAATCGTGGTCCTGCAGTTGTCCAAGCAGGAGCTGATTTTCGGGCCGGCGCAGATTGCGGCGCGTATCAATCAGGAGCAGACCATCTCGAAAGACTTGACGCTGTGGAACCAGCAGGGGTCCCACGTGCTGCGCTCGCAGACCTTGGTGCTGCCGGTGGACAGCACGTTCCTGTATGTCGATTCGATTTACATCACGTCCAGCGCGACTAGCATGCCGCAGTTGAAGAAGATCGTGCTGGCGGTCGGGAATCGGCTGATCTATACGGATACTTACGACCAGGGGATCGCGCAGCTTTCCGCGGGCGCGCAGGCGCTGGTGCAGCAGGCGGAGGCTTCGCCGCCGAAGGCGGGAGCGCCGGCCGCGCCGGTGTCGAGCACCGCGGATCAGCGGCTGGAGCGCGTGCGGGCGCATTTGCGGCGGTATCGGGAGTTGGCGGCGCAGGGGAAGTGGGCGGAGGCCGGCAAGGAACTGGAAGCCATTGAGGCCGAGGTGAGGTAGCACAGGCTTCAGCCTGTGTAAGGTGCGCGGGGCGATGGTGGCGGCGGAGCGACTCGAACGCTCGACCTACGGATTATGAGACCGTCGCTCTAACCGACTGAGCTACGCCGCCTTTTCTATTGAGTTTAGCAGACCGGTCGCGCGACCGGCGTATACTGGGTTGAATGCCATTGAATCGCCGTCATTTTCTGTTTGGGGCGCTGGCTGCGCCGGTGCTCGCCGCAACCAAGAAACATGCGGTTGCGGAGCGTCCTAACATTGTTCTGATTGTGGCCGAGGATCTCGGCGCTTACATGCTCGGGTGCTATGCGAACTCGGAGGTGCACACGCCGAATATCGACCGGCTGGCGCAAACCGGCGTGCGCTTTCATAACAGCTTCTCCTGTTCTCCGATGGGGCCGGACCAGAGCGCTTTCGCCGCTGCGGGCTATAACTGTAACCGAGGTAGCTCTGCAACGCAGGCTGGCGAGTTTCTGGACGCGCAGGCTCCCGCGAAGCCGTTTTTCCTGGCGATCGCCTGGCCCAGTCCGAACGCCGTGGCGGCGCCGCAGAAGAATCTGGACCTGTACGCCAAGACCGGATTCGAAACCATCGGCTGGGACGCCGAGGCGGCCAATGCCACGCATAAGGAAATGCTGCGCGATGTGCCCGCCAACCTGCGCAAGTACGCAGCGGCGTTGACCACGCTGGACGACCAGGTTCCCACGCTGCTGGCGAAGCTGCAACAGCGCGGCGTTGGGGACAACACGCTCATCGTTTTCACCAGCAATGGCGGGTATCTGCTCGGCCGGCATGGGCTCTGGGGTGACGCGACGGCGTCGGATCCGGTGAATATGTATGAAGAAGTGGTGCGGACGCCATTGATCTGGACGTGGCCGAGCCGGTTTCCGCCGCAGACGGTGCGCAACGAAGTGGTGAACTCCTACGATTTGATGCCGGCGCTGTGCGAAGTGGCGGGTGTCGCGCCTCCGGCCGGCAGCCATGTGCCAAGCTATCTGCCGTTCGTGTATGGCAGGCGCCTGGGGAAGAAGCAATCGTGGCCGGATTTGGCGTTTGGCCGGATTCGGGATGCGGAGATGGCGCGCGACGACCGCTACAAACTGATCCTGCGCGGCGGATCCAACATGGGCAAGGGCGCCAACGAATTGTACGATGAGACCGCGGACCCGAAAGAGCAGACGAACCAGGTGGACAATCCGAAGTTTGTGAGCATGCGCGAGCGGCTGACTGGTCAACTGACGGCGTGGCGGGGGCGGTAGCGGTTCAGCCTAATGGCCTCGATTAGAACGCCGATTCTTCGACCGTATCATATAAGCTCGGTAAACGGACACGAGAAAAGAACCGGCATCCGTTCCACATTTATGTAGCGCACCCGACATGAGTGAGCCAAGTTTTCAGCGAGGACTGTGATATAAAGGTACGCACGATCTTGTCCCGCGAGAAGCCATTGACGAGTCGCGTAGCCTGTCTGATCCTTTGTCTCGCGTCCTTGCGGGCCGAGCAGTTGCCGGTGCGGATTTACACCACCGCCGATGGATTGGCGGGGAACACAATCGATCGCATAGTCACGGACTCCCACGGTTTCCTCTGGTTTTGTACCCGCGAGGGGCTCTCCCGCTTCGATGGATACCAGTTCCACAACTTCGGTGTAGCGCAAGGGTTGCCCACGGGAGCGAACGATCTGCTTGAGGCGGCCGATGGCGACTACTGGATAGCTACTCACGACGGCTTAGCTCGCTTTCATCCCGCATCCCCCGAACCGCGGTTCAAAGTCTATTGTCCGCGCGATCCCAAAGGTCGAGTTGTCTTCGCGCTCGCCGCGGACCCAACCGGCGGAATCTGGGTCGGCACCCAAGGCGGCCTGTACCACCTCGATCGGACATCCGGCGATTGGCAACTCCGTCTCGTCGACATCGGAATGCCGAGCCAGAACTGGGAAGACACTGTCGTGAATGCGCTGCTGGTTGACCGCAGTGGAGCTCTGTGGGCCGGCACGATGAGCGGCCTCTACCGCCGCCTTCCCGACGGACGATGCGAGCACACACAAGGCGGCTGGCCGCAACCGGTAGTCGCCACTTTGCTGCAGGACCACCAGGGGCGGCTTTGGGCAGGAACGCGGCGGGGACTTTGCCGGATTTCGGCGGCCCGCGGCTTGGCCGGGAGGCCGTTGGAAGACGCTTGTATCGCGAGCAAGGAGTTGGCGGGCGAGCCGATTGAATCGTTGCTTGAATCCTCGGAGGGCGCGCTTTGGGTTGCTACCCATAGCGGGCTGGCAGTATACCGGATTCTCAACGGGCGGGAGAGTTTCGAGAAATTCACGGCCAGAAATGGGTTGCCCGGATACGGGGGCATATCGGCACTCGGCGAAGACCGCGCGGGCAACCTGTGGATGGGCGCCCAAGGCGCCATTCGGGTGGCCAAAGGCGGCTTTCGCACCTATACCTCGCAGGATGGTTTGGACACCGATAACATTCGGTCTATCCTGGAAACCCAGGACGGCCAGCTTTGCGCCATAACATCGGGCGACAAATCCAAACCGGTTAATTACTATGATGGACGGAGGTTCCACTCTGTCCGGCCTAATATTCCGCATGTGATCGAAGACTGGGGTTGGAGCAGGGGTCGTCTCACGTTTCAGGCTCGCAGCGGAGAATGGTGGGTTCCCACCGCCAAAGGAGTTTTCCGCTTCCCACCGCTCTCGACGGCCGCAGAACTCGGGCGAGCGCAGCCGAAAGCGGTCTACGCCGCCGGGGAGAGTGTATACGCCGCATTTGAGGACTCGCGCGGCGCCATTTGGATTTCAACCCAAATCCCGGGGCCGAACGGAGCCGTGCGCGCCAATGCCCTCTCTAGATGGGATCCCTCGTCAGGCGTTTTCCAAAGCTACCCGGCGGGCCATCCCATAAGCGGCGATGTGCTCGCCACTGCGTTTGCGGAGGATCGCGCGGGTAACGTTTGGATCGGTCTCAACTCCGGCGGCCTCCTCCGGTATCGCGACGGCCGGTTCCGGACAATACCGCCGGGCAAAGGTCCATGGGTGATGGCGCTTTATGCCGATCGCAAAGACCGCCTGTGGATGGCTACAAACGAGGGAGTGACCAGAATTGACGAGCTCGCGGCGGCCGAACCGCACATGGTCGCTTACACCGTGGCGGACGGCCTTTCCAGCAACCTGGTAGAGAGCATCACCGAGGACCTCCTGGGCCGGATCTATCTGGGAACCGGGCACGGCTTGGACTGCATATATCCGGGTGCGCCGCCGCGCATCCGGCACTACACTAACGCGGACGGGCTGGCGCGGGGCACAGTGTTGGCCTCCTTTTGCGATCGCCACGGCGTTCTTTGGTTTGGCACGCGCGAGGGACTCTCGCGGCTGGAACCGGAGCCGGAGCGGCGTCAGCCGGCCCCGCCCGTGCTCATCAGCGGGTTGCGCGTGCGCGGCGCGCCGTTTCCCATTTCGGCTCTCGGCGAAACCTCGCTCACCGGCATCGAGCTCTCTTCGGACCGCAACCAACTGGCGCTTGAATTCGTGGGTCTCGGCTTTGGCGCCGGCGGGGAGCTGCGCTATCAGTACCGGCTCGACGGCACGGATCTCGATTGGAGCGCGGAAACCAACCAGCGCACCGTGAACTATGCCAACCTCAGCCCCGGCAGCTATCGCTGGCACGTGCGCGCGCTCACAGCGGACGGCATCGCCAGCCAGCCGGCTACGGTTGCATTCACGATTCTGGCGCCGGTGTGGCAGCGCTGGTGGATGCGCCTGCTGATGTTGCTGGCCGCTTCCGCGTTGCTGTACAACATCTACCGTTACCGGATGGCGCGGCTGCTGGAGGTGGAACGCCTGCGCACGCGCATCGCCACCGACCTGCATGACGATATTGGCAGTACCTTGTCCCAGATCGCCCTGCTCAGCGAAGTGGCGCAACGCCGCCCCGCCGCGGTCGAGCGCGAGTCGCCTCTCGCCGATATCGCCAACCTCTCGCGCGAACTGGTGGATTCGATGAGCGACATCGTCTGGGCCATCGACCCGGATCAGGATCGGCTCGGCGATCTGACCCATCGCATGCGGCGATTCGCCAGCGACCTGTTCAGCCACAACGGCTCTCAGGTGCGGCTGGACTTGCCGGGAGAAGACCGGAATCCGCACATCGGCGCAGACATTCGCCGCCAGGTCTTCCTGGTCTTCAAAGAGAGCCTCCATAACGCGGCCCGGCATTCCGGCTGCACCGAGGTGGATCTGAAATTACGCGTCTCTGACGGCTGGCTGGAACTGTGCATTGCGGACAACGGCCGGGGCTTCGATCCACAGCGTACCGGCCACGGCCACGGACATGGCTTGGTTAGCATGCGCCGCAGATCCGAGCATTTGGGTGGCAGCCTGGTGGTGGATTCCGCTCCGGGCCGCGGCACCACGGTTCACCTGCGGGCGCCTTTGGATCAGCCATCCACGCCGTTTTGGAAGAGATCCCCACACAAATGGGTGGTGGACTCCCGGCTGATCCGGCGTATGATGAAAGGCCGCGGTTGAAAGCGGAGCCGGTTTTGCCCCGCCATGTCCAGCATTGTTGAGCTCAAAGTCGCGATCGTAGAAGATCAGCCCCGCATCCGGGAATCGCTGCGTATCTTAATCGGCGGCACTGAGGGTTTTCGCTGTACCGCGGACTTCGAATCCATGGAGGACGCCCTCGCGAGGATCGGCGGCGATCTTCCCGATGTGGCACTGGTGGATATCGGCTTGCCTGGGATGTCCGGCATTGACGGCATTCGCGCGCTGAAGAAGAGTTATCCGGGCCTGACCGTGCTCATGCTGACGGTTTACGACGACGATAAGCGGATTTTCGACGCCCTGTGCGCTGGCGCTTGCGGATATTTGCTAAAGAAAACACCCCCGGCGCGCCTGTTGGAGTGTTTGCAGGAAGCCGCTGGCGGCGGCGCACCGATGTCGCCCGAAGTGGCGCGCCGCGTAGTGTCCCTGTTCCGCGAGATCCGTCCGCCGGAGGATGCCCCCTGCCAGTTGACGCCGCACGAGATCCGCCTGCTGAAGCTGCTGGTGGAAGGACACAACTACAAAACCGCGGCGGCGGAACTGAAACTCAGCGTGAACACCATCCGGTTCCACATGAAGAGCGTCTACGAGAAACTGCAGGTCCATTCCAAATCCGAAGCCGTGGCCAAAGGGCTTCGCCAGCGCATCGTCCGGTAAGCAGAACCCACAAACCTACATACTTGTGTGGTGACGGGCAGACGGGGATCGTTGTTCAATTGACTGGGTGGGGAATCGCAGAGTGAGATCGCCAGGCGAAGCAGGCACTGCAATGCAATTTGAACAATTGGAAGCGAGC
>ODAK010005375.1_pt1 | contig 13030 bp, 15 predicted proteins | sample 1539591 | NCBI WGS metagenome assembly ODAK01 (sample SAMEA3539303, study PRJEB22396) | soil metagenome | biome: tundra; feature: field; material: soil | place: USA | collected 2010-05 | depth 0.15 m | reverse complement strand
AACCCTGCAAGTCCAGACGCAGCGCGCAGGTAGCAGGCGCGACCGGGACTGGTCCTGCGGCGGCGGGCATCTCGCGCACCGAGACGCGCACCACCTGCTCGGAGTGCGGCATCGAAACTACCGTTCCCTTCAAGCCGACGCAAGGGCGTCCGGTGCTGTGCCGGCAGTGCTTCAAGAACAAGCGCCCCGCCGAGCCCGTAACCGCGACTGCGCCCGCGGAGTTGGTGGCAACCGCGCCGGCCGTTCCTGCGGTTGTGGAACAGGCGGTTGTGGAACAGGCGGTGCAACCGCCGGCGGACCTGGGCGCCGCTGCGGCGCAGCCCTCGCAGGCGTAAGCGGCCACGCAGAGCCGCCAAAGAAATCTGAAGCTGAACGTGTGCAGGCGTGGCGCGTGTATGGCTATCTTCGAATGGCCTTTTCCACCAAACATACCGTGCAGGCAACGACTATTGCCACGACGAATATCCAGCCACGAGCTCGAAGCAGGCGGCTATGCCAATTCGAGTTATGCCAATTAGACTGATTATTCATTCGGCACCCCGGCATCAGTATAAGCCTGATTCAAAATGATCCACTACCGCGACTCGGCTGATCTGGACTCTATAGAGACGCGGCGGGTATTCTGACCTGTTAGACCTTTTTGATCTGCCGGCGCGCCCGACTAGCGCCGATCCAACGCCATGGCCCAGCCTGCGATCCCTCTCGAAGACAGCACCCTGGTTCGCGCACGCGCGGCCGTCGGCGACTTCGAGCTGACCGTCTGCACCGACGGCATCTACCTGCTGGACGGCGGCGCGATGTTCGGCGTGGTGCCGAAGACGCTGTGGCAGAAGCGGATCGCGGCGGACGCGGAGAACCGCATCCGGCTGGGGCTGAACTCGGCCGTGGTGCGGACGGGCAAGCACACCGTGGTGATCGAGACCGGCGTCGGCAACAAGCAGACGCCCAAGATGCGCGAGATCTTCGGCAACCAGGAGTTGCTGCTGCGCTCGTATGCGGCCGCGGGCGTGCGGCCGGACGAGGTGGACATCGTGGTCAACACGCACCTGCACTTCGACCACTGCGGCTGGAACACCACGCTGCACCCGGACGGCACGGTGACGCCGACGTTCAGGAATGCGCGCTACTTTGCCCATGCGGGCGAGGTGGCGCACGGCCATCTGCAACTGGAGCGCGACCGGGTGAGCTACCTCTCGCCGAACTACGATCCGCTGGTCGAGTCGGGGCAGATGACGCTGCTGGATGGGTCTTCCTTCGCTGCCGGCGGTGCGGCCACGCGGGCGGGCGGGGCGGGCTATGCGATCTGCCCGGGGATTTCGGTGGAGCTGTTTCCCGGCCACACCGCGCAGATGATGGTGGTGCACATCGAGCCGGGGCGGCCGGTGGAGTCGCGGCCCGCGGCGCCGGACTCCCCGCACGCGTGCTACGTCGGCGACCTGGTGCCGACCGCGCACCACCTGGACCCGACCTGGGTGATGGGCTACGACCTGGATCCGCTGCGTTCGATCGAGGAGCGCAAACGCCTCTACACCCGTGCCATCCCCGAGCAGTGGCTGGTGCTGTTTCCGCATGACCATGACACGCCCATGGCGCGGGTGAAGCTGAATGAGAAGGGCAAGCCGGTGGTGGCGGGGTAGGGTAAGACGACTGCAGAGCCGAAGCCTTGGCCTAGGAGCCAAAACGACCACGCGGAAATGCTCCTACTCCAGACGCACGAAAACCCCGCGCGGGCGGGGCTCGGCGCGAGCGGGATGCCGTGCGGAGTTACGCCGTGACGGCGCTGACTTCGGCGGGGTCGACGTTGACGAAGCGGCCGTGCTGGCCGCGGTCCTGGTAGCGGACCACGCCGGAGATCTTGGCGAACAGGGTGTCGTCCTTGCCGCGGCCGACGTTGGCGCCGGCATTCAGCTTGGTGCCGCGCTGGCGGACGATGATGGTTCCGCCGAGCACGGCCTCGCCGCCAAAGCGCTTGACGCCGAGCCGTTGCGCGTTGGAGTCGCGGCCGTTTTTGCTGGAACCTAAACCTTTTTTATGTGCCATTTGCTTGCCTCTTCAGGGCGGCCCAAAGACCGCGAAAATTTTAGTTTGCCCGGCACGCGGAAGCGCACCCTTCCGGCTACTCCGCCGCCTCGGTCTTCTTCGCGGCCTTCTTGGCGGGCTTCTTTTCCGCCTTGGGCGCCTCGGCTTCGTCGCCCTCGGCCTTGAAGCTCTGGCCGTTGACCAGGATCTCGTTGATGCGGACCTCGACGAAGTTCTGGCGGTGGCCCTGCATCTTCTTGTACTGCTTCTTGCGCTTCAGCTTGAAGACCAGGATCTTGTCGCCGCGGCCCTGCCCCAACACGGTGCCAGTCACCTTGGCGCCGGCCAGGTCGGTGGCGAACTTGCCCGCTTCGGGCGAGACCGCGAGCACGTCGGAGAACTCGATCGCGCCTTCGGTCGTGCCGGTGCGCTCGATCTTCAGCCGCTCGCCGGGAGAGACCAGGTACTGCTTGCCGCCGGTGCGAATTACTGCATACATAGCCAAACCCTCATTGCGCAGGGGCGGGTGCCGTCGGACTGCGCGTGCTGCGTAGATTGTGTTGCCGGGGCGCATACAGGGTGACTGCATCGGGCCCGCTGGGCTGAGTCGCGGCAGTGATGCCTGCCGCCAAGAGCCAACCGGCCGTGCAGCCGAAAAAGTGGCTGCATCGCCAAACTTAAAGAGTGTATCAGGCCCCCAAAGCCGGGTCAATCCGGGATGGGGGGTAGGAGACAGAGGCCCCATGGCGATTTGGTGCTGCCCATGCACGCGATAAGGGCTAATATGGTGCAACTTTACTTTGCGTCTGTGAGAGGCTAGATGGACTCACCGGGCTTGCCGTACCTCATCCAAGACGAAGAAAGCCTGAACCACCGGACCAGGGACAAGCTTGAGGCTCTGCAACTCCTGATGGAACTCATCCGGCAAGACAGTTGGCATCCCAACCGGATCAAGGCCTACGTGGATCAGGCAGACAAGCTCTTGCGCACCATGCAGATCGACCTTTGGCAAAGCGGTCCGTAGCCGTCATTCTGCCGGGTTTCGGATCGCCGGTGCCGCGATTTCCTGGTTGCTCCCAACCGGGTCAGATACCAGGGGATGTATCGCCGCCGCGCGATTCCCCGGGGCAAGGGAACGTATCATCCGTACCGAGAGATGCGAGCAGGCGCGGTAGGCCGTGCCGTCCCCGATTGGGGACAGGCGGGGTCTTGTCGTACCCGGCGTATCTATTGTTCCTGTTCGACACTCGCCGGCGCAAGCCACCGTTCGACTCTCGGCCCGCAGTTCCAGAACAGCGCCGCGAGGAACAATAGAACTCCGATGTGCAGCAAGTTCGCGAGCAGCCCGATCCCCAGTATGGAGCCGATGGGGGAGGGCGGTAAGGTTCCCCTGAACCCAGGTGGCGGGGTGCGGATGGCCGCGAATAACGTCCATTCTCGAAACAGCATGGATATTTCCGGAATGAGGGTAATGCAATCCATCAGGGCGGCAATAATCTGCAGCAATGCGATGGCGCGGCTCACCAGCAGCACGATTTCTTTTCTCGACACGGGAACCCTTTCACAACCATGGAAGATTGTTCTTGGTCTGAGAGGTTAGTCTCTTTAGTCCGTCGCGTCGTGTTTAATTTGCCGGAGCTGGGAGAGACGGCCTCGTTCGCGGAAAGCAGCCCCTTATACTTGAATGGATTTCGCAGCGGGTTGGAGGAGATGCGTTGGCGGCACTGATCGATGCAATTGATGTGAAGCGGAAGAGCGTGTTCGAGCACGAGGGCGTTCCCTACGCCTGCCTGGATGTCGAGGTGAACACGCCTACCGCGCGCGGCGGGCAGACGCTGGTGCGGCTGAAGATGCGCAACCTGCTGACCAGCGCGGTCTTCGAGAAGAGCTTCAAGGCGAGCGACAAGTTCAAGGAGCCGGACCTGGTCTATGTGGACGTGTCGTATCTCTACACCGATGGTGCGGGCTCGCACTTTCTCGACCAGGAGAGCTACGAGACGCTGACGCTGAACGAAGACATGCTGGGGGACGCGATGGAGTTTCTGGTGGAGGGTGTGCTGCTGCAGGTGCGCAAGTTCAACGGCAACCCGATTGGCCTCGAGCTTCCCATCTTCGTCGAGCTGGATGTGACCCAGACGGAGCCGGGCGTGAAGGGCGATTCGTCCAGCGGCAGCGTGACCAAGACCGCCAAGCTCGAAACCGGCCTCGAAATCCGCGTGCCGCTCTTCATCAAGCAGGGTGAGAAGGTGAAGGTGGCGACGGAGACGCGTGAGTTCGCGGGGCGGGCGTGATCTAAGACATCCACTTCAGCAACCGTATGACTCCCATTTTGGCTGCCCGCGAGTGCGCCGACACCTCGCCCGCGCGCGCGTCGATCTCCTTGCGGCGCTGCGAATAGTATTCGTACGCCTTGACCATCATCTCCTGGTTGGTCAACGTCGGTCTCCAACCCAACTCCCGGCGAATGCGCGCGGTGTCGAAGACGAAGTCCTCGGCGATCATGCGGTAGTGATACGGTCCCAGCGGAGAGATGCCCAGGTTGTGCGCCAGTTTCATGGCGGCAATGGTCGGGGCCTTGGGCAGGCGCGCCACCCGCGCTCCAGTGCCTGCCGCGCGGATCACCGCTTCGTAGACCTCGCGCAGGGTGGGCACGTCGTCCGATCCGACGTGGAACAGGTCGGAGTGTCCATGCTCCATGGCCAGGAGGCAGGCGGTCGCGAGGTCCTGGGCGTAGATGAATTGGTAGCGGTTGCCGCCGTCGCCGACCACCCAGATCCGCCGGCCCTCGTCGATGAACTCGAAGAGGATGGCGAGCAGGCCAAGCCGGCCGCTATCGATGATGGTCGGGCAGCGGATGGTGATGATGGCGAGATCGTTTTGGTACTCCTTCAGAATTTGCTCGGCGGCGAGTTTGGACCGGCCGTAGAGTTCGACCGGCGCGGGTACATCGTCTTCGCGGACCGGGCGGCCTGCGTTGTGCGCCCACAGGCAATTGGTCGAAGTGAAGATCAGTGACTTTACTCTGTGCTTGCGCGCCGCCTCGGCCAGGTTGCGGGTGCCGTCGACGTTGGAGGCCCACAGGTCGCGGTCGGCGATCTTCTCGTGGGCGAGCATGGCGGCACAGTGCTGCACGGCATCGAAGCGTTCCGCGTCGAACAGACGGTCCACCAGCCCGGCGTCGCGGATGTCGCCGAGGATGCTCTTCAGGCGTTGGTGCTGGTCGGGGTCGGCGACCAGGTCGAGGTTCACCACGCTGAACCCTTCGTCGAGCAATCGATTCTTGAGGATGCCGCCGAAGAATCCAGAGCCGCCGGTTACCAGGACTTTCTTCATAGTTGACCGCTCGCGGGTTTCTGCCACGACCACGTTCGGGTGCGGTCGGTGGATTGAAAAAGATAGACGGAGAGCACGCAGATCAGTGGCTCAAGCGGATGGCGGAAGCGCGCCTGCACGGTGACGAAGTAGTACAGGATGGGATAGGCGGTGAAGGCCCAGAAGAAGAGCCACGCCGCTGGGAGGTGGCGGCGCAGTGCGAGCGCGAGGCCGAGAAAGCCGGCGAAGCTGAAGAAGGCGAAGTTGATGCGGCGAATGGCTTCTACGGCGATGCCGGCGTCCAGCGGGTGGGGCACGCTGATCCAGAAGAAGTAGACGCGGCGCAGAGCGTTCTTCAGGAACAGATCCGGGTGGGCGCGGATGGCGGCCTTGGCGCGCTCGCCCTGCTGGCGGCTGAATTCGATCTCGCCCAGGCGCTCGTAGCGGCGGAACTCGGGCGCGGTCTCGGCCATGGGGAGGGTCGCCATCCAGGGGAAGCCGTCGTTGGAGAAGAGGGTGGCCTCGTAGAGTTCGGCGCCGAAGTTGGAGCGCATGGGCACGAACGCGTGGAAGACTTCCCAGTTGCGAATGACCCACGGACTGATGACCGCGGCGAAGCACACCGCCGCGAGCGTGCCCCTGCGCAGCGCGGGGGCGAGCCGGGCGCGGCCGCGCAGCGCAGGCCACACCACCCAAAGCCCGCACGCCGGCAGAAACGTCAGCAGCGAGCTGTTGGACAGTGCGACGAGGCCCCAGAGGGCCCCGAAAAGAAGCCAGAGTGAGGTTCGAGGTTCGAGGTTCGAGGTTCGAGGGTCATCGCCCACGCCGCGCAGCCGCAGCGCCACCACCAACACCCACGTGAACAGGAAGGCGGTGAGGGACATGTCCCAGACCCACTTGACGGCGTACTGCATGGCGGCGGGGTAGAGCGCCCACAGCCACGCGGACCACAGCGCGATCTTCAGGCCGTCCGGCTGCTGCGCAGGATTTGCCGAAGGCGCGCGCCCGAAGCAGCGCCACGCGATCTGGTAGATGGCCAGTGCGGTGGCGGCGGAGAAGATGCTGTTGATGGTCAGGATGACCCACCCGGACTTCAGCGTGTAGACGCCAAAGAGCTTGAAGACCCCGGCCAGCAGCAGCGGGTAGAGCGGCGGCGTCCATGCGGTGGGGCCGCTCGAGCCGTTGAAGGGATTGGCGAAGCCGTGGCCGGTGGCGAGCGCGCGCGCGATGCGTCCCATCTCCCAGCCGAACTCGAAGTGGTCGTCGAGCACGCGCATGCGGTAGGTGTGCGCCAGCGTCATATAAAGGACGCGCACCAGAAATCCAACCCAGAAAACGCGGGCGGGGGCGCGCAGCGGGTTGGGTGTAGCCGGGTTGAAGAAGGATTTCAGGCGGGCGAGCATTGGCTTCGATTCTAGACGGATGGACGGCGATCGCTCCAACCCCATCGCGCGCCCCCCCACTTGCCTGTCATTCTGAGCGAAGTTCTCCGCGTACCATGCGGAGAACGCAGTCGAAGAATCCCCGCATTTCGTCTTGCCCCAACGCCTTGGCCAACGCACATGAGACCAGCGCATAGAATTGCAGGGACATGGTCAACATCAAAGTTAAAAAGCTGGATGCGGCGGCGCAGGTGCCGCGCTATGCGCACGTGGGGGAGTTCGGCGACCTGGCGGCGGACGTGTATGCGAGCGCAGGCGTGACGCTCGCCCGGGCGGGGCAGGCGGGTTCGACGCAGGCGGTGCCGACGGGGATTGCGATGGAGTTTCCGGCGACCCACGGCGCGCTGGTCGAAGACCGCTCCGGCCTGGCCGTGCGCGGCGTCACCACGCTGGCCGGCGTCATCGATCCCGGCTATCGCGGCGAGTTGAAGGTGGTGATGACCAACCTCGGCGCAGCGCCGGTGGAGATCAAGCCGGGCGACCGCATCGCGCAGTTGCGGATTGTCGCGCGCATCGAGGCGGCGTTCGAAGAGGTTGCAGAGCTAGGTGAGGCGGCAAGAGGTGCGGGGGGATTTGGCAGCACGGGGAAGTGAGGGAGCAACCACGTCCTCAAAATCGATAGATAAGGGGCTTGCGTTTCACGATCCGTGGTTTACTCTGGCTCCGCCGTGCAAATCAAGCCGACCATCACGTGCGAGCAATACTTAGCCGCTCTCAAGGCTGTAATTGCTGCAAAGCCGAAGGTAGTGCGGACGCATCTCTGGTGGGAGTACGTCATCCTTGCATTGATCTGCCTGGCGTTCGGTTTAGGAGCTCAGTTCCGTGCGACGCGCATTCCTGCGCTCACGGCTTATGCGGCAGTTGTTCTTTTTGTGGTCGCCTGCAAGCCTCCGACCAGGCGCTCCCAGAACAATTACTTCAGGCGCATATATGCCGAAGAGCAGGCGACTCTCAACGACCAAGTGTTCACGGTCGACGAGTTGGGGATAGCGTGCGGCGAGAGCAATGGGAAGCTAACCTCCCACTACACATGGGGCGCGTTCGTCAGTTGCATTGACATGGCTGACGCTTTCCTCTTCTTACTATCCCCAAATCGCTTCGTGCGCATTCCAGAGGAGACGCTGTCCGAATCCGACCGGGAACGGATTGAGCAGTGGAGTTCGCGGATTCCGAGGATTGCGGCGAAGTGATTGAGTCTCAATGTCAGGCCAGCAGGGCTTCCAGGAGGGCCGCGTATTCGGCGGCGAGCGTCGCGCGCCGATGCGCACTGCCCGCGCGCGCGTACCAGTACTCCGCATTCCCCGCCGCGCCTTCCTTGCGATGGAGGTAGGCATGCACGGCCATGGCCTCGCGCGTCTCCAGTTCGTCCACCTGGGCGTGGGCCTGTGCCCAGTCACCTTTGGCGTCCCACCACAGCGCCTTCAGCGGAGCGGATAGTTCGGCGGGCGGGGCATCGCCGGCGAGCGACTTGGTGAATTCCTCAGAGTTCATGGGCACCATTCAAATCCGGTGTGCCGCAAAAAGCAAGCGACGCACAGCGCCCCACATTCTCGACCTTCTGAGAGGGTGGGGCGCCCATGGCTTGCGGAGTTCGTTGGATCCGGCGCTCTAGTGCAGTGGAGTGCAGGCGCCGCGCTGGAAGATGACCTGGTTGCCGGGGTCGGGGCTGTAACTCTTGAGATGTTTCTGGAAGTCGGCTGACGCGATGGGGCCGGCGTAGTCGTAAACGTTGCCGGAACACTCGAGTTGGCCGCCGAGGTTGAAGAGAGCGTAGGTGCCCACCGAGCCGCCGCTGTAGCTCATCTTGCTGCCGAAAATGCTGGACGAATGGTTGACCGAGCCGCCGGACTCCAGCGCCTTAACCATCAGGAGATGCTGCGGGGCGGTGGCGGGAATTCTGCCGGTTGCGGGGTCGACCCCCAGGCTCTGCGCGAGGCCGTCGGCGTTGAGCGCGGACTCCAGGCGCGAGGGGGTGGTGGCGGCGGACGCGGTGGTTGGGGTTGTGGCGGCTGTGGTGGTAGTCGTGGTGGGGGGCTTGGGTGCGGGTGCGGGTGCGGGTGCGGCGGCGAGCGCGGCAAGGAATTCGTCGATGTTTTTGACGTCGGGATCCGCGGCGGATTTGGAGGCGACCAGGCAGTCGCGCAGGTGGAAGAGTTTGTCCAGGGCGATGACGAAGGGTGAGTGCGCGGAGTCGACGGAGGTCAGCGCGTAGGGGGTGTAGACGTCGGGCATGATCACGTTGAGATTGACCGCGCGGAGTTCGCGGCTGACGTTGTTCATGAAAGCCTGGTCCTCGATCGTGCCGCCGGTCGGCTCGGCTGCCTGGCTCTTGGCGAAGAGGCCGAGGATGCCGGAGCCGGTGGCGAGGATGGCGCCGGCAGGTGTCATTGCGCCCATCACACCTCCCAGGGCGACCGCGGTGCTGGCTGTCGAGGTGGTAGTGCCGGTGAGTCCGCGGCCGGAGACCCCTGGCGGCCGATTCGATTGGTCTGCGGCCGGAGCTGGCTTGGCTTCACAGGCGTTGACGCCGCGGGCTTCAAACTCAGCCATGGTCTGCATGTCGGAGCGCCAGATCACGAAGTCGTTGAAGACAACGTGGTCGAAGGGAAGCACGACCACGCCGACTCTGGAGGTTCCGGCGTTGGGACCGACGTTGCAGATGGAACCGCTGGGCAGGCTCTTGAAATCGGGCTTGGTGCCATAGAGATAGGCGGCGACGTCGCAGGCGATGGCCTCGCCGTTGGACTCGAGCGCGCGATAGGTCAGCATCTCGGTCTCGATGGCGAACCCCGAGGCCGTGCCGGAGGTGGGTGGCTTGGCTGGTGCGGAGGTTTGGGCGTGCAGGCTGGGGGAACCAAGGAATGTGCCTGCGAGGAGGAGGAGACCAACTGGGAAAGACTTGCAAAACGCCGAGAACGGCGAAGACGTACTCATGGGTGTTTCACCTCGTGTCGTGCCACAGCACAGGACAACAGGACCCGGTAGTGCATCTGGGATGCGGATTAGCATACCGCAATCCTCACGAACTGGCATTTAGACGTAGCAATCTGCAGAAAGACGCAAGCCAGGTTCCTCGTGCGGCAACGGGTTTGCGTGGTCCAGGTCACATTGTTAGCGCGGTTGGGGTTGCGGGCGGGCGAGTGAACAGCAGCAACGCGACCGAGGCGCTCAGCAGCGGGCCGGCGATGCTGAACAGCGCCCGGCCGATGGTCCCCGGTGCGCCGCCATAGTAGGCATCCAGAGCGAAGGCGGTGACGCAGGTGGCCGCCGTCGCAATGCGCCAGTTCCGCGGCAGGCGGTTCAGCCGGAACAGCCCGAGCGGCAGCAGCCAGAAGAAGATGTACCAGAAGTTGCGGTCGCGAAACGAGCTGAGGAAGTGCGCCAGGTACGCGGTATTGCCGTGCATCTCCAGGCCGAAGCGCAGGGGCGAGCGAAAGACGTGGGTGATCTTCCATTGCAGGGTGGCGAGCGCAGCCAGCGCGGCGAACCAGGATGTCGCTATCCATAAAGCCGCCGGCAGCGGGTGGCGCAGCGACCTTCTCGACGAGAGCCACCACGCCAGGGTGAACACCATCAGGAACGGGACAAACGACTCCTTGGCCGTGGCGCCCAGAATGCCGGCGATGGGCAGCATCCAGTAGCGCCGTTCAAAGAGCGCCCACACCAGCAGCATCAGAAAGAAGGCCTCGCCCGCATCCACGAAACCCGCCAGCCTCAGGTTGGGGACGGCGAAGTTCAGCAGGAACAGCAGCGCCGCGCCCAGGCCCACCGTGTAACTCCCGAGCTGGCCGCAGACCACCGTGACCAGAAGCAGCGCCGTGAACGCGGTGAAGAACGAGTCGACCACCAGCAGCCCGAACATGATGGGGTCCCACGTGCCGATGCGGCCCTTTGCCATGCGGTAGATGGGCCGCGCCAGATACGGCACCAGGACCCGGAACTGCATGTGCTGGTCCAGGTCGGGCGCGGGCGGCGAGGTGACCAGGTTCGCGTAGGCGGAAACGTCCGCCAGTCCCCCGGCCTGGCGCCAGTCCACGCGATTGAGGCTGGGATAGCCCAGACCGCAGCAGATCGAGAAGAACAGCACCAACAGCAGCCAGCGCCGCCCGCGCGGGATTGCCCGCGGAAGGTCCGCAACCGGCTGGGTTCGATCGCGCGATGTGGCCTCTTCGGTCGCGTGCGGCATGGCTTACCTCGTCTCCCGGATATTACCGCGGCTGATGCGGCCGGTGGCATCAATTCTGTCGGCAGCGACCTTGTCTCCTGCGTTTCTGCATCTGAAGAAGAATGAACTCCCGTTGGCATAAGGCGGCGTTACGTTCCGGATGCTGGTTCCTGACGGCGGCGCTCGCTTGCAGCGCATCTGCGCAACCCATACCGGTGCGCTATGTGGAGGGAACGCTGCACGGCTTCCTCTCGCTGCGCGCGCAGGACGGCAGCGTGGTAGCGGTAGGGGACCTCTTCCAGACCGTGCGCGGCGACCGGGTTACGGCGCATCTGATGTTTCGTTTCAAAGATGGGTCGATGGACGACGACGTCACGGTGTTTTCGCAGCGCGGCACCTTCCGGCTCATCACCGATCACCACGTTCAGACGGGTCCCACCTTCCCCCAGCCGATGGATCTGTTGATCGACGTTCCCCATGGGCAGGTCACGTCGCGTTCCAAGGGAAAGGACGGGAAGGACGAGGTCAAGACTCACCAGATGACCCTTCCGCCTGACCTGGCCAATGGCCTGGTGTCTCTGGTGGTGAAGAACATTCGGCCGGAGACGCTGGAGACGAAGGTGTCCATGCTGGTCGCCACTCCCGAGCTGCGCATCGTCAAGCTCGCGATCTCTCCGCGTGGCGAGGATTCCTTCATGTTGCTCGGCTCGCAGCGCAAGGCCCTGCATTACAACATCCAGATCCAGTTGGGAGGAGTGACGGGCGTGGTGGCGACGCTGATTGGCAAACACCCGCCGGACCTTCAGATCTGGATTCTGGGTGCCAACGCTCCCACCTTCCTGCGCGAACAAGGCCCGTTCTTCCAGGATGGCCCCATCTGGACGATGGCGCTGGCCAGCCCGGATTGGCCCGCCGCCCCGCCCACCCCCGGAAACTAGCTATTGCGACCGCTATCGGTGGCCTTGCACACGCAAACGCGGATGGAGTTTGGTTTATCCTCTTTTTCACCGTGGGAGGGTGAGCCGATGGGAGAAAGCTGGCCGGAACTCAGGTGGGATGACTGGAAAGACACCGCCGACACGCTGCACATGGGGACGCAGATCGTCGGCAAGACGCGGCTCGCGCTGACGCCCAAGCAGAACCACTGGTGGAACGTGCCGCTCTACGTCAGCGCGCGCGGGCTCACCACCTCGCCCATGCCGTGGCGCGGCGACGTGCTGGAGATCGAATTCGACTTCCGCGCGCATCTGCTGGAGCTGCGCATGGGCTCGGGCGCGCGGGTGCAGTTGGAGTTGCGGCCGCGGACGGTGGCGGATTTCTACGCGGAATACCGCAAGGCGCTCGCGGGGCTCGGCATCGAGGCGAAGATCTGGCCCATGCCGGTCGAAGTTGCCGCGCCGGTGCGGTTCGATCAGGATACCGAGCACAAGTCATACGACCCCGCCGCCGTCGAGCGCTTCCACCAGGTGCTGATGCGGGTGGATACGCTGCTGAGACGGTTTTCGACGGGATTTCAAGGCAAGATCAGCCCGGTGCACTTCTTCTGGGGCAGCTTCGACCTGGCGGTCACGCGGTTCAGCGGGCGGCTGTGCGCCGGGCCGCCGCGGCCGGACCCCATGCAGCAGGAGGCCTACTCGCATGAAGTGATCAGTGCGGGGTGGTGGCCGGGGAATGGCGGGTATGGAGCGGCTGCATTCTATTGCTATGCTGCTCCGGTGCCGGCGGGGCTGGCGGAGAAGCCGGTGCGGCCGGGCGCCTGGGATGCGGCGCTGGGCGAGTTCATTTTGAAGTACGACGAGGTGCGCGCGAGCGAGTCGCCTGACGACGCGGTGATGAGTTTTCTGGAGACGACGTACGCGGCGGGAGCGGACGCCGCGAAGTGGGATCGCGTAGCGCTGGAACGGCCTGTGGCTACGGCACCGTGCGGGTGAAGCTGGCGTTGTCCGTTGTTCGTTCTATGTTGTTCGTTGAAGCGCTGCGGGTGCGGCATTCGGCGACGATCTTGAAATCGGGCGTGTGCAATGTGTACACTTGTGTGTACACAAGGAGGCGCCTATGCCTGCGATCAAAGTCGGTGTGCGGGAGTTTCGGG